>Ga0209006_10001243_pt1 | contig 23112 bp, 23 predicted proteins | sample JacPin_JW_Ref_O2_FD_188567 | JGI IMG/M metagenome (GOLD analysis project Ga0209006, IMG submission 188567) | Forest soil microbial communities from Algoma, Ontario, Canada - Jack Pine, Ontario site 1_JW_Ref_O2 (SPAdes) (version 2) | ecosystem: Environmental > Terrestrial > Soil > Boreal... | reverse complement strand
GCTTCGCTCACGCTTCCTCCTTTCTGATCTCGTAGTGGTGCGGCACGCCCACGACGAGATTCGAAGGAGGGCTAGTGGCCTACCGAAGAGTTCGTGTGCGACCGTACCGGGACGCAATGAATGAAGGTTGTACTAGGGGGTTTCAGTGAGCCCCCTTTGAACGTGACCCGATCGGGATACGGCGAGTCACTCTTCGACCGCCGTCATGCCGAACTCGCGTCGCCAACCGTGCGGCAGCAACTCTTCGAGTAGGTCATCCACTGTTACAACACCGATCATCTTCGAATGGTCCTCATCGAGCACCGGCAAGACCGTCAAGTTGAAGTCGCTCATCTTTCGCGACACCTGGTGCAGGTCCCAGTGCGCGTGCACGTGAGCGAGGTGCGTGCGAGAGACACTTAATGCGAGCTCGTGCGGCTGGGCGCGCACCAAAGGTGCGATGGACGCGGAACCTATTGGCTGGCCGCTCTCGTCCATCACGAACACGGCGTGCAGCGCTTCGGCCGGCACGCTCGAAGTGCGAATGGCTTCGAGTGCGTCGGCGACCGTCGCCGTCTCGGGCACCGACACGAAGTCCGGGTTCATCAGTCCGCCCGCGGTATCGGCGTTGTAGGAGAGCAACTGTCGAACCTTCAACTTCTGGACCTCGGGCAGTCGTTCCAGGATCGGGAGCCGACGGTCCTGGTCGATCTCGCTGATGAGGTCGGCCGCGTTGTCGGGCTCCATGCGCGCGAGAAGTCGCGCGGCGTCCGCGTCACTTCGCGCCTCCAGGAATTCGAGTTGGTGGGTCGTGTCGAGCTCTTCGAAGACGTCGGCCTCGAGCTCGCGGTCGGCACCCACGGCCTCGATGATCTCCTCGCCCTCTTCGTGGCTGCCCTGCTCTACCAGGTCAGCGATCTGGGCCGGATGCAACTTGGAGAGCTTGCGATAAGGAATGCGCAGACGGGCCGTCGGCACGTGCCCCACGAAGGGTTCGATGGACGCGAAGTCCACGATCGTTTCGGGTTGCGCGCGTTGTCCGACCTTGTTGCCGAAGAGTCGGCGCAGGAGCGTTCGCTTGCCGGTATCGACACCGACTACCTCCCACTTGTTGTCGATTTGGGCGATCTCAATATCGTTCGCGGTGATCAAGCGGCCCCGCACCAGGTTGATCAGGTGACGCGACAAGAGGTCTTCGGCGAGCAACAACTCGCCTGGCCGGCGTTCGAACCTTCGAAGGTCGACGCGCTTGCCTTCGAACTTCATGCGTCCTTCGGTGAGGCCACCAATCTTTCGAATCGGTAGGAAGAGGTCCCGACCTTCGATACGAATGACGGCACCGACGACCGGCGGGTGCGAGCTGTCGCCGAGGCGCGCGACCAGGTCCTGGACGCGACCGATCCGTCCGCCGTCCGAATCAAAGATCGGTCGGTGCAGATACGTAGAGAGGTGGAGAATTTCAGTCATGTGATGCCTTTTAGGAGTCTCACAAGTTTACCAAGTACTGGTCAACTCGCTTCCGAGGACATTGGTGAATGTTGCGCGAATCCAGCGTGTCGATCAGTGCAGCGTGGGCTTGAAGCGTGCGAGTGCCTCGGCGACGAATGTGACGTCGTCGTCGTCGACACCGGCGTGGGTGACGAAGCGAGCCCGACGGGGACCGACGGTGCCACCGTCCACGCCGACCAAGGAGAGTTCTTCGACGAGTTGGCGAGCCTGAGGATGGTTGAAGGCCACGATGTTCGTGCGACACGAAGTTGGGTCGTAGTGCGCTTCGGGAAACGTGGTCGCGAAGAGTCCGGCGAGGACTCGCGCCCGTTCGTGGTCTTCAGCCAAGCGGTCGATCATCTCGTCGAGCGCAACTAATCCGGCGGCGGCGAGGAAGCCCGCTTGGCGCATCGCGCCGCCGAGTCGTTTGCGCTCGATGCGCGCTCGTTGCATTAGGTCGCTGGGACCGGCCAGCAGCGAACCGGCCGGCGCACACAGTCCCTTCGAAAGACACGTCATGACCGTGGTGGCGGGAGCCGCGTACTGAGCGGCCGTCGTGCCCGTCGCCACGACGGCGTTGAAAAGCCGAGCTCCATCGAGGTGCACGGGCCGTCCGTTCATCGCTCGGGCGAGTGCTGAAATGTCAGCCACGTCCAACGGCGTGCCGCCCGAGGGCATATGGGTGTTTTCGATCGCGACCATGCCCACGTGCGGTTGGTGATCCTCTTCGGCGTCGACGATGTCGAGCACGTCGCGAAGCGCTAAAGCTCCATCAGTGTCATCCACCGTGGCGAATTGGATCGAGGAGTTTCTCGACGCCGCACCCATCTCGAAACTGACCACGTGTTGACCACGACCGGCGATCACCAAGTCGCCCGGGTTCGTGAGGATGCGTACGGCGATCTGATTGCCCATCACTCCGGAGGGCACGAAGACCGCGGCGTCTTTTCCAACGATCGCCGCGTAGCGCTCTTCCAATTCGCGAACGGTCGGATCCTCGTTGTAGCCATCGTCACCGACGACGGCTGAGGCCATGGCATCACGCATCGCCTGGGTCGGTTGCGTCACCGTGTCACTGCGAAGGTCCACTCGTCGAGTCATGGACAGAGGCTACCGGCCTACTTCTACACTGGCGAAATGAACGAAGACCGGATGAAACGAATCAACGAGTATCACGACGTCAACAAGGTGCTGGGTGTCGAAGTCGTCCTGCTCTCTCCGGAGAAAGTCATCATGCAAGTCGAAGTCGGACCCAAGGTTCACCAGCCTTACGGCATCTTGCATGGCGGCGTCTCGGCACTTCTGGCCGAGAGCGCGGCGTCACTCGGTGGTGCGGTGAGCGTCGAAGACGACGAGATCGTCGTCGGGACCGAACTCAACTGCTCGCACCTGCGTTCGATGTCGAGTGGCATCTTGACCGCCACGGCCACACCCGTGCGCAAGGGTCGACGCGTCCACGTGTGGGCGATCGATCTCACCGACGAAACGGGCCGAATGATTTGCATCGCGCGTTGCAGTTTGCAGGTACTGAAGGCACCTCCGGAGCCGAGCGTCGAGCCGTAGACTTGCCGAAAGCATTCCAGCGAAGGAGCTGACCAATGGGCGTTCGCTTTAGGGGTTGGGGCATAGCCCTTCCGGACCGAATTGTCACGAACGACGAGCTCTCCCAGACGCTCGACACCTCCGACGAATGGATTACTGAGCGAACCGGCATCCGAGAGCGCCGGGTCGGCGGATCGGCCGTCTCACTCGGCGTCGTTGCCGGAAGGAATGCCATCGAGGACGCCGGACTTCTGGTCGGCGATATCGATTTTCTTGTCGTCGCCACGACCACGCCCGACCGACTCTGTCCCGCGTCGGCACCAATGATCGCTAATGAACTCGGACTCAACTGCGCGGCCATGGACGTGAACGCCGCATGCAGCGGCTTCATGTACGCCGTGCGCACAGCCCAGGGTCTTCTCGAGACAGGTAACCGACGGATTCTCGTGATCGGTTCTGAGAACCTGTCGCGCTGGGTCGACTGGAGCGATCGCAACATGGCCGTGTTACTAGGTGACGGCGCTGGCGCAGCGGTCCTCGAATACGACGCCGAAGGCACTGACGTCTTGTCCTTCGTCTTGGGCGCCGACGGTTCGGCGGCTGACCTGTTGACGTGCGAACACGGTGGTTATTTCCAAATGGACGGCAAAGAGGTCTTCCGACGAGCCGTGCGCGTCGTCGTCGATTCGGCCGAAGAGGCGATGAAGATCGCCGACGTGAGCCCTGACGACATCAACCTGGTCATCCCCCACCAGGCGAACGTGCGCATCATCAAGGCCGCGACCCAGCGCCTGGGGATTCCCATGGAGCGCACCGTCGTCACTCTCGATCGCTACGGCAACACCTCCAGTTCGTCGATCCCACTCGCCTTCTTCGATGCGCGCGAGAACGGACGAATCAAGTCCGGTGAGTACGCGCTCATGACCGGCTTCGGCGCGGGCATGACGTGGGCCTCTGCCGTCGTACGGTGGTCGCGTTGAGCGGACCGTCGCTCGTCATCCTCGCCGCCGGTCGAGCCCGGCGCTACGGCGGGGTGAAACAACTTGCGCCCATCGGAAAACACGGTGAAGGGGTCATTGACCTCTTGGCCTCGGACGCCTGGGCCTCGGGATTCGAAGACATCGTCATCGTCGTCAATCCCGACACCGGGCCCCAGATCGAAGAACACGTGGCCGCGCGTTGGCCCCAAGAACACAAAGTCAGCTTCGCGGTCCAGAATCGCCTTCGCGGCACAGTCGACGCCGTACTCGCCGCCGAAAGCAACCTCGATCTCTCGAAGCCTTTCGGCGTTTCGAACGCTGACGACCTCTACGGTCGTGCAGCGTTCCTCTTGCTCGGCGAGCGACTCGCGATCAGTCCGAACAATTGCCTGGTCGGCTTCGAACTCGACCGCGCGCTCGTCGGTGATCTACCGGTGTCACGTGGCACGTGCATGGTCGAAGACGGGCGGCTGACGGAGATCGTCGAGCGACGCAACGTCCACTCCACCCTCGAGGGCTACGACGCCGAAGATGGACTCGAGCCCGTATCGCTTTCTCCCCTCGCAACCGTTTCGATGAATCTTTGGGGGTTTCAACCCAACATCATTCCGCTGATGCGCGAGTCACTTTCACGCCACGACTTCGAGACCGACTCCGAGCTCCAGTTGTCGACGTTCGTTGGCCAAGTGCTGGAGACCACGGATCTGGTCTTTGAAGTCCTGCCCACGCGTTCGCGTTGCATCGGCATCACGCACGCCAAGGATCTTCCCGTCGCTCAGCTCCTTGTACGTCTTGAAATCGAGTCGGGCCACCGTCCCGAATACGCCTTCGTTTAGCTTTCGGCAATACGTCCAGAATCAAATTCGACTCAGCAGGTATGCCGACATCGCGTAACTGAGGACGATGAAAAATGAGTAGATCCATGTCGGGTACCCGGGCATATTGATGGGCCACTTCTCCAGCAATTGGGGAGTTGTCGGATATTGCCTCTTGCAGACAATTCGTAGCAGCCAGGTGTCGGCAACCGAAAAGAGAACGGTGAGCGTCAGAGCGAGGATCCGCACCGTGGCGAATCGAGTTGGTGACGTTTCGAAGGTGATGAGGAATGCCAGATTGATGACGAGAATCGCGCTGTACATTCCGAGGCCGATACCGAACAACTGCTTGCGCTGAGCGTCGGACATCGGTTCGACACCGGCACTCGCGACGTTGTACTCCATGTCTCACGATGGTATCGGCTGGACCGGGATAATTGAGGACCTAGATCAGTCCCTTAATGCCCCACGTGCCACTTGTCGCAGGTGCCACATTTATATGCACTCATAGGCGATCCGTCTCGCGTAGAAAGGTGTCGCGCCTCTGCCTGCGCGTCCTCTCGTGTCGCATACGCCTTCTTGGGCCGACCGGTCTTCGTCGTATGTGCGCTGGCTCCTCGATGAAGCGAGGTCCCCTTATTCCTGTTCTTGTCGCCATAGCGACCAGACCAATAGAAGACAAAAATCAGCACCGCCACCACGACAACGAGTACACCGACGGTAACCATTGCGGTTCAGCCTATGACCCGTGTAGCGCAACTCAACTGACCGTGCTTACGACTGCCAGTGAATAAGTGTGATGCCGTTCAGCCGCGCATGTCGACGGCGTTCACACGCGTCGGGATGATGCGGACGACGACTCGCTCGTCATTCGGGCCGTCGTAGTCACTCAAATCGGCGTGGTATTTCTTGCCCACCTTCGCCACGAACGAACCGTCGTCGGGTGTCACCTCAGCATCACCACGTATCTCCAAATAGCGCTCCGGCACGGCCAGATCGAGGATGAGAAGCGAACACTGTGGTCGAGCCATGAGGTTCTTCGTCTTCTGTCGGGTTACGTTGAGCGATAAGGCGACCTCATCGTGGTCAGAGAGGAACCACACCTCAGTGAGTTGAGGGCGTCCGTCTGGACCGATCGTCGCCAAGGAGGCGACGGAACTCTCCAAGAGATCTCGATGCGAATCTGGGACATCGATCATGGTTCACTCCTTTGATATTGAACTGAGCTGACTATCCGAGCCACCTTATTGACGTCGCGACGACACGGATACGCGGTACTCGTTGTGTGGGAGTTTTTAGAACGCGACGGGCAGCCAGTCATGGCCACCGTCAAAGGTCATGATCAATTGATGCGGACCCTTCGAACCCTGCACCAGCGCGACCCCTTCATTCGCACTTACAAAGTGCACGAACGTGACGTTGCCGAGATAGACGGTGTTCCAGACACGGCCATTGTCGAAACTCACCAACAAGTTTTGCTGGCGAACATTTCGCCCGGTGATGACGAGGGTCCCCGGCTGAGGCACTGCAAGTGTCGGTGCAAAATATTCGCTGTTTGGACCGAGTTCACCTATGGGCGCGAACGTCTGTCCCGAGTTGATCGACTCGTAGAGCCACGTCGAACCCAATTTCGCGCCTCGTGGTGCCGACTTGGTGAGCGGTGATGCGAACCCGCCGATCTGGCATTCCGCGATGAGCTGACCCTGTGCGGACGCCCCCGGCACAGCCAGGCTGTTGCCGACTGGTTTGCACGGTGGCCTCCACGGCACCCACGTCCCCTTGTCGGTCAGTTGCGCGCTGCCGGATGTTCCGCGGTCGTTGCCTTCGACGAGCCAGCCTCTCGAACCTGCGAAGACGATTGCGCCAGACATCGGTCCTCCACCGGCCGGCGTGAAGAGCCCAGTGGTGTGCACTACGCGCCAATGGTTTCGATGCACCGGAGAGCTCTCCAGCGCCACGTGATACGACTTGCTCAGCGCCAGCGCGTACACCGTGTTCGACGTGGCTTCGAGGGCGAGCACTCCATCGCGATCGTGCATCGATGAGGGCGAGAGTGAATGCCACGTCAGTCCGCCGTCGTGCGTCGTCCAGATCACGGTGAGGAATGTCACCGAGCTTGCGCCGCCCGAACCTGAGGAAGCCTCGAGTGAGCCGTAGATCCAACCGTCGCGAGCGTTGGCGAATCGGACGTTCAGATACGCCGGATTGTCGTCATCGAGCGTGCCGCCCATCACCGAAGGAATTCCGTCGATTTTGTGATCGGCGAGCTGGAGCAGTGCGCTTGGCAGCGGGTCGGTCGACCACGTTCGGCCCGCGTCGTTCGTCATGGCGAGGGAGAGACAGTGTGACTTGTGGTCACACGGGACTATCCCAAGCGCCCACCCGCGTAACACTGAGGTGAAGTCGACCGATATCGGGCTGAAGGATGACGCGACGTTCTTCGAACGGTTCAGCGAAGAGTTCGTCGACACACTCGCTCGTCCGGCGAAGAACAGACCAGTTCCTAGAGCGACCACCGCCAAGATGACGACAAGCAGGCGAGCACGCATAGGGCCAACGTAGTTGGTCGACTGCCACGTCTCTTGGCGTCGTTGACCCAGTTCAATGCCAGTCGCGCGACGGTGTGGTCGCGGCGAGAGCGAGTTCCTCCACGAACTCGGCCGTGAGAGCCAACGTCCCTTGGCCGCGCTCCAAGGTGCCGCGGATCATCAGGGCCGGTGACTTTCGCGCGACGAGCGACCACCTGGCCCATGCACCCTTGGAGAAGATCACGTTGACGTGGCCCGTTTCGTCCTCCAAGTTGACGAAGACCGCGCCGTTCGCGGTTTCGGGGTGTTGGCGGTGCGTGACGACACCGGCGACGAGCACTCGAGAACCTTCGGCACCGATCAATGCGTCTGCGCGCGTGACGCCTCGTTCGTTGAGGTAGTCGCGCACCAACGCGATCGCCGTCGCCTCGGGCGTCAGGCCCATCGACCACATGTCGTCAGCGACTCGTTCCATCTCGTTCGTCACCGGCAGGACCGGCGCCTCAAGGCCGGTCACCACGCCGGGCAACCGGTCGAGGGTGCCCTGAGCGGCCGCGCCGGCCGACCACGCGAGCGCGCGACGAGTGGCGCCAAAAGAGTCCAGCGCACCGGCGGCGGCGAGCACTTCGAGGTGGTGTTGTTGGACGCCGGCGCGACGCACCAGATCCGAGGAGTCGCGCCACGGAGCGCCTTCCACGATGCTCGTCGCAAGTTCTTCACCGATCGTGCGTAGGTCTCCCAGACCGAGGCGCACGTCGGGATCATCGGGGTCGCCCTCGAGCTTGGCCCCGACACCCGAGCGGTTCACGTCGGGTCGAACCACTCGCACGCCGTGGCGCTGCGCGTCGGCGACCAAGCTCTGGGGCGACCAGAAGCCCATTGGTTGGGCGTTCAGCATCGACACGAGGAACGCCGCCGGGTAATGCACCTTCAGCCAGGCCGAGCAGTAGACGAGGTGCGCGAAGGAGACCGCGTGGCTCTCGGGAAAGCCGAAGTTGGAGAACGCCGCGAGCGCGTCGAAGAGTTGGTCGGCCGCTCCCCCGGTGATGCCGTTCTCGGCCATGCCGGAATAGAAACGACTCTTCAGTTTCATCATGCGCAACTCCGAACGCTTGGCGGCCATGGCCTGGCGCAGTTCGTCGGCCTCCGCCGGTGAGAAACCGGCTACGGCGACCGCCATCTCCATCAGCTGTTCCTGGAAGAGCGGGACGCCGAGCGTGCGGCGAAGGATCGGTTCGAGTCGCGGGTGCAGGTACGTGACCGGTTCATCACCGCGGCGTCGTCGGATGTAGGGATTGACGGCGTTGCCCTGGATCGGGCCGGGACGAATGATCGCCACCTCGATCACGATGTCGTAAAACGTGCGCGGCCTGATGCGCGGCAGTGTCGCCATCTGCGCGCGTGACTCCACCTGAAAGACGCCAACGGTGTCGGCTTCGCACAACAAGTCATAGACGGCGTCCTCTTGGGGTAGCGCCCCGAGGTCGATCGTGATGTCGTAGAAGGACTCCACCTGTCGGACGCAGCGGTGCAGCGCGTCGAGCATCCCGAGACCCAACAGGTCGAACTTCACGAGGCCGATCGCCGCGCAGTCGTCCTTGTCCCACTGCAGGACCGTGCGCCCGGGCATGCGGCCCCACTCGACCGGGCAGACCTCGATCACCGGTCGATCGCACAGCACCATGCCGGCCGAGTGGATGCCCAGGTGTCGCGGACGATTGAGCATCTGGCTCGCCAAGGTCGTCACGAGCTCGGGCACGTCCGGACTCACGGTCATGGTGTGCCGATCGACGCTGTCGCGCAGCACGTTGGCCTGTTCCTCGTTGTAGCCGAAGGCGCGCGCCACGTCGCGCAGCGCCGAGCGTGTTCGGTACGTGATGACCGCGGCCACCTGGGCCGCGTGGCGCCGGTCGTAGCGCTCGTAGACGTACTGGATCACCTCTTCGCGCCGACCGGACTCGATGTCGACGTCGATGTCCGGTGGGCCGTCGCGCGCCGGTGACAAGAAGCGTTCGAAGAACAGGTTCAACTTCACCGCGTCGGCGTTGGTGATGCCCAACGAGAAGCAGACCGCCGAGTTCGCGGCCGATCCGCGACCCTGACAGTAGATGTCGTTGCGACGACAGAACTCGGTGATGTCCCAGACCGTGAGGAAGTAGCCCGCGAAACCGAGGGTCTTGATGACGCCGAGTTCGTGATCGATCTGATGCCACGCCCCCGCGACCCGTTCGTTCTCGCGAGTGCCGTAGCGCTTCGTCGCGCCCTGGGCGACAAGCTCTTCTAGATAGGACTGCTCGTCCATTCCCGGGGGCGTGGCAAAAGGTGGCAGGTTGGGCGCGACCAGGCGAAGGTCGAAGGCCAGCGCCATTGCCAGTTCGCCGGCCGCATCGACGACCCCGGGCCAGCGCGCGAAGCGTCGACGCTGCTCGGAGTCGCTGCGCAAATGCGCCATCGGGCTCGCGTTGAGCCACCCCTCCATCTCCTCCAGACTCTGTCGTGCGCGAAGCGCCGAGAGCACGTTGGCGCGCGCGAAGGCGTCGGGCGTCGCGTAGTGCACGTTGTTCGTCGCCACCACCGACACGTCGTGGCGAACAGCCACTTCGGCCAAGACGTCGTTGCGCGCGACGTCATCGGGTGCGCCGTGATCCCAGATCTCGGCCGCGACGTTGTCGCGACCGAAGGCCGCGATGAGACGTTCGAGTTCGCGCGCGGCGGCGCGCGGACCGCGGTCCATGAGGGCGCGCGTCATCGCTCCCTTGCGACAACCGCTCAACACGAGCCACTCGCGTGCGGCACCGGCGACCTCTTCGAGGCTGAAGCGCGGCGCCCCTTTTTCGCCGCGGCGCAGGTGAGCCTCGCCGAGCATCGTCGAGAGCGCCCGGTACCCCTCGGGCGAGCGCGCCAGCACGACGAGGTGCGCGCCCGAGGGGTCATGAACCCCGACGCGGTCGTCGTCGGCGTCGATCGAGATCTCGGTCCCGAAGACCGTGGGCAGGCCGAAGGCCCGCGCCGCCTCGGCGAAACGCACGACGCCGTAGAACCCGTGGTGATCGGTGAGCGCAAGCCCCGAGAGACCGAGACGCGCGCCCTCCGCGGCGAGTTCTTCGGGGTCGCTTGCCCCGTCGAGGAAACTGAAACCCGAGTGGGCGTGGAGCTCTCCGTAAAGCGCCATCAGTCGTAGATCCCCGCGAGCCACCACCGCGACGACTCCGCGGTGAGTAACAGCGCCTCGCCCGACACGAGCAGGATCTGCACGTGGGCGCGGCGGCGATTGAGCGACCACCAGCGCTCGACCAGCGGCCACGGTCCCGCGTACCAGATGATCTCGCGACGTAACTGGTGCGAGAACAACAACGTGGTGGGCGTCTCACTGAGAAACCCTCGCGCACCCATGACGACCGGTCGGTCGTTTGCGTCGCGTAGTTGCACCGCCACCGGACGAGTGAGCGTCGTCGCCGGTGACGGGGCGCGCATCTGGCCCGGCCACGGCGCGACGTCGCGAATGACACTCTTCGGCGAGCCCCACGGCACGAGCGCGGCGCGGTCCTCGGGGACTCGACCGCCACGAAGTGATGCCACGACCACGGCGTCGGCCCCTAGGCGACGGCGCACGCGATGCGCGGCCGCGTCGGCGCGGTCATCCCCAGCTCCGCGTTGACCGAAGAAACCCAACTGCTCGTCGTGCTTCTCGTCCTCGCCGCGAAGTTGGCGAAGACGCTGCGTCAGTTTGAGGTCGCGTTGGCCGTCGAGTTCAAAGAGTTCGCCTCGAGCGACGCAGTGCAACACCAACGCGTGCTTGTTGAAGCGTTCGGCGACGCGCGCGACGTCGAGGTCGGCGAACGAACCGACCGTGTGCAGACCGAGTCGCTGACAGGTCGTCGCGACGTCCTTTCGACCAAGCACTGAGAGCGGCAGCGAGCGGCGGAACGACTCGGTCGCACCGGGCTCGAGCACGAGGCCGCGCCGCGCGCACGCTTCAGCACAGAACAGTCCGTCGGCGATGCCGAGCGACGGCTCGTGACCCGTGAGCTCGAGCACCGTCGAGCGAACGCTCTCCATCACGGCAGCCTCGCCGCCGAAGAACCGACTCGGTCCTCGGACGGGCAGTACGAACAGACCGAGGCGTACCGATTCGGTGAAGGGACACAGCACGCTCAACGCGTCGAGCAACGCCAGGTGATCGCGCAGCGTCGAGCCGTCGGGTGCCTCGTCGCACAGCGCCTCGATCCATATTGCGAGGAGGCGCTCCATTAGTTGGCCTCGCAGCGCCCTTTTCGATTCGGTAGGACCACCACGTGCTCGCCCGCGCGAATCGCCTCACCACGCCCGCCGATACGCACGGTGAGATAGCGAGCGTCGAGTCGCGACGACGTCGCCCACTGCGCGTTGGTGATGTCGAAGGAGAGATCCGCCGGCAACGGCCAGAGCGACGCCGGCTCGGCGAGCACTATCAGCACCGTGCCTCGTTCGCGTACCCGGTCAACCAATCGCCGCGCTGCACCGTGCGACGCGCGTGACGGTGGTCGCACGATCAAGAGGTCTACTCCGTCGAGCAGGTCGGCCGCGGATTCGGCCCATGCACCTCGCGGACGCGGTACGAAGAGCACACGTCGAAGATCGACACCGAGGTCGGCGATGGCGACGACACCGGGATCATCCACACCGACGACCGCGCTCCAGTGACCGCGCGCACTCGACTCGGTGAGGAGACTGAGGGCGAGACTCAGCCCGCCGAGTCCCGGTTGGGCCTGCACGACGACGGTTGAACCACGGCGTAGTCCACCGTTCGGTACGAGTGATCGCCAGGGCTCGCCCAGGGGCAGCATCCGGCTCTTGGCGAGCGCGACCGGGCGAAGTGTCGCCACGAGATCTTCAGGCAGAGTAGGACGATCGGAGGAAAAAGCGAACATATGTTCGTAAGATAGCCGGTTGTCGTCACAGGCGCCAATGGCTGAAATTCCCCAGCGTGTCGCTGCAAGACCTGTTGACAAATCCGTCCAGATTGCGTGGAGTGCCACTCTGTTGAATCGGCCTTAGTCCAGGGATAAAGAGAAGCCGCCGACGCTTTCGTCAAATATCTTGAAGTTACCCATTGGTTCGCGATTTCCCTTAGCGGCGTACATCGCGGCGTCAGCCTCGTTGAAGAGTTGATCCCCCGGACTCGCCCCTGCCGCTGAGAACGCGATGCCGACGCTGCCCGACACGCGGATTGACTCCCGACCGAGGTCGATCGGCGCCGCGAGTGCCGCCAGGATACGCCGCGCCACGACCGAGTAGTCCTCGATTGAAGTGAGGTTATGAATGAGGACGGCAAACTCATCGCCTCCGAGACGCGCGACCGTGTCAGGCTCCCGGGTGCACTCGAGCAGACGACGCGCGGTCTTTTGGAGCACGCGGTCACCGACCGCGTGCCCTTTCTCATCGTTGATCTTCTTGAAGTCATCGAGGTCAACGAGCAAGAGTGCGACGCCGCTCGCGTCGCGTCGCGCGAGTTGCAAGGTGTGCTCCAGGCGGTCATAGAACAATGTCCGGTTGGCGAGTCCCGTGAGCGGGTCGTGAAGGGCTTCGTGGCGCAGGGCCGTTTCGGCGCGCTGTTGGTGGTGCATCATTTCGGCCAAGCGAACCATGATCAGAGCGATGATGACGATGGACGTTAAGAGGACGACGCCATCACCCTTCAAGTGTCCGGGCCAGGCTTCGAAGGTGATGATCACAGGGCAGACGAGCGCCGCGACACCCAACGCGGCCAAGCGCGGACGCGAGTAGGTGGGCACTGCGCTGACAGCTCGTGCCGTGAGGTCGCGCATCGACGGGTGCAGCGCGCATGCGCCGATCAAGAGATAGTTCAGCATCCAACCGCCGACGATCGGTGAACTCGTGCCGTACACGATCCCGTGCAGATTTTCCCACCCGTAGATCGCGTCGGTGAGGGCGAGGAGCAGCAGCCCACCGTTCAAGAGGTAGAACGACGGTGCTCTTCGACCCGCGCCGATGAGCAAACGGATCGCCAGGGTAAGGAGCAATAGATCCGTGACCGGGTACGCCAGCGACGTCAGGCGCACCATCGCTCCAAGATTGGCGCCGGTGTAGGGCGCGATGAGGAACTCCCACGAGATGGCGCCCGCGGCGAGCGCGATGACGGCCGAATCCAAGAGGGCGGTTCGCTTGGGTCCCCCGCGGTGATGGATGATCAGCGTGAGACCCAACGCCACGAAGGGGATCCGCCCTAGGTAGAAATAGTCAGACACACCCGGGAATTGTGTGACGTGACTGATGTCGCGGCCCCAGTAATAGAGGATGTCGCCAATCGTGTAGGAAGCCTGACCGACGGCGATGAGCCACCACGGCAGCGCCGGCTTCGGGCGCCAGCGTCGTACTCCTAGCGCGACCGCGACGACGGCCGAAGCGTTAATGAGGACACAGATTGGGTACTGGGGGAACCAGTCGGGCAGACCGGGCACTCGGGGGTTCACGAAGTAGAGGACCAGAAGGGCCAGGCCAACGGCCATGTAACCCCAGCAGCCACGAGCGTCGGCGCGTGTGAAGCGCGATGAGGGGACGGGGAGGTCGTTGTCGATTCGACGTGGCGGCGACGCAACGGTCGTCGTCCCGATCGGTCGATGGTTTGGCCACGGGGCCGTCGGGTCAACGTCCGAGCTCGGGAGGAGCATCGCCAGGGCTTCTTCTGCGGGCACGGCCGGACTCCAGAGGAATCCCTGCCCGAAGCTGCAGCCCAAGCCGACCAAGGCGTCGCGTTCGATCTCGCTCTCCACGCCTTCAGCGATGACCGAGAAGCTCAGGGTCCGGCTGAGCGAGAGGATGGCCTGCACTACCGCCGTGCGACGCAGATCATCGTGCAGGTCGGCGATCATCGAGCGATCCAACTTGAGCGTGTCAATCGGCAACTGCGTGAGGTACGCGAAGTTGGAGTATCCCGTGCCGAAGTCATCGATGGCCAGGTCGACACCGAGCTCTTTAAGTCGGTGAAGTTCGAGTTCGACCGCGGGATCGACGAGGATGGCCTGCGACTCCGTCAACTCCAAACAGAGGCTTCGACCAGTGAGCGAGTGGCGCTCCAGAGCGTCCCTCACCTGATCAACGAAAACGGGCTGACACAGCTGGCCCCCGGACACGTTGACCTTTACCGTCACGAGGTCAGAGCCTGTTCGCTCGCGCACGTCTTCGAGAAACGCGCACGTGGCTTCTAGGATGCCAGCGCCGATATCAAGGATCTGCCCGGTCTCCTCGGCCAGTGGTATGAACACGTTCGGCGGGACGAAGGTCCCGTCCGGACGCTTCCAGCGCGCGAGCGCCTCGAAGCTGACTGGGACCTCGTCGGGCAGACGTACGATCGGCTGGAAATACGGACGTATCTCCCCGTCTTTGGCTGCCCGGCGCAGGTCGCGAGCCAGCTCGGTCCGTTCCTTTTGGGCGTCAGCGACTTGGGCCGAGACGTGACGGACCTGTCGGCGGCCGGCTTGTCGGGCTTCGTGCAGTGCCAGCACGACCCCCGCTATCACGGAGTCCGGAGTGTCGCCGGGGTGAGCGAGCGCGTCGGCGACTGACATCGTCAACGCAAGTGAGCCCCGACTCGTTGCAAAGGGTTGATCGACGACTCCGTGGATCGAGGCCGCCACGGACTCGGCGCTGCGCCCGTCGCTCAACGCAACGGCAATAACGAAGTCATCGCTTCCCACGCGCGCCACCACGGCGTCATTGCACAAGGACCGCAGACGATTCGCAGCGATTCGCAAGACCTCGTCGCCGACGCCGGAGCCCCAGGCGTCGTTCAGCACGGTGAAGTCATCGAGGTCACAACAGGTGACAAGTACCGGATGAGTGCGTCCAGTTCCCAACAGCCAGTCCAGGCTCTCGACGAGACCAGCTCGACCCGGTAAGCGCGTCAGTGGGTCGCGCCAACTCGCCGCCAGCGGCAGCGCATCACGTTCTGTGCGTTGGACGAGGACTCCCAATGCGTTCGCCACGACCTCGAGGTATTCGGCGTCGGAGCGCTCGATCGGACTCCTCGCAGCGCTGTACACACCGAGCACGCCGGCGACTGATTCGGAACCGTGAATCGGTGCGGCCACTCCCGACGTGACACGGATGCGCCACTCGTCGTCGCTCTCGGGACCCTCAGGTCCCCGATGGTCCAACCATGTTGCAATTTCCCGTTCGCGAACTTCGTCCAGGTGGCGAGTTATGAACTCCAAGGTCGCCGAGTCCAATGTCTGGGTCGTCGAGCGCAACTCCGTTGCGAGGTGGAAACCGTCCGTGCCGTCCACCCGCCACGCCGCCACGACATCTACCGGCAGGAGGTGTGAGATGGTGGTGGCCACTTCTGGGAGCAGCGTCGCGAGGTCGGATTCGCTTTCGTCCTTTTCTGTGAGCGCCACGAGGGCGCGCCTGCGCGCGTCGGTGCTAAGTCGCGTCTGGTTGGCCACCACCTGATCAGTCATGTCGCGTCCTACGCAGAGCAGTTCGCTCACTGAGCCACCCACCTCAGCGAGCGTCGAGACCGTCAGTTCCATCCAGCGCAATTCGTCGTACCGCGTCATCCAGCGCACCAGCGCGCCGCCCGCGCGGTCCGTCGCCAACTCATCCAACAAATGCCAGTCATCGGGGTGGATGATTCGCTGTTGGAGTTCCGGGTCGTCGAAGAACTCCCGCGCGCTGTAGCCGGTCGCTTCGATCGCGGCGTCGTTGACGGCGAGGACTCGGTGCTCGGGATGTAGCCGGAGCCACACGATGGCGTCGGAAGAACAGTTGATGACCGTGCGAAAGCGCTGCTCCGCTGCGAACAGTGAGGCGAGGGCTTCGGACTGCTCGGTGCGGTCGTAGAGCTGAACGAGTACGGCGGGTTCGTCATGGAGTTGAACCGCCTTGGCGACGACGTGCGCTTCGAAGGTGTGCCGGTCCGGTCGAACGAACCATTCGTTGAATCCGTCGCCGTCGAGCATCCGCTCGATCTCGATAGCGCAGTGTCCGTCACCGTCAAGGGCCACCTGGGTCCAGTTGCGATGTGCGAGCGCTTCCTCGTCTTGACCTAGGAGATCACAGAACGCACGATTGACCCGCAAGAAGCGGCCGTCTAGGGCGAGGTAGGCCAGGCCAACGACGGCCTGATCGAAGAGATCGCTTTCGGGGGACGGCACGGCAATCCCCGGACTGCTCGAGGACTTCGATAGCGGTGACATAATCTCACATTTATGCATTGACTCGAGATCGACTAGTGACGAATGTCCCATATTCGACAGTGCATTGGCGACTACGACCCCGGTGATCGGTCGATTCGGCGATCTCCCTTCCCATCAGGGGCTGCGAGGGCTTCGCTGACGCTCGAGCGGTTCGCGTCGTTCGTTTCGGGCGATGGAAGGTTGTCGCCGCGGGCCTCAGCGGACGGCGTTCCCGGCAGAATAGGTGCCATGTGTGGTCGCGTCGCCCTGTTTACTCCGCCAGTTCGACTGGCCCGGCTGCTCGACGCCGCCCTCGCGGCGGGCTTCGATCCCGACGCCGTGCCCAGCTGGAACCTCGGGCCGCAGCGCCAACTCTTCGCCGTGGCCGAGCGCCACGACGAGCGTCTCATGGACCGCTACCAATGGGGGCTCATCCCGAGCTGGTCCAAGGATCCGAAAATTGGCAGTCGACTCTTCAACGCCCGCGGCGAGACCATTACCGAGAAGCCGTCCTTTCGCACCGCCTTCGCCAAGCGACCCTGCGTCATCCCCGTCGACGGCTTCTACGAATGGGACCACCGACCCAGCCACGCCAAGCAGGCGCACTTCTTCACACGTGCCGATCGACAGCCGATGCTCTTCGCGGGACTCTACGAGTACTGGCGCAGTCCCGAGGAACCGGCCGACGCTGCAATGACCAAGACGTGCACCATCATCACCACGACGCCGAATGACGACATGGACGCGATTCACGACCGCATGCCGGTTGTCCTCGAACTCGACGACGTCGAGACCTGGATCAACGTGCAAGAGCACGAACCTGAGGAACGATTGCAACTGATCACACCGGCGCGCAGTGGCACACTCGTGCACCACGTTGTCAGCTCGGCCGTCGGTTCGGTGAAGAATGATGGACCGGAGTTGATCGAGTCAGTGGAGTCCACGTCACTGTTCTGACTTCGAATTGGAATCACTCGACGCGTAATACTTGAACGGTGGAACGCCCCGTGCGCTTTCGTCATTACTCCGAGAACGATCTGGATCAGGTCATGGAACTGTGCGCTCACGAACGATGGCCGTCGTACGCGGATGATCCCGTTCGCGTCCATTCCGTTTTCACTGCACCAGGCGTCGTGTCGGTCGTTGCGGAATCAGATCGTGTAGTCGTCGCATTCGCGTACTGCCAGAGCGATGGTGCGATACAGGCGCACCTGTCGCTCATCGTCGTGCGACCAAGCCATCGGCGCCAAGGGGTAGCTCGGGGTCTGTTGACCTTCGCGTTCGACTATCTCGGTGCAAGTCGTATCGATCTCATCACCGAAACTGCTGAAGACTTCTATCGCTCGCTACCCCACAAAGAGCATTTTGGTTTTCGGATTTATCCGCTCAGCGAGTAGCGAACCGTTCCTCGACATTCGTGCAACGCTGCAAGGGCATTGCAACTTAATTCCGAAAAGCCGAAAACCCCGAGTGACCAGTGAGCCGAAGCTCACCCGCCCCTCGGGGTTCCCGAAGGCACATCATTCGCTGACCCGTGTCGGACAGGCCACCGCTTGACGGCTGGCACTTCACGTCATTCGTCGTTACTGACCGCGGACCGAACTCCGCTGCCCGTTGGAGGAGTTCTGTTCCTCTTGCGAGGTCCCTCTCCCCTCCTGATCCGAATCCCCTTTCGGTTCTCCGTCTCATTCGACAGGTGCTACGTGAACTACGAGTGATACTGTGCCAGACCTGCGACGCCAACGTCGGGTCAAATCGTGATATCAGGAACTTTTGCCCAATAGTTGTCACGTTTTCCACCGGTTTGTTCACACTTGGCACAACTTCCAACTATTTAGTCGCATGTTTTCCACAGGACGGGAGTCCGAGCGTCACTTTTTCTCGCCTCGAATAACCCCTCCACCACGGGAAACAGGAAAATCTGGCGGTGCAAGTCGGCTCCCCGTATGCCATTGGCCCATCGGGCGGTGGCTTAACCTCCGCCTATGCCCAATGGAACCCCCGCGAAAGCCCAAGATCATCGCGTCACTCGAGTTCAAAGAGCGATCGCGCGCGCGCTGAAGCGACGACGCATCGCGTGTGGCGAACTGAATCAATTCACGCCGTAGATGACGATTCTTTTCGCACTCCTCACGTCATTCACGAACGCCCTAGCCGTGACGTTGCAACACATTGCGAGCACGAGTGACGTCGAGAAGTCATCGGGATGGAAGTTCGTCAAGTACTTGTTGCGCAGTCCGCTGTGGCTGTTGGGTTGGTTGGCACTGTGTGGATCGTTGATCTTTCAAGCGTTGGCACTTCACTTCGGTCCGCTGGCGCTCGTGCAGCCAATTTTGGTGACGGAACTCATTCTCGCGTTAGTACTTCGACAGTTTTGGATTCATCAATCGATTCGCGGCGTCACGTGGTTAGCGGCTGTGGTGACAGGCGCCGGACTCGTTACGTTTCTCGTGGTCGCATCACCGCACGGCGGATCGTTTCTCCCACGCTCGTCGGCGTGGACAGTCCCTTCGGTCGTGTGCGTCGCCGTCATCGCGCTTCTTATCGTCTTGGCGCAACGCGGATCACCGGCTCGTCGAGCCGCGCTCTTCGCCAGTGCAACGGCAGTCATGTGGGCATTGGAGGCGACGTTCATCAAGGCGACGACCGACACCATCAGTGCCCTTGGTTTCGGTGGCATGTTCACGCGGTGGCCGGTGTACGCGCTTATCGTTGGAGGCATCGTCGGACTGCTCTGTGAGCAAGCGGCGCTGCATGTCGGACCGCTCAGCGTCTCACAAACTTTCATTGTCATCGTCGATCCGATCGTGAGTGTCGCGCTCGGAATCTGGCTGTACCGCGAACGTCTTCACCATGGCGCGCTGCACATCACAATCGGCGTCGTCGCATTCTCCGTGATGTGCGCCGGGATCGTCGCACTGACGCGAACGGCGCCGGCGTCAATGAACGCTGACGTTCATCGCGTTTGAACTTGGTAGCAAGGAGTTGACGTAATATCCGCGCGGAGGTGAATATGCCAGCGAGTCGAGCCGAAGAAGGTCCCGCGTCAGCCAACATCAGCAAACGAATCGATGAATTTGGTGACTGGAGAGGAGCGACACTCGCGCGACTTCGTCAACTGATCCGTGAAGCTGACCCCGCGGTCGAAGAAGAGTGGAAGTGGGTGAAGCCCACCAATCCGGGCGTCCCCGTTTGGAGTCACGACGGCGGTATCTGTACCGGCGAGGTGTACAAACAAGTCGTGAAGTTGACATTCTTTCGGGGCGCGACCCTGAGTGATCCGAAGCAGCTTTTCAACTCCAGCCTGGAAGGAAACGTGCGCCGCGCGATTGACTTCCGTGAAGGCGAGAAGATCAACGCCCCGGCGTTCAAGCAGCTCATTCGTGCAGCAGTGGCGGCGAACAAGGCAGTCGTCGCTGAGCGAGCAGCAAAGAAGAAGTAGCGACTAGCGAGCTGGGCGATGAACTAGTTACGGCTGTCTGCGCCGCCGTCGCACGAACACAAAAGAAAATATCGCTCCGATCACCAGTGCGAAGAGAATCAGTGAGAGTTCCCGAGCAAGATCGACGTTGCCTACGCGGTGCAGCGCCGGGAACGTGATGGTTCGCGATGTCGAATGCGACGTCGTGCCACTGCTGACCTGAAGATCAGCCGTCCAGGGACCTCGTGGGAAGTTCGGCGCGAGATCGACCGCCACGCTTTCGGTCGCACCGGGCGACAACAGGACACCGAGGGTGGCTCGGAAGGGGCCGGCGTGCAGACCGTTGGGTCCCTTCGACAACTTCACCACACCGCTCAGGTTCAACGTGCGGGTTCCAGAATTGTGGACGTGCGTCACGAGTATGGAATCGCCGTGAAGATCTCGAGTCGCCTGGAGTATCCCAAGTCCGAAGTTCGGTGGTGTCGCACCGCCTGGACCGACGGCGATGTACATACGCACGCCGACACGGCTCACCAGCGTGAGACCACCTTTGCCGAGAGGAACGCTCGACACGGCGGCCCACACGACGGCATAGTGCTCTCCCGACACGGCGTCGAGGGGCACCTTCGTCGTCACGGTGTCGAAGACTTTCGTGCTCGGTGCAAGGTGCAGCGTGCTCTGACCCAGGGAAGTCCAAGAAGCCAGGTCATTCGTGTCGTTGCCGTTGGCGAATTTGAAGATTCCGCCTGCGACGCTGGCTCCCGCCGCGTAGACGGACACGTCGATCGAGACCTTGGAATTGTTGTCGACCTGCACTGTTCGAACGAGGACCGCTCCAGGAGCGAGTCGCGACACGATGTACGAATGCGACAGCGGATCGCTTGAGGGCGCACCGTGCACGCCAATGAGTTGAATCCCGACGGTGCCCGGTCTCGCAACCGGTGCATTGGACGACGCTCCCGCGTTCAACGGAGCCACGAGTGTCGCGGCACCTACAGCGACGAACGCGGCCGCGCGGAGGTACTTCAGTGAATCGAGAGTGATCAGGCCACCGATTGGGTGATCGTTGCGAGGTAGATACCTGGCGCGAAATTGGCGGGGATGATGACCGTGATGGTGGGGTTCCAACTGGCGGTGCTGATGCCGGAGCTCGCGCCCGTGACGACGGTTGATTGGCCGGTCAGGTTGGTGACGTTGACCGCGGTCGCGACCACTGTTGCTGAGTCGGTGATGGTGCCGGCGGCGTAACTAACGTTGCTCGCCGGATCGGCGGGCCCTCCGCCAGGAGTAAAGGCCGTTGCGATGGCCGACGTCGTCCACGTGGTCGTACCGCCTCGCTGGTCGGTCACGGTGACCTGGCCGAGCAGCCCCGAGATGCTGCTTACGGTCGTCGAGGAGACTTGAGTACCAAGATCGGCATTCGCTGTGGGAGTACTGATCGAGAGCGCTCCCGCGGTAAGGGTGAACGACATTGGAGTGATGGCCGACGCACTTGGCGAAAATAGAAATACGGCGAACAAGGAGAATGTCGCGATACTTAAACAGAGCAACTTTTTCGACATCATGATTCCTCCACCTTCGACGTGGTCTGGGTCGAAGCGGCTCAGCGTAACTTCATGCCGGATACGAGATCTTCGATCAGTGCAACTACAAACTTTACACGAAGTTTATTTCCGGATAACTATTTAGGGTATCTATTATCCCCAATTCCCTAACAAGTAATAAAGTTCTGGTATTCTGGCCTCGCGGAACATAATCTCAGGTCAGGAATGATAAATGAAGTCCACGAGTCCGATATCCGACTTTCGGCTGCTCACCAATCATGGCAATACGCTGCTTCTGATTGCCCGGGACCCGCGCATTCGTCTGCGAGACGTGGCGTCGGCTTTGGACATCACAGAACGTCGGGCCCAGCGAATCGTGAGTGAACTCGTGAGCACTGGCTACCTCGAACGTGAACGCGAGGGCCGGAGAAATCTCTACCACGTTGCTTCTCACCTGCCCCTGCGACTCCCATTCCAAGACGACCTTGATCTCGGATCACTCTTGGCGATCCTTCCTAAATCCGCGCGAGCGGACTGACCGGACCCGGATTCCCCAACCCTCCGGCGGAGTGCTCCTCGACGAAATAGGAACGAGTCTTCGATCGATCGAGAAACCGTGCCTCGTCGTCAGCTACACCCGAATCGGCAGCGTACATCGCGGCGACCCAGCCCTCGTAAGCGTGTCGGTCAAAGAACACCAACTCGGTGATGATGTCGACTTCATCGCGAGAAGCGGCGCTGTCGCGCACGACGAAGTTGCGCTTGTACGTTAACGGCGGCGGAGCCAAACTCAAGATAAGTGGCACGTGGACATTCTCATAGTGCTCGATCAGTTCGTCGTACGTAACGTCATTGCGTTTGACAAGGAACGCCATGATCTTGAATGTCATGCGGATGCTCCTGTCGTATCAGTATCAGTCAGCGCCGCCAGAAAAAAAGATGCGTCACTCCACTCGGGCTTGGCACTTTTTCCAAGAAGAAACGGTCGGAAAGTTCGTCGGGACTGTCCCACAGTCTCTCGCCGCGACCAAGCTCGACGGGCGCAACCGCGAAGTGCATTTGGTCAATGAGATCGGCGTCGAGAAACTCGCGCACCGTGGCCACGCCACCACCGAGGCGCACGTCCTTACCATCGGCCGCCTCGAAGGCCTGCGCGAGTGCATCCTGCGGTGATGCATTGAGAAAGTGGAAGGTGGTGTCGCCCAAAGATATGGAAGGGCGCACGTGATGCGTGAGTACGAACACCGGCGTGTGGAACGGTGTGTCATCGCCCCACCACCCTTCCCACTCAAGGTTCTCCCACGGTCCGCGCTGAGGTCCAAACTTGTTGCGTCCCATGATTTCGGCGCCGATGTTGCGCGTGAAGTCGCGCGTGCAGTAGTCGTCGAAGCCGTAGGTCCCTCCCGGATCGGTCCGATTGACCCAATGCGCCGTCGCTCCCGCCCACGAGAAGAGATCGGCAGGATTCGCGTGACCGAAGGGGTGCTCAAGATCTTGCCCCTCACCGGAACCGTACCCATCGCTCGACACCATGAAATTGTGGCTCATCGGAATGTAGCGGGGTGAGGCTCATCGCACCACGATCGAGCCGAGCACTCGCCAGTTTGGTTTTCCTGCGTAAAGCAGTGCCCGGATGCGA
>Ga0209006_10001242_pt1 | contig 23120 bp, 12 predicted proteins | sample JacPin_JW_Ref_O2_FD_188567 | JGI IMG/M metagenome (GOLD analysis project Ga0209006, IMG submission 188567) | Forest soil microbial communities from Algoma, Ontario, Canada - Jack Pine, Ontario site 1_JW_Ref_O2 (SPAdes) (version 2) | ecosystem: Environmental > Terrestrial > Soil > Boreal... | reverse complement strand
GCAGGCCCTCGGCCGCGGTCTTGAACGTGAACTGAATGAAGGCGAAAGCCTTGTCCTCGCCGAGCACGTCGCAGAGGCGGTCGCCAAGGAGTATGGTCGCGGGTGCCGTGGTCTCGACCGCACCCCAGATCAGTTGGGCGCCGCCGAGCTCGAGAAATCCGCGATGACCAATGTCATTATCGGCGGCCCAGCGCAGCAATAGAAGTCGCTGTTGGCGTTTTAGAAACCCGCGCAGCTGCTTGCGGGCCCGGTTCCAGTCGATCAGAAAGACTAGCCGGGAGCCGAGGTAATCGAGATAGACGAGCAACTGCCTGTGATCCTCGGCCTCGAAGACGCCCGTCGTGAGGAAGAATGGAGCGTCGTCCGCCAGGGACGTGCTGTGGCTACTGTTCGGATTCGACCATGTCACGGCGAAGCGGGCAAACAGTGCGCAGAAGAATTGCAGTCGCTCGAGATGCACATCGCTGTAGGTGAGGGTGACGCTTTTGGCCTCGACATGGACGACGATCACATGGGCATCCGTGGTGCCGATGTCGTTTTGGATGATTAATCTGTGGCCGAATCTGGTCGCGGTGGTACCGAGGCCGGGATGGTTGAACTTAAGCGGGGCGGTGCGGTTGAGCCCTGCCATAAAGGCGCGCACCAGAGCGTCGTCGCCCTTGCCAAGTCCGTAGGTTGCGGCGCCGTCGATCAGTTCTTCCGCCAGTCCCACTTGCAGCGCGTTGAGCTGCTTGTGCAGGTCCATCACCAGCCGGTGCAGGCTGTCGCCTTTGCTGCGGTCGGCACGCGTGATTTGATCGATGATGCGGCCCTCAATCGTGTCGCTTTCGGACTTGGGCAATTGCTTGAGCAGGAGTTCGAGGCGCTGCTTTGCGACAGTATCAGCCGGCGCCGTCATGATGCGCGCATCGCTTGCGATCGCGGCCAGCAGTTCGCGGCATCCGGCCAGTCGGTACGACGTTCCTTCCTTGCGGGCACCTGCAACCGTTTGATCCAGAGCACTGTTGGCAATCCCGGCGACGAGCCGCTCCTGCCTGAGCGATGGCGAAGCCTGATCAGGGTTGTCGGCATGACTGCGGGAAACCTGCAGCAGCGAAAAGTAATATTTGAGCCGATCGTTGGCGGCGAGACCCGCTTCGATTTGGGAGGGTAACGCCAGCCCTTCTTCTCCCATCGTTTCCAAGATCTGTGTTTTCATGATTCTACCAAGGCGTATGGAAGCTGCCGAGTGAAGAGAAGTTCTGGTACCTCGACAGCCCCGAACGATCCTTTATTGTAACCGTCACGTTCACCAGGGAGGCCGACCAGCTCCATTGTGGTTCAGTTTTTTGGAATGCTCTTTGTGCCCGATGATTGACAAATCCGGGGGATGGTACCCCTGCAGTATCTTGATGTAGTTGGCACGCTCGAACGCCTGAGTGTCCCAAAGATTACGTTGGTTCATGATCCCTCTGACGTGCTCAAGAGATGTGAACTTCCTTGCGTTGAGCCACGCATGCAGTCCGGCAAGCATTGTTCCGATATGAGCTGGCCCATTCCGCAGCAACGCCGACGTTGTCATTACGACATCGGCCCCTGCTAGAAGATACTTGACTACCTCGTCGGTGCCGGCGACCCCGGAACTTGCGGCAAGGGAAGCTTTTGTTTGTCCAGCCAGAATAGCGATCCACAGCAATGGCAAGCGAATCTCGCTCGGATCACTCAGCTTGAGGTCGTTAAGAACTTGCAAGTGCACATGATCGATATCGGGCTGGTAGAATCGGTTGAAAAGCACCAAGGCATCGGCGCCTGCCTCCTGGAGTTTAAGGGCCATATGGCCGGCTGAACTGAAATAAGGGCTGAGCTTGATCGCCAACGGTATCGATGTGACGCCTCGCACGGCCCGCAGAATATCCAGGTATCGGCGTTCGACTTCTTCGCCAGTCACCCCGAAATCGGACGCAATAAAATAGATGTTGAGTTCGAGCGCATCCGCACCGGCCTGCTCAATCTGTCTGGCGTAAGAGGTCCAGCCTTCGCTGGAAATCCCGTTCAGGCTGGCGATCACCGGCACTTCGAGTGCCTCGCTTGCGCGACGGATCAGTTCAAGATATCGATGCGGGCCATGTTGGGTGCCGGCGAGAGTTGGAAAATTACTCAACCCCTCCGGCCAACTATCGTTGTGGGCACTCGTCAAATGATCGTGGCGGGCCGTTTCTGCTTCGATCTCTTCCTGGAACAGCGATGGCAGGACAACGGCCGCGGCGCCGGCGTCTTCGATCTGCCTCAGCGAATCAAGTTCACCGGTCAGTGGCGACGCGGACGCCACCAGCGGGTTCTTGAGTTGAAGCCCCATATAACGGGTCGCGAGATCCATCAATTGTCTCCTGCCGTGAGAATAGCCGTGCCGGGCACGAACTTGCCGCCGTCGAGGGCCGCGAGTTGCTCGTATTTTCGATATTTCGCGGTGATCCCCGCCTGCGCTTCGACGAGCAGAGCGGCTGCATCATCCGGCAGAGAGCGGGCCAGCGAGGAGTAACGAACCTCGTTATAGGCGTAGTCCTTGAACGGAATGGTGGGACGGGGCGAGTCGAGCTGGAACGGGCTACGGCCCACGGTCTGCATGGCGGGGTTAAACCGGACGAGAGGCCAGTAGCCGCAGGCGACCGCGAGGTCCTGCTGCTTCATGCCAAAACGCATATCAATGCCGTGAGCAATACACTGGCTGTAAGCGATAATGAGTGAAGGTCCATCATAGGCCTCCGCTTCGCGGAAGGCGTCCAGCGTCTGCTGGGCGTTGGCGCCCATCGCGACCTGCGCCACATAGACATTGCCGTAGGCGATGGCGAGCAGCGCAAGGTCTTTGCGGGGCACCCGCTTTCCCGCCGCAGCGAACTTCGCGACGGCCGCCAGTGGCGTTGCCTTCGAAGCCTGGCCGCCGGTGTTGGAATAGAGCTCGGTGTTTAATACGAGCACGTTGACGTTGCGTCCACTTGCCAGGACATGATCGAGGCCGCCGTAGCCGATATCGAAGGCCCAGCCGTCACCGCCGACGATCCAGATGCTGCGCCGGACCAGATGATCAACCACCGACAGAAGATCCCGTGCGTCCTCTGTTTGCAGCGTCAGCAGGCGTGCTTTCAGTTCGGCAACCCGGATACGTTGCGCGCGCAACTCGAATTCCTGAATTTGCGGCGCGTTCAAGAGATCCTGCACAAGACTGTCTCCAACGACCGGTGCCAGCCTCTGCAACAGCGCATGGGCCATCGCGACGTGCTTGTCGGCGGCGATCCGGAAGCCCATGCCGAACTCGGCGTTGTCCTCGAACAGCGAGTTCGACCAGGCGGGGCCGCGGCCTTCATGATTTTTGGTCCAAGGCGTTACGGGCAGGCTGCCGCCATAGATGGAGGAACAGCCTGTGGCGTTGGCGATCTGGGCACGATCGCCGAACAGTTGGGACAAAAGCTTGAGATAAGGTGTTTCGCCGCAGCCCGCGCAGGCGCCGGAGAATTCGAACAGCGGTTCGAGCAGCTGGACGCCTCGTACATTGGCGAAATCGACCCGGGAACGGTCATTGACCGGGAGTTTTTCGAAGAACGCCATGCTGGTTCGCTCGGCCTCCAGCAGCGGAGCTTTCTCGGCCAGATTGATCGCCTTCTTGCCCGGCTCGCGTGGGCTGATCGACGGGCAGGCCTCGATGCAGAGACCGCAGCCGGTGCAATCCTCGACATGGAACTGCAGGGTGAAACGCTCTTCCGGATAGCCGCGCGCGTTCACGGGCGCGGACTTGAAGGACGCAGGCGCGCCGGCCAGCGCGCTTTCGTCATAGGTTCGCGAACGGATCACGCTGTGGGGGCAGACAAAACTGCACTGGCCGCACTGGATACAGAGATCCTCTTCCCATACCGGGACCGCTTCGGCGATATTGCGCTTTTCGTAGGCGGCGGTACCGGACGGAAAGGTACCGTCCGCCGGGATCAGGCTGACCGGTATATCGTCGCCGCGTCCCACCAGCATCGGTGCGGTCACGTGCCTGACGAAGTCGGGCGCATCGTCGCCGACGAGGGGTATCAGATCGTGCGGGCTCGTCGCGGTAGCGGGAACATCGATCTCGAACAACTGCTTGAGCGTGCCGTCCACGGCCTCAAAGTTCATCTTTACTACAGCGTCGCCCTTGCGGCTGTAGGTCTTGCGGATCGACTCCTTGATGTGGTTCAGCGCCTGCTCGCGGGGCAGTACGCCCGATATCGCAAAAAAGCAGGTCTGGAGCACCGTGTTGGTGCGGACGCCGAGCCCGACGTCGCGGGCGACCTTTGAAGCATCGATGACGAAAAAACGCAATTTCTTGTCGATGATCTTTTGTTGCACCGAAAGCGGCAGTTCAACCCAGGTATGGTCCTTGCCGTAAGGGCTATTCAGCAGGAAAACCCCGCCGGGAGCCGCGATCCGCAGCGGATCCTGGCGCTCGAGGAGTGCAAACTGGTGGCATGCGACGAATCCTGCTGACGCGATCAGGTAGGGAGCGCGGATCGGGTCGGGTCCGAAGCGAAGGTGCGACACCGTCTGGGCGCCTGATTTGTGTGAATCGTAGACGAAGTAGCCCTGGGCGTAACGTCCAGCGTCCTCGGCGATGATCTTGACGCTGTTCTTATTGGCGCCGACCGTACCGTCCGCGCCCAGGCCGTAGAAGACAGCTCGGGTCGTACTCGCGTCCTCGATCGAGAATTCCGGATCGATCGTCAGGCTGGTATGCGAGACGTCGTCATTGATGCCGAGCGTAAACCCGTTGCGTCCCGCGAATCCGCCCTTGGCGCCCGTCTTGCTCAGCTCGTCCAGAGCGGCCTTTGCCATTGCGGGTGTGAAGTCCTTCGAGGAGAGACCGTAACGGCCGCCGATCACGCGCGGCATTGTGGTGCGCGCGCCGGCCGCGAAGCTCTGTGCGAGCGTTGCGATGACATCCAGATAGAGCGGTTCGCCAGCGCTGCCCGGCTCCTTAGCCTGCTCGAGCACAGCGATGGCGGAGACGGAGGCAGGAATCGCGGCAAGAAGATCAGCCGCGGAAAACGGGCGGTAGAGCCGAACCTGTACGACGCCGACCTTTTGGCCGGCGGCGACCAGCGTCTTGACCGTTTGGCGCGCGGTTTCCGCGCCAGTCCCCATCAGGATCAGAACGCGGGTCGCATCGGGTGCGCCTTCATACTCGAACAGCCTGTAACGTCGTCCGGTCAATTCAGCGAAGCGATCCATCGCCGTCGCCAGAATGCCGGGAACCGCGGCGTGATAAGGGCTGACGGCCTCGCGGGCCTGAAAGAACGTGTCGGGGTTCTGCGCCGTGCCGCGGATGAAGGGGTGTTCGGGATTCAGCCCGCGGTCGCGGTGCGCGCGCACCAGATCGTTCGAGATCATCGCCCGCATCGTATCGTCATCGACGAGGTCGAGCGTGTTCAGCTCGTGCGACGTGCGGAAGCCGTCGAAGAAATGAATGAAGGGCACCCGTGCCTGCAGCGTCGCCGCTTCGGCGATCAGTGCGGTGTCGTGCGCCTCCTGCACATTGGCGGATGACAACAGCGCGAAGCCGGTGGTACGGCAGGCCAGAATGTCGGAATGGTCGCCAAAGATAGAGAGCGCCGACGTCGCCAGCGAGCGCGATGCGACATGGAAAACTGTGGCGTTGAGTTCGCCCGCGATCTTGAACAGATTGGGCAGCATCAACATCAGGCCCTGCGATGACGTGAAGGTCGTCGTCATGGCTCCCGATTGCAGTGCGCCGTGCACGGCGCCTGCCGCGCCGCCTTCGCTCTGCATTTCCTGCACGACTGGCACGTTGCCCCAGATATTGGGTACACCCTCGGCCGACCATTGGTCCGCCAGTTCTGCCATGGTGGAAGAGGGGGTGATGGGGTAGATCGCGCAGACTTCGTTGACCCGATAGGCGACGTGGGCCACGGCCGTATTGCCGTCCATCGTGGTTCTGACAGCCTTCTTTGCGAGCAATGTCGTCGCCGGCTTTGGGGCGTCGCTTGGGTTCAGCTTAATCAAGGCGTTCATGTCCGGACCTCTGTCGCCTCGGGAACCATCTCCATGGCATGGCAGGGGCATTGCTCGACACACACCTGGCACCCCGTGCAGAGATCGAGTTTGATCTCATAGCCATTGTTCGGTCCGAGCTTGATGATCGCGTCCTCCGGACAGGCGGCATAACAATTGTCGCATTCGAAGCAATTGCCGCAGGACAGGCATCGCTTGGCCTCGTGCAGCGCCTGCGCCTCGCTCAATCCATCGACAACCTCATCGAAGCCTTTGGCTCGTGCGCTCAGCGCGAGTTCGCGCTGCACCGAAGGTGCGGCGTCCGCATAGATCGGCAGGTTGAGACCGGCGAACGTGATTCCTGGATGCTTCTCGGCATGACGCAATTCGCTGCCGCGAAGCCAGGCATCGATATGGCGCGCGGCTTTCTTGCCGTGTCCGGTGGCGATCGTCACCGAGCGTTGGCTCGGCACCATATCGCCGCCGGCAAAGATGCCGGGACACCCGGTCATCATGTTGGGGGCCACGATCACGGAGCCGTCCTTGTCGAACGCGATTTCGGGAATCGCTTTGAGAAAACCGCTATCGGCATCTTGGCCCAGTGCCAGCACTACCGTGTCGGCCTTCAGCGTTTCAAATTGGCCGGTGGGCTGCGCGTGACCGGCCTCGTCGATGCGCATCACCTCAATCGTGAGATCGGCGCCTTCGATGGCCTTGATCGAAGTCATCCATTTGATCTTCACGCCTTCGGCAAGGGCTTCTGCAGCTTCGAAGTCATGGGCGGGCATGTGGGCACGATCCCGGCGATAGACGATCATCGTTTCGTCGGCGCCAAGGCGGCGGGCCGTCCGGGCGACGTCCATCGCGGTATTGCCACCGCCATAAACCACCACGCGGCGTCCAAGCTGGGGTGCCGCATCGGCTTCCACATCGTGAAGCAAAGATACCGCGTCCAGAACCTTGATGGCGTCGCGCGCGGGAATATCAACATGTTTGGAGAGCTGGGCGCCGATCGCGATAAACACCGCGTCGAACGCGCCGGCTTTTCGCTCGACCAAGATATCATCAACCCGGTGATTGGCGACGAACTTGACCCCCATCTGCTCGATCCGCGCGATCTCCTTCATCAGATCCTGGCGCGGCAGGCGATAAGCGGGAATGCCGAAGTGCAACATGCCGCCCGGCAACGGTCCGGCGTCATGGATTTCCACCTGATGGCCCAGTCGCGCGAGGTGATAGGCTGCCGACAATCCGCTCGGGCCGGCGCCGACCACCAGCACACGCTTGCCGCTAGAGGGCGCGCCAGCTGGGATTTGCCAGCCTTGCGCGGTGGCCTGATCGCCGAGAAAGCGTTCGACCGCGTGGATGCTGACGGAACTGTCGAGATCCTTGCGATTGCAACTGGTTTCACAGGGGTGATAACAGACCCGGCCATGCACCGCCGGCATCGGATTGTCCGATATCAGCGCTTCCCACGCTGCCTTGAATTGGCCTGCCTGCGCCAGCCCGAGCCATTTCTGGATGTCCTCGCCGGCCGGGCAGGCCGAATTGCAGGGCGGCAGCAGATCGACATACACGGGGTGCTGATCGCGGACCGCTCCGGTTCCGTGCCGCTGGGTCAGATCGACCCTCGGAGTCATGTCGCGAGCGACGATGTTCACAGGGCACCTCCAAGTGCGGGCTTGAGCGGCAAAAGAGTCTTTGGCTTGCTGGCCTGCGCCGCCGAACCCGTCTCGCGGATGAAGAAGGACAGCACGATGGCGAGGGCGATGCCGCCGACGCCGATGAGTCCCGCCTGCTGGAACACGGGCAGATCCAGCGGCCCGCCGTTCGATACCTTGACCAGCACCCAGCCATAGATTGGAGCCATCAGGGCGCTCAGCGTAAAGACCAGGAAATTGATCGCGCCGGTGGCGCTGCCCTTTACCTCGTCAGCGTTGACTTCCTTGATGATCGTGTAGGGGATCATCGCAGCGCCAGACCCGATGCCAAGCAGCAGCCCTTCGAGATAGGGGGGAATGGTGTCATGCGGCATGTACAGGATGGCCAGCGCGACGATCAGCATCAACGTCGCGCCGCCGATCAACACCGGCTTGCGGCGTCCGAAGCGGTCGGCGATATATCCAAGCAACGGACAGCCGATGACCCAACCCAGCGGCACCATGGCGGCGCGGTTGACGGCCTCGGCATAGCCGATGTGCCAGCCCTCCCGCAGGAAGGACACGCCCCAGATCATGTCGCCGACCGTTGTTGGCAGGAACAGCAGCCCGGCGGCAAAGCCACAGAGATAGGATTGAGGGTTGCTGAGCACGGACTTGTAGGGCGTAAACATCGACCAGATTGAGAGCTGGGCCGGCGTGCGCTCGGCATGACCGCCGGGCGTGACGATGAGCGCGATGAGCGCGAGGGCTGCTGCCGCCAGGCCGCCATAGATCCAGAATTGCTGCCACGGCAGCACGCCGTGGATCAACGGCGCGACGGCAAACTGCCCGGCCGAGCCGCCGAGCATCCCGAAACATTGGGTGAAGCCGATCGCGGTCGCCAGATAGCGCCCCGGAAACCCGTGGGATGCCAGGTAGACCGCTCCGGTGAAGGCAAAAGCAGAGCCGGCTCCCTGGAAGAGTCGGCCAGCATCGGCAGCCGCCGCTAAGCCCATGCCGAACAGAATGGCGCCGATCGCAAGCAACGCGAGGCCAACGGGAACGACATATTTGGCACCGTAGCGATCGAAACACGCTCCCGATACGATCGCGAATGTTGAATATGTATAATAGTACAGTCCGATCAGCGAGCTTACGCCCAAGGCTGTAAGTCCGAACGATGACGTCAGTTCGGGGACCATGACGCCGGGCGCCGAGCGCAAGGCGTATTGCAGGAAATAGAAAACGACGCAGAAGGCCCATGCCGCGATGAAGGGCCAATGGAATTCGGAACCGGGTCTCGCCGATTGGTCTGGCATGTTTGTCTTGCCTTTCAACGGCGTGCGTGTACGCGGCATGTAGCGTCGATCGCTGACGACTCGAATGTAGGTGGTGTGACGCTCGATGATCTAGGCTCGGAATCTACTCATCGGCGCAGCCGTAATATTTCCGACATAAAGGTGGCGCGGGCGATGGCGTAGGCGTGACGCTTCTCAAGCGGCGCTTAGGTAGTTTCCGACCCTCTGGAGCAAGACGGTCGCGAGCTATCGTGGCGCAGTTGTGAAGACTCGCGCAGGCAGCCTTCAAACGGGCTGCGGGTTTTCAAGCGCATGCGCGGGATAGAGAGCCATGACCAGCCTTGTCAGGATCACCGTGCCTAACGTCATGCACGGGGTGGTCGCAACGACCGGTCTGGCTCAGAAGGTATGCATTCGTCACTTGAACTTTTACTACGGTCAGACCCAGGCCTTGAAAGACGTTTCCCTGACGCTTTATGCCAACAAGGTGACGGCCATGATCGGGCCATCGGGCTGCGGAAAATCAACCCTGCTCAGGGTACTGAACCGAATTTACAAACTCTATCCCGAGCAGCGCGCGGACGGCGAGGTATTGCTGGATGGCAAGAATATTCTGGGGCCCGGGCAGGACATTAACGAACTGCGGGCGCGCATCGGCATGGTGTTCCAGGAATCGACCCCGTTTCCAATGTCGATCTATGACAACATCGCTTTTGCAATCAGGCAGTACGAGAACTTGCATCGCTCCGATCTCGACGCGCAAGTCGAAGGCGCGCTGAAGCGCGCCGCTATCTGGAGTGAGGTCAAGGATATTCTGGCCTCGAGCGCATTAAACCTTTCGGGCGGACAGCAGCAGCGGCTTTGCGTCGCCCGCGCGTTGGCGATCAAGCCTGAGATCATTCTGTTCGACGAGCCCTGCTCAGCGCTTGACCCGACATCGTCCGCCAAGATCGAGGAATTGATCGAGGATCTCAAGGTTGACCATACGATGGCGATCGTGACCCACAACATCCAACAGGCGGCGCGTATATCCGATTTCGCGGCCTTCATGTATCTCGGCGAACTCATCGAATTCGATGCGTCCGCCCAGATGTTCACAAATCCCCGGGATAAGCGGACCCATGACTACATTCATGGGCGGTTTGGCTGAAAAACATCGCTTCTGCGAAAGTGAAAATTGAACGTGACCCTGGGGAGAAATCGAGCCGACTCTTCATGGTACGCTGCTGCACGTCGGAAATTAGAAGTTTTCCGCTGCCACGCTTCAATTATGACTTAAGAGACCCTGCCAAGCTAAGAAGAAGGCCCCTGTGCGGGGGACCCGAGGCCGTCTAGAGTCGTCGGACGCCACCGAGGGACAGCGCTGATATCCGCATTGCATCAACAAGCTGCGCTAAGCTGAATTGTTCCGGCCGGTTTTCAAGATGCGGCCTTTGCCCGGCGCCCCGTCGCCGCCTTGTCCCAAGCCAGCGAATGGCACGTTTCCGTGTCGCTCTATCGTTCAGTGAAAAAGCGGCAGGCGCAGATGAGCACCATTCTTACGCTATGGTCCCATGATCGTCGCTGGTTACGCGGTGGTGCGGGAAGAAATCGACGACAGGCGCTATACCAGCGAACCCTTCTGGGTAGTTTCCGATCCTTACTGTCGTTTGCGGCGGAGCTTACCCTTCAAAGGGCGAAAAAGTCAGAAATCCCCATGCGGTCGGTCGGATGCTGCAATACGGCTGCACGGTCGATCCAGTCGATCCCGAAATCGGCATGGCGCAACTCATCCCAGCCACTCAGGAGAAGATCATGAATAACGACCACAAACTGAAGACCGACGTCCTTGCTGAGTTGGCTTGGGAGCCGAGCGTGACGGCCGATCACATCGGTGTTACGGCAAAAGATGGTGTCGTCACACTCACCGGCCATGTAAGCACCTACTGGCAAAAGCACGCCGCCGAAGCCGCCGCCGGTCGCGTGCAGGGTGTTAAAGCCCTGGCCGAGGAGATCGAAATCCGTCTGCCCATTCACTTTAAGCGGGCGGACGATGAGATCGCGGCGGCTGCGCTGAGCCGCCTTTTCTGGGACAGTTCGATTCCCACGGATACCGTAAAGGTCAAGGTCGAAAAGGGGTATGTGACGCTGACCGGCCAAGTCGATTGGTACTATCAGCTGGAATCGGCCGCTTCCATGATCCGTTCGCTGGGTGGCGTGACCGGTGTCTCAAACCAGCTTTCGATCAAGGTGCGGCCAAACACGGCGACGATCAGCGACGACATCACGCATGCCCTTCACCGTTCATGGTTCTTCGACGAGAACAATATCAAGGTGAGCGCGGAAGGCGGCAAGGTTCGTCTGACCGGCACCGTAGACTCATGGTCTGATCGACGGACTGCCGCTTCGACCGCTTGGGCGGCTCCCGGGACGACGTCGGTCGAGAACGACATCCGCGTGAGCTGAACGGAAGCCGCACCCGCTAATCCGTTGAATCGGGTTGGCGGGCGCGGGCTTGTGTCGAGATGGCGCCCGCAACCAATGCAAGTCGGTGTAAATCATGAACAGGCGCAGCCTATTGGCCTCCGGCGGCGGATTGGTGGTCGCTGGCGTGGGCGCGAGCTACCTCGCCGTGCGAAATATGGGCTCGATGGAGGAATACAACGCCGCCGTTGCGGCAGCCCGTGCCGCGTTGAGGCAGACGCCGGAAATAAGAGACTTCATCCGCTACGCCACGCTCGCGCCCAGCGGTCACAATACGCAGCCATGGAAATTTCGTCCCGGCGAAGGGGGCGTGGATATTCTGCCCGACTTCTCCCGACGAACGCCGGTGGTTGACCCTGACGATCACCATCTTTTCGTCGGGCTCGGATGCAGCGCCGAGACCCTGGCTATCGCCGCCGGGGCCAGAGGGCGGCCGTGCGAAGTGGCTTTCGACCCTGCCAACGGCGGCTCGGTCGGTGTCACATTCGGCAACGGCGATACCAGCGATATCGATCTCTGCGATGCGATTCCGAAACGACAATCGACGCGCAGCGTCTATGACGGCCGAGCCGCCAGCGCGACGGAGTTGCAGTTGCTGGCCAAAGCCGCCGCTATCCCCGGGGTCGACCTGGTGCTAATCACGGATCGTGCGCAGATCGACCGCGTTCGGGACCTCGTCGTTGCGGGCAATAGCGCGCAGATGGACGACGCCGCGTTCGTACGCGAACTTAAATACTGGCTGCGCTTCAGCCCGCTCCAGGCTTTGGCCACCGGCGACGGCTTGTTCAGCGCATCGAGCGGCCTTCCGACGCTGCCGGCCTGGCTCGGACCGCATGTCTTCGACTGGGTCGTCACGGCAAAGTCGGAAAACGAAACATACGCCCGCCAGCTCGCCTCCTCGTCCGGGATAGCGGTCTTCGTGTCTCAGGTGGAAGACAAGGCGCATTGGGTGTTGGCCGGCCGGGCCTGCCAGCGTTTTGCTTTGCAAGCGACCGCGCTGGGCATCAAACACGCCTTCGTCAACCAGCCGATAGAGGTTCCGAGCCTTCGGCCGGAGCTCGCCAGCCTCCTTGGCCTACCGGGACGGCGGCCGGACCTCGTCATGCGCTTCGGCTATGGTCCAGCTCTGCCATATTCGGCGCGCAGACCAGTAGGTAGTTCGGTGATCGCTTGACCGCACCTTCTCCCAGTAGGATGTCGCCCAGCCGAGAGGGAATCGAACGAAGCGAATTCGACGCGCCTGTCCGGATGTTCACCAACCTCGCGGACAAGCGGACCCAAGACTACATTCATGGGCATTTTGGTTGAAAACACCGGATAGTAAGACGAAAGAAGCGGAAACCGCCGTCCGCATTTGGGGATGAGATTCGGAATTGGATCCGACTTGCCGCGATCGCTTCCTCTTTTCGGCGGCTGAGTACTTTCCGATGGTGCCTTACTGCCGGGTTGATGACCTAGGATAATGTACCTTGGGCAGCACTTCGGTTGATCCGGGAGATAGCTGCGTCACGCGACGGCCTCACTGTTCCAGTCCGCTCACTCCCGGGTGAATAAAGCGTCTACCCATCAACGCCGGAAATCAAATGGACGATAAGGTCAATTCCGCCCTCCGGGCAGCCGAAGGAGCCGCGCTTCCGTCATCCGAGAAGCGTGACCTCGCTTCCGATCAGCAACGAAACAAATTGCCAGCCGTAATGCCGATTACCAGACCGAAATCCACACCTCGGCGCTGGCTTCGCATCGCGCTGGCTCTGGCCGTCGTCATCGGCGGTGCTGGAGGAGGGTTCTATTATTGGCAGCATCGGCAGCCCGCGTTGCCGGTCGGTATCGCTTTCGGTAACGGCCGCATCGAAGCCGAAGAGATCGATATCGACACCAAATTCGCGGGGCGCATTTCGGAAATATCAGCCGATGCCGGCGACATGGTGAAAGCCGGGCAGGTCGTCGCGCGGATGGATACCAGGGATCTTTCGGCGTCGCTCAAGAAGTCGCAATCAGCGGTCGCGCAAGCGCAGAGGGCGATCGACGAAGCCAACGCCAATGTAGTCCAGCAGACCAGCATGGCATTGCTGGCCCAGCAGGAACTGGATCGGGCCACGACCCTGGTCCAGAAGGGGTATCAGACCCAGGAAGTGGTTGACCAGCGTCAGCAGTCATTGGACGCGGCAGCGGCTGGGCTTAAAGCCGCGCAATTCAGGGTCGTCGAGTTCGAGCATGCGATGGAGGCCAATACCCACGACGTTGAACTCTACGAAGTCAATATCGCCGACAATACACTCGTCGCTCCAAAGGACGGGCGCATTCAATACCGAATTGCCAACATCGGCGAGGTGCTGCCGGCGGGCGGCAAGGTTTTCACCACACTCGATATCTCCTATGTCTACATGGACGTGTACCTGCCAACGACCGAAGCGGGAAAGGTCAAGATTGGATCCGACGCGCGCATCGTACTCGATGCCATTCCGCAACTCGCTATTCCGGCGAAAGTGTCATTTGTCGCGACCCAGGCCCAGTTTACCCCCAAGACTGTCGAGACCCAGAGCGAACGCGACACACTGATGTTTCGTATCAGGGCAAAGATCGATCCCGAGCGGCTCCGCGCGCACGCCGATAAGGTGAGAAGTGGTCTGCCCGGTATGAGCTATTTTCTGCTCGATCCGAAAACCGCGTGGCCGGCGCAATTGCAAGGAAGCGCGGGTCCATGATCGCTCGCGGAGGCCCGGTCGCGATCGTTGACGATGTTACGCAGCGCTATGGGAAGATGCTCGCCCTCGATCACGTCACGCTCAGGCTGCCTGCCGGCTGCATGGTCGGATTGATCGGCCCGGACGGCGTTGGAAAATCGTCGCTGTTGAGCATGATCGCGGGCGCCCGCCAGATTCAGTCGGGCCGCGTCATTGTTCTCGATCAAGACATGGCCGATGCGACGCGCCGCGGCGCTATTTGCCCGCGGATCGCCTATATGCCGCAAGGGCTGGGTAAAAATCTCTACGCCGATCTCAGCGTCCGTGAAAATATCGAGTTTTTTGGCCGCCTGTTCGGGCAATCCCGAATCAAGCGGGACGCAATGATTTCCGAGCTTTTGCAGAGCACCGGCCTGGCGCCGTTCTCCGACCGATTGGCAAAGAAGCTGTCGGGCGGCATGCGCCAGAAGCTCGGGCTCTGCTGCTGCCTGATTCACGATCCCGATCTGTTGATCCTCGACGAGCCGACCACCGGCGTCGATCCGCTTTCTCGTCGCAAGTTCTGGGAATTGATCGATCAGATGCGGTCTCGGCGCGAGGGGATGAGTGTGCTGGTCGCGACCGCCTATATGGAGGAAGCGGAGCGCTTCGACTGGCTGGTGGCCATGAATGGCGGGAAGGTGCTGGGGACTGGCTCTTCTTCCGATTTGAAGGCTGCGACCAAAACGTCGAGCCTGGAGGACGCATTCATCGCGCTGCTTCCGGAAGACATGCGCCGCGGACACAAGGCGTTGCAGATCCCGCCACGCCGCATCATCAACGAGGAACCGGTCATTGTCGCGCGCGATCTCACGTGCCGGTTCGGTGATTTCACGGCGGTCGACAAGGTAAACTTCACCATCGAGCGTGGTGAGATCTTCGGATTTGTCGGGTCGAATGGCTGCGGCAAGTCGACCACCATGAAAATGCTGACCGGTCTGCAGCCTCCCAGCGATGGCGAGGCGCTGCTGTTCGGAAAGCCGCTCGAAGCCGGTGATATGAGCTCACGCTACCGAGTGGGGTACATGTCGCAGTCGTTCTCTCTCTATACGGAACTTACCGTCAGGCAGAACCTCGATCTACATGCGCACCTGTTCCATCTGTCGGCCGGGAAGGCGCGGGCGCGCATCGCACAACTGGTGGATAGCTTTGGTCTTGAGCAATACGTCGATCAACGAACGCTGGATCTGCCCCTTGGTATCAGGCAGCGCGTATCGCTTGCGGTCGCCATCGTTCATGAACCCGAGATCCTTATTCTCGATGAGCCGACTTCCGGTGTCGACCCGCTGGCGCGAGATCGCTTTTGGGAGATTCTGATTGATCTGTCGCGTAACCAGGACGTGACGATTTTCGTCTCCACGCATTTCATGAACGAGGCGGAACGCTGCGATCGGATATCGCTGATGGATTCCGGGCATGTGCTGGCGACCGATACGCCAGCCGGCCTGGTGAAAGCCCGGGGCGTGGCGACCCTCGAGGACGCCTTTATCAACTATCTTGAAGAGGCAAGCCGGGAACGGTCTGCGGCAACGAGAGCGATCGCGATTCCGGTCAAGACTGTGGAGCAAGTGACATCGACGCCGGCCCGGGGGGCCTGGTTTAGTCCGCAGCGGCTGCTCGCCTATACGATCCGTGAGGCTCTCGAATTTCTGCGCGACCCGATCCGACTCGGCTTCAGCCTGTTCGGAACGACCTTGCTGATGCTGGTGTTCGGTTTTGGGGTCTCTACGGACGTCAACAATCTTTCCTTCGCGGTGCTGGATCAGGATGAGAGCCCCGAAAGCCGTGCGTATCTCGAGGAACTCAGGGGCTCGACCTACTTCGTCGAAAAGGCGACGATCGGCAGCGAAACGGAACTGATCGGCCGTCTCAAGAGCGGAGATATCAAGGCCGGGATTGAAATTCCGCCCAATTTCGGCCTTGACGTCAAGCGGGGTAACCCTGCCTGGGTCAGCGCGCTGGTCGATGGCGCCATGCCATTCCGGGCGGAAACCATTCGCGGCTACCTGCAAGGCATGCATCAACTGTACCTTGCAGATCCGACCATCACGACGTCGACAGCCGTTGCGCCCGCGCCTTCCGGGATTGAAATAAGATTCAAATACAATCAGGACTTCGACAGCATCTTTGCGATGGTTCCGTCGAATATCGCGCTGCTGCTTGGCCTGTTTCCGGCGATCCTGATGGCGCTCGCCATTGTGCGGGAGAAAGAGCTTGGGTCAATCACCAACCTTTATGTGACCCCGGTGACGCGGATCGAGTTTCTTTTGGGCAAGCAGCTGCCTTACATCGCGGTCGCTATGGCGAATTTTACGTTGATGCTGCTGATGGCGCTGTTTGTGTTTCACGTTCCTCTGAAAGGAAGTTTTCCAACGCTGCTGCTGGGGGTGCTGATCTACGTTACCGCGATGACGGCTTACGGCATGCTGATCTCCGTTTTCACAAGCACGCAGATCGCAGCACTTTTCGGAACCGCCATCCTCACAGTTCTACCAGCGACCCAATTTGCGGGCATGATGACACCAGTCTCGTCCCTGGCCAGGGAGGCCCAAATCATGGGCCACGCATTTCCGATGACTTACTTTGTTCCGATCAGCGTTGGCACCTTCACCAAAGGATTGGGAATTCTGGAGCTGTGGACCGACGTGGCAGGACTGGCGGTATTCGTCCCCGTTCTGGCGCTGCTCAGCGTGCTCATGTTGCGCAAGCAGGAGCGCTAGATCTTGCGCAAGCTCGGAAACATATTCTGGCTGGGACTAAAGGAGCTGCGCAGCTTTACCCATGATTTCGTGCTTTTGGGGTTCGTTGTCTATGCGTTCTCACTTGCGGTGATCATGCAGGCGCGGAGCAATTCACAGGAGCTGCACAATGCCTCGATCGCTTTTGTCGACGAGGACAATTCCGAGCTTTCACGCCGCATCGCTCATGCATTCCTGCCGCCTTACTTCCAGCCGCCGCAGCAGATCGTCGAGAAGGATATCGTGTCATCGATGAACAAGGGAAAATACACCTTTGTCGTCGATGTTCCGCCGAACTTCGAGGAGTATGTGCTGGGCGGACGACAACCCGTGATCCAGATCGATGTTGATGCTACCGCGATGGTTCAGGCCGGCCTTGGATCGGGCTATGCCCAACAGATCATCACGACCGAGGTGGCGAGCTTTCTTTCCCATTCGGAAGGGCAGCCATTGTCGCCGGTCAATCTCGACGTCCGGATTGCGTTCAACCCGAACATCACCACAGCTTGGTTCACCACCGTGATGGGCATCATCAATAATGTGACCATGCTGGCGATCATTCTCGCTGGTGCGGCGATTATCCGGGAGCGCGAACACGGCACCATGGATCATCTCCTCGTCATGCCACTAACGCCCTTTGAGATCGTAATGTCGAAAGTATGGGCCAATGGATTGGTGATTACGGTGGCGGTAGGCCTTTCGCTTTACGTGATCATTCGCTGGATGCTTGCAATACCGATCGCGGGTTCAATCCCGCTGTTTATGGTTGGCGTCGTCATTTATCTGTTTTTCGCCACGGCGATCGGCATCTTTCTGGGGACCGTGGCGCGGTCGATGCCGCAGATGGGGTTGCTTTTCATGTTGGTCTATCTGCCGATGAACATGCTCTCCGGAAGCAACACGCCGCTTGAAAGCATGCCGCCATGGCTTGCGACTGTGATGCAGGTGTCGCCTTCCACCCACTTCGTGCTGTTTGCACAGTCGATCCTTTATCGCGGCGCTGGCTTCGGCGTGGTTTGGCCGCAATTCCTGGCGGTGGCCGTGGTGGGCGGCCTGTTTTTCGGTTTTGCGATTCTGCGCTTTCGTGCCGTTGCGGCGCAATCGACCTAATCCAGATGGTCTGTCGGATTATGTCAACGTCGTGGCCTTGGATCGGCGCGGGCTGCGATATGAGTTATGGCGACGCGCTTGAGCAGCTCGGCTGATACGAGATAGGCCACAACGACAAGGCCGATGCCGGCCAGCATGAAGGGAGGCGGTGCTTCGAACCCAAACCAGCGTCCGGCGGGAGTGAAGGGCAGCGCGATCGCCACGACCAATGCGATCAATGACGACGCGGTGAGGGCAGGGTTCGGAAAATCCCGCCACGGCCGGCCGTTGGTGCGGATGATGAAGATGACGAGGATCTGGGTCGCCATCGATTCGAGGAACCATGCGGTCTGGAATTCGGCCGGCGTTGCCTTGAACACAAGCAGCAAGGTTGCGAAAGTCAGAAAGTCGAACAGGGACGACATCGGGCCCATGATCGCCGCGAAACGAATCAGCCCGCGGATGTCCCAGACCTGCGGTCGTGCTGTGGCTTCCGGGCGCACGCCATCGAACGGAATCCCGATTTCGGAAAGGTCATAGAGCAGATTGTTCAACAGGATCTGCGTTGGCAACATGGGCAGGAACGGCAGCGCGATCGAGGCCACCGCCATCGACAGCATGTTGCCGAAGTTCGAGCTGGCGCCCATGCGAACATATTTGAGGATGTTGGCGAAGGTTCGGCGGCCTTCCTCGACGCCATCGGCGACAACCCTCAAGTCCGATTCAAGAAGGATCATGTCCGCGGCCGCCTGCGCCACGCCGGTCGCACCGTCCACCGAGAGGCCAATGTCCGCGACCTTTAGCGCGGGCGCGTCGTTGATTCCGTCGCCCAGGAAGCCAACCACCGCGCCCTTGGCCTGCAATGCCTTCACGATCCTGGATTTCTGGTCCGGTGCAAGACGCCCATAGGCGTCCACCGACTGTACTTGAACAGACAACGCTTCATCACTGAGGGCGGCAATATCGACTCCGGATAGAACGGTGTCGGCTTTCAGCCCGACAAGACCGGCGAGACGTTTCACCACAACGGGATCGTCTCCGGAAAGGATCTTGAGCCGGATTCCGGCGTTGGCGAGCCGGGCGATCGCGGCGGCGGCGGTCGGCTTGGGTGGGTCGGCAAAGGCGCACAGCCCCTCGAAGACGAGATCGGCCTCGTCGACGGCCTCAAGCTCGCGCGCCGCGCCCGACCATGGACGCGAAGCAATAGCGATGCCGCGAAGTCCGTCGCTGGCAAGGCTGTGTATCCGCGCTGAAGCTTCAGCGTGCTCTTGGGGTCCCATCGGTAACGTTCCGGTACCGTCGCGTCGTTTTGCGCAGAGCGGGAGAATGCCCTCCGGCGCGCCCTTGACGATCAGCAGCAGGCCATCAGGACCGTTGGCGAGGACCGATCCAACCCGCCGAGAAAAATCGAACGCATGCCGGCCGGCGAGGGTCCAGCCGTCCGAGGCGCCCTCGAAACAATGAGTGAGTGCGGCGTCGAGCGAGCCGCGATCACCGCCGAGCTGAGCGGCGATCGCGCCAAGGCGCGAGGCACGTGGATCGTCGGCTCCGACGGGATTGAGACTTCGCGCGAGGCTGATCTCGGCCGACGTCAGCGTGCCCGTCTTGTCGGTACAAAGCACAGTCATGGAGCCTAGATCGTGGATTGAGGCGAGGCGCTTGACGATCACCTTGCGGCGCGCCATGCGGATCGCGCCGCGTGACAAGGTCACCGTCGTGATCATCGGCAACAATTCGGGTGTGAGGCCCACCGCCAGCGCGACTGCGAACATCAACGAATCCAGCACCGGCCTGCCGAAAACGACCCGGACTGCGAGAACGACGACCACGAGAGCCAGCGTCAACCGCGCGATCACGAGCCCGAACTCATGCAGGTCGCGCTGGAACGGCGAAGGCGCCTGGGCCTCGGCCAGCGCCGACGCGGCCGCGCCGAAGACCGTTGCCCGCCCGGTATTGACGGCCAACGCGATGGCTTCCCCGGTTTGTGCCACGGCTCCGCGAAACAGCGCGTTCGAAGCCTCGCCAGGACTTGCCGAGGTGACAACGCCGGGACGTTTCTCGACGGGATAGGGCTCGCCGGTGAGGGCGGCCTCGCCGGCGGTGAACGCCGTGCTTTCGAGAACCAAGGCGTCGGCGGGAATGATGTCGCCGGCCCTGATGCGCAGGATGTCGCCCGGAACGACTTCATCGACGCCGATCTGGCAAAACGCTCCGCTTCGTTTGACCTCGGCCTTCAGCGCCACGGATTGTCGCAGCGCCTCGGCGGCCTTTACGGCGTGCCCTTCCTGGAAGGTATCGAGCCCAACGGAAATCGCCAGGATAGCGACGATGATTGACCCGCCGACCGCGTCGCCGGTCGCGACCGAGACAATGCCTGCGGCGAGAAGAATCAACGACAAGGGCTCAAGCAAGCGGCGGAACACCGCGCGCGCGAGGCTGTCGGATTTGCCCTCGGCGTCGCTATTCGACCCGTATTGCGCACGCCGGAGTTCTGCGTCTTGCGAATTCAAGCCGCTGTTGCCGCAGTGGAGCGCGGCATAGATATGCTCGGGCGTCAGCGTCCAAAAGGCTCGCAAATCCGTGGCACGTGTTTCCGGGATGATCTTGTCGATCGCTTTCACGGCGCTCCTCCGGTTATGGGACGATATGGAATCCGAGGTCGGCGCGGATGTTGCCGACGGCGAGGCCACGCTTTGCTTCAGAGTCACGTCTTCGCTTCAGATCGGCGCCATCAGACGTCGGCTCCTGCCTTGAGCACGAACCAGGCTTCTTCGGCGATGACCTGTTCCTCGTCGGTAGGGATGACCAGAACGGCGACCTTGCCGCCGGCATCGATCCGCAGCGCATTGGCTTTGTTGGCGAGGTCCGCGATGGCGACGCCCAGCCAGCCGAGATAATGACAGACGGCCGCTCGAACCTCCGGTTGATGCTCGCCGATCCCGGCGGTGAACACGATGCCGTCGAGCCCGCCCAGCGTGTTGGCGAGTGCCGCTATTTCGCGGGAAATCCGGAATGCGAAAAGATCGAGCGCCTCGCGAGCCTCGGGCGCTGCGCTCTTGAGAAGATCCCGGCTGTCCGCGCTGATTCCCGAAACCCCGAGCAAGCCCGAGTGATGATAGAGCACGTCTTCGACTTGCTCGATCGGCCAATTGAGCTGTTTGACGAGGTGGATAACGACACCGGGATCCAGCGCACCGCAGCGCGTCGCCATTGGAACGCCGTCGATGGTCGAGAAGCCCATGGTGGTGTCTCGGCTGAAGCCATCTTCGAGCGCACACAGGCTTGCACCGCTGCCCAGATGCGCTGCCACCACGCGGCCGCGCGTGATATTGGGCGCAACGCGCGCAAGTTGACCCGCGATGAACTTGTATGAAAGGCCATGAAAGCCGTAACGTTTGATGCCTTGGTCAAATAGCGCGCGCGGCAGCGCGAATCGTCTGACGAGATCTGTTTGGGTACGATGGAAAGCCGTATCGAACGATGCGGTCTGCCGCAGACCGGGACGCAAATGGCCGACAGCCTTGATCAGCCTGACGCTTTGCGGCTGATGCATCGGCGCCAGCGGCACCAGGGCTTCGATTGCAGCGAGGGTCTCGCCGGTGATCAGGGTCGGACCCTCGAAGCGATCTCCGCCATGAACCACCCTGTGACCGACGGCGGCAAGTTCGCTCAACGAGAAATGGCTCGCAAGCCACCCAAGGATCTCGTCGATCACCTCGTGAAGGTCGTCGGTGACGGCGGCCTTCATCGGGATGTCGGTGATTGCAGGTCCTTCGACGATGTGAAGCGACAGAGGGACGTGCCGCAGGTCGATTGAGCCGGTGCCGAGACGGTGAGGTGCGCCTTGCTTGATGACGAACAGACCAAGCTTGATCGTTGAAGATCCAGGATTGAACGTCAGCAGAACCGATCCGCTCATGATTGGGCCAGTTTCAACTTGGCTATTTTCGCCTTGCCGCGTTCGGCCGTAAGCTTTGCCAGCGCAGCGGAAGCCAGCCGCACCTTCAGCGCGTCCGACCGGCTGGTCAGGATGATCGGCACCCGGGCTCCGAGAACCAGGCCGGCGGCGTCCGCGCCGGCGAGATAGATCAGCTGCTTTGCAAGCATGTTGCCCGCTTCAAGATTGGGCACGACCAGAATGTCGGCCTGTCCCGCAACCGGCGAGACAATCGCCTTGATCCTGGCCGAGTCGAAGCTGATGGCGTTGTCAAACGCGAGTGGACCGTCGACCACCGCGCCGGTGATCTGACCGCGCATCGCCATGACCGTCAGCGCAGCGGCGTCCAGGGTTGCCGGCATCGATGGATTGATCACTTCGACCGCTGCAAGGATGGCGACTAGGGGCTTTTCGACGCCAAGAAGCTGGAGGAAGTCGATGGCATTCTGGCAGATGTCACGCTTCTGCTCGAGCGTCGGCGCGATGTTGACCGCGGCGTCGGTGATAACAATCGGCTTTGAATAGGCCGCGACATCAAGCACATAAACCTGACTGATCCGCCGGTCGGTACGAAGTCCGGACCCGCCTGCCACCACAGCACCCAGGAGTTCGTCGGTGTGGAGGCTGCCCTTCATCAGGGCCTCGACCTTGCCAGTCGAGGCAAGTTCAACGGCGCGTACCGCGGCCGCGTGACTATGTTCCGCTGCCTCAATCTGTAAGCCGGCGAGAGATACGCCGGCCAATTCGGCCGCGGCGCGGATCTTGTGCTCCGGCCCAACCAGAACCGGCGTGATCAATCCTTCGTCGCGGGCTTCGATCGCCGCGCCAATGGCCTCCGGGCTACAGGGATGAACAACCGCGGTCAGGATAGGTGGCAGTAAACGCGCCTCGCGCAAGAAGCGGTCGAAGTGGTCGTGATTGCGGAGTATCGCTTGGGGTAGCGGAACTCTCGGCAAAGAGAGCTTCTTTGCCGGAGCGATCACCGTCGCTATCCCGGTCAGTACCTCCTCGCCGCGCTGATTTGTGCAGCACGTATCAAACAGAATGATGCTCTTTTCCGAACGTTTCTCCCGCACCGTCACATTCGCGGTAATGGTGTCGCCGGGAGCAACCGGCTTGCGGAAATGCAGGTTCTGGTCGAGATAGATCGTTCCGGGGCCGGGCAGTTTGGTGCCGAGCAGGGTCGAGATCAATCCAGCGGTCCACATCCCGTGGATGACGATGTG
>Ga0209006_10001241_pt1 | contig 23126 bp, 22 predicted proteins | sample JacPin_JW_Ref_O2_FD_188567 | JGI IMG/M metagenome (GOLD analysis project Ga0209006, IMG submission 188567) | Forest soil microbial communities from Algoma, Ontario, Canada - Jack Pine, Ontario site 1_JW_Ref_O2 (SPAdes) (version 2) | ecosystem: Environmental > Terrestrial > Soil > Boreal... | reverse complement strand
CGTCTTCCTCGCCGGCGACTGGACCGCCACCGGCTGGCCCGCCACCATGGAAGGCGCAGTCCGCAGCGGCTACCTGGCCGGCCAAGCGCTGACTCGCTTGGCCGGTCGCCCTGCTACCTTCCTCGCTCCCGATCTCCCTGCCACCGGCCTCATGCGCCTATTCCATTCATGCTTGTGATTGCGAACCGGGACCGAAGACCCGAAAACGAGACCGGGAGTCTTGTATAAAATGACTGGTGAGTAATCGGGAGAAATATTAATGGAAGCGCATGACCAGAATTCGGAAAAAGATCCAGCCCAGGCTGCGGCGCACGTGGCCAGCGCAAACGAAATCCTGAAGGGCTTGCACGAAAAACTTGGCCAGCATCCTGAAATCGGCGCGGCTATCACCAAGCTAGAAATGGCGCTGAATATTCTCGCCGTAAAGACGGGCGGAGTTCTTTAGGGGCGAATCAAGACAATGAAGACCGGAGACCGCGTAGGACACGAAGCATCACGAAGGCTTTGATCCAGCAACTTCGCGAAGGCGCTTCGTGTCCTTGCCTTTGTGACGGCTTATCTCAATTAAGCCCTTTAGCGCCGATCCAGAAACGCTACTTGGCCGGCAGGTAGCTTAGCTCCGGGCGAAACTGAATGATCTCGCTCGTCGATTTCTCGACCGAACGGTCGAGGCGATCGACAATCGAATCCGCTTCCTGTTGCCCAAACGCGTCTTTGAGCATTTCGCGGTACGGCTTCGAGTCGGGTTTGTCTTCGAAGTCGGCCCAGTTGCTGTGCGGAAAAGATAGAACGTAAGTTCCCGCCGTGCCACCGTTCACCAGTTCATACCATTCATAGTTGACCGGCCACTTAGTCTTGACCGTTCCCTCGTAGATGCGGCCGATCGCCGAACGGAAATCCGAATTCTTCCCCGAACGCACCTGGAAAATGATGATCTCGGAGAATTTGGCAGGCGTCATGTCACCGGCCTTCGGGTTACTGATCTTGGGCAGGTAGTCGTAGTAGCGGGTCGTGACCGATTCCACGTACGCCCCCACCACTTTCTGGAACTCCGCTAGGTCGGCCTCATCGGTGACCGCCGGTTTATCGTAATCCGCCCAGTGCTGGCCGAAGCGGCCCACCAGGAACTCACCCGTATTGTCGCCGCTCATTGTTTCCCATACCAACAGCGGCAGCGGATCGCTTTGCTGCTTGTGCCATGCGGCCTTTTGTTTGCGGCCCGCTTCATATTGCGGCACGGATCCATTCTTGATTTTCTGAAACTCTATGCTTACCAGGGTGCCGGGCTTATCTTGCGCGGCCAGGGACCCCGCGACGAACAACACAATCCCAACGGCTGACAACAGTCGATTGCGTCTCATGTTTCCTCTTTCGATTGGCAGAATTTATCCGTGCCACCCATTCCGACCGCACGGGCACGCTGAAGGCGCTTGCTTGCGAATCAAACGCCGGTTTCAGTGAGTGCTGGAATGTCGATGGAGGGACGCGAGCATCCTACACTATTCAGGCGCACACGCGCGGAATTAGAGGCTGGCTTTAGTTCTGCCGAGACGCCGTTACGCCTTTGGCTTGAATAAGCCGATGGTGTTTCCTTCTGGATCGGCGAACCAGGCGAAAGTGCCCGTGGGAATATCTACTGGTGGCACCAATGTTTTCCCTCCCAGAGAACCGGCTTTGTCGAGATAAGCCTGCACGTCATCGACTTGCACATAAAAAATCGTGTAGTGATGAGGTTCATGGCCGAGCGCAGTCATGTGTCCGCCGATGCCGCCGGTGGTAATCATGGTGGCGGGACCGGCATCCTGCATCTGCCAGTCGAATAGCGAGCCGAAGAAGGCCTGCGTCTTGGCGCGGTCGGAGCATCCGATTTCGAAGTGAATGACGGGATTGGGCACGATTCGTCCTCTTTCGTTACACAGATATTTACTTCGTCACTACCTCCCGCTTGCCGTGCATCAGTTCGACCACCGCATCGTACAGACGCCGCCGCGTCTCGTGCCGCTCCGAAGCGCGGGTGATGTAGCGGATGCGAACCTCCACGCCGGAGCCGGTGGGTCGTACACTGATTGCCGGCTCCGCGGAAAAGCCTGTCACTTTGTAGTGTGAGGTCGTGCTTTCCCACTCTTGCTCCGCCTTCTTCGCGTTGGTCTCGGTTTCTTTGCCGACCAGCGTTTGCAAGCCGTCGATGAAAGAGTAAGGGTCCTGGCTCGAGGGCAGAGAGAATTGAAGCTCATCCCACATCCACTGTCCGGAGGTGGTGAAGTTGAAAAAGTGACCTTCGATGGCGAAACTGTTGACGAAAGAAACTTTGCGGCCGGTGGGATGGCCGGCGTCAGTCCAGTTTCCGGTTTCGAGGACGACCGTTTTCAGCAATCCGATCTCGACCACTTCGCCGCCAACGCCATCGATCTCCACCCAGTCGCCCACGCGGATGCCATTCTTTCCCATCAGCACGAACCAGCCGAAGAAGGCCACGATAAAATCCTTCATGGCCACTGTCAATCCTGCGCCGGCGAGGCCAAGCACGGTGGTGGTCTGGCTGGGCATGCCGAGAACGATAAAAAGAATGATCAGCGCGCCCAGCGCTTGCACGGCAAACTTGACCACGGCCCGCAGCGTGCCAATGCGTTTGTTCTCCGCCGCAACCCCCGCAAACAGGCGGTCCACAATACGGTCCGCCAAATAAATCAGCAACAGCACCACCAGAATCCCAACCAGCGCCTCGACCATGTTGTGCAGCGCCGCGCGCTCGCGGGTTGCGACCAACGCAATCCAGCCGCCGTAAATGTCACTCAGTTCCTGCTCGTCCTGAATGCGCTTGCCCAGGTCGGCAAGATTCCGCTGATCTTCGGTGAAATGCTTTAAAGAGTCGAGCGCCGCTCCCGCCGCCGCCTTGGACTCTTCGCGGCTGGTGCTTTTATTGCTTTGAGCGAAGCCCGCGGCCTGTTGCTTTGCGTTCTCACGGTCTTGTTTTTCTTCGTCAACGTGTTTCTCGGAAGTCTCATGCCGTGCGCTCAGCCGCTGTTGCTTTTGTGACGTCTCGTCGCGGGCGGCTTCGAGCTGAGCGATTCTTTGCCGCAATTCTCGCCAGGCGCGGAATACCGCGTAGAGAGTGTGCGCGCCATACTCCGGATTGGGCGCGGTTGCGGTCGGATTTTGCGCTTCACTGTGACCGGCCTCGTGCTCTTCCAGAAGCCGCTTTATCTTAGCCTGCGGATCTCCGCCCGCCCGCGCAAGATCTTCGGTTGCATCTTCAAATTCATCCTGATCGAGTTCGAACTGGCCTTTGGAAACTGCAATCTGATCCTGTAGGTTATCTTTTTGCGACTCGGACGCGGAAGCGAGACGCTTGGTGAGTTGGTCGATGCGGTCCTGATCGGCCTTGACGGCGGCTTCCGCTTTGTTCTTGCGGTCAAGCATCGCCTTCATTTCAGGCGTCAGCTTGGGAGGATTTTCCGCAGCGCTTCGCAACGAATCTGCGAATGCGAGGTCAACTTCGTGGTCACCGACCTTTTCGGCTTCCCGCGCAAAGCGCTGCTCTTCTGTGGACGTTGCCAGCAATGCCATCCGGCGCGCCGTCTGCAAGGGCCGCTGATCGACCAGCGGATGTTCTTGGGCGTTGCGAGTAAGAAACTTCTTTGCCGGCGATTGGGCGGCCTCGTCGAGCTCCGGCTGTGGCAGCGGACGCGTCCACAGCAGTCCCATAATGGCGACCGCCACCAGCAACACCAGGACGACCCCGACAATCCAATGCCGCACTTTCATGGGAGATTGCGTATCCGGAGCGAAACTTAATGTAACAAGAAAATCGCTGGGGCACCGGAGTATTACGAAAAAAGTCGGCGAATTTGGGAATAAAACGCTCGTCGGCTGGTTTACTCTAGTGTGCGTGTCAGCGAGCATGTCATCGGGAACGTTCGAAGAGTTGGCCATGCCCCACTTCGAGCGGCTGTATAACTTCGCCTGCTGGCTTACGCATGACCGGCAGGAGGCCGAAGACCTGGTGCAGGAAACCTATGCCAAGGCGCTGAAGGGTTTTTCGTCCTTTCAGCCCGGGACGAATTTCCGGGCCTGGATTTACCGGATACTGCGGAATACATTTCTGACTTCGCGCACCGGGTTACAGGCTACAGCGACGGTACCGCTCGATCTGGAGGAGGATGAAGAACAATTGCCCGCAGTCCGGGAGACGCCCGAGAGCATTCTGTTGCAGCGTTCGGATTGGCAGTTGGTGCAGGACGCGTTGGCGCAGGTGCCCGTAACCTACCGCGAGATCCTGTTGCTGTGTGAAGTCGAAGAAATGTCGTACCAGGAGATTTCCGCCACGCTTGCCATCCCGATGGGAACGGTGATGTCACGCCTGTCGCGCGCACGACGGGCTCTACGCACGGCGGTTCAGGCAACGCCGAACAAGACGGCCGGAGCTGAAGTAAAAGGGTTCAATCGGAGTTAAGTCATGGTTTGCGAAACTTGGACGGATAAACTCGATGCGTACCTTGACGGCGAGCTGGCCGGCGAAGAGGCGCGCAAAGTAAGCGAGCACGTCCGAGGATGCCCCGGTTGTGCCGCCGAGAGCTTCAGCCGCGTGCAGCAGAAGCGCGTGGTGCAGGCCGCCGGCCTGAAGTTTACTCCCGATCCCGCCTTTCGCGCGCGCATTCAGCGAAGCGTTGCGCCGCGTCGGGCGCCGCGGTGGAGCCGCTTCTGGTTGCCCGTATTGGCGACGGCGATGGTCTTGGTGATTTCCGGCGCAATTTCTCTTACCCTCAGCCGCCAGCGCAAGGGCGAACAGCAACTGCTGAGCGAGTTGACCGACCTGCACGTGGCGACTCTGGCCAGCGCCAACCCCGTCGATGTGGTCTCGACCGACCGGCACACCGTGAAGCCGTGGTTTGCAGGGAAGATTCCATTCACCTTCAACCTGCCCGAATTACAGGATTCACCTTTTGTATTATTGGGCGGCAAAGTGAGTTATCTGAACCAATCGCCCGGCGCGGAGTTAATTTTCCGCGTACGCCAGCATCAGATTTCCGTCTTCATTTTTCAGGATCGTGACTTGGGCAATCTGTACTTGGATGATTCCGCGAGAAGTGCGCTCTCCTTCAATGTGCGCACATGGAGCCAAAACGGTCTCCGCTATTTCGCCCTCAGCGATGTGAGTTCCTCGGACTTGGATAAGCTATGCGAACTGCTTAAAGCCGCCGGTTGAAGCCACCAGTTGAGTCTGACGCCGATGCCTAGAGTATATTTCTAGAGTCGTCGGCAGTCGTCGGGCTCCGCCTGCTGTCCTCACGCCTGGAATACAGGAACAAGCATGCTGAAAAAGACGCGGAGGTTGCAAGTTCCTGCATCTTGACTCTACCCACCAGTAGGTTATGATTCGGAAGCCTTTTCCCCGCTTAAACCGGCCTCTCCGCCTTCACCAGCGCAGGTCGCCGGGAGCCGTTTCCCCAATCATCAATAGAGGAAAAATCTTTCATGCCCACTGCCATCGCTCGCCCGTTTGCCCGCCTGAAGTTCTCGAAATCCATCGTTATGGTCTGCTGCCTGGTCGGGGTTCTTGCGTTTGGCAGTCTTGCTTCCGCTCAGACAGATAACTGGACAGGAACTACCGGCGTGTGGAGCGACGTTACGCAGTGGGATGGCGGCGTCCCCGTCGCGGGCGACAATATCGTGATCGGCACCGCATCGGCAAGTTCGACGGACGATTTCAGCCTCAGCATCGGCACCCTGACGTTGAGCAGCGCCGCCGATGCGCTGATCATTCCCGACGGAGTGTCTCTGGCCGTGACTGGCACTGTCACCAACGCGGGCTCGATCCAGATGAACTCGGCCGGGACCAACACGTTTCTGCTCTTGAACGGCAACGTGTCTCTGACGGGGAAGGGAACTGTAACGCTGGGCAACGCGGGCCCGAATGCGATCGAAGGTGCGTCCGGTTCGGGAACTGAAATATTGACGAGCGCCAATACCATCCAGGGAGCGGGCAACATCGGCAACGGCGCGATGGGCCTGATCAACAGCGGAACAATATCGGCTAACGTTTCCGGTGGAAATCTTTTTGTCGACGTCAGCAACACGGGCTTTAGCAACAGCGGCACTGTGCAGGCCTTGACGGGCAGCAACGTCACCATTGAAGGCCCGGCGAATTCTTTCCTTAACTACAACGGCAGCAACAACACCCTGACCGGCGGCACCTACACCGCCAACGGCGGCAACATTTATTTTGCCGGCAGCGCCACCGGTATTGCCACGCTCTCCGCAAGAGTCACGCAGGAAGCCGGCGGACAACTCATCAACACCACTACCGGGACCAGCGCCCTGGCCAATCTGAGCAGCATCGTTGCCGGCGGCGTACTCACCACTACCGCAACCTTCGCGCAGTCGGGAGCGTTCAGCATGGCTGGCGCACTCAACCTTCTGCCCAAGACCAGCTTCAGCGTCGGCTCGCTGGCTCAGATCAACGCCGCGGGCGCGCTCACCGCCGGGCAGTGGGTTTTCGATTCCAACTTCAATATCACGGGAACGCCGGTCAGTATCAAAACCAACTCCGCGGTGGTTACGCTCTCGGGAGGCACGTTTCACAATACCGCCGATGGGAGCAACGCCATGGCGGCGCTCACCGCGAACAAGAACGAACTGCGCATCATGAATGCGGCCAAGTTCACCACCACGGGAAGCCTGACCAACAGCGGAACGCTGAGCGTGGCCAAGGGTTGCGGTCTGACCATTGGTGGCACCGGAACTTCCTACACGCAGACCGGCGGCAAGACCACCCATGACGGCGCGTTGACCGGCACTGTCAGCATCAACAGCGGCACATTTCTCGGCGCGGGATCGATTACAGGAAAGGTCTCCGTAGGCGGAATGAAAGTCGGATCCCTGCTAAGCGTCGGCGACGCCGGCCTAGCGGGACAGATCAAGATCACCGGGACTTATTTCCAAACCGCGAACGGCAAGCTGAGCACGGCCATCGGCGGCGCCACGGTGATCACGCAATATAGCCAGCTCAAAGTTTCGGGCGCGGCGACTCTTAGTGGCACGTTGGCCGCTCCGCTCATCGGCAGCTTCGTTCCCACGGTTGGCCAAACTTTCACCGTCCTCAGCGCCGGCAGCATCAAGGGAACATTTTCCAACACCACCATCGCCATCAATTCTTCCGAGTTCTTCGCGATCTCCTACACTGCCACGGGCGTGGTCCTGACCGTTACGGCCAGCGGCGCGTAAGGGAATTTAGGAACCACGATTCAGGTCGGGATCGGATCAGGATTGTTGCAACATCCTTGCGGCGTCGGCCGGATTGATGCCCGCCATCTTCCAGAAGTACCATCCGCCGCGAGGCCCGGCCATCTTCCCCATGGCAATCAGACAATCCGCCGGGGGCTTGTGCAAGCCCCGTTCCCAGCGCGATACCACCATGGAAGAGCAATTCAGCCGCTCTGCGAAATCGATCTGATTGAGATGGAGTTTTTTGCGAAGTTCCCTGACTCGCCGCGCCCACTGTGGCAGCGGGGAGGCAACGAACTGACGCGGACGGGCCATTTCTCCCGGTAGCATAACAAATCGCTCCTTATTGGGAAACACACCTGACCTGGGGCCGCAGTCGCGGCCACGTTCTCGGCCAATGTCTGGTTGGTTAGCTCAGGCTGAAGATACTGCTCCTTAGGGGTGCCGCTTTTTCCATGTTTACCGCTGGCGTTAATTGTTCAAGGCGACAGTTTACCAGTTATGGTAATCGCGTCAACTCAAAAAACCCGAAAGCTGCCGCGTAGTTGCGGTGTCGGTTTCGCAAATTCCGCGGGCTTTTGTGTATGCGCCATCGTACGCGGAGCCAAAATGTCGCCGCCCACTTGAAGAATGACCTTCCCCGTAATAGCATTTACCTAGATTGTTAAACGCTCCTGTTCGGCACGCGCCGGGGGTTAACGTGGACGATCAGCGCCATTCCGAGATTTACTGCTCAATCTGCAATCGGCCAGTGACCTTGCACGGTGACACCTGTGCCGATGAGGACGGCAAGACCGTGCACAAAGAGTGCTACGCGACGCGGATCTCCAACCATACTCATCCCGCGGGTCAAATTCCCAAATAGAAGCTCTGCTCCCCGGTCGTGCTGCTCTTCCACCTTTGACACGGCATTAAAAGGCTCTCCACGTTGGCAACACTGGTTTGCAGAGAGACGGGCCGCGAAGGAAAGCTAAGCGGGAGATGTTTCCACATCGGGAAAAGGGCGAGCCTAGTTGGAAAGCAACACGGGAGACGACGCTAAAACGCCCGCGGCCAGCTCTAAATCGTGCAGATCTTCGCGGCTGAAGTCTGGCGCGAAGCGTGGATCCAGTCCCTTACGCGAGATTTGAATCACACCCAGCACGTTCGAATCCCGGTCCATGATGGGAACCGACATCAGCTTTTGAATCGGGTTGGGGCGCGATTGTTCTTCATCCAGGCCGGTGGGTTTAATCGTTTCAAAAATGCTGGCGTGCTTTACCTTCGCGAAGTTGTTGAAAATTTCCGCCTTCTTGCTCAGCGCCGTGTGCGCGGCAATCGCCTTGCCGGAAATCGGAATCGCTCCCGTGGTCCGCAGATGCTCGGGAAAAATAAAGCGCAGCAAACCGTCTTCCAGCCTCAGCAAAGCCACTTCGGTGTATTGCACGCGAAACACCTTGGCCAAAACCATCGACATATCCAGCGGAGTGACTCCCTGGCCCAGCATGGACCCCAGCGGCAGCAGGTTCTCAGGCAGTACGATTTCTTCCGCGTGATGATCGGTAGGTAGAGTCATAGGTCCTTCAACCGCCTCGCTGGGTCAAATCCGCACTTGAACTCTATCGCACTTTGGGCACGGAAGGTACTTCCCAAAGTAACCTGCTCGGTAAGCAAAAACCCTCATTTCAGGGAGTCTTTCCACGATAAACCATCCGTGTATCGGCACAAGTAACCATCGTGCATGGTTGTTAATGGAAGTCGCCCACTTTACGCCATCCCCTTGCGCAATCGGACTCCATCTTTCGCACATGGATCGGAGGCGCCAACGATACAATTTACGTAGGAGACCGGATTGAGTGAACTTTAAGAAACTGGGATTTTGGCTGCTAACTCTGACGCTGTTTGGTGGAGCCATTGCGTCCTCCGCATCCTCGAAGGGAAAAACCTTCGTCGGCACCGTAGGCGATGCCCTATGCGGAGTCGAACATTCCATGCCGGTCAGCGCACCCGAGTGCATTCGCCAATGCATCGGTAAGGGATCGAACTATTCGCTGATTGTCGGCGACAAAGTTTATACGCTGGAGACTGAGGACAAGGCCATCCTCGGTATGCTGGAAAAACAGGCCGGCGAACGCGTGAAAGTGATCGGAACGGAAAATGGCAAAACGATCACGGTCAGTTCGGTAAAATCGTCAAACTGAAACCAGCAAATTGAGTGCAAGAACAGGGCGGCGCACCGTCAAACTTCCTACTGCGGATTCGGACTCTGCGGCGCCGCTGGTGCGTTGGGCTCCATGCCCTGATTCGGATTGTTCATCATGCCCGGAATCGGGCCGTTTGTTGTTGGAGTCGAACCCGGTTGCGTTTGCCCCGGCTGCAACTGTTGCATCATCCCCTGCAAAGGGGGCTGGTATGGTGTCCTGATCAAGCCGCCGCGGTCCGCCGACGGATCGTAGATAAAATTCCACTCGGCATACTTCCTTTTCTTGTTGAACTCCCGGATGCCTTCCTTCTTACTGGCACTGACGACGCCAACGATTGGCCCCCCGCCGAAGGTCGTGCCGGCAAGCTGACCGCTGCTAATCGATCCTCCAGGTCCAGACTGGGGGGGTGCATTTGGATCCGAGGGCTGCCCTGGAGTCTGGGTTGACGGGGAAGAAGACCCATCGGTCCCCGTCGTTTGCCCGGGCTGATTTTGTTGATTCTGTCCGGTCGAGCCGAATGAGTTGGACGATCCAAACGAACTCGAGTTGGAGCCAAATCCGCTGTTCGAGTTTCCCCCGAATCCAGAGTTGCCGCCGAAGCTCGACGACCCTCCGCCAAAACTGGACCCACCGCCCGGACTAGAACCTCCGCCAAAACTGGATCCACCGCCGAAACTCGATCCCTGCGACAACCCTCCCGGGCCAGTCTGGCCGTTCACAGGTCCGCCAATCGGATTTGCGCCGGGAATGCCCCCGGCCATCCCGCCCAGGCCCATCTTCACTTCGCCGTAGTGCAACAGCTTAAAATCCTGGCCCGTGATCGGATCTTTATAGTGTTTGCGCAGGAAGCGGAGGTTGTTGGTGTTTTCCAGATCCTCCATGCGCGTCGGGTAGCGTCCGAATTTCTTGTAATAGGCGCGAATCGCCCGCGAATATTGCACTCCGCGGTGAATCATTTCGTCTTCCTGGTCCCGCCGGATTTCAAACTTGATGGTGGGAACAATCGCTAGCGCGACGATCGTCATGACCGAAACCATCAGCAGCAAGGTCAGCAAAATATAACCGCGCTCCGATTTGCGATGGCGGAACCCGGACTGCGGCCGATGCGACAGGAAGCTCATCTTCTTGAATTTCTTCTATCCCTGGGTCAGCGGAATGCTCTGCGGAGGCCCGCTGTTGACCACATCCTGCATCTCCACGGAAGTCGCCGAAATGCGGACCACTTTGTAGCGCCGGTCGACGATCTCCCCCTCGCCCGCGATAAAAACATCTTCGCCCTGCGAAAGAAAAACCCTCTTCGGCTCTCCCGGCTGGTTGGCGAAGCCAAAAAACTTCAGAGGGATGGGCGGCGCCTGCGGCGTTGGAGGTGGCGTCCACACCTTCGTCTCTTCTACCTTGGCGTGGTCCGTCGTTCCATTCTTGATGGGTACCGGTGGCGGCTCGGCCTGCGAGACGAAAATATTTCTTCCTGACCCCGAGTACTTCGTTTGTTCGGTCGCTTCCAGCGCAGTCAGGTGCAAAGTCGGATCGAGGCTTGGCTCAGACTGAACTTTCTTTCCATGCTTTCCACCGGATCTCGGAGTGCCCGCCACACGCAAGGGCGCGGCAGTCGCGGGCGCTACGCTTGCGGCGGTAGATGTTCCTCCGGCAAAGAATGGAATCACCTCATAAGCCATGGCCAGGACCGCAACCCCGCCCAAAACCGCAGCCCAAATGGCCTTCTTCCGACTTTCCGTTCCGAGCTTCACGACGTGCCTGCTTTCAAATAGGTTTCCAGCTTCATGCCCAACCTCACCGGGCCTTGCCCCTCGCCACCCAGGGTGATGCTGTTAATGGTAAAAAACATCTCGTCGCGCTCCAGGGCGTTAATAAATTTTGCCAGAGCCACGTAGTTTCCTGCGAGGTCGGCTTCCATCTCCATGGGCCGTAATCCGCCCACTCCGGCTTCCAGTTCCTTGTATTTCACTCGATCGATAGTGATGCCTTCGGTCAGTGCCAGTTTGCCCAATTCGGTGGCAATCTGGGAGCTTTGTGAGGGAAACCGTTCTTTGTAAAAATCCGCGATCTGCTTATTGGCCAGCACCACCTTTTGCGGCAGGTTCTTCAGGGGCTCTACCTGCCGAGTCTTGGTCGTGAGCTCGGCTTGCAGCAGATTCATTTGCATGCGCCGCGAATCGGCCGACCCGATCAGCGGCGAAATATAGACGGCCAATAACAACACGTCGATGCCGGCCAGGATTCCCACGACAATTTTCAGCTTCTTGCGTGTTTGCCGTAAATCGGGCATCAGGGCGCGCTCCGCTTGGAGATTTGCGACTTCGACGATACTGGCGTGAGGGGCGCTACCGGTGCGTTCTCCGGTATGTAAACCGCGTTGATATCGAAACGCCAGTTGTCGCCGTTGGTTGCCTGCTGAAACACTTCAGAAGTGATAATGGTCTGGGCAAAGCGCCGCGACTCTTCCATCCGCTGCGCCAGTTCAATCGCTTTGTCCCCCGCTTCGCCGGCCACAACCATCTTGAGCGCAAGCTGGTTTTCATCGTCCAGGTCGGGGTTAATCGAAACCAGGTGTACCCTCGCCGGCATTACTTTTTCCAGATCCTCCAGCACGCGCGTCCAGGAAAACGACTTGCGCTCGATCAACTGGTTCAAAACTTGAGACTCGTCGCGCGTCGTGCGGTTCTCCGGCCGGTTCAGAAATTCCTCCGCCCGGGCCCGAATCGCGTCGCGCGAAGCAATGCCCTCGTGCATTTTGGCAATGGTGGCCCGGTCGCGGCGCGCGGTAAACCATCCGGTTATCGTTAACGCCAGCAACGCCAGAGTCAGAATTCCCACGGCGCCCATCGCCGGGCCCCAGCGCATCCAGAATTGCCGCGCATCCTCGTATGGCTGACTCGCGAGATTGATATCCAGACGCATGATTCTTAAGAGAGCAACGCTCCCACCACGCCGCCCATCCGCCAGCGTGGAATCGATCCTCCGCTACTCGCCCCCAACTGCGAGGAAGACACCAGTTCTTCCACCTGCGCTCCGGTTTGCGCTTGCAGTGCCGGCACGGCGCTGCCCGAATCCGCCAGGCCCGAAACATAAATCTTCTCGATATTCAGATGGTATGTGTCCTGAAAAAATACCACCGAGGGATAAACTTCCTCCGCCAGTTGTTCTCCGCTAATGGTCACTCCGCGCGCGTTCTCTAGTGTGCGAAAAAGCTGAAGCTGTTCTTCGTTCAGAATCGCAATGCTCGTGGTGCGAGTGTCCACTTTCACCACCAAGGTCGGCCGCTTGCCTTCCGCCGCTCCCAACGCCGCCAGCATAGAAGGCAACACAACTCCGGGGTTGAATCCGGCCTCGCGGAATGCGCTCTCGTAGTCTTCGATCACGCTCGCCAACGCGACCGCCGCTACAACCTTTACCCCGTCGCCGGTCTTCTGCGCATGATAGGAAACCTTGGCCTTATCCACGTCGAAGGGCAGCGACTTCTTCAGCCGGAAGCGCACCACGCCGGCCGCCTCCTCGTGATCGGAAGGCAGAGTATCGAAATCGAGCAGAACTACGCGCACGGTCGCGTCGGGCACGATCGCGATCACATCCTTCGATCGTCCGCCCACGCCACCCAGAGCCTCCTCAATCGCGGTCCGCACCGCCTCGACCTGCCGCAGATTGTTTTCCACCAGATCCGGCACCACGCTTCCCGGCGCCAGTTCGCGCGCCGAGCAAGCTTCCAGCCCGTTGCCATCGTCCGCAATGCGCCCCGCCAGAATCCGGTCCGAGGCAATCTCGCAGGCCAGCTTGGGTCGGGCCGTGTTGTGATTCGTACTCATGGATTTCGAGCGGTGCCTATCTATAAATCAAAGCCTTTGTGGCGGAGAATTGCAATAGCTGAAAGGGCACTGGCCGATTGGGCCGAAGCCAAGTAGCGCCGCCGTCCGGCGGCTGTTCTCTAAGAGCGCGTGCTTGAGCGGAGCCAAAAGCGCAGGCCTTACCGCATCGCCTCAATAAACGTAACCTTGTTGATCTCCTTCAGCGTGGTCATTCCCAATCGAACTTTATCCAGCGCCGACTCGCGCAGGAATCTCATTCCTTCTTCGCGCGCCGCCCGCCGAATCTCCGACGTTGGCTTCCTCGCCAGAATCATCTCCCGGATGCGATCGCTCAAATCCAGCAACTCGTGAATCGCCGTTCGTCCGCGGAAGCCCGTGCCCGCGCATTCAATACACCCCGGCCCATCATAAAGCGGAACCTTCGACCACTGCGCCGGGTCGAGCCCGCTGGCTTCTAAAACATCCGGAGGATAATGCACCGCCGTGCGGCAGGATTCGCAAATCAACCGCACCAACCGCTGCGCCAGAATGCAATTCAATGCCGAAACAAAGTTGTAAGGCTCCACTCCCATATTCAAAAAGCGCCCAATCACATCGACTACGTTATTGGCGTGAACCGTGGTGAAAACCAGGTGGCCGGTGAGCGCCGATTGAATGGCAATCTGCGCCGTTTCCGCGTCGCGGATTTCGCCCACCATGATCTTGTCGGGATCGTGCCGCAAAATCGAGCGTAAGCCGCGGGCAAACGTGAGACCTTTTTTCTCATTCACCGGAATCTGCGTAATGCCGCGCAACTGATATTCGACGGGGTCTTCGATGGTGATGATCTTGTCTTCGTCGGTTTTAATCTCGTTAATGGCGGCGTAAAGCGTGGTGGTTTTTCCGGAACCCGTCGGTCCCGTCACCAGGACCATGCCGTAAGGCTCTTTGATGTAGCGCCGGAAGCGCCGCAGATCGTCTTCGTCAAAACCAACCACTTCGAGGGTCAGCGAGCGAAACTTCTCGCTCATCGATTCTTTGTCGAGCACGCGGAGCACGGCGTCTTCACCGTGAATCGACGGCATGATTGAGACCCGGAAGTCGATAGCGCGCCCGTTGTACTTTACCCGGAAGCGTCCGTCCTGGGGCACGCGACGCTCGGAAATATCCAGCTCGCTCATGACCTTGATACGGGAAATCACGGTCGAGTGATGCTCTTTGCCGATCGGCGGCATGGCCTGCGTCAGCACGCCGTCAATGCGGAACTTGATCACCACCGAGTCGTCACGGGTCTCAATGTGAATGTCGGAAGCTCTCCGTTGCAGCGCCGTAAAAATCGTGGTATCGACCAAGCGGATGATCGGGCTGGTGTCGCCCGTCGCCGTCAGCTTGTCGATGGTCAGCGTCTCTTCCGCGCCCGTCGCCTCGTCTTCGCGGATGATCTGGAAGCCTTCGCTGGCTTCTTCCAGCACACGCTGCGACTGCTCCGTCTTCTTGAGAATGTCGGAGATCTGCTTCAGCGTGGATACTTTGGTAACGATCCGCTTCTGCAGCAGCAGGCTGATCTCGTCGATCATCATCAATTGACTGGGATCGGCGATCGCAATGGCTAGGCGACCGTCCGCAGTCTCTTCCAGCGGAACGAAGTTGTAGCGGAACATCAGCTCAACGGGGATTTTTTTGAACAGCTCGTGATGCAACTGGAAATCCGTGAGGTCGACAAACTCGCAGCGATACCGCCGCGCCACATCCTGGGCCCGCTCGAGATCCGTAATCGGGTTTCCGGTGGGACTGATAGGCCCGCCGTTACCGCCGTTCACGAAAAGCGATTTTTTGTCCGCTGTTGCCATTGCTGGATTCATTTCCGGCATCTCCGTTTTCCGGGGAGCCCGACGCTAGTGGACTCCCAGGGTGAAGATCGGCAGATACAACGAGATCAACACACCGCCAACGAAGATCGCCATAATGATTAAAATCAAAGGTTCAATCAGCGCCATGGACGCACCCAGCGCCGTCTGCACATCTTCCTCATAAAATTCCGCCACCGAGTTCAACATGGCCGGCAACGCTCCGGTAGCCTCACCCACTTCGATCATCTCCACCGCCAGCTCCGGAAAAATCTTCTGCTCTTCCAAACTGCTGGCCAGGCTCTGACCCTCGCGCACTCGCGTTCCCGCAGAAGTTACACCTTTTAAGATGCGCCGGCTGCTCATGGAGGAACCTGCCGTTTCGAGCGAAGGAACCAGCGGCAACCCACCTTGCAGCAGGGTCGACAGCATCCGGCAAAACGCGGAAACCTGATGCTTCAATCGTATATCGCCCAGCAGCGGCAGGCTCAAGATTAAGCGATCGATGGTATCCGCACCCCCGTCGGTGCGCTTCCACCGCATAAACACAAACGCGGCCACGATGATTCCCATCACGCCGTAGGGGAAATACTTCTGCGCGTTCTGCCCCACCGCCAGCATGAACACGGTGATGGCCGGCAACTGCGCATCCAGGCTATTAAACAAGTCGGCAAACTTGGGCACCACGTAGGTGAACAAAAACATCACCATAATCATCACCACGGTCACCAGCAGCGTGGGATAGATCAACGACACAAACAACTTCTTGCGGAAGCTCATCGCCAGCCGCTGAAAATTGATATAGCGGGTCAACACTTCATCAATGTTGCCGCTCTTTTCTCCCGCCATCAACGTCGTGGTGTAAATCTTCGGAAAAATGCTTTGTGCCGCGAAGGCATCAGAAAGCAGCTCGCCACCCTTAACCCGGTCGCGAACGTTCTCCAGCAACTGCTTCAGGAAGGCGTCCTTCTGCCGCTTAATCAGCAGGTCCAGCGAATTCAAGATCGGCAGTCCGGCTTTCAGCAGCGTCAGAAACTGCTGATTGAAGACCAGAAAATTACTCTGCTTCAGCCGTCCGCGTCCCCTCCCGACTCCTGCTCCCGAGAGAAAACCTTGTGGCTTAACCCAATAAACCAGATAGCCTTGCGACGCAAACCGCTCGCGCACCTCGTCCACCGAGTAGCCATGCTCCACCTGTTGCTGCATGCGCCCGCGCTCATCCGCGATTTTTATGACAAATTCCGCCATTTACCCGCTTTTTCCGTCTTTTCTGGCTATGTGGAGTCCCGACTCCAGTTTAACATCGCCATTCTAATTATTGACTCGGCATCTGCCTGTATTCACGAGTTTTCAACAATCGCAAGTAACGTTAAAGAAAATCACCGCCTCTCGGGCCAGCGGCCTGGTCAACGCTCATGGCTTCAAGGCGATACGCCCTTGCGCCAGATCGGTCTGGATTCCCATTACGGTGCCAGGTCTCCCTCAACGGTCTCTGTCCCGGCGGGCGGACTAAAGCGAAACTGAGAATCCGCTACAGCCACGTCTTCCTTCTGCCCGGTAAAGCGGTATTCCGTCGAACTTCCATCCACTTCTTGGATAACCAGCCGTGCAATCTGGTGGCTCGGCGTTATCTCCACCAAAACTTCGCTGACCCGATCCGCCATGCTCTCGGGGATGCCTCGCAAAACTACATCCCCAGACTCCGCCGGAGGCTCATCCGTCGCTAGAGATAAGCCTTTCAACTCTTTCTCCAGCCTAGTCTTACCTAACAAAAAAGCCATCGGTGATCGAATGTCGTCCAGCTTCCGGGCCGAAGTCTTCCGCGCCTGCCGATCCGCTGGAACGTAAAACCAGGCGTCGTTGCCGTCGCTCACAAACAGCTTCTCCCTTGGAGAACGATACTCCCAGCGCATCTTGCCCGGTTTTTTCATCCCCGGCTTCTTCAGCCAAACCATGCCGGACTCAGTCCGCTCCATCCCCGATCCGGTATAGATTTCCGTAAACTCCGCCTGCAAGCTGGAAAGGTGGTTGTAATGCTCGTCGACAGCCTGCGCAATGGCGTGAACGTCCCCGGTGCCAGCGTGCGCGGGCAGAGCAATAGCTAGCGCCAGCGCGACGGCAGCAAACCTATTCATCACTTCAATTCTACGCCGACACTACCCAATTCAAATCTCAAAAGCATCTGGGCGCCGCGCGCTGAGTCGCGCGGCAACCACGGCGTTTGGAGCCCCTCATGAGATGTATACTTTCTTCCGACGATGGCTTTAAACCCCGACAAGTTCGCGAAGATTGCGGATTCGCTCCGCCAGTATCGGCGCGCGGAGTTGGCTGACTTCCAGGGCGATGTTGGAGGGAATCCGGTGGATCTCCTCTACGTCGACCCGCTCGAGTCGGACGCGGTTCTGAAAACGGTCCTGCTTAATAACACCACATTCCTAGTCGGGAGAAAGGGTACTGGCAAGAGCACTGTCTTCGCGAAGGCCCAAATCGAGCTGCGAAAAAGGGAAGACGCCGTCTCGGTTTATGTCGACGTTAAAAGTCTTCACGAATTGCTTTCGACGAACGAGGCCGTGGTTCAGTCTCTTCAGGAAGCCACGATTTCCGAGCACGTCTTCCGAGCCCACAGCCTGCGTAAAGGGTTCCTAGGCGCCGTTATTTCTGACCTTATCAAAGAGCTGAAGCGGGCCTATGAGGCCCGCTCGCTCGTTCAACGCTGGGTCGGAGGAGCGCGCGGCTATCACCAAGTAATTTCTGAACTGGAGCAACTCGCCGCCGAAGTCAAGGTGGCGAAACTATCTCAGGAAGAGATTCCAATCCTCCGCATGATATCGGCAAAGGCAAAGGAAGCGACAACGACCAAGGAGTCCTCGACCACCGGCGCCAAAGTCGGGGCGACACTCGGCCACAAACCGGAGATAAAGGCTTCCATTGGCCTCGAAGAATTCGATGAAAGCATCGCTGACAACGAGATTTACCAAGAGTACGCCGATGCAGTCTTGAGATCATTCCCGTTCCAAGACCTCCTCTCACGGATTCGAGAACTACTGGAGGGAGTAGGGCTGGGACGATTGTTTGTGTTTTTCGACGACTTTTCCGAACTTGCCTGGATCGATCAAAAGCTGTTCGTCGATGTGATTCTCTCGCCCTTAAACAACGCGAGCGATGAAACTATCAAGCTTAAAGTGGCCGGTTACCCGGGCAGAATTTACTACGGGAAAATCGACCCCGGCAAGATTGACACCGTAGGCCTGGATTTTTACCAGCTATACAAGTCGCTGGAAATTCAGACTAGTGAAGCCGCCGCCATCAACTATCTTGAGCGTCTGCTGACAACGCGCTTTCGCGGGTTTGGCGAGAACCTCGCTGAGTACTTCGATCCGGCAGTCCCGCTCGCTGAACACTACCGACTGCTGTTTGAGGTTACGCTCAACGTTCCACGTTTAATCGGATACGTCCTTCACTTTTGCTACTTAGACCGTATTTCCAAGCGTCAGCCCATAACGAGCGCATCAATTCGACTCGCAGCCCAGAAGTATTACGAAACCGTGATTGCGCAGTATTTCGATCGGATGAATCGGTTCGCCATGGAACCCTTCGAGCGAAAGCTAGACCGGCACAATCAACAGCAGCTGTTGAAGGCTCTCGTGCAGGAGGCTCGGAACGTTCGGAGAGGAATTAACAGTGGCCAAATTGGAGGGAAGTACTTCGAGGGTCTAAGCAATCCCCCTGTCAGCCACTTCGCGGTGAACCCATCAATGGAAAAGCTACTGTCAGCCCTGGAGCTAAATTTCCTGATCACTAAGTATCATGAAATGCGCGACAAGAGCGCGAAAGACGTTTCAGTCTATGCGTTCTTCTATGGCCTTTGCGAAGCCGAACGATTCCAAAACTGGGGCTATCCCAAAGGCAGGAGGGATGACCGGAGCTACTTTGTCCAGCGCTGCTTCAACTACAACGCAGCCATCCAGCAATTTCTCTCTAAGAGCCAAACCATCCGGTGCGACAACTGCGGGGCCTGTCTCAGCATGGAGAAGAGGGAGACGGTGGAGTTTTACAAATGGCGATGCCCGGAGTGCCAAACAGGGACTTGCGTCGTGGTATCCCTTGGCGATGACTTTAAGAAAGAAGTCGAAACTCTGAATAAGGAAACAATGCTTCCGCCAGTGGAATTAGAGATTCTAGAATCGCTTAACGAAGAAGGAGGTCCCATGAGAGCGGGAGAGATTGCGGCCCTCGTCGATGCGACTTATCAATTGGTTGGCCATCGAACATCAAAGCTCCATGAGATGGGGTTGGTCCACAAGACCTCAAAGGAGAACGTGAACCGGAGTACGATTACCGACAAGGCGCGCCAGCGATATTTTGGCATGGCTGGACAGTCGCAAGCGGCAACAGAAGAAGAGTAAAGATTGCGTGAAAACCGGGCTTCTCGCATTCGCAACCCATCCTCGCACGAATAGTTTTCCACACCCCGCCTTGTGACATCCAACCTTGCCTCGCAATCCAAATAAGTCCATGATCGGCAAGCGGAGAAAAGCGTTAGCGAAAAAGGCTCAAGGCCAAGTCCTTCAGGCTCAAGATTTTGCCTGTAAGTGATTGTGCCCCAGGGATCCTTCGGATTTTTCTCGCCAACATGATGATTCCACTATGCCGGGGGAACGGGGGGATATCCAAAGGTGAAGACACTCAATCGATCCGTGTTCCTCTGTTCCCCAGTGTCCCTCTGTGTTAAAGGTTTTGGTTTTGACCCTGGTCGGTCGCAGCGTAGATCGCACACTGGCTCGTGCCACCAATCTTCCTCAGCGACCTACACTCCGCCAGCACGTGCCCAAGAACCGGATTGTGATACATCACAAACGCTGCCCTTGGACTCTCGCGCAGACTCTTCTCCAGCCGCGAAATCATTTTCCGCAGCGGAGCCTCAGGCAGCGAATGAAAGATGTAAACCACCACAGGCTCCGCCGGAAACGCGAACTCGGTCGCGTCGCAACAGACCGATTCCAAAGAAAAGCACCGTTGCGTTTCGCTCTGGTATCTCGCCAGATTCTCCGTCGCGATCTCGTGCAGCGCGGGAATCAACTCCACACCCACAATCCGCCGAAATCCATGATCGGAGGCCATCAGCAGCACTCGCCCTTTGCCCGATCCGATGTCGATGAAAGTGAAACCGCCGAGGTCGATATCCGCGTGCCGCTGCAAGGCATCCATCATCTCGCGAAAAAAGTATGGATCGGTCGGCTGATACTCGGAATGAAAAACGCCCAGCAACCGTTCGCGCCATCCCACCGCACCGCTGGTCGTGTTGACGCGTTTATCCCAGTCGTAATCCGCATCGCCGTAACGCAGCCTGCGCCGTTGCGGCGTAGAGTCCCGAGCGAACTCCCACAAGGCCCGAAAGAACTGCCGAGCAGCTTCCGCATGGCCTGCGTGCCGGGCAGTTTCAAGCCATCGTTGCCGAGCCGCGTGAAACGCGCTGGGTTGTGCGGAAGCGGGCGAATTCATTGGCTCCATCATAAGCGAGCCAAGTCAGTTCGTAAGAAGAGCCGGGCAGGAAAGGAATTCGGTGACGGACGGAGCTCAAAACTTGGCGTGAAATGTCGGTCGCACCGGTGGCTTGTATCCCGGAGGCAAACCCTGCGTTGCGAAAGGGAAGTCGTCCGGATGCTGAAGTTGAATGCGGCCGTCGAGCGTAAGCAGGTAGGCGCTGCCATCCGGGTCGAGGGGAATTCCCGGAATACCCTCCGCGGATGCCAGTTCCAACATTGTCGCCGGCAGACGACCCGTTTGCCGTTTGAAGCTCGCGACCGCGCTCTGCAGATGAATGACGTCGTCGTCGACCTTCAGGCCGCGCAGATGTTCAGCCGCGTTCGCCTTGATCTGTTCATCGTTGTTGCTCTCGAGCGTTTCCGTCCACAAAATGCGGGCGGTTTCTATGTCGCCCCCGTGCTCTGCCATGCGCGCGGCGAGAATGCGCAGCGAAGGGTGAGCGCCAGGAATCGCGGCTCCGCGCGCAAATGCCTCCGAGGCCTTGGGATAATTCTTCAGTTCGGTGTAGTAGACAAAACCCAGATCGTAATAAAGGTGCCAGTCGCTGGGATTGTTTTGAATGCCGTAATCCATCAACTCAATCGCCCGAACCGGTTCTCCCGCGCCGCCCGGCGGTTTAGGCGCAAGAAAACTCGCTCCGAAATGGTAGACGACGGTGAGGTGCGGATCCAGATGAGTGGCAATTTCCAGCAGAGGAGCGAGTTCGTTGTAGCTGCCCGTGCCTTCAAAGTGCCGCTGGCCAAAATACTGTACCGCGCGCGTCCAATAAATGCAGGCCATAAGCCCGTTGTAGCCGAGGCTGGCCCGCTTCACGATGTTGGGCGAGGTCACGTAAAGCGCGTCCTCCAGCGGAGCTTCCGGCCGAATGCGATCGACGCGGCGCAGCACCGTCACGGACGCGGCCACCGAGAAGACCAGGCATGCCGCGGCCACCAGCGTCGTACGCTGCCGCGTGTTCAGGCTTGTCTTCTCAGGCAAGGAATCAACCTCATTTCAAATTCCGGCGCTCGAAGATCAGCACCGCTCCGCTCAAGGCCATTCCGGAATAGAAAATGGCATAGAGAGTATTTTGCAAAATCAATTGCGCAGGAACCGATTGCCCATGAGCTACGGAGGTGATCACGTTAAACGCCGAAAGATTGGGAACCAAATAAGACATGCCGAGAGCCAGCCAACGCGTTATGCCCTGTGCCATGCCGGCAAAGCCGCGCAAATCTCCGGCAAAGCTGCCAATCACAAACAACGAGAATGTGAAAACGGCGGAAAGCAGCGGCGACGAGAACGAAGAAAACAGCAGCGACAGGGAACAGATGACGAGGAACTCCAGAATGATGAAATATAAGGCGACAAACACCGAGGCATCCGACCCGACGAACTTGTGCGAAACATACAGCAGAGCGGCAAAAACGCCGATGGCCATGAAAAACGTATTCACCACCAGAGTTCCAGCCAGGCCAAAATACTTGCCCACGATAAATTCCCAGCGCCGCACCGGCCGCGAGAGCACGGTGTATAGGGTGCGCTTTTCAATCTCTTTTGAAACCAGGCCAATGCCGATGAAAATCGCAATGACGATGCCGAACAATGAAACTGCCGTGAGCCCGAGATTGATCACCACCAGCCGTTCGATATCGATCGAGATCTGCCCCACCAGAATCGATGCGCCTGACAACAACAAGGCAAAAGCGATCAAGTTATAGAGCACGCGGTCGCGAACCGCTTCGCGAAAAGTATTGGTGGCGATGTGAAGGATGCGCGCGCTCATGCGGTAGTCCCTGCCGAGATTTCTGAGTGCTGCAATTTCTCCACGAAGTAGGCCTCAAGAGACGTGCGCAACGGCGTGATGGAGATGAGGCGGATGCGCTCGCGCCGCAGCGCGTCGATCGCAGCATCCTGTTGAGTTTCCGGCAGCACGGCGCGCACGCGATCACCGGTCACGTGGCATTCCGCTCCCAACGCTTTCATCGATGCGGGGACAAATGTGCCCTGCCAGATCACTTCCACTTTCCCCAGCACAGCGGAGGTCAAAGTCTCGACCGCGCCCACGCCGCGCAATTCTCCCTGATGCAGAATCGCGACGCGATCGCAGAGCGCTTCGGCGTCGGACAGAATGTGTGTGGAGAAGAAAACAGTTTTGCCTTCCTGCTTGAGTTGCTCGATCAGGTCGCGCACCTCGCGTCTTCCCAAAGGATCGAGACCGGACATCGGTTCGTCCAGGAAAACCAGTTTGGGATCATGCAGAATCGCCTGCGCGATTCCTACACGCTGCAACATGCCCTTGGAAAACTTTCGCAATTGCAGGCGCTTGATATCGTGAAGTCCAACGCGCTGCAATGTACTCTCGATGCGGCTCTGGCGCCCGTGCGCAGGAACTCCAGAAAGCTGGCCGTAATAATTCAGAAGTTCGTGCGCGGTCAGGTGATCGTAGAAATACGGCTGTTCAGGAAGAAAGCCGATCTGCGCCTTAATCTCTGGGTCGGTCCAGCCATGCCCCAGAATGCGCGCCGAACCCGCGGTTGGAGAAA
>Ga0209006_10001239_pt1 | contig 23143 bp, 24 predicted proteins | sample JacPin_JW_Ref_O2_FD_188567 | JGI IMG/M metagenome (GOLD analysis project Ga0209006, IMG submission 188567) | Forest soil microbial communities from Algoma, Ontario, Canada - Jack Pine, Ontario site 1_JW_Ref_O2 (SPAdes) (version 2) | ecosystem: Environmental > Terrestrial > Soil > Boreal... | reverse complement strand
CGGCGCGCGCTCGCGCCCTCGCGCGCCGCCCGCGCGTGTACTTCGAGGAATGGGATGTGCCGCAGATCAGTGCGATTGCCTGGGTGTCGGAGCTCATCGGCATAGCCGGCGGGGATGACTGCTTTGCCGAGCTTGCCGGCGAATCGCTCGGCAAGAATCGCATCATCGCCGATCCGCAGGAAGTGCCGCGGCGCGCGCCGGACATTATTTTGGGCTCCTGGTGCGGCAAGAAATTCAGGCCGGAGCGCGTGGCAGCACGACCGGGCTGGGCGGAAGTTCCTGCGGTGCGCGATGGCTACGTGCGCGAGATCAAGTCCGCGATCATCCTGCAGCCCGGCCCCGCCGCACTCACGGTGGGCGTGCGCGCACTGCAGGACGTCATCGAGGAATGGGCGTGCTCGCCTACAGCCCGCGCTGCACGCGGATGAGTTCGTAGGCCTCGATGATCTGCTGGGTGCGCTGCTTCGCATGCTCAATCATGGACTCGGGCAGGCCGTTCGCTTTGAGCTTGTCGGGATGATGGCGGCTCAACTGGCGCCGATAGGCCTTGACGACATCCTCGTCGCTTGCCGCCATCGGCGTCTCGAGCACCCGGTAGGCTTCGCCTAGCTGCTGCATGGCATCGCGCGCGGGCTCGCGCGTAAAGCTGCCGCGGCGGATGCGCAGCGCCGCCTCGATGTGCGCAAGCTCGATGCGCGTGATACCGAGGCGACTCGCGACGCGCACCACAAGCGCGCTCACCGGGCCGCCCAAATCGTTGCCGGCAATCGCGGCGCGAACCTGGATCTCGAGAAAGATATGCAGAAGATCGGGCCGTCCCGCGCAGGCCTGGCACAGGAGCGCAAGGTCCGCATCGAGATCGAAGCTCGGATCTTTGCCGGCCGTGAAGCATTCGATGGCCGCGCGCACCTGCGCAGGATCGAGGTGGAACTCGCTCATGACGGCGCGCGCAGCGGCGATCTCCCGCTCCGAGACCCGCCCATCGGATTTTGCCAGGTGGCCCATGACGCGGAAGGCGATGCGGAAAAACTGCTCACCAATGGCCTCGGGCGGCAGCACCGGCGGCTCACCCGCGGACTCATCGAGCTGATGGCCGAGTAGCACGCCCAGAAGCGCGCCGAATGGCCCGAGAGCCATCATGCCCACCACCCCGCCCACGACTTTGCCCGTCCAGCGCTGCATGCTTGCTATAGTACCTCGGGCACTCCTGCGCACACCGCTACCCTCATGGCCACGGCAACGATCCACCGCACTCAACTGCGTGGTCTGGAAAAGATTTACGAGGGCAAGGTGCGCGACCTGTATGCCGTGGATGCGCAATATGTGCTGATGGTCACGACGGATCGGCTGTCCGCGTTCGATGTGGTGCTGCCGGATCCGATCCCGGACAAGGGCCGGGTATTGAATGCCATCTCAAATTTCTGGTTTGCGAAGACCGCGAGCCTCGTGCCGAATCATTTGAGCGGCCGGCCGCTCGCAAGCGCCGTGCGCGATCCCGAGGAGCTCGCCCTTCTCGAGGGACGCGCCGTCATCGTAAAGAGGCTGCAGGCGCTGCCGATCGAAGCGGTGGTGCGCGGCTATCTCATCGGCTCGGGCTGGAAGGACTACGTGCGCACGGGAACCCTATGCGGGATCGCCTTGCCGGCGGGACTTAAGCTCGCGGAGCGACTGCCCGAGCCGCTCTTCACGCCGGCGACCAAGGCCGCCTCCGGCAAGCACGATGAGAACATTTCTTTTGCGAATGTGGAGTGCCTCCTGGGCGCGCGCATTGCGGGTCAGGTGCGCGCCACTTCTCTTGCGCTCTATGAGCTTGCGGCCGCGCACGCGCGCGAGCGCGGCATCATCATTGCGGATACCAAGTTCGAGTTCGGCCTGGATGATGCCGGGGATTTGACGCTGATGGATGAAGTGCTGACTCCCGACTCGTCGCGCTTCTGGCCGGCGCAGCACTATGCGGCCGGCATCAGTCCGCCGAGTTTTGACAAACAGTTCGTGCGCGACTATCTGGAGACTTTGACCTGGGACAAGAAGGCGCCGGGTCCCAAGTTGCCCGCGGAGATCATCGCGCGCACCAGCGAGAAATACCGCGAAGCCCTCGCGCGTCTGACATAGGTTCCGATTTGCCCGGGAGGAATGCTCACGTGCAGCCGCTCTGGATCGCCCCTTCGATTTTGTCCGCCGACTTCGCCCGCCTGGGAGAGGAGGTCGAAGCCGTGCTCGCCGCGGGGGCGGATCTGGTGCACTTCGATGTGATGGACAATCACTATGTGCCGAACCTCACCATCGGTCCGCTCGTGTGCGCGGCACTGCGCAAGCACGGCATCAAGGCGCCGATCGACGTGCATCTCATGATCGAGCCGGTGGATCGCATCGTGCCCGACTTCGCAGAGGCCGGCGCCACGTACATTTCATTTCATCCGGAGGCCTCGCGCCACGTCGACCGCACCATCGAGCTCATCCGCGAGCACGGCTGCAAACCCGGGCTCGTGTTCAACCCGGCAACGCCACTCGAATACCTCGATTACACGCTGCCGAAGCTCGATATGGTGCTCCTCATGTCGGTGAATCCCGGTTTCGGCGGGCAGAAGTTCATCGGCAGCGCGCTCGGCAAGCTTGCCGAGGTGCGCCGGCGCATCGACGCGCTCGGCCGTCCGGTGCGCCTCGAAATCGACGGTGGGGTCAAAGTGGACAATATTGCGGACATCGCCCGGGCGGGCGCAGATACCTTCGTCGCGGGCTCCGCGATCTTTGGCAGTGCGGATTACGCGGCAACCATCCGCGCCATGCGCGAGCACATCGCGCGCTAGTTAGTCCTCGTCGTCGTCGTCGTCATCCTCGTCGATGCGCGCCGGGCGCTGCGCGGTCGGTTTCGTCGGCACGATGACCGGGCGCGTCTTCATCTTGGGTCGGGCGTTGAACACCACGATGGTTTTGCCGGTGGCGCGCAGCAGTCCCTGCTCCTCAAGCACCTTCAAGACGCGGCCCGCCATTTCGCGCGAGCAGCCGACGAGGCGCGACAGCTCCTGGCGGCTGACCTTGATCTGCATGCCCTCCGGATGCGTCATCGCATCGGGCTCATTGCATAGATCCATGATGGCGTGGGCGACACGGCCCGTGACATCGACGAAAGCGAGATCACCCAACTTGCGGTTGGTGCGATCGAGGCGCGTCGCAAGCTGGGTGGCAAGCTCAAAGATGAGCCCGGGACTCTCCGCCGCGATCTGCCGGAAGCGCGGATAGGTCATTTCCGCAAGCTCGCACTGGTTGCGCGTGCGCACCCAGGCGCTGCGGGTGGGCTGCTCGTAGAAGAGCCCCATTTCTCCGAAGAACTGGCCGCGGTTGAGGTACGCCAGCACCATCTCGTTGCCTTCTTCGTCCTCGATCATCACTTCGACCGAGCCGCTGATGATGTAGTACAGCACGTCGGGAAGATCTCCCGCGTGGATCACGACCGTCTTCGAAGGCACGGCGCGAATACGGCAGTAGCTCAAAAACCGGTTGATCGCCGGAATGTCGCTCAGTGGCTTGATGTTCTCATCCATACCGGCCTCCCCTCGAACGTCGCGTGTGGCGCGACGGTCCGTTTTTTATACATAAGCCATTAGAACTGCAAGCGCTTAAGGGCGCCAGTGCGTATTTGGTGCATCAAACCCAGTATGCCGTGCCCGTCATCACCCCGGACGCATAGCGCATGAGCGTGCGAATGGGCGTCGGCAGCTGCACGCCTCCGGCCGCAAGCGCCCGTTCGCCGTGGGCCACCTCATCCGATTGCATGGCCTCGACAATGGCGCGGCTTCGGCTATCGCGGGCCGGCAGCGAAGACAGATGCGAATCCAGATGCCCTTCCACCTGCCGCTCAGTCTCTGCCACGAAGCCGAGGCTCGCGCGATCTCCCAGGGATCCGGCGATCAGGCCGAGCGCGAAGGAGCCTGCATACCAGAGCGGATTCAATAGGCTGGGGCGCGAGCCCAGCTCCGCGAGCCGGGTTTCGCACCAGGCGAGGTGGTCGCTCTCCTCCCGGGCGGCCTTTTCCAGGAGGTCGTAGGTGGCGCCGGTGCGCGCCGCGAACGCCTGGCCGTGGTAGAGCGCCTGGGCGGCGACTTCGCCTGCGTGATTCACGCGCATCAGGGCGGCGGAATGGCGGCGCTCCGGCTCGGACAAATCGGGGGTCCCGGGGCCGCCTGGGACGGGGCGTAGCGCGCGCGCGGGAGCGAAAACAGCCCTGAGGGCGCGGTCGAACGCGCCAATGAGGGGGTCGAGCAGCCGATCGGACTCCATCAGCACATTATACAAGGCAGAATCTGCCGACTGTACGGCATTGCTTTGCATTGGCACGGCCTTTTTAAGTACACTTCCGGGCCTTTTTCGGCGCAGGTTCCCAGATGACAACCGTGTTCGCCAAGCCCGGCACAGTCCGTGGCGATTGGTATGTGGTCGATGCGAGCGGCAAGACGCTCGGCCGGCTGGCGTCGCAAATCGCGCATCGCCTGAAGGGCAAGCATAAGCCTGACTATAGCCCACATGTGGATATGGGCGACCACATCGTCGTCGTGCACGCCGAGAAGATCCGCGTCACGGGGCGCAAGCTTTCCGACAAGATTTATTACCACCACACGGGCCATATCGGCGGCATCAAGTCGATCGCGCTCGGGAAGCTCCTCAATGAGCACCCGGAACGGGCGATCCAGTTTGCCGTGAAGGGCATGCTGCCGAAAAATACCCTGGGCCGCAGCATGTTCAGGAAGCTGCACGTGTTTGCGGGCGCCGAGCATCCGCATGCCGCGCAGCAGCCCCGACCGCTCGAGATCAAAGGAACCTAAAATGCCAGCCGCCTCGCAGCACTACGGCACCGGCCGCAGGAAGACCGCCACCGCCCGCGTGCGCATGAAGCCCGGATCCGGGATCATCACCGTCAACGAGCGCGCGCTCGATGAGTTCTTCGGCCGCGAGACCGGTCGCATGATCGTGCGCCAGCCGCTCGAAGTGGTGCAGCTCTTGAGCAAATTCGATATTTCAGTGCAGGTGCGCGGCGGAGGCATCACCGGCCAGGCCGGCGCCATCCGTCACGGCATCACTCGCGCACTCATGGAGTACGATGAGACGCTGCGCCGGCCACTGCGCACGGCTGGCTTCGTCACACGCGATGCACGCGAGGTCGAGCGCAAGAAGGTTGGACGCCGCAAAGCTCGCAGGGGCCCGCAGTACTCCAAGCGGTAACGGGTTTGGGGGATCGTCTAGCGGTAGGACCGCGGACTCTGACTCCGCTAACCTAGGTTCGAATCCTAGTCCCCCAGCCATCCGCTCGCGCGGTGCGTGTACGGTGCTTCATGGGCGCAGCATCTGCTGGCCTTTGAGCGCACAAGTGCTCTGCAGTATGGCGCGCCCCTCAACTGCACTAATCTTAACGTCGCCTCGCGGGATCGATCCGCATCGCAATTGAAGGGAGCAGCGATGATGCGTCACTTATTGAGCGTTGCCGTGATGTGCGCGGCGTCCTGGGCGGCGGCGAGCGTCGTGCCCTTTCCGCCCGAATTCAAGACACAGGAGATTCGCACGGACGGTGCGACGGTGCATGTGCGCATCGGCGGCCACGGTCCCGCCATCGTCCTCCTGCACGGTTTCGGTGACAGCGGCGACATGTGGGCGCCTCTGGCGGCGCAGCTCATGCACGACTACACCGTGATTGTTCCCGATCTGCGCGGCATGGGTTTGTCATCCCACCCGGAGGGCGGCTACGACAAGAAGACCCAGGCGGGCGACGTGGCGCGCGTGCTCGACAGCTTGCACATCAAGGACACGGAGCTCGTCACGCACGACATTGGCAACATGGTGGGCTATGCCTTCGCAGCGCAGTACCGCGACCGGGTGACGCGCTGGGTCGTCATGGACGCGCCGCTGCCGGGCATCGGCGACTGGGAACACATCATTTGCAGTCCGGTCGTGTGGCATTTCAATTTTCGCGGACCCGATGAAGAGCGCCTGGTCGCGGGGCGCGAGCGAATCTATCTGGATCGCTTCTGGGATGAACTATCGGCAAATCCGCAATCGATCGACGAGGCGACGCGCGCACACTACGCGGCGCTCTATGCGCGGCCCCTGGCCATCCACGATGCCTTCAATCAATTCGGGGCTTTCAGCCAGGATGCGATCGACAACAAGGCGTTCCTCGCCAAAGGCAAGTTGACCATACCGGTACTCGCCATCGGCGCCGAGAAGTCATTCGGCACGGCAATGGCCGACGACATCCGCTTTGTGGCAACCAACGTGACGGGACTCGTGATCGCAAATTCCGGCCATTGGCTGATGGAAGAGCAGCCCGCCGCCACGATGACGGGCATTCGCGCGTTCCTCGCCAAGAAAAATTGATCGTTAGATTCTGAAGGAGGTGCCGCGCCGGCGCCTGCGCGTCTTCAGCGCTCCTCTAGAGCTGCGGGGGCTGCGGCTGTGCGACAGAGGCTGCTGCGGCAGGTGTGGGGCTGCTCGCGGGCGGCACTGCACTCGTGCCGGCCGTTGGCGGTTTGGGAGCGGACTCGGGTGCCGCTGCGGATACGCCCGTCGCAGCGGGGTGTCTTGCCGCAAGATGTGCTGCTTCGACTTCAGACGATAATTCCTGGGTTGCAAGCGCAACGGCGTGGATCGCCGACGGATCATCCCGCAGCTTCACGAACAGCTGGCCGTCCGTCGGGTGCGGCACCGACAGCGAATAGCCGGTGAAGCCGTCCGGCACCTGCACGGGATGACTGAACTGTGCTTCGTTCGACACGGAGTCGACCAGAAACAAATCCGAGCCGAAAAGCTTGCACGGCAATTCCGGCGCTGCAGGGCATTTGAGCTCCTTCAGCACCGGCAGACGCACGAGGGTGGCGAGCGTCTGCCAGTCGCCCATGACGCCGTTCGCGACCAGACGAAACCGCAGCGGACCAAAGGCGGAAGGTCCGAACGCCTTGGTCGGATTGAGTCTGGCCACGGCGACGTTTGAATTCTCGAGCGTAATTCCGCCGTTGCCCATCGTGAGGGCGGTCGAAAACGACTCATCTGCGGTTGCGACTTCGATGCTCTCGTCATGGCCGAATACCGTCGGCAGCTTCGCGCGCACGGAGAACGTCAGTTTCGCATCCTGCGGCAGCTCATTCTGGTCGGACAGCAGGATATTGCTTTCGCTTTTGGAGGCAGAGGGCAGCACGCTCTTGGCGATGAGTGCAGCGCTCGGCCGCGGCGCGCCGACGAAGGTCTTCAGATCGACCGTGCGTCCATCTTTGAGCGTGATGCTTGCGGTGGTGTCGCCTTGTTTGAGGGCGCTCACGGCCTGCGCGTCCGCGGCGATGAGGGACAGCTCGTCACCGCTTGGGGTCCTCGCGAGTTTGGCGGGCGCAAAGGCGATGCCCTTGATGACGAGGCCCGCGACCTCATCCAGTCGAGTGCCCTTCAGGATGCCTTGAGTGTCCTCGGCATGGATGCTGAAGAGATCGATGTGCCCCGCCTCGGAGAAGGCGCGCAGCTCGAGGGACTGCGGCTCGCTCGCTCCGTATTGAGTGACGGCCAGTGTCAGCGCGCCCGGGGTCGCCGCCTGCAGCGGCAATCGCACCTCCACTTCATTGGGGTTTACCGCCCGCCACGCGGCCTTCTGTTCCTGGCCGGCCGGGTCCTTGAGCACGATGCGATCGATGCAGGCGACGCTGCCGGCACGAAGGTGAACGATGTCCTCGCGGCCGACGATGAGCGCGCCTTGATCGCCAGGGACAAGTTCCCAGGCCTGGGCGCGCGTGTTCACGAGGCGAAAGCTTGGGCCATCGTACTTCTCAAACCCCCAATAGCCGTGCAGCGAGCCTTGGACATTGTCATCCAGATGGGCCGCGCTCAGGGATGAGGTGTTGACCACAAAGCCACCCTGCATCGGATCAGCCCTCACGGGCAGATCGAGGCTCTTGTGATCTTTCGTGCTGACAGTGAGCGCCACCTCGTGTGCATAGTCCGTGGAGAAAACCAGAGGCGCACCCTCAACGGGCACGACCAAGTCCGCCTTCCTCGCGCACAGAGCCTCTTTGGGATTCACTGCATGCAATGGCGGCGGTTGCGCAAGCTCGACGGCCGGCAGAGCTGCCACCAGCACGGATTTCGGATCCTGGAACGACGGCGGCGTGTTCAGCGTCAGGGCAAGCCGATTCCCATGTTGCGCGGTCAATGCCGGAATGTATTGATACTGCGCCGTACGGAAGGAGTCGAAGATGCGGGCAATATCCATGACCGATGCAACATAGGGACTGTAATAGCCATAGCCCGCTTGCGCGGTGGAGCTCGCCTGCATCGCAAGGTCCCCCGCCGGCCCCGAGGTGAGCGCTTCGACGATCGAAGTGCTGTGCAGGTCATCCATGATGAGAGAGGTCTGGCCTTGCATCAGGCAGGGCGCCTGCAACTGTGCAGCCCGCTCCAGGCATTTATCGTCCAACTTGATGGCAAGGCTCCTGGCCAGAAGAGGAGCGGCCTCCTGTAGCTTGCTCGGATCCGCATCGTTCAGCGAGCGGATTGCCATGAGATAGCTCTCCAGGCGCGAACGATCGAGCGTCGCCTGATTCAAGTCCTGTGATGTGCGCACGAAGACACCCGGGCGCGCGCGCACGGCATTGACCAGCGTCTTGAAGTCACCGCTCGTCTGCGGCGCGAGAAACACCAGCATCTGCTGCGCATCCTGCGGCACCGTGACATTCAAGCCGTCCTTCGCGCACGTGCCCTTCCAGGTTTCGCAGCGGAAGAACCAGTCGTTAGGCGGCGGATTGGTCGATCCTCTTAAGACGGCGAGCACCATCAAGTAATGCGCGGACTGCGTCGAGGGCAGATCGGCCTTGATCCACAGACGATCTCCCGCGGCGAGGTTTGGAACCTGCGATATCGGCAAGGTTTTTGCGCCGCGCGTGACGGTCACGTCGAGGTTTGGGCCGGTGAGGTCAAAGGGCGCCGGATCAGCGGATGCAGCAATCGCAAACGCAAGCATGGCGGCAAGGAGGAGCGGACGAGATTGAATCAACATGGCGATAGCTTAAGTCCTCTGCACGGTCTCGACGGCGAAATGCGCCACGTAATAAAGAATGTGTCGCGCAGTTCACGCATGTGCAGGCGCAGGAGCGCCGACAAAGTAGAACGTCAGCACGGCAGTTGAGCGAGGGTAAGCCGCGAGTGTCGTCGGATCCCGACAGAAAAGCCATGCAGCGTCAGTGCGAACGCAGGCGTGGAAAGAGTGGCGCCGCGAACCGGCGAGTGCATATCGTCTGAATCGAGTCCCGGGGCTTAAGCGCTGCGCCTGAGTTGCGGCGGCTCTCTCCTCCGTGCGGCAACGCACCGAGTTCAGCGTCGCGCGCGCGCAACCAAAGCCGACCGCGTGATGAGGGGCTTCAGAGTGTCTCGACTCCCGCGGCCCGGCCGATCAGCAGCACATCCGCAGGTCGCAATGCGAAAAGTCCCACGGTGACGACCCCTGCAATCTCGTTGATACGGCGCTCGAGCGCGGCAGGCTCGCCGATCGCAAGCCCGTGGACATCGAGAATGATGTTGCCGTTGTCCGTGACGAATCCGGAGCGCTCGACCGGACGGCCTCCGAGGCTCGCCAACTCGCGGGCGACATAGGAACGCGCCATCGGGATCACTTCGACGGGCAGGGGAAACTTTCCAAGACGATCCACGAGCTTGTCCTCATCGACGATGCACACGAAGCGGCGTGCCGCGGCGGCGACGATTTTTTCGCGCGTGAGAGCACCGCCGCCGCCTTTGATGAGCTCCCGGCGACGGGTCGTCTCGTCGGCGCCGTCGACGTAGACGTCGACCCATCCCGCATCATTGAGATCGATGACGTCGATCCCCGCCGCGCGCAGCAGCGCGCTCGTCGCGTTCGAGCTCGACACCGCGCTCTTGATGCGATCGCGCAGAGCTGCAAGTTCTGCGATGAAAAAGTTAACGGTACTGCCGGTGCCGACCCCCACACAGGTCGCATCAATGACGTAGGAAAGTGCTGCTTTTGCAGCCCGGCGCTTGTTCTGATCTGCTGTGGACACTTTTGCGGATCGTAGAAACGACTGTGCCCGCTCGCGCGGGCACAGCCTCCTGGTGATTCGATTCAACGAGCGCGGAACAGTATTCCGCGCTCGTCGAGTTCAAGGGTCTACTTCTTCTTGGAAGCTTTTTTCTTGCCCTTCTTTTTCGCTTTAGCCATGTTGGCTCTCCAGTTGTCGGGTTAGTCCGAGTCGGAGTATATACGCGCGAATCGAAATTACAAGCAAGCACGCGCACTTAGGCGCGCTCGATTGACTTCACGATTCACTCGAGTGAGCAGATGAACTGCCAATGCGGCTTTGTGACCGGCATCACAGAGAGGCGATTGCCGGGACGTAACAACACCAGACCCTGCAATTCTTTGGCGGCGTGCGCGCGCAGTTCATCGAGCGTGATGACGCGCGCGAACTTCTTCTGCAGGCGGATATCGACCATGAACCAGCGCGGCGCCGTGCGCACGCTATCGGGATCATAGTGGGGATGGCGACGGTCGAAGGCGGTGGGATCGGGATAGGCTGCTTTCGTGATCTGCACGATGCCGACGATCCCCGGCACATCGCAGCTTGAATGGTAGAGAAACGCCTGATCGCCACGCTGCATGTCGTCGCGGATCATGTTGCGCGCCTGGAAGTTACGCACGCCATCCCAGCTCGTGGTGCGCCGCGGTGCGCGCGCAAGATGGTCGATGCCGAAACTCGTGGGTTCGGTCTTCAGGAGCCAGTGGCGCACTTGATGATCCCCTTTTCAGTGACGACGGCGTCGAGATGCACGTCATGTTGAGCGGCAACAATTCTTGGCAGCTGTTGAAACGCGTAGGCGATGCCGATGAGCCGCGGTCCGCGCCATGCTTGGCGGAAGCGTCGATACGCGAAGGCGCGGTCGTAAAATCCGCCGCCCATGCCGAGCCGCATGCCATGGGCGTCGAAACCCACGAGCGGCACGAGCACCAGATCCAACCAGCGCGCGCCGATGGCGCGCGACGCTTGCGGCTCGCGGATCCCCAGACGATTCACGCGCTCGCGGCCGGCGGCTTCGACGAAGCGCATCTTGCGGCCGTGTCGCGCGCGCTCGACCCGCGGCACGTAGACGCGCCAACCGCGGCGACGCGCCAGCGCGAAGAGGGGAGTGCTGTCGAGTTCGTCGCGCAGCGTGCAGTACAGGGCGACGCGATCTCCTGCGCGCAGTCCGAGGCTGCGATCGATGTGGCGCGCGACGAGCTTCGCGGCGCGGGCGCGTTCGGCGGGCGAGAGTGCGCGGCGTAGCGCACGCAGTTCGGTGCGCAGCCGCGCACGCGCGGCGCCGGAGGAGGAATCAGAAGGCGTCACCCGCATGTGCCGTTGCGGTCCATTGCTCTCGAACCTGAGCAACAAGTGGGACGAACTGCGGCAGGTAAGGCTTTCCGCACGATGCGGACCTGCACAATGCTGCCAGCAAGTCCATGTGTCCCGTGGGTGTTTAAATTAGGCTCGAGGAGTAACCCGGCACGCTGTCGAACACCGCAGGCGACGCCAGAGACCACTGTACACCAGGATTCCGCACGGCGGGAGACAGATGCCTCACAGTTCGAGCTGCTTCCCCTTGGCGAGCGCCGATTCGGCGCGTTCGCGCAACACTTTGACGCGGCTGCCGACCTCACCCTCGAGCTTCACCTCGCGGGATTTCTGTTTCAAGAGGTCGTTGGCGAGATTGAGCGCCACCATGACGGCGATGCGGTCGAGTCCCACGACCTTGCCGCTGTCGCGGATTTCGCGCATGCGGCTATTGAGAAACTCCGCCGCATCAAGCAGCGCCGAGCGCTCTTCATGGGGACAGGCGATGAAATATTCCTTCTCGAGGATGCGCACGCTCACCCGTGCGGAGTCCTGTGCGCTCATGCGCCATGTTCCATCGTTTTCAGGCGGCCGATGATGCCCTCGACACGCGTGCGCACCTGTTCATTCTTATGCAGCAGGAGCGAGCGCTCGCTCGCCAGCGTCCCATGACGCTGGCGCAGGGCACGATTCTCCTCCTGCAGCTGCTCAACCGTGGCGGCCAGATCTTCGACGCATTTGCCGAGCCTGGCGAGTTCCAGGTCGAGCGGAGTTTTTGTTGTTTCGCTCATGGGGAAGACTATAGAGCGTCGCTCTTCGCGCGGTCAATGAGGGGCGTGCGCCGCCGCTTCGGGCATAATACCGGATAGATGCACATGACAAGCTATGCGGAAATACAGCGCGTGCTGATCGAGGAGCGCTCGATGAGCGAGCCGGCGGAGGCTCACGGCACTCTGGCAGGATCGCTGTGCACGGCGGTCACTTACCGCTTTGAGGATTGGCTGCTGGAGATCCTGCCCGACGGCCGCGCGCAAGCGGCAGCCGCGGCCGAAGCCCTGCGCGAAGTGTATGCGCGCACCGCGCAAGCGCTTGTCGGGGTTGATGTGGCCTTCGATTTGCTGTTGCCTGAGGAGGAGCAGCCGATCGATACGCGCACGGCGGCGCTCGCGCAGTGGTGCCAGGGCTTTCTCTATGGCTTGGGATCCCGCGTGATCCAGGACGCGAGCCGACTGCCCGGGGACGCGGGCGAAGTGGTGCGCGACTTGAGCGAGATCACGCGCGTCGGCATCGATGCCGACGACAGTCTCGAGTCAAACGAGAGCGCCTTTACCGAGCTCGTCGAATTCGTGCGTGTTGGCGTGCAGCTCGTGTTCGCCGAGCTTGAGCCGGTGCGCGGTCATTCGAGCGTCGTCGATGGACCGCTGCACTAAATGCCAGACGCGCAGCTTAATCCCGTGAATAAGCGCAAAGCGGTTCCCAAAGACGAGTTCGCGCGGCGTCGCAGCCAGCTTGCACGCATCATGGGACGCGACGCCATCGCCATCGTGCCCGCCGCGCCGGTGCAGATGCGCAACAACGACGTCGAGTACGCCTATCGCCAGGACAGCGACTTTTTTTACCTGACGGGATTTCGCGAGCCCGAGGCGGTGGCCGTGCTCATGCCGGGGCGCGAGGCCGCCGAGTACATTCTCTTCGTGCGCGACCGCGACCCGGCACGGGAAACCTGGGACGGCAGGCGCGCGGGTCCTGAGGGCGCGACGCGCCACTACGGCGCCGACGATGCTTTCCCCATCGCCGACATGGACGACATCCTGCCCGGCTTGATTGAGAGCCGCGCCAAGGTGTTCTACACCATGGGTGCCTATCCGGAGTTCGACCAGCGCATGATCGGCTGGGTGAATGGCCTGCGCGCCCAGGTGCGTCAGGGCGGCCATTCGCCACTCGAGATGGTGGCGCTCGAGCATGTGCTACACGACATGCGCCTCTACAAGTCGGGCGCCGAGCTTGACCTCATGCGCGAATCCGCGCGCATCGCCTGCCGCGCGCACGTGCGTGCGATGCGCCGCTGCCGTCCCGGGTTGAACGAATTCGAAATCATGGCCGAGCTGCTGCATGAATTCAGGAGCAGCAATGCGGATACTTCCTACGAGCCCATCGTCGGCGGCGGCGAGAACTCCTGCATCCTGCATTACCGCGAGAACGATCAGAAGTTGAGCGACGGGGACCTGCTTCTCATCGACGCAGGGTGCGAGTACCAGTGCTATGCCTCGGACATCACGCGCACATTTCCCGTCAATGGGCGCTTCACACCCGAGCAGCGCGCGGTGTACGAGGTCGTTTTGGAGGCGAACCTTGCGGCCATCGAGAAGGTACGTCCCGGCAATCATTGGAACGACCCGCATGACGCCGCGGTGCGCGTCGTCACGCAGGGTCTTGTGAAGCTCGGGCTCTTGAAGGGGCGTGCCGCGGCCCTGCAGCGCTCGGGCGCCTACCGCCGTTTCTTCATGCACCGCACCGGGCACTGGCTCGGCATGGACGTGCACGATGTCGGCGACTACAAGGTCGGCGGCGAATGGCGCGTGTTCGAGCCGGGCATGGTGCTCACGATTGAGCCTGGCATCTATATTCCGGCGGGCCAGCGCGGCGTGCCGCGCCGCTTCGGCAACATCGGCATCCGCATCGAGGATGACGTCGCGGTCACACGGCGCGGCGCGGAAGTGCTGACGGCAGCGGCGCCTAAGGATGCGGACGAGATCGAAGCCGTGATGGCGCGGGCCTGACTGACGCCGTGCAGGAATTTGACGTCGCAATCGTCGGCGGCGGCATGGTCGGAGCAAGCTGCGCACTTGCGCTTGCGGGCAGCGCACGTTCGGTGGTGCTCATTGAAGGCATCGCCCCCGATTCCGCCGCGCAGCCGAGCTTTGATGAGCGCACGACCGCGCTCGGCAATGCCAGCCGGCGCATTTTCGAGGGCTTAGGCGTCTGGCAGCACCTCGAGCCGCAGGCGGCGGCCATCCGCGCCATCCACGTGTCGGAGGCCGGGCGCTTCGGCTTTGCACGCTTGGATGCCGATGCGCAGGGCATCGATGCTTTTGGCTACGTCGTCGCCAATCGAGTCATTGGAGCGGCTCTTTGGAGCGCGCTCGCTCATGCACACGGGGTGAGTGTGCGCGTTCCGGCGCGGCCCGAGAGCGTGGCTATCGCGGCCGATGCGGTCACGCTCACCCTGGTCGATTCAGCCGGCGCGCGCGAGCGCCTGCGGGCACGCGTGGTCGTGGCGGCGGACGGCGCACATTCTCTGGTGCGCGCGGCGGCGGGCATCGATGTCAGCGTCGAGGACTACGGCCAGGTTGCGCTGGTGGTGAATGTCAAAGCCGATCGTCCGCATGACGGTACGGCCTTCGAGCGCTTCACGAGCGCAGGGCCGCTAGCGGTGCTGCCCCTCAAGGATGGCAGCTTCACCGTCGTATGGACCGTGGCGCCTGAGCGGGCGAAGGAGCTTGTGGCGCTCGACGACACCGAGTTTCTTGCCGAGCTGCAGCGGCGTTTCGGCTGGCGCGCCGGCCGCTTCATGCGCGCCGGGCATCGCGCCTCATACGCACTCAATCTCACCCGTGCCGCAACGAGCGTGGCGCTGCGCACGGCGCTCATCGGCAACGCCGCACAGGCTCTGCACCCCGTGGCGGGGCAGGGTTTCAATCTCGGCCTGCGCGATGCCGCGATGCTCGCGGAGCTCATCGCTGCCTCCGATGAGGATCCGGGAGAAGCTGAGCTCCTGCGCAAGTTTGCCGATTGGCGCTCGCGCGACAGGAGTGGCGTGATTCGCTTCACCGATGGTCTCATCAAACTCTTCGGCGACGGGCGGCGCGGCGTGGGCATGCTGAGGAACCTCGGGCTTTTGTTGTTTGATCTTGCGCCGCCCGCAAAGAGCGCTCTTGCGCGAGTGAGCGCAGGCTTTGGCGGGCCCACACCGCGGCTCGCCCGCGGGCTTGCGCTCATGACGGCACGCCCGCGTGGCTGACGCATTTGATGTCGTCGTGGTGGGCGGTGGGCCGGTGGGTGCCTGCATCGCAGCCCTCCTCGCAGGGGGTGCGCCGCGCCAGGCCGCGCCATTGGCGGTCGCGATCCTCGAGCCGCATCGGCCCGCCTATCCCGAGCCTTATGGCGCCATCGATCTGCGTGTGGCGGCGTTCTCGCGCGCAAGTGAACGCATCCTGGAAGCGGCAGGCGTATGGCGGCAGATCGCCGCCGCGCGCATCAGCCCCTATGAGTGCATGCGCATCTGGCACGAGAGCGTTGCACCCAACGACCGCGCGGCGCTGCGCTTCGAGGCAGCCGAGGCTGGCGAGCCCAATCTCGGCTACATCATTGAGACGCGCCTGGTGCAGGCGGCGCTCCTCGACGCCGCCGTCGCGGCGGGCGCTCGCATCTACGCGAGCGGCTTCTTGTCCCTGCATACTTCTTCGGAGCGCGTGCACATTGCCACCAGCGACGCGGCCTTGAGCGCGCGTCTGGTGGTCGGCGCGGATGGCGCACGCTCGCCGCTGCGCGCGGCCGCAGGCCTTGATGCGAGCGTGTCGGACTACGGCCAGATCGCCATCGTCGCCACAGTCGCCACCGAGCGGCCGCATGAGCACACCGCCTGGCAGCGATTCTTGCGCACCGGCACGCTCGCCTTCCTGCCGCTGTCCGACGGCACAAGTTCCATCGTCTGGTCGGCGGATGAGAAGCTTGCGCAGCAGCTCCTCGCCGCGAGCGCCGAGGAATTCGCGCGCGAGCTTGCGCGCGCCGCCGATGGCGTGCTCGGCGCCACGCGCCTCGTGAGCGAGCGGGTGTCATTCACCCTGCAGCGGCTCGCCGCCCCGCGCTATGTCACCGAGCGTTGCGCGCTCGTCGGAGATGCTGCGCATGTCGTCCACCCGCTCGCAGGGCAGGGAGTGAACTTAGGGTTACTGGATGCGGCAACGCTCGCCGAGCTCGTCCTCGCAGCGGTCGACGAGGGCGAGGATCCGGGGGCGTTGCGCGTATTGCGGCGCTACGAGCGCTGGCGCAAGAGTGAAACGGAATTCATGCGCGTCGCCATTGACGCCTTTGATCGGCTGCTGGCGCATGGCACGGGACCCATCGCGCAGATCGCCCAGCGCGGCCTCGGCTGGGTCAATCAGAGTGCCGAGCTCAAGCGCTTCTTTATGTCGCGTGCGCTCGGCCTTACCGGGGAGCTGCCGCTGGCGGCACGGGCAGGGCAATCCGATCGATCTTCGCTGCACAGATAAAGTCGTTCTCCGAAAGTCCCCCGATGGCGTGCGTCGTAAAGAGCACGCGACAGTGGTTGTAGCCCACCTCAAGGTCCGGATGGTGATCCTCGATGTTGGCGATGTGCGCGAGCGCATTGACGAAGCTCATCGTGCGATAGAAATCCTTGAACTTGAATTCGCGGCGAATCGAGCGTGCGTCGGCGGCGAGCTGCCACTGCCGCGTGAGCTCGCCCATGAGAGCCTGCGCCGCGGCCGCGTCAAGCGGTGCGACGCCGCCCTCGCAGGGTTTGCAGCTTCTGCCGCTCAAATCGCTCATGAGGCTTCCTTGCGCAGGTACTTGCGCGCGACATAGGCCTCCACCAGCTCCTGGAAATCCTCGGCGATGCGCTCGCCCTTCAACGTGACCGTTTTCTCGCCGTCTTCATAGACGGGCGCAACTGGCCGCTCGCCCGTGCCGGGGAGGCTCACGCCAATGTTGGCGTGTTTGCTCTCGCCGGGGCCGTTGACGACGCAACCCATGACGGCGACCGTCATCTCTTCAACGCCCATGTACTGCTTGCGCCATTCGGGCATGCGGTGGCGCAGGTGCGACTGGATGCTCTGCGCGAGCTCCTGGAAGAAACTGCTGGTGGTGCGGCCGCAGCCGGGACAGGCGACGACCATCGGCGTAAAGGAGCGCAGTCCCATGGTCTGCAGGATTTCCTGCGCGACGAGCACTTCCTGCGTGCGATCCCCGCCGGGCTCGGGCGTGAGCGATACGCGCAACGTGTCGCCGATGCCCGCCTGCAGCACCACCGCCATGCCGGCCGTCGAGGCCACAATCCCCTTTGATCCCATGCCCGCTTCGGTCAATCCCAGATGCAGGGGATAGTCGCAGCGCGCCGCAAGATCGCGGTAGATCGCGATGAGATCCTGCACGCCGCTCACCTTCGCGCTCAGGATGATGCGATCGTGGGCGAGCCCGAGCTCCTCGGCGCGCGCGGCACTCTGCAGAGCCGAGAGCACGACCGCACGGCGCATCACTTCTTGCGCAGTCGACGGCTGCGGCTGGGCGTTGTTCTCATCCATCAAACGCGTGAGAAGTTCCTGGTCGAGGCTTCCCCAGTTGACGCCGATGCGCACCGGCTTGCCGTAGCGACAGGCGATCTCAATCATTTCCGAGAACTGCGAATCGCGCTTGCTGCCGCGGCCGACGTTGCCGGGATTGATGCGGTATTTGGACAAGGCTTCCGCGCAGTCCGGATGCTCACGCAGAAGCTTATGGCCGTTGAAGTGAAAATCCCCGATAAGGGGAACGTTCACTCCCATCTGCGTGAGGCGCTCGCGGATCGGCGCCACGGCGGCAGCGGCGGCGCTCGTATTGACGGTGATGCGCACGAGCTCCGAGCCTGCGCGCGCCAGCGACTTCACCTGCTGAGCGGTGCCTTCCGCATCCTCGGTGTCGGTATTGGTCATCGACTGCACGACGATGGGAAAGGCGCCGCCGACGCGCACGGCTCCGATCTGCACCACAACGCTTTTGCGCCGCTCACGCATCATGGCTAGTGCGCCACCGGCAGCCGCGCGGCCTGCCATGCGGCCAGGCGCCATTGGCCGTCGCGCCGTACGTACACGCCCATGTAGACCATCTGCATTTTGACCGCCACGCCGTCCATCGTGCCGTCTACGGAGATCGAGCCATTGACGATCACAGCGCCCGCCGCCGTGCGCGGCCGCAGCGAGAGGATATCGACGGCGCGATAGCGGATGCGCCCGGTACGTATCGATTCCAGAAGTTGTGTCTTCGTTTCACAGCGGCCATTTGAGTGACAATAGATGAGATCATCCGCAAGCATGGGTTGCAGGGCTTTAACGTCCTGCTGCGTCATCGCCGCAAAGCGTGCGCGCTCCACCGACTCGATGTCCGCAAGCGGCGCCGAGAACCCCGAGCAGCCAAAACCGCTGAACGCGAGACTGCCAAGGATAAGCGTGCTTCGGACCTTCGGCATCATGCAACTACCCTGTAGATGGTACGCGAGCGCGGACCATTCTGCTCTGCCCTTGGGCCTGCAAGCCACTGCTGTTATCATCCGCGCCGCTCGCACGCATGAGATCTGTTCAGAGAGAGTCCGGCCCGTTTGGCGCCGGACCGCCGAAGGCGCAAGTCCCGCCCGGAAACGCTCAGGCAACAGCAACGGCAGATCTTGCGTACGCCGCGAGAGCGGCGTGCCACGGCGAGCTCTGGAGAGTGGTGGACCTGTGGCAGGCTTCCATCCACCGAAGGGGTGCGGCGCTTAAGGCGCCTGATCTCTCAGGTAACAGGACAGAGGGGCGGCAGACGCGAATGCATCCGCGCTGCCGCCCTCGTTTGCTTGCGGGTCCGTGCTGAACCGGAGGACCCGTGGGACGACACACACCGCTCTACGATCTGCACAAGAGCCAGGGCGCGCGCCTGGTTGATTTTGGCGGCTGGGACATGCCCGTGCAGTACGCCTCGCAAATCGAGGAGCACCACGCGGTGCGCCGCGCTGCGGGCGTGTTTGACGTCTCGCACATGTGCGTCATTGATCTGACGGGCGCACGCACGCGCGAGTTTCTGCAGTGGCTGCTCGCCAATGATGTCGGCAAGCTGACGCGTCCGGGCAAAGCGCTCTACAGCTGCATGCTGAATGATGCGGGCGGCGTGATCGACGATCTCATCGTCTATTTTCTCAGTGCGTCCGACTATCGTCTGGTCGTCAACGCCGGCACGCGCGACAAAGACCTCGCATGGATCCGCCGCCACGCGCAAGAGTTCGGCGTCGAAGTGCGTGAGCGGGCGGATTTGGCCATGCTCGCCGTGCAGGGACCGCAGGCACGGCAGGCGAGCGTCACTTTGCTCGCTCCCGGCGATCGGCAGCGCGCGCTCGCCTTACCGGTATTTGGCGGCGCGCCTGTCGGGGATTGGTTCATCGCGCGTACCGGCTACACCGGCGAGGACGGCTTCGAGATCATGCTGCCGGGCGAGAAAGCCGTGGAGGCTTGGCTTGAGTTGAACTCGCTCGGAGTCGTGTCCTGTGGCTTGGGCGCGCGCGACACGCTGCGCCTCGAGGCGGGAATGAATCTCTACGGCAATGACATGGACGAGAGTACGCACCCTTTCGAGTCGGGCCTCGGATGGACTGTCGCACTTAAGCCCGTCGAGCGGCGCTTCATGGGACGCGCGGCGCTTGAGCGCGTGGTGGCGGCGGGCAGCGCACGACAGCTCGTGGGTCTACTGCTCGAGGATCGCGGCGTGCTGCGCGGCCATCAGAGAGTGATCGCGCCGGGCGGCGCGGGCGCGGTGACGAGCGGCACTTTCTCGCCCACGCTTGAGCGCTCGATCGGCCTTGCGCGGATTCCGAGCGGCCCCGTCACCCAAGTTGAAGTCGATATTCGCGGCAAGCTGCTCGCGGCGCGCACGGTCAAACCGCCGTTCGTGCGCGCGGGCAAATCGCTCCTCAGCTGACTGCCAACCCTCTTTCAATCAGACGCATGGAAGGTGACTCATGAGCCAAGTTCCCGCCGATTTGACCTATACCAAGAGCCACGAATGGGTGAGAAAACTTAAGGACGGCACCGTCGAGATTGGCATCACGGATCACGCGCAGCATGAACTCGGCGACCTCGTTTTTGCCGAGGTGCCCGAGAAGGGCCGCGTACTCGCGGCCGGCGAGGCCTGCGCCGTGGTCGAGTCGGTGAAGGCGGCGTCCGATGTGTACTGTCCCGTCGCCGGCGAGGTCACGGAAGGGAATCCGGATCTGGCGAGCGCTCCGGAGCTCATCAATCAGGACGCCTTCGGCCGCGGTTGGCTCTTGCGCCTGCGGCCGGCGGGCGCGCCGGGCGGCGCGCTGCTCTCGGCCGCCGAGTATGAAGAGCTGTTGCGTGCGGAGGGTTCCTGATGGCTTTCATTCCTCACACCGAAGCCGACGTCGCCGAGATGCTCGCGGCGATCGGAGTCGCCAGCATCGATCAGCTCTTTGACGAGATACCCGCTTCGCTGCGGGTGCGCTCACTCGCCGGGATTCCCGCGGCGATGAACGAGATGCAGATTGGCAAGCTCATGAGCGCGCGCGCGCAGACCGACGGCCGGCCGCTGTGTTTCATCGGCGCCGGCGCCTATGAGCATCACATCCCCGCCGCCGTTTGGGCGGTCGCGACGCGCGGCGAGTTCTACAGCGCCTACACGCCATACCAGGCGGAGGCGAGTCAGGGCACGCTGCAGGTCATCTATGAATACCAGACGATGATGGCGAGCCTCACCGGCATGCAAGTCGCCAACGCCTCGCTCTACGACGGCGCCTCGGCGCTGGCGGAGGCGTGTCTCATGGCCGTGCGCGCCAATCGCAAATCGAAGTCACAGCGTGTGCTCGTGCCGACGAGCGTGCATCCGCATTACCGCAAGGTCGCAAGCGCGGCCGCCGGCAACCAGGCCGTGCGCTTCGAGGAAGTGCCCTTCAGCGCGACCGAAGGGCGCACGCTCGCCGCGGCGCTCGCGCGCTTCGACGGCCAGGACATTACGGCGCTTGTCATTCAGCAGCCGAATTTCTTTGGCGTGCTCGAAGATGTCGATGCGCTCACGCGCTGGGCAAGCGAGCGCAACATCTTTGTCATCGCCGTCGTCAATCCCACCTCGCTTGCTCTCCTTAAGCCGCCCGGGCAGTGGGGCGCGGCCGGCGCCGACATCGTGGTCGGCGAAGGCCAGCCGCTCGGCGTGCCGCTGTGCTCTGGCGGGCCGTACTTCGGCTTCATGACGACGCGCCTCGCGCACGTGCGGCAAATGCCGGGTCGGATCGTCGGACGCACTGTCGATGTGAGCGGGCGTGATGGATTTACGCTCACGCTACAGGCACGCGAGCAGCACATCCGGCGCGCACGCGCCACCTCGAACATCTGCACCAACCAGGGCCTGCTCGTGACCGCAGCGACCATCTACATGTCGCTCATGGGGCCACAGGGACTCGCGCGCGTGGCGTCCGCCTCGCACGCGCGCACCGCCGAGCTCATTGCGGCGCTGACGCGCGTGCCCGGCGTGCGCAGGCTCTTCCCCAGCCCCTATTTTCACGAATCCGCCATCGGGCTCGATCGGCCGGTGGCGCCGGTGCTGCAGCGTCTTGCGGATCGTGGCATCCTCGCAGGCTTCGATCTGACCGAGCACTATCCGGAGCTCGGCCATGCATGGCTCGTCTGTGCCACGGAAACGAAGACGAGCGCGGAAATCGAGCGCTATGCGAGCGCGCTCGGCGACGTCATGAAGGCGGCGCGCGCGGCCTGAAGCGGCGCCTCACGGGATCTTGCAAGTTATGTCAGCACTCAAGGAAAAGGTGATCTTCGAATATTCGCGTCCCGGACGCGGCAGCCGCGATCAGTGGCCCGAAGAGATCGATGCGCCATCCCAGTTTCCGGAGAATCTCAGGCGTCAATCGCCGCCGCTCTTGCCCGAGGTGGGCGAGCTTGAGGCGGTGCGTCACTTCACGCGCCTGTCGCAATTGAACTTCTCGATCGACACGCACTTCTATCCGCTGGGTTCGTGCACGATGAAGTACAACCCCAAGGCCTGCAATCAGTACGCGATGCTGCCGGAGTTCCTCGGCCGTCATCCGCTTGCGCCCGAGTCGCACGGCCAGGGATTCCTCGCCTGCATGTTCGAGCTGCAGGAGATGCTGAAGGAAGTGACCGGCATGCAGGGCGTGTCGCTGAGCCCGATGGCCGGGGCACACGGTGAATTCGCAGGCGTTGCGATGATCCGCGCCTATCACCGCGCCCGTTCTGACCTGGCGCGCACCGAGATCATCGTGCCGGAGGCCGCGCACGGCACCAATCCGGCGACCGCCATGATGTGCGGCTGCACCGTGCGCGAGATCCGCGTGGGAGCGGACGGGGATATCGACGTCGCGGCGCTCGCAGCCGCGGTCGGCCCGCACACCGCGGGCATCATGCTGACCAATCCCTCCACCCTCGGCATCTTTGAGCGCCGCATCGAGGAAGTCGCACGCATCGTGCACGCCGCGGGGGGCCTTCTCTACTACGACGGCGCGAATCTCAACGCCATCCTCGGCAAGGTTCGCCCCGGCGACATGGGCTTTGACGCCATCCACATGAATCTGCACAAGACCTTCTCCACCCCGCATGGCGGCGGCGGACCGGGCGCTGGCGCGGTCGGGGTGAGCGCGCGGCTGCTGCCGTTCCTGCCCATACCGATCGTGGGGCGAGAGGGCGAGCGCTATCGCTGGATGGCGGAACGCGATCTGCCGCAGTCGATCGGGCGGCTCTCGGCCTTCATGGGCAATGCCGGGGTGCTGCTGCGCGCCTATATCTACATGCGCATGCTCGGGCGCACGGGCATGGGCGAGGTGGGCGATTACGCCACTTTGAACGCGAACTATCTTCTCACGCGGCTGAAGCAGGCAGGCTTCGAGGCCGCGTATCCGCAGCGGCGCGCGAGCCACGAATTCATCATCACCTTGAAGCGCGAGGCGCGAGAATTGGACGTGAATGCGATGGATTTCGCGAAGCGGCTCCTCGACCACGGCTTCCATG
>Ga0209006_10001238_pt1 | contig 23158 bp, 17 predicted proteins | sample JacPin_JW_Ref_O2_FD_188567 | JGI IMG/M metagenome (GOLD analysis project Ga0209006, IMG submission 188567) | Forest soil microbial communities from Algoma, Ontario, Canada - Jack Pine, Ontario site 1_JW_Ref_O2 (SPAdes) (version 2) | ecosystem: Environmental > Terrestrial > Soil > Boreal... | reverse complement strand
GAAATCATCAACGTTCTCGGCCATCGCGCCGACGACATCGGCAAGATCATCGAAGTCATCGACGACCTCGCCGAACAGACGAACTTGCTCGCGTTGAACGCCGCGATCGAAGCGGCTCGCGCTGGCGAGCACGGCCTCGGTTTCGCCGTCGTCGCCGACGAAGTTCGAAAGCTCGCCGAAAAGTCTACGCAATCGACGAAGGAAATCGCCGACCTTATCCAGAGCATTCAGCGCGAAGCGCGCCAGGCCGTCGAAAACATGGAGCGCAGCACTCGCATCGTTGAAGAAGGCCTCAGCCTCGGTAACGATCTCGGTTCGGCGCTGCACAAAATTTCCAATGTCGTCACCGAAGTCTACAAGTTCTCCCAGGAAATCGGCGCCGCAACGGCCGAGCAGTCCGTCGGCTCGTCGCAAATCGCCAAAGCCACAGGCCGCCTGACCGAAATCACCCAAGAAATCAATTCCGCCGTCGAAGAGCAGGCATCTGGCGCGCAAGCCGTCGTTCGCGCGATGGATAAGATGCGCGAGCTCGTTCAGCAGTCGGCTTCCAGCTCCACCGAGCTGTCCGCCGCCGCCGAGCAGATGCTCAAGCTCTCGCGCAACCTCCTCGACAGCATGGACCGCTTCGTTCTCGACACTTCGGCGCAGGCTCGTTCGCGCCGTGAATCACCGGCATCTCATCCGCGCCGCCGCGAAACGCATCGCGACGCTGAAAGCGAATACGCCGAGCTCGCGCGTTCCTGAGAGCCGCACACGTAACCATGGACAAAGACCTCCAGGTCGTTGGTTTTCGGATCGGCAACGAGACGTTTGGCGTGCGGATCGCATCGGTGCGCGAAATCGTTCGCGTTCCAGAGATCACTTCCGTCCCGAGCGCTCCCGAAACCGTCGAAGGCGTCATCAATCTCCGCGGCAAGATCATCCCGGTGATGGATCTGCGCAAGCGATTCGGCCAGGTCGATGTCCAGCCCGACAAAAAGAACCGCATTCTCGTCGTCGAGCTCGACAACAAACTCATCGGACTGATCGTCAACGCTGCGTCCGAAGTACTGAAGATTCCGCCCTCCGAGATCGAGCCGCCGGGCAGTGTTTTTGCCGAAGGCGAATCGAACTATGTCACCGGAGTCGGAAAACTCAAGGGCCGCTTGATCATCCTGCTGGACGTTTCAAAGCTTTTGCAGCACCAGGAAGTTAAGAGACTCGAGGAGGCCGCGGAAACCCTCGCCACTGTGAGATAGCGCTTGCGGCAAAGCATTTTTTGCCGCGACGACAACTCATTTTGCCGAGACACGCGCCCTATATGGGAACGATAACTGCCCAAGTTCAATTGACCGAAGCGGAGCTCAAGCTCCTACAGACTCTCGTCTATCAGGAATGCGGCATGTTCTTTGACGAGCGCCGCTCACATTTTCTTAAGGATCGGCTGCAGCGCCGCCTCAAGGCTTGCCAGATCGATTCCTTCTACAACTACTATCGCTTACTGACCAGCCGCGAAGGGAAGAACGAACTCGCTCTCTTGCTTGAGAATCTTACGGTCAACGAGACGAGCTTCTTTCGCAATCGGCCGCAGCTCGATCTCCTGCAAAAGGGCGTTCTCGAAGAATTGCTCCGCAAGAAGCAGGAACGCCGCGACTGGACCCTGCGCGTCTGGAGCGCCGGCTGCTCCTCGGGACAAGAAGCCTACTCGGTCGCGATTTTGATCTGCGACGCGCTCGCTTACTACTACCTGCGAAATCCGCTGCCTTTCGACATGCCGTCGCCCAAGCCGCTGATTCCTCCGCCTTGGAAACTGGAAATCGTCGCGTCCGACATCAGCTACGCCAGCCTTCGAGCCGGACAGGAAGGCGCCTACACCGAAACGCAGATGGAGCCGGTCGATTACACCTGCCGCCTCCGCTATTTCGAGCGTGTCGGCGACAAATACGCCGTCAAAAAGCAGCTCAAAGATCTAATCCAGTTCGACTTCCACAACCTCAAAACGGAATTCTTGCCGCGCCGCAATGACATCATCCTGTGCCGCAACGTCATGATCTATTTCGACGAAGCCGAGCAAAAGCGCCTGATCGAAAAGTTCTGGCACTGCTTGAATCCCGGCGGCTATCTCTTCGTCGGGCATGCTGAGAGCCTTTTCGGCCTGACACAGAAATTCCGCATGGTGCACGAGAACAACGGCACCGCGTACCAGAAACTCGAGGCGAATTCTTGAGCAATCTGCCCGATGATCGCAGCGGCGAGCTCCGCGCGCTCTTTTTCGAGAGCGCGAATGAGCTTTTGCAGTCGCTGAACGACGCGGGCCTCGAACTCGAGGCTCGGCCGACCGACGATGAAGTAATTCGTCGCGTTCGCCGCGCCGTGCACACGTTGAAGGGCGATTCCGCTGCCTGCGGCTACTATCAGCTCAGCGAGCTTTCGCACGAATTGGAAGATGTCTTGTCGCCGCAGATCGGCCAACAGGTCGGCGGCAAACTCGCCGAAGTGGTGCTCGAAGCGGCCGACAGTTTTTCGGCGATGCTCGCCGCCTATCAGCGCAACATCGAGCCGCCTCCCGCCGAACCCCTTCGCAATTTGATCCGCTCGCTTCTGACCGCGCCCGCCCAGCCCGAAAAGAAAGGGCCGGAGCCGAAGGTTAGTGCGCACTTCGCGTGGACCGAATACGAGCAGTTGATGATCTCCGAAGCGATTCATCGCGGCGAAACCGTTTACAACGTCGCTCTTCGCATCGATCCAAACAGCATGATGCACGCCGCAGCATTCCAGCTCATCCGGAATGTTCTTCACGGCTGCGGCACCGTCATCGCGTTGCGCCCCGAAGACAATTCTGCCGCCGCGACGGTCGAAATCGTCGAAGCCGCACTCGCCACGACACAGCCGGAAGAGCGTCTCAAACAGCGCTGCCAGATTCCCGCGATCGTTTCCGAGTTGCGCGTCGAGCGAATGAGTCACATCGATACCAGCGAGCACGAACTCCTTGGCGACATTCTGGAGGCCCAGGCCGCCGATGCCACCGCGCAGACGAAAGACCACACCGCGCAGAGCGACGGCCCGAAAGCGACCGGACAAGGTTCTGCCGCGGCCACCGTCGTCGAAAGCACGCTCCGCGTCGATTCCGCGCGCATCGACGCCGTGATGAATCTTGTCGGCGAGCTCATCATCGGCAAGTCGATGCTCAACCGTACTCTAACCGAATTCGACAAGACCCATAAGCACGACCCGTTGCGCGGCAAGCTCTCCGATGCTCTCGCATTCCAGTCGCGCGTTCTCGATGAGCTGCACAAATGCGTGCTCAAAATTCGCATGGTGCCGGTCGAGCAGCTTTTCCGCCGTTTCCCGCGCCTCGTTCGTGACGTTGCCAAGCAGTGCGGCAAAGACATCGCTCTCGACCTGTCGGGTCAGAACACCGATCTCGACAAGGGCATTCTCGATTCGCTCGCCGAGCCGTTGATGCATATCGTTCGCAACGCCGTCGATCACGGGATCGAAAGCGCCGAAGATCGCATCGCCGTCGGCAAAGCCGCGCGCGGCACGATTTATCTGAACGCCTATCACCAGGGAACGCAGGTCGTCATCGAAATTCGCGACGATGGCCGCGGTATCGATCTTGCGCAAATACGCGAGCACGCCGTCAAGCGCGGCCTGATGAAAACAGAAGACGCACAGCGCTTGTCCGAAAACGAAGTACTCAACTTGATTTTCGAGCCTGGTTTCAGCACCGCTGCCGAAGTCACCGAAGTCTCCGGTCGTGGTGTCGGCATGGATGTGGTCCGCACCGTGATGGATCGCCTGAAGGGCACCGTTCACATCAGCTCCGGTAAAAATCGCGGCACCACCATTCAGCTTCGCGCTCCGCTCACGCTCGCGAGCATCCAGACGCTCCTGTTCCGCGTCGGCGGTCGCCTTTTCGCCGTGCCTCTCTCGTCCGTCGTCGAAATCACCCGCATCAACGACGAAGAAATTCACCGCGTCGATCGCCGCGAAGTTTTGCGCCTCCGCGAACAAGTCTTGACGCTCGTTCGCTTGAACAAACTGAGCCAGATCCACGCCGTCGATTCGCCGACCTCAGAAACCACGAAGCGGAAGCGCACCTTCGTCATCGTCATCGGCGCCGCCGAAAAGCGCTTCGGCCTGCTGGTCGATAGCCTCGTCGGCGAAGAAGAACTCGTCATCAAGGCGCTGCCGTCCGACATCATCGCCAGCGATCTCGTCAGTGGCGCATCGATATTGGGCGACGGCACCGTCGTTCTCATCCTCAACGTTCCGGCCGTGTTGCAGCGCCTGTCTCGTTCCGTACCCTTGGGGGCCATCGCATGAGCGAAAAGATCCGCGTTCTCGTTGTCGATGATTCGGCGCTCATGAGGAAACTCATTCCGTCGATCCTCGCTCGCGATCCCGAAATCGAAGTGGTCGGCACGGCGATGGATGGCGAATTCGCCCTGAAAAAGATCGAAGAGCTGCGCCCCGACGTTGTCACCCTCGATCTCGAGATGCCGCGCATGGACGGCATGGAGACTCTGCGCCTTATCATGCGCCGCGCTCCTCTTCCAGTGATTCTGTTCAGCACGCACTCGAAAGAAGGCGCGTATTCCACTTTGAAAGCGCTCGCGCTCGGCGCCGTCGATTTCATCGCCAAGCCGACTGACGCTGCCGCAGGTCACCTCGAAAAAATCGCCGACGTCCTGATCGAAAAAATCAAAGTCGCCAAACGCGCCACTGGGCGCAAGCTTCCTCCTGCGACCGTGCCCATCGATCCGCCAGTCGTCCTTAAGAAAGGCGTGCGTTCCACAGTCGCCCCCACTCGCATCATCGCCATCGGCGTCTCCACCGGCGGCCCGAACGCGCTGCAATACGTGCTCTCGCAGATTCCATCCGACTTCCCGTGCAGCATCCTCGTGGTGCAGCACATGCCCGAAGGCTTCACCGAAATGTTCGCCAAGCGTCTCGATGAGTGCTCCGCGCTCGACGTCAGCGAAGCGAAATCCGGCGACCTGCTCCTCGCTGGCCGCGTGCTCATTTGCCCTGGCAATCGCCACATGATGGTCCGCCGCATGCCCCGCGGCGACATGGCCGTCCTTTCCGACGGCGCGCCCGTGAACGGCCACCGTCCATCCGTCGACGTGCTGTTCCATTCGGTCGCTCAGGAATTCTCGCTCGCTTCCGTCGGCATCCTGATGACCGGCATGGGCGAAGACGGCGCCGAAGGTCTCGGCGTGATCAAGGCTGCCGGCGGTTTCACCATCGCGCAGAGCGAAGAAACCTGCGTCGTCAGCGGCATGCCTCGCGCTGCAATCACCAAGGGCCACGCGAACCGCGTCATCGCGCTCGAACAGATCGGCAATTTTCTCGTTTCGCAGTATGGGAGCGAGCGTCTCGGAGAAAAATCCGACAAGTCCGAAAAAGATCGCTCCGACAAGAACGAAAAGAACGACAAGCTCGACAAATCCGAAAGGTCACCAGTTTCTTCCCAGCGCAGCTAGCGCGCGCCGGGACGAAGGAGAAGGCCATGCAACAGTTCGCGCCTCTGCACCGTAAAGACAATCAGTCGGTCCGCTACCTCGTAGTGGACGACTCCGTATTCGCCCGCAAGAATCTCATCAAAATGATCGAGATGTTCGGCGGCGAAGTGGCCGGGGAAGCCGGCGACGGCCTCACCGCCATCGCGGAGTTCAACCGCACCAAGCCCGACATCGTGCTCATGGACATCACCATGCCGCAGATGGAAGGCATTGAAGCGGTAGAACGCATCGTGCGTCAACACGCCGACGCGCGCATCGTGATGGTCAGCTCGGTCGGCTATCAGGAAAACATTCTCGCCGCTCTGCAAAAGGGCGCGAAGCATTTCGTCCAGAAGCCCGTGAAGGCCGAAGTGCTCTACGAAATCTTGCGCTACGTTCTCAGCGACGACCCGAACGCGGCCGGCGCTCCCGTTGCGCTTGCAGGAGAACGACGCGCATGAGAATGGAACTCATCCAGCCCTTCATCAATGCCGCCGACGCCGTTTTCTCCGAAATGCTCCAGGCGCCGACGAAGATCAACGATCTCTCGATGGACGAGGAGACCTATCGCCGCAAAGGCGTGGCTGCGCACATTCTCTTCAAAGGCGACATCGAAGGCCGCGTCGTCCTCGACATAGCTCCCGAAGTCGCCTACAAAATCGCCAGCCATCTCACCGGTGGCACCGTTCAGGAAGGCGAACAGATCGCGCGCGAAACCGTTTGTGAACTCGCGAACATGGTCATCGGAAATTCCGTCACGCTGCTCAACGATCAGGGATTTCGCTTCAAAGTGTTCCCGCCCGAAATTCACATGCAAGACGAAGGTCTTTCCGGCGATCACGATACCGAAGCCATGGTCATCTGCATCGATACCCCGTGCGGCGAAGTCTTCCTCAACATCGCCATGCACTACATGCGCCGCCGCCGCAAAGAACGCGACGCCGTCGCCGTCGACTAGTCTCGAATCACACGAATCTCGTACGAAGCAGCCCTCATCCCAAACAAAAATGCCGCCTCACGGCGGCATTTTTGTTTTTCCGTAGACGAAAATATTTTCGTCACACAAAAGCGTTGTCATCCTGAGCGAAGCGAGGGATCTCGGACGTCAACACGACCACTAAATTGTCCGTGGAAAGAACCTGCCAACCTTCGAACCTTCAAACCTGCCAACTTCTTTTCCTAAATCCCCGCCTCATTCGGCGGCCGTAAATACGCCGCTCCATGCCGATACAACCCCGCCGACGTTATCGCCTGCGAAAACACAATCCGAATCGGCACGAAAATCGCCGCGCTACCCGGTGTGAACGGGACCGCAATCTCAACGCGCGACCCTTCCTCATACTGATTCCGGCTGCGGAAACTCAAACCACCCTTCGACAAATCTTCGCAAACCGCCACTTCTTCCGCGAACCCGCGCCGCCGAATGCACGCCAGCACGCGAGCTTTTACGCGCGTTCGGTTCCGCCGAGGAAATACGCGCTCGTCGCCATTGCTCGTCGAGCTAACCTCAGTGCTCGCTTCCGGCTGCGCCTCGATCCAGATCGAAGGTGAATCGCAATGCGTGCAAACACGCGCCACGCACTTCCGCACCTCGAACGATTTCACTTCAGGTTCGTTCAAATAAACCACTTCGCGCCGCTGGCAAAAGCTACATTCCATCAGCAGCCGCGCCAGCGCTTCCGGGGAGCTTTGGGGAGCAGGGAAGTCGATGTCCCAGAAATCCGCTCGGGTATCCAAAATCGCGATCGCGTAGAGGTAACCGTCGCCGTCCTGGTCGATTTCGGCCACAATTCGTGCCCGCGCGACCTTCCAGTGATCACCCTCACGCTGCCGGCGAATCGTCAGCTCCTGACCCGTAAAGAGCTTGTCCCTCAGCCGGAGAACGCCGCCATTGCGGCTCACCAGCATCGTTTCCGCCTTCTGTTTGGTTTCGGCGCCGTTGCCGTTGGCCCAGGATGCCTCCACGGGCATACGGAAACTCACACGGTCGCTTTGCCGGAGGCCTTCGGGTCGCATAGTCTCGCTTCGTTCCGGGGAATCGCTGACATTTTCAGCGTAACACGCGTCAGTTTCGGGCTGCTGTGGCATGCGGCATCCTTTGTCGTTAGGACTAATAACGTAAGCGCTTGTCCGAAAGGACAGTCGAAATGGCGTTTTGATGCGGGTTTTTGGGGCCAAAAGGGCGGCTTTGTCGCCAAAAGCAGAAATGGTCTCGACGGCGCCGCTATTAATCTTTTGGCGGTCGCAGCCGATGGAATGTATCGTGTCGAGCCGCCATCCGCGTCAAAATAGAGACTCAATAGGGCAACAAAGTCATAAGGCAAGTTTGCGCATTTCAGGTCGCGGGGCCCGCTGCTCCGCTGGCGTCGCGCTCATCCCGCCACGTCAGAAGTCTCGAACTCTAATGAATTTGAGCAACGTGATCTCTATGGACGACCGTATCTCCAAGAGCCAGTCATCCAGGACTGGCGTACGTGACCGTCGTTATGCCATTCGCTTTCCCTTTGCCGCCGACGTCGAGCTGATCGACATGGAAGCCGGCACGAAGGCCGTCGGCGTCACCTCCGACATTTCTCTCGGCGGATGCTTCGTCTGCACCAGCAAGCCTCTTCCGGTTACGACGCGCGTGCGCATCACGCTGACGCGCAAGGGACAGAAGATCGAAGCGCTCGCCGTCGTGCGCATCCTCAAGCCGCGCATCGGCATGGGCATCGAGTTCATCGACGTCGAAGGCGCCTACCACGGCCTCCTCTGCCGCTGGATCGAACAAATCCGCCAATCCCGTTAGGCTTCTCTAGACAATCTCCGCGCTCCACATGGTGTGCGGCGCTCCCGCGCCGCTCTTACGGCGTAAGCCACGCCGACCCATTCCCATTGCGCTAGAATCCCCACATGCCCTTCGATCCACGCTCCCCCGAATTCGAGGCATGCATCATCTCCGTCTGGAAACAGTCCCTCGTAGATTCCGCAAAGCGCGTCGTCGTCGTCGGCGATTCCTACTCAGTCCGTCGCACCGCGAAAAGCAAACTCGCCCAAGTCGATTTCGAATTTCAGGGGGAGCCGATCCGCGGACTTGAGCAAAATCCCAGAACGCAATCACGCTGGGCACAACTCGCAAGCAAGGGCGAGAAGGTAATGCAGTTCTTACAAGGCGGGCGCTACGTAGCAGTAGTCCACGGCGGAAAAATCTTCACCTACGGCAAGAAGTAGAAGCCCCCAGTAGGCGCTTCTAGCTTTCCAAGACCTGATCCATCAACTGTCCAACCGCGCGATGCGCTTCGAGAATTGAAAATCGGTGATCCATCGCTCCGGCGAGGTCGGTATTTGCAAACGCGATCCGACCGAACGGGGTGCTGCGCAGCGTTTCGCGCGGTGCAGGCTGTCCATTCTTGCCAAAGAAGAAGCCCGGCTGCGGATTGCAGTACGCGTGTCCCCAGCGATTCAAAACAATTCCAGCAATGTCGCGTTTTGCATCGAATCCTGATCCGCGGAACATGACATCCATCTGCTCGCGAATCCGTTCTTCGTATTCCTTATACGAAGTCGTCAGCATCTCCGCGCGCCCGCGATTACCTTGATCTTCCGTCGGTAGCCCGGGATAAGCGTACAAACATTTGACCGCGAGGACGATCGGCGAATCCGGCGTGATCGTCGGTTCGATATCTCCGACAATCGAGCTGCGCACAACATCAAAATAATTCCCAACGCCTTCAAACCAGCGGCAGCCGCTGATGCCCATCTTGTGCAGAAATCGCCAGTTTCGTACCGCGACGTTCGCCATCATGCAGGGCGAGCGGTAAAACTGCGCGTAAGCCGCGCGTTGCGCTTCGCCGAGATCGCGACAAACATGCTTCGTCGTCCAACTGCCGCCGGCCATCACCGCGGAGCGGGCTTTCACGCGGTAGACCTTGCCGTCGCGGGCATATGTGATTGAAAGCGTCGAAGCCTTCGAGGGATCGCCGTCGTGCTGCACCGATACCGCCGTGGACGACAGTCGCAGGCGCGCTTTCGCGCCGTTCACGTCGAGCGCATCGAATTTCACTCGTCCGCGCGTCACGCCATCGACGGTAGGTGGCCCATCGATCGCATTGGGAATCAGCGTCTTCGCCATCAGCCGCGCGATCGTTGTGTTCCCGCCAGGGAACATCTGTACCGATGGCTCGCCGGATTTGTCGTCGAACGGATATAAAAACTCGAACGCGAAGTCGTTGTACGCCGAAAGGGCATCGGGACCGAGGCCCGAACCGCCGCCTTCGACTGGGGACAGGAATTCGCGGCAGAACTCGCGCGTCATCCCGTAATGCTGGACGAAGTGTTCTTCGAGTGAGATCGCATCGAGTGCGCGCGACGCCGCGTCACCGTCGTATTTCGGACGCTCCCACTTCGCCTCTTTCGCCGCCGTCCCCGAAAACCATCGCTCGAGTTCTTTCTTGTACCGTGCCTCGACCGGCGCGTTCTGAAATTCCTTGCCGCCTTTGTCGAGCAGCCACATCCCGTCTTTCTGTCCGAATTTCGCGCCGAACCAGAAACCGTATTGTCCCTGACCAAGCCCGCTGGAGTCGTACGGCGTGCGGCTCAACTTCCAGTTCGCAATGTCGCCGGCAGGCTTCTGATATTCCAGTTTCGGAGTGTGCAGCCCGATCGAATCGTAAAATCGCTCGAGAAAGCTGTGCGGATACTGCTGAAAGTAAATCGCCGACCCTTGATGGCCAACGATGCGTTTCCCATCGACCTCGAATTCGTTTTGCTTCGCTTCGCCACCAAAGATCGGATGATTCTCGATGACGAGAATGCTGGCATTCGGCCCCGCGATGCGCCGAAAGAAAAGCGCAGCCGCAAGCCCGCTGATCCCCCCGCCCACAATCACGCAGTCATACGATTCGCCCGTATCGATCGCATCGGCCGTCCAGGCGTTGTCCCGCATCCTGTGCCCAGCCGTAAGCACTTCAAACGTGTTGCCATTCGACTTGGCGTAGTCGCCGACCCCACCATACCCGCTCCACTCATCGGCCGCCTCCAACAGCTGCGCCGGCGTGAGTCCCGACAGCAACATCGCCCCCGAACCGAGCAGCGTCGACCCCAGAAAATCCCTTCGCGTAATCCCGTCCGCCATCCGACTCCTACCGAATCACTGAATGCCGTCTCGATTCAGATCATGTAGGGGCGCAGCACGCTGCGCCCCAGCTCGGCACGATTTCAAGAAATACCGAGCCCTGGTTTTCTCTTCTTTGCTGCTACTGCTTCGTATCGAGCGGATGCTTGCTCTTCTCGTAGAACTCGTTCTGGATTCTCAGGCTGTTGTCGTCGGCTTTCACCGCCTTGATGCAATCGACAACCGCCTCGATCCAATTCTTCATGTTCCATTCGCCAAGCTCTTTCGTCGCCGGCGCGCCGTCACCCGAATAATGCTCTGGAAAACGCGCGTACCACCAGATACCGGTGTAAAGCTCTTCCGGCAATGTAATGCGCTTCTGGTCGGCTCCCGATTCGCTGGCGGCACGATCGATGTGCGCCAATTCCGGATGCGTGTAGAGCAGGTTTGAGCTTTCATTTTCTCCAGCATGGTAATCGACGCCCTTTGATTTCTTTGCCGGACCGCCCGGTTTGCTGCGCTCACCGTCGAGCACATAGACGACGTAGTCTCGCTGCCGCTCCATCTGCGATTGCCCAAAAAAGGGAAGCAGATGCTCGTTTCCGCCGTGACCATTCACGATGATGATTTTCTTGCACCCGTTGCGCGCCATCTCGTCAGCAGTCTCTTGCAGTAGATGGAGTTGAATGTCGACGCTGTAAGCGACCGTGCCGGGTTCATGCTTTGCCTCAAAAATCTGCCCGAAATAGTAAGAAGGAAAAATCACGGCGTATTCCTGGTCGGCACCGTGTTCGGCCGCATACCGAACATTGAGCAGGTCGGTGCCGAGCGGCAGATGCGGCCCGTGTTTTTCGATAATCCCGAAAGGCAGCAAACAGACGCCCTTCGATTGCTGAATCCCTTTTACAAAGTCTCCCGCAGTGAGTTCTTCCCACTTCGTGGAGAGTTTTTGCGCCGACGCGAGCCGCGGAGCGAACAGGACAACGAGACACAACCCGACTACGGGAACGAGACGACGATTCATTTCCTCAGTCCTCCGAACGTGCGCATTCTAGCTCCAGGAAGGGGTTTCGTCATGCTTAAATCGCCATGCTTAAATCGATTGAGGAGGATTTCAGTGGCACAGGCACTCTTGCCTGTGCGCCCACGATCCATCTCTCCGAAGGCCTCCGCGTCCCTCAACGCTCTCCGCGCCTCTGCGTCATCTTTTGCCTTCCTCCTTCAGGGCCCACAACGGAACAGTTTGCAAAACTTTCCCTCGCTACAGCGTTCCAACGCGCGCGACTACAGGATTATCCTCATCCATTTCTTAAAGTTCGTACCCCAAACTTGGCCGATTGCATCAGAAGTGCTACAAACTCTCCCCGACAGGACATGACGGAACGATGGCTGCGATGGCTGCTAAACCGCAATTAATGAAAGAGCGCCGAAAAGTTGACATTCGAGAGGGCAATCCGTTCCCGCGCGGTGCGTGGTGGGACGGAAAAGGTGTCAACTTTGCGCTGTTTTCCGCGAACGCGACGCGCGTCGAACTTTGTCTTTTCGACGATGAAGGCAAAGAAGAGCGGATGCGGGTTGATTTGCCCGAATATACCGACGAAGTCTGGCACGGCTACATTCCGAATCTCGAGCCCGGCGCGGTCTACGGCTACCGCGTCCATGGCCCCTACGAGCCCGAGAAGGGGCACCGCTTCAACCACAACAAGCTGTTGGTCGATCCGTATGCGCGTGTTCACATCGGCCTTCTAAAGTGGGATGACGCCTGTTTTGGCTACACGATCGGATCGCCGCAAGCCGATCTCTCGTTCGACGAGCGCGATTCCGCGCCATTCGTCCCCAAATGCATGGTCGTTGACCCGCGATTTGAATGGCGACAGGAATCGCGCCGGCATCAAGTGCCCTGGGATCAGACGATCGTTTACGAATTGCACGTGCGCGGGTACACGAAGCTACATCCGAAGGTGCCGAAGAAGCAGCGCGGCACATTCGCCGGTCTCTGCCATAAGGACGTGATTTCGTACATCAAGGCGCTTGGCGTCACGTCGATTGAGCTGCTTCCCGTTTTCACGTTCGTCAACGATCGCCTGTTGCTCGACAAGGGGCTGACCGACTACTGGGGCTACAACACGATCGGGTTTTTCGCGCCCGATCCGCGCTATGCGGCAGTGCCGCGCGCGGCTTTGCAGGAATTCAAAGAGATGATCGCGCGCTATCACGACGCAGGCATCGAAGTGATTCTCGACGTCGTGTACAACCACACGTCGGAAGGCAACGAACTCGGACCGACGCTGTCGTTCAAGGGAATCGACAACGCGAGCTACTACCGCTTGATGCCGGACAAGCCGCGCTACTACATCAACGACACGGGCACCGGCAACACGGTGAATTTGTCGCACGCGCGCGTGATGCAGATGGTCACTGACAGTTTGCGTTATTGGGTGCAAGAAACGGAGGTCGATGGGTTCCGGTTTGATCTTGGAACGATTCTGGCGCGCGAGCCGAGCGGGTTCGATCATCAGAGCGCGTTTTTGAAAACGTGCAGCCAGGATCCGGTGCTTGGCACGGTGAAGCTGATTGCGGAGCCTTGGGATATCGGTCCCGGTGGATATCAGGTCGGTGAATTTCCCGCCGGCTGGGCGGAGTGGAACGACAAATTCCGCGACACTGTGCGCAGCTTCTGGAAAGGCGACGACACCGCCGGCGCTTTGGCGCCACGCCTTTGCGCTTCGGCCGATCTTTTCAACCGACATGGACGCAAGCCGTGGTCGAGCGTCAATTTCGTGACGGCGCACGACGGGTTCACGCTGAACGACCTGGTCAGCTACAACGAAAAACACAACGAAGCGAACAAGGAAAACAACCAGGACGGCAGCTCGAACAATCATTCGTGGAATTGCGGCGCGGAAGGGCCGACGCAAGACCCGGCGATCAATGCGCTGCGTGCGAAGCAGATGCGGAACATGCTGGCGACGCTGCTGCTCTCGCAAGGCACTCCGATGATTACGGCGGGCGATGAATTTGCGCGCACGCAGCAGGGAAACAACAACGCGTATTGCCAGGACAATGAAATCAGCTGGGTGAACTGGGCACTCGCGGCGAAGGGCCGCTCGCTCGCGGATTTTACGCAGCAGCTCACGGCGATTCGCAAGCAGTATCCGATTCTGCGCCGCAATCGATTCTTAACCGGCGCGTTCAACGAAGAACTTGGCATCAAGGACGTCACGTGGGTGCATCCTTCCGGCGAAGAGATGAAGGAAGAGAACTGGAAGACGGACCGATGCTTCGGCATGTTGATCGATGGCCGCGCGCAGCCGACCGGTCTGCGTCGCCGTGGTTCCGACGCGACGCTGCTGATCCTCTTCAACAGTTTCCACGAACCGGTGCCGTTCGCAATCCCGACGACTGTCGGCAGCGAACACTGGTGCCTGCTCCTCGATACGAACAACGACGACCTGGCGATCGAGGCGAAGAATTTTCGGTCCGGCGATAAGTATGAAGTCGCCCCGCGTTCGTTGCATTTGTTTACCTTGATTCCTGACCCGGGCGGCGAACCGCGTTAGCCACGGGCGTGGCAGAGGCGGCCCATCGCGCCGGCTACTTTGAGGCTGTCGGTGCGGTTGGCGAAGTAGCGAGCGTTGATGGCGGCGCTGTCGAGATCTTCGATGTGGCGGTAGCCGATCTGGCTTAGAGAGGCGGATAGTTCCGCCGGGATGAAGAAGCCGCGAAACGGTTCGCCCGCGGCGGCGACGCGATTCATGATGGCGTCCAGAACCAATTTCCCAACAGTGTTGAGCAGGTGGCGCGGTACGGTGTAGTCGAAGACGACTGCGTTTTCGGCGTGCATCGTGTGGATGAGGCGCAGTGTGCCGAGCACGGTTTGCGGCTCGAGATACATGGTCACGCCTAGCCAGGAAAAGAATGCTGGTTCGGCGGCCTGGAAATTTGCGGCGCGGAGTCCGTCGGCGAGTGTTTGCGTGTTGAAGTCAACGGCGGCGTAGGTGACCGAGTCGGGAATCGTGATGTTTTCGGCGTGGAGGCGCTGGCGCTTCCATTCTTGCGTGGCGGGGTGGTCGACCTCGAAGACGCGCAAGTTTGGGAATGGGTTGCGGTAGCCGAAGGTGTCGAGGCCGGCTCCGAGTATTACGAATTGCGTGACGCCGCGGCGGACGGCGTGGGCGAGTTCGTCTTCGGCGTAGCGGGCGCGGGCGGCCATGAAGGCGCGCATGTAGCGGGCTGCCGGTGACAAGCGGTCGGTGAGGGCGGAGATGTTTGCGGCGGCTTCGCGACCGACGATGCGGACGGCGAGCGGGTCTTCGAGCACCTTCGGGGTGTCGAAGAGTTGGTGGGCTGCGCGGCGGAGTGCGACGCGTTGGGCGGTGCGGCTGGGGCGGCCTTCGATCATGGGTGGTTTCGGGTATCGGGCTTGGGATGAGTTCCATTTTGGGAAGCTTAGGGTATATCCCCCGGTTGTTTTGCAAAGAGTGGGGAAGTTGTTGATTCGACGATGGTTGGCGAGACGGTCTTTTTAAGAGTGTGGAAGTCGTTGAAAAGGCGCGATATACGGGGTCCTGAGGTTTCGCTTTTTGTACGCAATTTAGTGGCAAAATAGTACACAGGGGCTAGTCCTGTCTTTGGGCGCTCGCGGCGAATGTGCAGAGGCTATGGACCCGCCACGCTGGGCGTCGTTTCTTACAAACACAATTCTAGGCTCGGGAAAAATTCTGTCCAATTAGAGTTTTTAATAGTTTTGGCGGGTGGATGCGTTTGCGGTTCGAACGGATGTGCTCGTAGATCCTTCGGCCGCCCTATAGGCGGCGCTCAGGATTACTACGTCGAGGAGGCGGAACGAATCGTAAGGGCGCGGATCGAGCAGAAATATGAGTAGCCGAGCCATTGCAAAGGCGGCGGTGAACCGCCGCACTCCATGTTAGCGGCGGGTGCGGCGGGTGCGTTGCTGGTTGATGTGTTTGCGGGCTTCGGCGACGCGGAAGACCAGGGAGGAGCTGGCGATTGCGAGTAGGGCGCAGGCGATCCAGGACAGGGCAAATGCCAGCCAGGCGCTGGTGTGATCGTTGGATTGGAAGAGTTGGGAGACTACGGCGATGAGGCCTGCGGCAATTGCCATTTTGTTCGACCCTCTTTTGTTTCGACGTTCCGACCAAACTGCGTTGAATACATCATACAACGGCGAGAATTCTTGTGAGGTGAAGTGTGTTGATAGGGTAATGGTGGGTGAATGTCGTTCGAACGCCGTCCGAACGCCGTCCGAACCGACTGGGCGATCCGGATCGGCTTCGGTCGTGTTGGATTTAGATCCCGCGATCTGGGAAGCGATCGCGGCTACAGGGTGGTGCATCGACGACCGCGGTTGGCGTTGTGATATGGGTGGGGACCTTCAAAACCAAAAGGGTGCGGCACCCAAATGCCGACCGCGGGCCGACGACAAGGGCAAGTTATTGGGGGGTGTAGGAGCTGTGGATGTAGCGCGAGGCGAACGTTAGGAATGTAGGCCAGTTCGGTGCGGGGGTGTGGCCGGCGCTGTGTTGGCGGAAGGCGAGGTCGCCGTCGATGAGAGGGGTTTCGATGGGTGGGAATTGGGCGGCGGTGACGGGGGCGAATTGGCCGCTTTCGACGGTGCCGACGGGTTTTTTGCCGAGGAGTTTGTAGACGGGGCCGGCGGCGACTGCGGCGAGGAAGGTGCCTTTGGCGTCGACCCAGCCGTCGCCTTGCGTGGCACCGCCGCCGATGAAGACGGGGTACGGGGCGCACAGGGCGATGAGTTCGTGGGAGTCGACGGGGAGATCTTTGGGCGCGAGAGGGCCGTCGTACTTGATGAAATTGCCGGCGAACCAGTGGTATTCGCCGGTGCCGGCGAGATTGCCCATTTGCTCACCGAAGTTGCGGCGATAGAGTTCGGCGCCGCCAGCTCCGGGCGAGCTGATGTAGCCGATGGCGAAGCGCGGGTCGTAGGCCATGGCGACGAGCGAGGCTTTGCCGTAGCGCGAGTGGCCGGTGATGCCGACTTGCTTGGCGTCCACCGATTTATCGGTTTCAAAATAGTCGAGGCAGCGGCTGGCTCCCCAAGCCCAGGCGCGGAGCGCGCCCCAATCGTCGAGTTTGCGAGGCTGGCCTTTGTTGACGAGGCCGATGATGCCTTCCTGGAGACCGTCGCCCTTGTCGGCCTGGACGCTGGTGGGGATGTAGATCGCGTAGCCCCAGCCTTTGGCGAGGAGTTGCTGCTGCCAGGTGGGCGACGCGTTCGCTTGCTTGGCCATTTCGGGGTAGAGCTTGGCGATGCGCTCCATCACTTCTTTGCTGAAGGCGAGCTCTATCATGACGGGGACGGGCGTGGTGGCTTTAGCTGGAGTGGAGACGGTCAGCTCGATGTTGACGGTGATGGCGGGATCGGTGGAGTTGTCGACGTGGCCGATGAGTTTTTTGGTGATGACGGGGACGTCGCCATTGAGTTCGTTGGTGGTGCTGACGACTTCCCACTTTACGCTGGGAGTGTGGGCGGGGACTCGGCCGTAGATTTCGCGGTCGAAGTCTTCGAAGATTTCGGCGCGGCGCTTTTTCTCCCAGTCCTTCGCCGATTTCACCGGCTTGCCGTTTTTGAAGACGAGAGGATCGGGGAGCGGGGAGTCGGGACCGGCTTTGGATTCGTCGTAGTTGGGAAGGTGATCGGTCGCGTTGGGAGAGCCGTTGGCGGCAGGGCGGATTTCTTTGATGTGGAGGAGGTCCATGAGGCGCTGGTGGTCCTGGTCGGCGGTGAGGTGGGCGGGCGAAGAATCGGTGGAAGAAGATTGTGGAGCTTGGCCGACGAGTGGCAGCGATGCAGTTAGCGCGGCAAAGAGGATCAGGTAGGCGCGGCGAGACGTGGGCACGGGCATTTTCCTTTTGGCGTGGGACGCGTCGAACCAGGGGCACGTTACAGGGTGTTGTGTCGAGGGACAAGGGATAAGTGGTAGTGGTCGACTGAAGTCGAGTGGGCGATCGTTCAGGCTGCGCTAAGCCTGGGCTCGATAGAGTCTGTGGCTTTACGTACCAATAGGAGGAAACGGTGGCGACTGAGATTGCGGTGATGTTGGCGGTGAATGATGCGCAGGCGGCGGTGGAGTTTTACAAGAAGGCGTTCGGGGCGGAATTGTATTGGACGGTTGGAGACTCGGGGCACATGGTTGCGGGTCTTGCGATTGGCGGGGCGCGATTTTTTCTGGCGACGGAGTCGCCGGAGTTTGGGACGAAGGGGCCGTTGGCGGTGGGATTTACGACGGTGAGGATTGAGTTGTTTGTGGATAATCCGCTAGTTGTGCAGTCCAAGGCTGTGGCGGCGGGGGCCACGCAGCGTAGCGAAGTGAAAGAGCATAAATATCCGGTCGTTGGCCCGAAACCGATTGGGCGGATGTTGCAGGGGGCGGTGGTCGATCCGTTTGGGCATATGTGGTTGATTGGGAAGTTTTTGGATTGAGCGTGCAGCGAGGAAGTTACCTCCAGAAAGTCGCTTGCTTGTTTGCTGCGTGAGAAGGACAATCGGCGGCACTTGCGGGCGAAAAATTCAAAATGAACGATTGTGAATGAATGGAGGGATGAACGTGAAAAGTTCACGGCGAGATTTTTTGGTTGGAGCGGGTGTAGCGGCTGGATTCACGGCAGGCATGGGATTGGCGTTGCCGCGTGGTGTTTTTGGTGCGAGCAGCGCATCACTGGAAGCGATTGATCCGTCGGTTGAGATCGGAGCGTTTGCGGATGAACCCAGTGGGAAGGCGGTTGATCCGGATGCGGCGTTGAAGAAATTGATGGAGGGGAATGCGCGGTTTGTGAAGGGGCAGGTGAAGGCGGGCGGGCGGCGGCCGGAAGATTTTAAATTGCTGGCGAAGGCGCAATATCCGGAAGCGATTATTGTGAGCTGTTCGGATTCGCGCGTGGCGCCGGAGATTTTGTTCGATACGGGCGTGGGCGATATTTTTGTGATTCGCGTGGCGGGAAACGTCGTGTACGGATCGGGCGTGATGGTGAAGGGGAGCATCGAGTATGGGGTGGCGGAGTTGAATGTGCCGCTGATTGTTGTGCTGGGGCACAGCGCGTGTGGCGCGGTGAAGGCGGCGATGGCGCATTTGCACGATAAGGATTCGTTGCCGGGGGCGATCAACGGGCTGGTGGAACTGGTGAAGCCTGCGGTAACGCAGAGCGCGGGGATGCCGGGTGATCCGCTGGACAATGCGATCAAGAAGAACGTGGAGATTGGAGTGGGGAGATTGAAGGGGCTGGAGCCGATTGTGGGGCCGAAGGTGAAAGCGGGGAAGGTGAAGGTGGTTGGTGGAGTTTATGATTTGGCGACCGGGGCGGTGACGTTGGTTTAAGTGCGCTCAAGGACGAAACGCTCAAGGTCCGAAGATCTTGCGGACTTGGGGCGCAGCGTGCTGCGCCCCGACAAGAGCGGGGCTGAGCGACAGAACGCATGGGTGCCAATCATTCGGAGAAAATCCGCACCCTTGGAAAGCGCAAGGGTGCGGCACCCAAAGGCCGGCTTGATTGTTCACCCAAAAGCCGTTGAAAGCGTGTGAGTGGGTGATGGGGAAACGGTGAAGTCGATACGGTTGGTGGGGCACACGCCGGGGCCGAGTACGCGAGTCGGGAAAGCGGAGCCGGGCAACGGGGAAGTGCGGCGAAGGATTTTTTTGCTGTCGCCGGCGAATGCCGCAGGGGTACGCGCGAAGATGATTTTGCGCGAGGGGGCGACGTTTCCGCTGGCGGTGCGGCTTCGTGCAGAGGGGTTGCCGCTCGGGGAAATTTTCAGCTTTATCAGTGGGCTGTATTTTCGGGGGAAGTTGGCGTATGCGCGGGCGCACGCTGCGCCGCCGAGTGGGCTGCCGGGGATCGTGGTGATTACGGCGTCGGGCGGGTTGGTGTCGCCGGATCGGATGTTTCGGTTGCCGGACTTGCTGGGAATTACGAGTGGGAATATTGCGGCGGGGGCGCCGGAGTATCGTTTGCCGCTGGAACGGGATGCGCGGCTGCTCTACGCGCACATGGGGAGTGAGAGCGAGGTTGTGCTGCTGGGGAGTGTGGCGACGCCGAAGTACGTAGAGCCGCTGCTGGAGATTTTTGGAGAGAGGTTGATGTTTCCGCAGGAATTTGTGGGGCGTGGGGATATGAGTCGCGGCGGGTTGATGTTGCGGTATGCGGCTGAGAGAAGAGAGCTGACTTACGTTCCGGTGGCGGGGGCGGTGCGGCATGGGGTGCGGCCGCCGAAGTTGGAGAAGCCTGCGCAACCGGCGAGGAAAAGTCAAAACCCGCACCCTCTGAAGGCTGAGGGTGCGGCACCCAGGAGCGGCCGCAGGAAAAGAAAGGCTGAGACTGATCTGGAAGCGGTGATTTTGGTGGGGATTCAGGGGGCGGGGAAGAGCACGTTTTACCGGGAGCGATTTGCGGGGACGCATGCGCGGATCAATCTGGATGAACTGAAGACGCGGGAGCGCGAGCGGGAGTTTTTCGAGGAGTGTTTGCGGGGGAAGCGGTCCTTTGTGGTGGATAACACGAATATGAAGGTTGCGGATCGGGCGCGGTATATTGCGGCGGCGCGTGCGGCTGGGTATCGAGTGGTTGGATATTTTCTGGAGTCGAGTTTGAAGGATGCGATGCGGCGGAATAATTTGCGGACCGGGAAGGCGAAGGTGCCGGTGCCTGCGATTGCGGGGGCGTTGAAGCGATTGGAGCCGATACGTAAGGACGAGGGGTTCGATCAGATTTTTCGGGTGAAGAGTTTGGATGGCGGGAAGTTTGAAGTCGAGGAGATGCGATGAGACTGGCGGCGAGTTGGGTTCGTACGAGCGTGAGTGTTGGGGGCGTTGGGCTGTGCGCGTTGCTGGCTTGCTCGGCGATGGCGCAGGTTGGCAAGCCAGAAAAACTGGAATGCGAGTCGCTGGTGACGCCGCTCGGGATGGATGCAGAGAAGCCGACGTTGTCGTGGCAGTTGCGCGATACGCGCGATGGGGCGAAGCAGACGGCGTATGAGGTGCAGGTGGCGTCGTCGGCGAGCAATTTGGCCGCGGGGAAGGCGGATGTTTGGGACAGCGGGAAGATTGAGTCGAATGATTCGATCGGCGTCGTATATGGCGGGCCGGCGATGCAGGCGAGCAAGCGATATTTCTGGCGCGTGACGGTGTGGGATCGCGACGGGAAGGCGTATCCGGCGAGCGATGTGACGTGGTGGGAGACGGGATTGCTGAAGCAGGACGCGTGGAAGGCGAAGTGGATTGGATTTGAGGAGAAGGAAGAACGCGCGGTGCGCGAGTCGGGAGCGAAGTGGGTCACGAACGCGGAGACGAGTTCGAACGCCAAGGATAAGACGAGCCACGATTTTCGATTTCATTTTTCGGTGAATGGAACCGTAACGCATGCGGCGTTGTACGCGACGGGTGAAGATACGACGGCGGCCTGGTTGAACGGGAAGCAGGAGATGGAGACTTCTCCGCTGCCTCCGTATGGGCATCAGCCGTGGAAGACGTATTTTGAGCACGACGTGACGAGTGATGTGAAGAGTGGGGCGAATGAGTTGGCGATTGAAGTGATTCGATATGGAGGCGGGGGGCCACAGGCTCCAGACATCAGTCAGACGCCGATGAATGCGCTGGTGTATGTGGAGACGAGCGACGGGTCCGTTGAGATTTTTAAGACGGGCGATGCGGGGTGGAAGGGCGCGCTGAATGCGTCGGGTGGGTGGCAGCAGGCGGCATTTGATGATTCGAGCTGGCAGGATGCGATCCCATACGTGAACAAGGCGAGCAACTTTGAGGATTCGGGAGTTTCGAGGCCGTGGCCGACGGGGCCGGTGAAGGCGCTGCGAAAAACTTTTGAGGTGGCCAAGCCGGTTGCGAGGGTACGTGTCTATGCGACGGCGCTGGGCTCGTACAAATTGTTCATGAATGGGAAGGCCGTGGGAGATCAGATTCTGGCGCCGGGGTGGACGGATTTTCGCGAACACGTTGTGTATCAGGCGTACGACGTGAGCGATTTGGTGAAGCAAGGGAAGAATGCGATTGGCGCGCTGCTGGCGCCGGGATGGTATTCGACGCCGCTGCAATGGCTGCGCGAGAGCAACAACTACGGAGCGACGCCGCCAGCGGTGCGGGTGCAGATGCGGATCGAGTATCGGGATGGTTCGACGGATGAGATTGTGAGCGATGCGTCGTGGAAGGCGGATTCGTCGGCGATTCGGTTTGCGGAGATTTATGACGGCGAGACGGATGACGCGCGGAAAGTGCAGAAGGGATGGTATACGGCGGGATTTGCGGATGGCGCGTGGAAGCCGGTGGAGCTGATTGACCCGGTGTTGGGCGGCCCGGGTGCCAGGGCGGCGGGCCAGCCGAAGATCGAGTGGCAATATTTTCAACCGATTCGGCGCGAGCGGACGCTGACGCCCAAGACGGTGACGGAGCCGGCGAAGGGTGTTTATGTCTTTGATTTTGGGCAGAATTTTTCGGGAGTGGTGCGTCTGCGCGTGAAAGGCGCGGCTGGAACGGATGTGAAGCTGCGCTTTGCAGAAGTGCTGAATCCTGATGGAACGATGTATGTGGAGAATTTGCGGACGGCGAAGGCGACCGATCATTTTATTTTGGCGGGGAAGGGTGAGGAGGAGTTCGAGCCGACGTTTACCTATCACGGATTTCGGTATGCGGAGGTGTCGGGTGTAGCAGGGAAGCCGCGTGCGGAAGATGTGCAGGCGGTCGTGTTTCACACGGATGCTCCGTTTACGACGGAGTTGAAGACGAAGAGCGAGATGCTCAACAAATTGTGGAGCAATATTTTGTGGGGGCAGAGGTCGAACTTTGTGGGATTGCCGACAGATTGCCCGCAGCGCGATGAGCGATTGGGATGGTCGGCGGATGCGCAGGTATTTTGGCGAGCGGCGAGCTACAACATGGATTTGACGGCGTTTTCGAGGAAGTTCAGCGGCGATCTGCGCGCGACGCAGGTTGGGACAGCGATGTACGGCATCTATGCGCCTGGGACGAACCTCATAAATCCGGGGCACGGGACGGGATGGAGCGACGCGGGGGTAGTGATTCCGTGGACGTCTTGGATTCAGACGGGTGACCGGAAGGTGGTGGATGAGAATTGGGAAGGGATGAAGAATTATCTCGCGGCCATTCACGAGAAGAATCCGGACTATTTGTGGAAGAACGATTATGGGATTCCGTTCGCGGATTGGTTGGCGCCGGAGGGCGTGACGCCGGTGGATTTGATCGCGACGGCGTATTGGGCGTACGACGTGACGTTGATGAAGCAGATGGCAGCGGCGACGGGGCGGACAGCGGAAGCGGCGGAGTATGGGGAGATGTTTGAAAAGATTAAGGAAGCGTTTGTGAAGGCGTATACGCGGCCGGATGGATACGTGGGAGGAGTGCCGCCACCGCCGGTGTTTGCGTCGGGAACGCAGACGAGTCTTGCGGGCCAGCCGGTGGAGACGCAGACCGGGTATGTGCTGGCGATCAATATGAATTTGCTGCCGGAGTCGGTGCGAAAGGCGGCGGGGCAGCGGCTGGCGGATCGGATTGCGGCGAATCATGGGCAGTTG
>Ga0209006_10001237_pt1 | contig 23161 bp, 14 predicted proteins | sample JacPin_JW_Ref_O2_FD_188567 | JGI IMG/M metagenome (GOLD analysis project Ga0209006, IMG submission 188567) | Forest soil microbial communities from Algoma, Ontario, Canada - Jack Pine, Ontario site 1_JW_Ref_O2 (SPAdes) (version 2) | ecosystem: Environmental > Terrestrial > Soil > Boreal... | reverse complement strand
GCTGCCGACGGGAGAAGCCTTGAGGTGATCGGGATCCTTCACCCAGTAATTCACGTTCTTGTATGTCCAGTCATAAAGTTTCCGTGCGGCAAGCACCGGATTTTGTTCGCCGGCGGTGATCGATGCGGCGAGTTTCCTGATTTCGTCGTTAACGATCACGTGCGTCGCCGGTTGCAGGTAAGCCGCCAGGGCCAAGCGTTCTTGATCGGTGAGGGGACGCGTCTCACCCGCGTTGATCGTGTTTCGAATTTCGGTGCGGGTTAAGTCGAATTCCTCTTTTAATTGGATCTGATCCTGAGTGGGGTTTTCGATATCCACGTATCCCACCCTGTTACCCCACGAATCCCGGGCATACTGTGTCCTATAATCGCCGCCAATAACCACATTAAAGTTGCGCACAACCGAATAGGCATCCTCTTGCGGAACAGCGAACCAAACGCGCACTGTCTTCGCGCCTTTGGGGACCTTCACCGTCAAAACATTATTGACGTGAAACGACGCCTGTTTTGGCAATGTGGTTCTGGGAACATCCAGCGCCCAAGTTGTCGTGGAAAATAGGAACAACAACGCCAAAAAGAAGACTTTCTGAAGCATAGGGATGTTCCTCTGTAGCTCTTGTAAATTAGACGCCTCATAGGCGGCTCTAGCGGCAGAAACGCGGTATTTTTCAGACTGAGCCACTATCGCTCGTGGAACTAACGAACGGAGTACATGCGGGAAGCATTCAGGTGAATCCGACATTGCAGGTCGAGTTGTGGCTGTAGTCCGGCACTGTACCTGTTAAATGTCCCTGAAATTGTATCCACATCAAGGACACTTTGTCGCTATGGAGACCGCAAGCCTAAACCAGGTAATACAGTGCTTGCCGATCTACCCGCATCAGTTCAGTGTTTCCGCAATGTGCACAGGAATTGTCCTCCAGCAGGTCATAAACATGGCGAATTGCCTTGAGAGTTGCAGAAAACTTCTCGTCTTCTTCGGTAAAAACGCGGTCAGGGGGAAGCCAATCCTGGAAGCGCAGATTCTCCATCGCTTTCGCAAATTCTTGACGAATGCCGCAGAGTAACACCGTTACCCCGGTGGCCTGCATGTCATGCAGAAAATGATCGAAGCGTTCCATTGAAACCATATCTGGATTTCGAGTGCGCTTGAGCCGTAACACCACGAAGCGAATGTTTTCGTCCTGCGTCCGTTGTTTAATTTGATTGAAACAACGGTCGAGCTCCGGCGCGGCGCCAAAGAATAGTTCGCCTTCCAGATCGTAAAGCAGCATTGCCGTGCAAGGCGAGTCGTCCGGCAAACGCTCACGAACGACGCGCTCGCCGCTGACCACCAGTTCCGACCAGCGCAGAAGCGCGGCGCGAGGTACGAACATCACAATGGATAAGGCCACGCCGATGAGGATGGAGAACTCCACGCTGATAAACACCGCCGAAAAAGCCGTGACCAAAACCAAACCTGCGTCATAGCGTGAGGCGCGCATGGCGTAGCTCAGCCGCTTCCAGTCAACCAGCCTTGCGGCCGTGACCAGGAGCAGGCCGGCCAGAGCAGCTTTGGGAATGTAGCGAGCCAAGGGCGCGAGCGCGACTACGACCAAGGCGACCGTCCCTGCGGCGAAGACTCCGGAGGCGCGGCTGACGGCGCCGGCTTGAAAATTGATCGCTGAACGGGTCAGCGAGCCAGAGCCGGGCAAACACTGAAAGAATCCGCCGGTAAGATTCGCCAGACCTTCAGCCAGGCACTGCCGGTTGTAATCGAGTGTTTGGCGTGTGGTGTTGGCAATGGATTTGGCGATTGCCAATGCTTCCAGAAGCCCGAGGAAAGCGATGGCCAGCGCGCTTCCCGAAAGTTCTTTGACCCACCAGAACTTAATTTCAGGAACGTGCGGTAACGGCAGGCTGCGGGGAACGCTGCCGACCACCGATATCATCGTCTTGCCGTCGAGGGCGGGCTTTGACCAGCCGAATGCAGCAGCGACAATGGCGGCGACAATCAGGGCCAGCAGCATGTCAAACTGCGGCAGATGATATTTGCGCGCTAACTTTCTAAGTACGACGACCAATACAATCGTTCCCAATCCAATACCGAGCGCGCGCGGATTCACATGGCCACCGCTAAGTGTCAGCCAGAGGCGGTAAAGAACATGCTGCTGTCCAGTGCCCCGGTCGCGAATGCCGGTTAGGTTTCCGAGCTGGGTTAATGCCACCAGAGTGCCGGCTCCGGCCATGAAGCCGATGATGATGGACTCCGAGATGTAGCGCGTCAGATCGCCGAGTTTGAAAACGGCTATCAGAATCTGAATGCTCCCAATCATGATTCCCAACAGGAACATGGCCTGGTAGGCATCGAAGCGGGCGTCGAGATCAAAGAAAGCGAGCGCGCTGAATACGACGAGAGAGATGGCATTGGTTGGCCCGTTGATCAAATGGGAGGACGAACCGAAGATCGACGCCACCAGCGTAACGACAATGGCGGAGTACAAGCCAAAGCGCGGATCGACGCCCGCGATGAGGGCGTAGGCCATGGCCTGGGGTAAGGAGATGGCGGCGACGGTGACGCCCGCGAGCAAATCGAAGCGCGCTTTTCCCCAAGAGTAGTCGAGATTCATTGTTTGGCCTGCACTGGTGTTTGCGCGGGAGGACGGATTGTGTCAAAGATGCCGGCGTCGGCAAAAAACTTCTGTTGCGCATCGTCCCAATCCTTGGCCAGGATCCTGATCGGGAAGAGATCGATCTGCGGCAACCGGTTCGCGTGCTTTTTTAGTACTTCCGGATTGACGGGGCGATAGCCGTGCTGGGCGATGATCTCCTGCGCTTGATCGGTGAAGAGAAACTCCAGGTATGCTTTGGCATATGCCTCGGTCTTTCGGCGCGCCACATTGGCATCCACCCAGGCCACGCTGGGCTCGGCGCGAATGCTGACCGGTGGATAAACAATTTCCAGATCGCCCCGATACTCCTCCGTTTCGAGGAGCGCCTCATTTTCCCAAGTAAGGTGGACATCTCCGAGCTTCTCCTGGGTGAAAGTATTGGTTGCATCCCGAGCGCCGACATCAAGAATTGGCACGTGTTGGTAGAGCTCTTTGAGGTATTGCAGAGCCTGTGCCTCGGTCCCACCGCGATACAGGATCGATCCCCAAGCGGCCAGAACACTGAGTTTTCCATTTCCCGATGTTTTCGGATTCGGCGTGATGACGGAAACGCCGGGGCCAACAAGATCGGGCCAATCCTTGATGTTCCTTGGATTTCCTTTGCGGACAACGAACACAATCGTTGAAGTGTAGGGCTCAGAATCATCGGGCAAGCGCTGCGACCAACCGTCGGCGATCAGCCCTCGCCTGCGAAGCACCTCGACATCGGAACGCAGGGCCAGTGTAACGACGTCTGCGGCTAAGCCGTCAATCACGGCCTGCGCCTGGCGTGATGAGCCGCCGTGGGACTGCTGGATGGTCAGTTTTCTGCCGGTCTGCTGGGCATATTGCGCAATGAACTGGCGATTCAGGTCCTGAAACAGTTCACGTGTCGGATCATAGGACACGTTCAGCAACTGGTTCGAGGTGTCGCCCTGAATGTTCTTCACGACCACCAGCGTTACTGCGATTACCACCGCGGTGACGGCAAACGCATTGAGCCAGAAAGTTCTCATGAGTCAGTAACTCCGCGGCGTGATGGGCCAGGGCCCTGGTGTCTAGCGGAGAATCATGCGGCCTTTCCAGCCTCGGTCGCGCCTTCCACTTCAATCAGTTTTCCTGAACGAACGTCATAGACGAACCCGTAGACAGGTATAGATTTCGGTACGAGCGGGTGAGTGCGAATACGCTCAACGTCGTCGATCACGGCTTGCGCCTGATCACGGATGGTCAGCCACTCAATATATTCCCCAGCGTTCGACCCCGGGCCATGACCCACATCGCGGAAGCCCTGAGGCGTCAATTCGGCGGTCTGCAGATTCGAAGCCAGCAATCCACGTATGACCTCGTTGGTGAAGAATTGCATCCCGCAGTCGGTGTGGTGGATGACAAAGAATTCGCGGGTGCCGAGGAGTTTGTAACTGATCACCAGCGACCGGATGGCGTCGTCGCTGGCCCGTCCACCCGCGTTGCGGATCACGTGGGCGTCTCCTTCGGCTAAACCGGCATACTTGGCGGGATCGAGCCGGGCATCCATGCAGGTGAGAATTGCGAAGCCACGGGCCGGCCGTAAAGCCAGCTTGCCTTTGTCTCCGAAATTTCCGGCGTATGCGCGGTTGGATGCAACTACTTCCGAAAGAATCTTACTCATTATGAAATCTCCCAACTGATCAACTTTGCCTGAAGGCTCGTTGCGCCCGACTCTGGCGATCCGGCACAGCGTTTCTCCGCAGCTTTGCCCGCCGGGCGAAAATGGTACGCTCAGCCCGTCCCAGCTCATTATACACATAGTCTATTATATTACTGGACATTCATCACCACCCGCTGCCAACCAGGCACTCGCCTTTGTCATGCGGGTCAGGGCTGTCCCTACGAGGCTATGACTTTGGCCGTGAACCGGTGATGAGGATGTCTACGAGTCTTCTGGCACTTTGCTGCCATTCCGGGCCGGACGCCACATAGGAGACTCCGATTAGCGCGCGGAGCAGATCGAATGGCTCCAGATCTTTACGAATGTCGCGGCTCTTGATGGCGCGCTTCACTAATGAGTCAATCGCTCCTTGAATCTGGCTGCGAGAACCTTCATACAGTTTCGATGGGCCACCGACGAGCGAGTTGAGCGCCGGGGCAATGATCTGTTTGGCTCCGATGTAATCAACGAATAAAAGCATCCAGGCTCGCAACGCTTCGACGGGAGACATGGCGTCGGAAAATTTCCGCTCAGCTGCTGCTAGTTTTTCAACTTCAGTCCGGTAGACCGCTTCAATCAGCGCGTCTCGGGTAGGAAAGTGCCGATACAAAGTTCCCGCTCCAACCCCTGCCTCTTTGGCGATGTCGTCGAGGCTGGTGTTTGCGCCAGACCGGGTAAACGCCTCCTTGGCCACCTCCAGAATGCGCTCGCGATTGCGCTGCGCGTCGGTGCGAGGTTTTCGGGGGGCGATTTTCTGACGTTTGAGAGGCATAAAAAAGTTGCAACCGGAGATAGTCTCCGGTTATCTTATCTACAGATTCGGAGACACTCTCCGTTTTAGCCGGAACGCGGTGGTCTGTCAATAGCGCTCTCCGGCTTCGAAAGGTGAGGAATATGAATTCAGTGGTTCGTCATCAACCATCAAAAACTTTCAATCGTCACCATCCTTGCCCCGACCTCGCGAGCATGGCGGAGAGAGAATTATCGGCATTCTTCCACGCCATCGTGCAGCGATTCGGGCCCGAACAGGCGAAGTTCTCAGCCGAAGACTGGCTTCGTGAGTTGATCGAGATGGACGCCCTGCCCGCTTCCGTTCGCGAATGGCGGTTGATTACGGCAAAGGCCTCGAGTCGGCTCGCAAGCCGAGTGCGGGCGAACGCTTCGTCCATCTCGTCGTCATTAACCTCATCCTTATCTTCGTCCTTATCGCCATCTTCGTCCTTATCGCCGTCCCGCTCAACCGAATCCCAAATTGCTTAGGAGGAAACGACTATGCGCGTTTTTGTTACTGGTGCTACAGGTTTCATTGGTATGGCAATCGTCCGCGAACTGATCGACTCCGGTCATCAGGTGCTCGGCCTAGCGCGTTCCGATGCGGGAGCAAAGTCGCTGGCCGCTATCGGCGGCAACGTAAACGTAAAGGTCCATCGGGGCGATGTTGAAGATCTGGACAGTCTTCGCAGCGGAGTCGCTGCCTCGGATGGCGTAATTCACACCGCTTTCGTTCACGATTTCTCGCGATTCAATGAAGTATGCGAGATCGACCGCAGGGCAATTGGGGCTCTCGGCTCCGCGCTCGTTGGTTCCGACCGACCCCTGATCATCACTTCGGGGGCGGCGATTGCCGCCACTCCCGGCCGCCTCACCACCGAGGAAGACGAGCCCAATTCGCCCATTCCCCGCGTAGCTTCCGAGCAGGCAGCAGCGGCGGTGGCTGCGCAGGGCGTGCGCGTTTCGGTAGTGCGGCTTCCGCAGGTGCATGACCCGGTCAAGCAAGGCCTGGTCACTTACTTGATCGCTTTGGCTCGCGAGAAAGGTGTCTCCGCGTATGTCAGCGACGGCCTCAACCGCTGGCCCGCCGTGCACCGGCTGGATTGTGCCCATTTGTACCGGCTGGCGCTGGAGAAAGGTACGGAAAAAGGATTTGCCGGAGGTCGCTATAACGCAGTCGCGGAACAGGGCGTCCCGCTCAGAGAAATCGCCGAGGCCATCGGCCGCGGTTTGAAAGTGCCGGTGGTCTCCAAATCCCCGGAGCAGGCGGGTGAGCACTTTGGTTGGCTGGCGCACTTCGTGGGTCACGATGTTCCGGCTTCGAGCGCCCTCACACAGCAACGGCTGGGATGGCGGCCCACCGGCCCTGGACTCATCGCTGATCTGCACGCAATGAATTACGAACATGCAGAGGAGCCAGCAGTCGTGCGCGGGTAACATGCGAGCGGCAGCAAGACTTGGAACTACCGGGTGGCTATCTTAATAAAATGAGTTTGGGTAGGCGGCGGTTCAAGCCGTGTCGCCCATACCTGAAAACGGGGCTTTTGCCCTGCGGTGAGGAGACAACAAATGGCTAACACAATTGAAGCAATTACATTCGGAGCAACTTCCACGACAGAAGACGTCCTGTCTGGCCTGAATCTCAACGGCAAACGGATTCTTGTCACCGGAGTATCAGCCGGTCTTGGCATCGAAACCGCTCGCTCACTGGCCGCCCATGGCGCTCACGTTGTAGGAGCGGCGCGCGATTTGAAGAAGGCCAAAGCTGCGACTGAACAGGTGCGAAAGGAAGCCGCGGTCAGTCGCGAAAGCTTCGAACTGGTTGAACTCGATCTGGGCAACCTGAAAAGCGTGCGTGCCTGCGCCGACCGGTTGCTGGCGAAGGGGAAGCCGTTCGACGTGATCATCGCCAATGCCGGAGTCATGGCCACACCGTTCGGCAAAACAGCCGACGGATTCGAAACCCAGTTTGGCACAAATCATCTCGGCCACTTTGTTTTGGTCAATCGGCTCGCATCGCTTATTCGTTCCGGCGGACGGCTGATCAATCTTTCTTCTTTAGGTCACCGCTTTTCTAATGTCGACCTCGACGATTTCAACTTTCAACGGACTCCGTATGATCCCTTTGTTGCCTATGGAAGATCCAAAACGGCTAACATTCTGTTCGCAGTTGGATTCGACAAACGACATCAGGATCGCGGGGTTCGCGCGGCCGCAGTCCATCCCGGAGTAATCCATACCGAACTGGCGCGCCACGTGGACGGCAGCGCAATCGAAAAAATAATCGAACAACGGAATCTGCAACTCGCGGCAGAAGGCAAACCGCCGTTCCAGTGGAAATCCATCCCCCAAGGAGCCGCAACTTCAGTATGGGCCGCAATCGTTGCTCCAGCTGAAGAAGTGGGCGGCCGGTATTGCGAGGACTGCCACGTCGCCCATCTCGTGCCAGCCGACACCCCCATCAACACCTTGAACGAAGGAGTCCTTGGATACGCGCTCGATGAGAACAATGCTGAGGCCCTCTGGAACAAGAGCGAAGAACTGGTGGGAGAGTCTTTTTAGTCGTCCTCTTGAAAAGCCTCGTGAACCGGGGCGTGGATCGGTGGGTGTGCAGAGAAGCGGACTCCAGCGACCAGGCCCCAGCCTCGATCATGCTTGATCTTCAGACACGAGGTTCATTACTTGCTCATCATCCGCAACGAAGAGAGCCTAGAACTGGACCGTCCGGATGTGTCCGTCGCATTGCATCGGTCCAGCCCTTCCGCATAGTAAACGCGCAAAGGCTTGGCGGTTGGGCGGGTTCGATCGACGCATTTATCGTCCAGTGACCGAGTGTCATGACAGGGTATCCAGCCGTTTATCGATGTTGTTAATGTTGAAGGCCGCGACTTTCACCGAGGCCCTCTCGTCCCCCTATGCCGGATGCCCTTTTTAAATGCATTGTTGATGACCGTTATCATACCAACTTATCCATCATGAATAACATTGTCGCGTCAACGGCTGATATCGCAACGGTTGAGAAACTGGGCCACTAACAGTATGCTATCGGCGATGCAAATTCTCTTGCATTTTCGTTGCGTCTGAGTTGCGCGCGAGCTGCTGGCGAAATCAACAAAGCATCAACGCCCGATCTGCCGAAATGGATACGACGGCGCATGTCAGAGTACCTCACAATTGAAAGGAGAAATGTCTTATGAAACACTCCCCCACTTTCTTCCTGGTTGCAGTTGCAACAGTGGCCGGCTTTGTAGCGCTGGTTGCTCCTGCACGAGGAAACGCGGATGGCGATTCCGCACCATATGTTACCGAAATACCCCACGGTTACCGCGACTGGAGATGGATCTCGTCGGCGCATGAGGCAGGTAATCTCAACAGTTTGGGCGCTCTTCTGGGTAACGACGTCGCGATTAAAGCTTATCGGGACGGGAAGCTTCCGTATCCGGATGGCACCATGCTCGCCGCCTTGCATTACCGAAACGTTCCATCGGATGAGAACAACAAAATCTTTGGGCAGGTACAGTCTTTCGTTCCCGGCGCTCCCACCAACATTCAGTTTATGGTGAAGGACTCGAAGAAGTACGCCGCCACCGGCGGCTGGGGGTTCGGTCACTTCGCCGATGGCAAAGCGGGCGACGCAGCGTTTATGAAAAGCTGCTTCCCATGCCACGAGAAAGCCAAATCGACCGATCTGGTATTTACTCGCTATGCGCCTTAAGGCCGACAAGTGGATCAGAAAGGAATGCCGCCGATGACGAATCCCACTACACTAGTTGACTAGGGTGTGAGTGGGATCCGTCTTCTGAACTCTGGGAACCGGCAAGAGTATCCTGAAATGAAAATTCGCGGTACGCCAGGCAAACGCGCGCCGTTCCGACTATGTTCGCGGTCATGTGTGCTGGCAAACGCGGAGTTGTTTCAACAATCAGCTGTATGGCAACCCTCCTTCGAGAACTTCGGGGGACTTTTTGGGAAATGATTTATTTGCCGGCTGGAAACGTTCGGTCAGTGGAAGCCCAGCCTCGTGTTGACTCCCGCACGATCAATGTGGGTGCAACGCGCAGCACAATTGATTTCCTCGTCAGCTTTCCCTCAATCCGGTCCATGAGAAGCGCGACTCCTTGCGCTCCGATGTCATAGCCTGGCTGTGAAACGGCTGTAAGTCTAGGATGGAAGGCGCGGTCTCCAACGAGATCGTCAAAGGTGGCGATAGCAACGTCCTCGGGGTAACGTACTCCGAGTTCCTCAAAGGCTCGAAGAACCCCAAAGGTCATGACTCCGTTTGAAACGAGTATCGCGGAGGGTCTCTCATGCCGCAGCAGAAGTTCTTTCGCCAGTTGATATCCCGAGCCTTCGCGGAAGTCACCCTCCAGAATCAGCTCTTTCGAGACCTGAATTCCCGCCTCGCGAAGTCCTTGTTCATAACCTCGAAGACGTTCGCGCGCCACTATCAATTCAAGCGACCCGGTAATGATGGCGATGCTGCGATAGCCCGTTCTTGTAAGGTGACGAACGCAATCCTGCGCGCCTCGAACATTATCGAGCATAACGGCGTCTATTTTTATGCCCGCCGGAACTCTGTCGAGACACACAATAGGGATACCGGACGCCACCGCTTTTCGAATATGATTGATATCTTTTCCGCGGGTCGGCGCCAAGAGAATTCCGTCAACTCGCCGCGATCGGAGTGCGGACACGATTCGTTGCTCGCGTTCAATTGTTTCGTCGGTATTCGCCGCAACCAGAAGAAAGCCACGTTCCAAGGCTTTGTCTTCGGCGCCTCGCATGATTTGCGGAAAGAACGGGTTTGTAATATCCGGCAACACCATGCCCAACATATATGTCTGGTTCACCTTCAGACTGCGGGCAATCTCATTGGGATGAAAGTCAAGATCCCGGATCGCAGCTTCAACGCGCGCACGCAGAGCAGGACTGACCCGTACAGTTCCACGGATCACATTGGAAACCGTACCAGTCGATGAGCGAGCGCGTTTTGCAACTTCTACGATTGTTGCCATAACATCATTGCGATAAGAAAATAGTTTTTCAGACAAGAGTCAGGGCCAGTTTTGTAACCGAAGCCGCGGGAAACTGAAAGGTGATTGTCTTTCCGGTCGATGGCACGTCTTTCATCTGCGGACTGACTGCATTTCGCTGCTCGAAAGTGTTGTGCGCGTTCAGGACGGAATTGGTGAGAACAGTGGCGGTTCCCGACTTCACATTGGCTCCATGCAGGACGATTTCTGCCTCGCGGATTTCGCTCACGTGCGGGTTTACAACACTCAGCACAAGTTCTTTGTCATGCAGAGACGCGGAACCGCCCAACCCCCAGAAGGAAGCAGGTTTATCGTCACGCAAATAATTGGCATCGGGTGCGGAGTAAATGGTTCGCACCGCTTGACCTCCCTGATGCGCCGCGTACATTCCGAAGACGTGGCCGACCGGAGTGATACAGAACTTGTCTTCGTGGGCTAAATAGAGACTGTTTAAGCAGTTGATAAGCTGCGCCGGACTTGTCAGCTTAACTTTTTCTGGATGGCGGTTAAAGATATCAAGTGTCATCGCACTGAAGAGTGCGTCGCGCAGAGTGGGAACCTGCTCCAGAAAGTTACTCTTAGTAAGTTCGCCGCCCGGGCGATACCATGGACCCCATTCGTCAACCACGAGCTTCACTTTATGTTGGGGATCGAACTCTTCCATGATTTGCCAATGTCCGCCGATCAGTTTTTCAACTCGACTCCCCTCACGTAACACTTCATACCAGTCCTGATCGTCGAACTTGAGAGCATTGCCTTTGCCTTCATCCCAATCCTCTGTGTGTCCACGGCTCAGATTCCAGGTGTAGTAATGAAGAGCCCAGCCGAATATGGAGTCGAATAAGTCCTTATCTTTTCGTGCAATTTCCTCGAAGAACTCTCGTGTCCATTGCCAGTTATCCTCGTTCGGGCCAGACGCGATCAAGGATAATGGTTTTCCATACTGCGGTAGCCAGTTGGTATATCTGCGAAACTCGACCGCATACTGCTGCGCCGTGAAATTTCCGCCGCATCCCCACGACTCGTTCCCCACGCCCCAGTAACGAACGTCATATGGTTCACTGGAACCAGACGCGGCGCGTGCATCGGCGAGAGTGGTGCTTCGAACGGGGGAATTACAGTACTCCACCCAGCGATCGAGCGATTGAGCCGGCAAGCTGCGTACATTGGCTGCTAAGTACGGTTGACACCCGGCGGCCTGGCAGAAACGCATAAACTCGTCGGTGCCGAAACGATTGGACTCATAGCGATGATTGGCGGGCGCGGTGCTGCTATCGGCTTCGCTCCAAAAGTTCGTTCTGCGCGGACGCTGGTCGGGCGGACCGACGCCGTCGCGCCAGTCGTAACTATCCGCAAAACAACCTCCTGGATAGCGCACTACAGGAGCTTTGATTTTGCGCATTTCATCAATCAGCTCTTTGCGAATTCCATTGATATTGGGAATCGTTGAATTCTCGCCAACCCACACTCCGTCATAAATCACACCGCCGATGTGCTCGAGGAAGTGTCCGTAAATATTTGGAGAAATGATCCCCAGATTTTCATCCAGCAAAATCTCGATGCGCGAGTCTGGGGCGCTAGGTCCCACGGCTTTCGCCCCTAAGATGGTGGCCATTTTCGTGGGGTGCGCAAGCGACAAAGTCGCCGCTCCCATCGCAGCACTTCGGACGAACTCTCGGCGACCTATCATTACAAGTCCTGTCCTCCAGAAAAGCACACAAAAAGGGGTTCACTACCTGGAGCTGTACTCTGGGTCTCTTCAACGAGCTATACGTGGAACGGACGGGATATCTTCGCCTTCGGCTTCAACGCTGGTACCGACATGGCTCAAAAAATAAATTTAAAGCCGAACTCTCCAATGCGTGGCTGATGGGCCCCGCTTGGATGTAGGAAATTTGTGGGGACCTCTGGATTGAGAGGGTCGGTGCTGCCATTCACGCAATCGTCCGCGCCGGAGTTCACTTCGTATGAGCAAGTGGTGTTGTTTACGCCATTCCACTGGGGATGGTTGAAAATATTGAACGCTTCGGCACGAAATTCAAAGGCCATGTTCTCTTTTATTTTGAAGCTCTTGAATAACCCCATATCAAAGTTAAGACGACCTGGTCCGGCAAGAGAATTACGCCCCGAGTCGCCGAAAGTAAGGCCGGTGGGCTGCGAATATGCTCCGGGATTGTAGAGCAATGGACCATACGGCACGCCTGGGACCGGAGTGAAGTGTGGTATGGGGCCATGCGGGTCTCCGACCGTGTCGGCATAGGAACCCGAACCTACATTATTTCCAACTCCAGCATTGTCGTAAGTGCCGCCGTTCACAATAGTGAAGGGTTCTCCAGATTGTGCCGTGGTGATACCCGAAACCTGCCACCCTCCAAGAACCGATCCTTTGATCCCGTGCGAACTCTGAAAAATGGGAAGTTTGTAAATGTAACTGACGGTGAAAATATGGCGCTGATCAAACCCAGAACTCGCACGATAAGCAGACAGATTGTACGAGTCAACAAAAGCGCTGTCATAGCGGTCGGAAGAATTGTCGATGGAGTGACTGTAGGTGTAGGCGAGGGTTACTTCCAATCCCTTGGCGTTCCGTCTGCCTGAGACTTGCAGTGCGTTGTAGCTTGAGTTAGCTCCGCCAATGATGCCGTATATCGAGTCATATCCAGAATAGGGGCGGTACGAGTCAGGATCTGCGTTGCCGCAAGCGACATTTAAATTGATTACGGCCTGACCTGTAACTGGAGTTCCATTTTGAAGATAATTCATGCCATTGCCCAGATTGTCGCAGTCACCTCCAGCGATGATTTGGCCGGGTGTATATGGATTTTGGCCTGTCGGAACCGAATGGAGCTGGTTGCGGTCCAGTTGCTGTGAAAGATGGGTTCCCTTACTGCCAACATAGGCTACGGTTAAAAGCGTATCCTTCGCCAATTCCCGCTGAATGTCTACATGGTACTGCTGAATATACGGCCATTGGGTAACAGTCGTGATGGATGTCAATTGGCTGGTGCCACCGCCCAGAGGGAAGATTTCCGGTGATCCGCCCTGCGCACCGCCAATTGCGGTGTAGCCGTTAATGAACAACTGCACGGGCGCGATAATACCCGGCGGATTCCCCTCGAGCGACTCCGTATTCGCATCGTTTCCGTTGGCATGCTCGAAAAATATGCCGTAGCCGGCCCGAATTGCGGTCTTCCCGTCGCCCTTTGGATCGAATGCAAAGCCGATGCGCGGTGCCGGGTTCAGTAAATGATTCGACTGACAGCTAGGGTGCACTCCGTTATACCCGCAGCGCACCATGCCGGTCATGGTGTAAACACTTTGTCCCGGTGGGAAATTTAATGATCCATCGCCGTTAAGGGTCGGTGCGTTTGTCGCCACGTAGGCGTTGGGATCGAAATTATATGCGTTATGATATTTTTCGTAATAACTGCCATAAAGACTCAATCTGAGGCCAAGATTCAAGGTAAGACGGGACGTTATATGCCAGTCGTCTTGTATATATGGTTCGACGACCTTATAGCGGTTGTAGTATTTCTGATTTTGGTTGGGCTGAGCGAAAGTATTGATATATCCAGTAAGTAAGTCGGCAAAGCCATTACCGGTACTAGAGTAAGGACCGCCAAAAGGACTTTTCTGTTTATAGAATGAGTTCGGATTGGAATAATAGCCAAGACTCCCGTTGGGCTCTTCCTCTGCATCTTCATTTTTTTGCACAAAGGCGAAGTAAACTCCATATTGCCAATTGTGCTTTCCGACAATTCTGGTAAGGTTGTCATGAAAGCTGTAGGTTGGATTTGAATTATTGAAAGGCAGATAACCCGGATCGACGTCGAAGTTAAAATTACCCGGGCCGCCGATACCAAAAGCTGGAATCGTCCCATTAAAGCCATTCTCGAAAATCCCTGTCATGGTCATGCTGGCGGGACGCTTCCAGGAATTTCCCGTATTAAACAGGTGTAAGTGATTAGATGCGTAGCTGAAGACAAACTCGTTCAGCAGGTTTGGAGAAAGCGTGGCGGTCACACTCGTTACCACGCTGATTCCCGGACCCTGAATCGTCCCTCCAATAGCCGGGATGCTTGGTTGAGTCCATGGGGATTGCGGCGTATTTTGTGTCCAGGAGTCGTGAATGAAACGAATGTTTGCCCGCACTTTCGAACTAATATCGTCGTCTACTTTGATCAGTTCTTCATGCCAACTAATCGGGGCTGAGTAGGTTCCGAACAGTGAATGGCCGCCATTCGCGTTAGGGTTCGGAATATTCGCGACGATTGGGTTTGTATTAACTGGATCCAGCAAATTCGACGGAATGATGTTCTTAGGGAAACCCACCAGAATCGGGTTTCCATTCGCATCTTCCCCGTGTTTATGTTCAGCAGGACAGTTGATGTTGACTAACTCGTTGGAGTCGACCGGGTTCCCTCTTACAAATGGAGTGCCAGCGGCTGGACACACGTCACTGAAGTTCCCAGTGCGCTCGGCGGCTGTGGGAAGAAATTGGTTAGGATTATTGTAGACCGCCGGAACATTTTCTCTTCTGAATTCCTGAGACCAAAAGAAGAAGACCTTATCTTTCTTGATTGGGCCGCCCAGAATATACCCAAAATCATTCTTATTGTAGTAAGTCTTAGCCGTTCCAGGTTCGTCAAAATAATAGTGTGCGTTGAACGCCGCGTTCCGGATGAATTCGAAACCCTCACCATGGAAGGCATTAGTGCCTGACTTAGTGTTGGCTAGAATGGTGCCGGAACCATTTCGTCCATACTCTGCACCATACGTCGACGTAAGCACTCTGACCTCAGAAAGTGCGTCGATGTTGGGATAGACGTTTATGTTCGCATTGCTGCCTGAGTCCAACACCTCACCGCCATCGATTTCCCAATTATTAAACTCGGTGCGGCCGCCATTTACTGCGTAAGACACGCTACCGGCGGGTCCAACGGTCCCGTCATCCTGCCCAGTCTGATCGCTGACTCCCGGAACGAGTTTGATGAGCGTAGTGAAATCGCGACCGTTTAATTCCAACTGACTAATCTGCGCCCCAGTAATCGTCCCTGCCAATTCGGAGGACTGGGTATCAACCTTGCCGACCGTACTTCCCTCTACGACAACCGTGCTCGCTACCTGGCCAACAAGCAGTTTCGTATCTACACGTATCTTTTCGCCCGAGCGGAGGATTACTCGCCTCGCTTCGAACTTCCGGAAGTTGGGTGCCGAAATGGTGACGTTGTAGGTCCCCGCCCCCAGGCCTGCGACCAGGTAGTTGCCATCTGAGTTAGAGGCGGTAGCCCGGCGGAATCCTGTGGATGGGTCGCTAACCAATACATCGGCCCCCGCCACAACTGCCCCAGAATTATCGAGTACCGTTCCAGTAATTGAGCCCGACGACTGCGCGAACAAGGCTCCGCAGCCGAACAAACAATATGCCAACCCCCACACCAACCACCATTTCAGAAACATGGTCCCCTACTCTCGGTTGCCTCGGCAAATACCGCACGTCAATTTAGATATCCAATTCTGACGCGCCATTAAATTCATATCTGCGAGTCATGGTTTCGATAAAAACGTTCGCGTAATCGACCGACTATGCCCGAAATCACTGCAAAATTGAATCGCTTCAAAATTGAATCGCCATCGTCGTGCAAAACGGCACCTGGTGTCAAGCTGAAAAGTGCTGCCACAACAAGCGATCCCCGGGCGAGGAGTCCGCGAGCCGGTTGAGGCCGCCTGGCCTGTCGACAGTTCCGGCGACACGCGCACGCGTATGGAGGTGGTATGTCCTGTTTCACTTCAAGTAGGATATGATGTCGCCTTTGACGGGTGTGGTACTTGAAAGCTTCCAAAATTCCTGCGTTAAGGCTACCCTCAGCGCGGACGCACACATGATGTTTTGACCTATGAAGTTTGTAAGAAGCGTTTCCCGGGGAAAATCGAGTTCACTGGCGAGAGCGGCTATCAGTTGCATTTTACTTTGCGCTTGCGCTCCTGCATTCGCAACGGAGCCAGTACCAGTTCAGCCTCTAAATACGTCGGAACCCGGGCTGGAGCTCTCGCGTCCGATTCGATCCTGGGAATTTGTCTCGGCGCTCGGAAAGAGGAGCGGAGTTCTCGGGAAAGAACAGGGAACATTTGAAGCCTGGGTGTATCCAGTGAAAATCCTGCGCGATTTTCATCTGAATTTCCGTGTCAATGGCGAAATCTTGCCCGCGGAAACCGTTGCGCGAACTTTAGTTGTCCGCCCCGAGTCCACCACCATCGTTTACGCGGGTGACGATTTTTCGGTGCGTGAAACATTGTTCGCTCCTGTCGATGAGGCGGGCGTCATCATCGCGCTGCACGTCGACACTGTTCGACCCCTCGAGATCGGGGCCATTTTCCGTAGCGACTTTCAGCTGGAATGGCCGGGCGGTATGGGAGAATCCAATAAAGAATGGGATCCGGTTTTACACGCTTTTCGGTTTGAATCAGAATCCGGAAGGTTTGACGCTTTGGTCGGCTCGCCGTCCGCCACCAAGACATCTGAAGAATACTCATCTAATTATTCGCATTCTTCCGAGGACTCCTTTTTGCTGGGCCCGACCCTAAAGGGAACCGACGATAAGCTCATCGTTATCGCCGCGTCCTTCGCGGGGCGCGCGCCGCTGGCGAACCTCTACGATCACTTGGCGAAGGACTACCTAGCTTTGCTGACCGATTCCGCGGAATATTACCGCAATTACCTGGCGCGAACCGTAAACCTTAGGCTCCCAGACGCAGAAATTGAAAAAGCGTATGACTGGGCCCGGGTTAGCATGCTGCAGGGCTTAGTGCACAATTTGTTCTTAGGGGAGGGTCTGGTTGCGGGATTTGATACATCGGGCGAAGATGCACGCCCCGGCTTCGGTTGGTTCTTTGGTCGCGACGCGGAGTGGACGTCGCTTGCGTTCGACGCGGCTGGGGATTTCTCGACTGCGCGTACCGCCTTGGACTTCCTCATCAAATATCAAAGGGCCGACGGTAAGATCATTCACGAAATATCGCAGAGTGCGACTTTTCTGGACTGGTTTAAAAACACACCTTATGCGTATGCCTCCGCGGATGCTACGCCGCTGTTTATTGTGACAGTGAACGACTATGTGACGCATAGCGGAGACCTCGATTTCGCTCGACAGAAATGGGACAACCTCTGGCGCGCGTATCAGTTTCTCCAAACCACCTACGATGGTCAGGGATTAGCGCAAAATGCAGGTGTGGGTCATGGCTGGGTCGAAGGTGGCCCACTGTATCCGGCAACGACTGAACTTTATCAGGCGTCGTTAGGACTGGAAGCCGTACGCGCCCTCTCGCACCTTGCTCACCTATTGGGTAAAGAAGATCTCGGCCTTCAGTTGGGGCAGATCTTTGAACGACAGAAGCCAATTTTGGATAAGGCCTTCTGGTCGGCGGAAAAACAAATCTACACCTATGCTTTGCCTCCAACCATTCCCGGTACGAATCGAGCAGAAATACTTCGTCAGCTCATGGACACAACGAGCGTCCTAGCCACCGTGCCAATGTGGTTTGAGCAGCTTGATGGCGACCAGGCGCGAAGCATGATTCGGCAACTCGCGGGCCCCGATCATCAGACTGACTGGGGCATGCGAATTCTGTCTTCTCACGACCTGAACTATGATCCGGGTGGCTATCATTCTGGAGTGGTGTGGCCGCTGTTTACCGGATGGGCTTCGGTAGGGGAGTATCACTATCACCGCCCACTTCCTGCTTATACAAACCTCCGCGCCAACGCGCTGCTTGCGCTGGATGGATCGCTCGGACATGTCACCGAGGTTCTTTCCGGCAGGTACTATCAGACGTTATCAACAGGATCGCCGCATCAGATTTGGTCGGCGGCCATGGTGGTCAATCCCCTGTTGAGTGGCCTTTTTGGATTGCACACCGACGCGGTCGGCTGCCACTTAGATTTCATTCCTCACATTCCTGCAGATTGGGAGCTGTTCTCTATTAACAACGTGCGGATTGGTGCGATGGGACTGGATCTCCGTTATGAACGAACAGCCGACCATATCCGGTTAGAGCTGCAATCGACACCCGTGGAATCTCTAAGAGTGAAAGACGCGAGTGACGGAACGGATAGGTGTTCAGTCCGGTTTTCACCTGGATTAAGTTCGCGTGCGAGGATTCTCGGGGTTCGACTCAATGGCCACGCACTTCCCTTTCACATTGAATCAAATTCATCGGATCAGCATGTGCGCATGGAGATTCCGGTTGGCGGCGGCCGAAGTGTTGTTGAGGTTCAACTGAAGAATGATTTTGAACTGAGCCTGCCGTCCACTCTTCCTGCTCTCGGAAGTACAAGCCACGGTTTGCGAGTTCTCTCAGAAACATGGACGGCAAATCGGGATACGCTGAGCCTTCTGCTCTCGGGCTCGTCCGGAGAGCGTTACGAGCTCTCGGCTTGGAACGCAAATCAGATTTCCTCCGTGGAAAACGCGGAACTAGAGAAAACAGGTGGACCGAAGGCAACCGTCCGAGTCCAACTTCCACAGGCCGCACCAGGAGTCGATCCACAGGCTACGATCATCTTTCATTTTGTGCAGCGTAAGTAATGTCGCTAACGCAATATGAGTTCGAAAATCACAGCGTTCATAAGTCATGGGAGCGGCACGAATGTCTAGAAATCTGAGCGTGGCCACGGTGCTAATCGTAATCATAAGCATGAACCTATCCGCTTCGTTGTGCCACGCCAAGGGTCACAACGTCGACGCGGGAGGCCATCAATGGTGGCAAAACGCTGTGTTCTATGAAATATATCCACGCAGTTTTGCCGACAGCAATGGCGATGGCGTAGGAGACCTCAATGGCATCGATTCGAAACTTGGCTACTTACAAGATCTCGGCGTCGACGCAATTTGGATTACTCCGTGCTATCCCTCGCCGCAGGTCGATTTTGGCTATGACGTGACTGATTACGAAGACATTGACCCCATGTATGGAACGCTGAAGGACTTCGAGCATCTGTCGCACGATGCGAAGGCTCATCAAATCCGCATAATCATGGATTTTGTCCTCAATCACACATCACCCCAGAACAAATGGTTTATCGACTCTGCGTCGTCGCGCACATCGGTGCATCGTGACTGGTATATCTGGCGGGACGGTAGAGCGCCCGGGGTTCCACCTAATAATTGGATTTCCGGTTTTGGCGGTTCTGCCTGGCAACTAGACCCCAGAACAGGCCAGTACTATTACCACTATTTTGCCGTTGGCCAACCCGATCTCAATTGGCGAAATCCTGCTGTCGAAAGCGCCATGTTCGACGTCACACGTTTTTGGTACAAGCGGGGCGTGGCTGGGTTTCGGCTCGATGCCGTAGACCTTCTATTCGAAGATCCAAATCTTCACGACAACCCGCTCTTGGAAGGAACCAACGAGCTTGGCGACCCTAACATGCAAAACAAATACAACGACAAGCTGCCCGAAGTTCATATCGCGCTGAAGAACTTGCGCCGGGTGGCGGACAAAAGCGACGCGGTCTTAATTGGAGAAACTTACACTTCGAACCGTGACGAATTAAAGGAGTATTACGGCGATCACAATGACGAAATCCAAATGCCGATGGATTTAATGTTTTGCACAGTAGATAAACTTTCCCCAGCGGAATTTCGGACGCAAATTGCCAACGCCGAGTCGACTGGGGGATGGCCGGTTTACGTAATCGGCAACCACGATATGACCCGCTCGTATAACCGGTATGGCGACGGGCAACATAACGACCAAATTGCCAAGCTGATGGCCGGCATGTATCTGACTCTTCGCGGCACACCGATTATGTACTACGGCGAAGAACTAGGGATGGAGAACAACGATCCGGTACGCAAAGAGGACGTAAAAGACCCGATCGGCATCGTCGGATGGCCAAAAGAAAAAGGACGCGATGGGGAACGAACTCCCATGCAGTGGAGCGATTTACCATTTGCTGGATTCAGTTCTACACAACCTTGGTTGCCGGTGCCGGCTAGTTTCAAAACTCACAATGTGGCCAGCGAACAAGCAGATCCGGCGTCCGTTTTGCAATTTTACAAGCACCTGCTGGCCCTCCGCCGGCATGAGGCAGCCTTGTTGTATGGGGATTATGTGGCACTCAACCAGGACAACCCGAACGTCCTATCCTATCTTCGCCGTTACAGGAATGAAGCCGTACTGGTCGTTCTGAATATGTCTGCGGCGCCGCAACAGGTCGGCTTCAATCTAGCGGAGCAAGGCATTCCTTCCACGAAGCCACGTACCCTGCTGACGACTTTGACCGGCACCCCGAGCGGGAAATTAGATCCGATCGAATTAGATCCATTCGGGGTTTACATCGCACGAGTCTCCCCATGAAAAAGACTCGCATGCAGACCCCATTTATCAAAGGGCGGCTGATTTACCGTAGGATAATTTGCTTATTGCTGATATGGATCGCGACAAGTTCGATGGCCCTGGCCCAGTCGGAGCATGACAAGCAGTCATCTCTCTCTAGTCTCATCTCGCCACATGACTACATTCAGAAACGTGTTTCGAGTTATGACCACAGCGGCGGCAATGACGACTATGTCAAAATGGGGTCCGGCAACACCATCACATTGCTCGACACTGGTGGCCCCGGAATCATCACACACATCTGGATCACCATGGCATCGTCCGAAAAATATCACCTCAAGAAGCTTGTCTTACGAATGTATTGGGACCGGGAAGTCTCGCCCAGCGTGGAAACTCCAATTGGCGATTTCTTTGGACTCGGCCTTGGTGACTATTTTCAATTTGAGTCGACCCCACTGGCTGTTGCGTCGGATAAAGCACTGAATTCTTTTTTTCCAATGCCTTTTCATAAGCGGGCGCGCATCACAGTGACCAATGAAGGAAGTACTGATGTCGATGCCTTTTATTTCAACATTGACTATCAAGCTCTGCCCCACGACTTGCCTGCTGACACGCTATATTTTCATGCCCAGTACCGCCAAGCCGCGCCAACGAAGGGTTGGACTGCACAGTGGGCGTCAAATGGCGAAGCTGTCGTTAACGGCAAAAAGAATTTGGACGGGGAAAATAACTACGTCTGGATGGAAGCCACTGGACGCGGCCACTTTGTCGGCGTGACCATGTCCATTCTTCAGAATCAGGACGGCTGGTGGGGTGAAGGCGACGATATGTTCTTTGTCGATGGAGAAAAGCAGCCATCCATTAACGGCACGGGATCAGAAGACTATTTCTTGGGAGCCTGGGATTTTGGCGAGCACCCTTTTTCATATGCTTTATTTGGAGCGCCGGTGAAGGGCGTGGAGTTTGCAGGTAGCCGATCTTCCGTCTATCGATTTCACCTGGATTCGCCTATTCCTTTCACCAAGTCTCTGCGAGCGACGATTGAACACGGCCATGCCAATCATCGCTCCGATAACTTTTTTTCTGTCGCTTATTGGTATCAGAACGAACCTCATGCCGCTTTTCCCGCGTTACCTACGGTCGAACAGCGCCTGCCCCGAATCTATCCCGTCGGAGGCCCAGGGAATGCTGCGAAATAAGCGCCTCGAGAACAGAATTCGCCTCTTTCCGTTATTGCTGATAGCCCTATCTCTCTTTGAATTATCTGCCGCAGCCGAGAACAATGCACATGAACATCCGCTTATGGTCGGCTACTTTCTTGGTGAGGGCATCCGCAAACAGTTCTTCGTGAAGAATCTGCTTTTGCAAGGAGACATGTTGTCGCTCGATCAGATCAATTATTCCCAGGGACATATTGCCGAGAATCAATGCGCGATTGCCGATCAGGAACTGGATCTGAATTACACATTCTCCGCTGACAAGAGCGTAGACGGCACTCCCGATACGCCTGAAATGCCGCTGCGCGGAAACTTTCACCAACTCCAGGAAATAAAAAAGCTTTATCCTCATGTCAAGATTTTGATCTCCCTTGAAGGCAGGGGAGAAAAGTTTGCCGAAGCTGCACAGCCTGTGAATCGTCGTGCTTTCGTTGCTTCTTGTATTCAGAAGTTTATCGAGGGCAAGTTTGCCGAAGGGATCGCAGCTCCCGGTTTATTCGATGGCATCGACATTGACTGGGAGTATCCCAAAGAAGCCGACAAGTTCAACTTCGTCGCTTTACTCGGAGAATTTCGCCGCCAACTTAATTCAGTCGACCGAAACCTTCTGCTAAGCGTCGCGATGGGCGACAATCGTATTACCTATCAGCATTTGGACATGTCAGCAGTTGCTCTATACGTCAACCAAGTCGGCGTTATGAACTATGACTACAGCGGCCCTTGGAGCAAACGAACCGGACTGATCGCCCCTCTTTACAGCTCGCCTGGCGATCCCGAAAAAGACAGCGACGTGGCTTCAACCATCCGGGGTTATCGAGCCGCCGGCGTTCCCGCATCGAAGATACTACTTGGTTTGCCTTTTTACGCGTATTCGTGGAATCAGGTTCAGCAAGACAATAACGGACTATTTCAATTGGGTGAACCATCGCGCTTGGATCTGCCCTACAGTTATGTCGCTTCGATCCTGACTAAATTCAAGACTTATCGCGACGCTAGATCGATGGCTCCTTGGCTGTTTGACGGTAGTACCTTTTGGACTTACGACGATGAAATATCCATCCGCGCCAAGCTGAAGTACGCCAGGCAGCAAGCTCTGGGCGGTGTGATGATCTGGGAACTCAGTGGCGACACTCCGGATGGCAAACTGCTCAAAACCATTTCTGAACAACTCACCATCCACGATGCGGAGAAGGACACGGACGACACCGATGATGACAGTGATGCGGCGCGCGAGACTCCCTGAGTCTGGAGAGCCGCGGGAGTTAAGCAATCACATCTCGTTTCGTGGCTGTGTGATCGCGTGCGCGATCAGCGCTACGTTGTTTTCCGCTCAGAGATCCAGTGCACAAACCATCGAGGTCGATGTCACTCCCACGCACGTTGCCAATCATTTCCGCCCGAATAAAACGCTCGGAGCCGGAATTGATCGCATCCCGCCGGAAGCGATCGACAGCGGGTTGTCCGAACCCAATTTAAGCCGGGC
>Ga0209006_10001235_pt1 | contig 23180 bp, 21 predicted proteins | sample JacPin_JW_Ref_O2_FD_188567 | JGI IMG/M metagenome (GOLD analysis project Ga0209006, IMG submission 188567) | Forest soil microbial communities from Algoma, Ontario, Canada - Jack Pine, Ontario site 1_JW_Ref_O2 (SPAdes) (version 2) | ecosystem: Environmental > Terrestrial > Soil > Boreal... | reverse complement strand
CGACGGAATGTTTTCGATCGACATCGAAAACCGCGCCGAGTCGGAATCGACCTCGACGCGATGCACGTTGCGGGTCAGCGCCGGATCGGCCCAGATTTCGAGCCGGGTCCGGTCAGGGCCGATGCCGGCAAGCGACAGGGCAAATCTCGCGCCAACTCTTCCCGCCTCGGTTTCGCTTTGATGTAGCCACGATCTACGATCTCGTGAGTTGCGATAACCCGGACATTGTCGTCCTTTCTTATGAGGTCAAACAGAGCGTCATCGCTAAGATCAATTGGATTCAGTATCTGTCCCTGTTCAAAGGCCTTTCGCACCAGCGCCTTTTTGACTTGCAGCAGCAATCCTGGTTCTTGGCGAAGGATAGAAAGAATCTGGTCAGCGGAGAACGAAACCATCTGCTCCGCTTCCCGTTCGGCGCGAGAGTTTGCTTGATCGATTGCCGTGCTGCGGCTATAAGTGGCTGGCTGCTGGCTCCACGCGATTGGAGACACCGACTCCAAGGCAAGTAAAATCACAGCCGTGCAACGACGAAATATCGGGGAAAAATTGCTCATAACACCTCTGCGCAGCTGCCGGCCAACCGGAATCTCACGTTCGTCGTGGACGCGCTTGTTTTGAACGACACTTCAGCAAGGCTCGACATCGGCTTCATCCACCTCAACGGCTACCGAACGCATAATCAAATCGATAGACAGCACAACCCGGAACTTATCTTTTCTTCGTACCAGAATGCCTTGAGTGCCAGCCAGTGGGCCATATTTCACGCGCACTCGATGTCCAACTTTCAAGTACGGATGCGGTTCGGCGCGAATCCCTTTAGCTAGTCCGTTGACCAGAACCTCGATTTCGGCATCGGGCAGCGGCGCCGGCTGACCGTTGAAGCTGACAAACCGCACCACACTGGGAATTTGCAAGACACGCAACCGATCCTTCAAATCCAGGTGAACAAAGACGTACCCGGGGAAAAGCACCAGGTCCAGTTCCTTGCGCCGATCTTTCCATCGGCGAACGCTCCGGTATACAGGCAAGAAACAGTCTACGCACCGCTCCTCCAATTGCCTCGCGACTTGTTTTTCATGACGTGAACAGACATGTGCGGCGTACCAGCGGGTTTGCAGTTGAACCGCCAGCTGAGAACTGGGGAGCACTGATCCGCCCACGGAAACGAGATCAGGACTGTCCTTCAAAATTCGCCGACCCTTTGTTGTCAGTCTCCAGTTGCAGCTTCGCCCCCTCACTTACAGGGCATCTGTGAGCTAACCCGCACAAACTGCATCTGATCTAGGCTACGTCCGCTTCCGCCTTACCGCACAATCCCGGAGCCGACGCCTATCAAAACCCCTGACAACACACGAAGTCGCGGAGAGGTGAGCACCAGCGGCTTACAACTCCGCGACCGGGAAAAAATTCCACGCAAGCCAGCGAACTTACTCCCGCAAGCTTAACTGATCCTGAACCGGTTCTATATTTAGTCCGCATCGGCGCGTCTAGATCTCTACCAACGCCGGTTTGTTTCGCAGAACGCTCAAAATGCCCTGCTCGGATGATTCAACATGGCGTGAGCGGATATCCACAAAAGCCCAATAAAAAATGCCGCTGTTGCGTTCCGCGGCGAGCGCCAGAATCTTCATCTCGGGATAGCGGCCCAGCAAAAATCCGCTCAGGCCCGGCCGGGCTTCGGGATTCTCCAAAGCAAGAATCAAGTAATCAGGACGGGTGCGTTCCACCAATTCCGTGATTTCGGCTTCATCCTCGGTTTCGCCAACGACTTCGATATCGGGCTGATCCTCGATCGTGGCCAGGACCAAATCCTTCATCAATCGCGGCCGGTTTGCAACCAACACTCTGATTTTTTGCACGACCCTCTCCGTGCTGGACAGTTTCTCCTGTTCTGCCGCAGAAAGTAAGACCCAAATCAGATCCAGTGATTTAAAGCAGACAGTACCAAGAAGGTTCACGCAGCGACGAATGCCGGACTACTTGCATGTAGTTTTCGTACCTAATAAGTACCAGCCGCAAAATTGAACATCGGCTCATGCGACGGCTCCGGGGCTTCGGCAAATCTCGACCGCCTTGAACCGATCAGCTGCTCCGAGTTTACGTAACATGCGATGCACGTGGTTCTTGATGGTTTGCTCTGAGAGATTCAACTGCCCCGCAATTTCTTTATTCGTGAGACCGCGGCTAATCATCTGAACCAGTTGCTGTTCGCGGCGCGTAAGCCCGAGGTTATGCTTGATGACGAAGCTGTTCGGAGCGCTATTTTGACTCGCCACCAGTTCGAATAAACTCAAACAAAGCCCCGGCGGGCATACCGCCTCGCCGTTTGCGACGGAACGCACTGCAGTCGCCACTTCCATGGCGGAAGCGTCCTTCAATACGAAGCCTACAATTCCGTCCCGCACAGCTCGCAGAAAAGTCTCCTGGTCGGCATCCATTCCGATCATTACCACTTTGAGTCCGGGAACGGCGGCGCGGACTTCCGTGACCAACCGCAGGTCCGATAAGGCAACTGCAGCCGAATCAGACAACAAGACGTCGGGGGCGACGCTGCAGACTTGCTCTACAACATCGGGGGTGAAAGCGCATGCTCCCACCACCTTGATGTCATTTTTCTTGCTCAAAATGCGGGTTAGGGCTTCGCGCAAAAGCCGGTTCTCGGCCAGAATGAAAACTTGTACAGTTTCGATCAGATCAGCCATAACAAACCTCAACCCCTTCGCATGCGCCCCCTCACGCGGTGTTTTGATTCTCTCAAAAAGTGCAGCTAATTTGTTGTACTCAAGAATATATGCTTTCGCCGCAAAATGCGAGAAAGATAGCAGTTAATATTTGCATCCCTTCCAGATAGATAACAGCATCGCCCAACTTTCACGTCGCTGGAATACCGTGATTTCCTTAGGGATCAGCGAGAAAATCTTGCCAATCCCCCACCATTGGCTGGTGTGTTCGCGTTGCCCACAGCGGTTCCAGCAGCCGCTTCAACATCGGTGCCCGCACCAGAACTCTCTGTCGTGCCTGAACCCAGATCCAGAGGGCTTCTTGGGAATGTTAAGCTCTGAGCCTGGACGGGCTCAGGTTCTGTCGGAAAGTGCAGTTCGGAAGAGCGGCTTTGTTCGGATCGCAACGAGAGGACGCAGTTGACCAAGACACACCGACGACAAGGACAGCGCGGCGAAGAACGTAAGTGGCTGTGTTAATTCTCATCGCTAAAGCCGCGGCTATCGGGCGCAGGACCCTTTTCTGCCCGCAGCCACTTATACTGAAATGCAATCTGCAATGATCCCCGCTTCGTGGGGATTGCAGACTTCTACCGGATACGTTAGTGGCAACGACTCCACCTGTGCCGTCCGGCAAATGACTTGTTATGGAAATTGATATGGCGCTGTTAACCACATCCCTGGTGGGCCTGCTGATTTTATTGCTGGCGGGCTCGTGGGTGTATTGCGTGCTAACCGCGGTGGCGGCCCGGCGTTACCTGGCCATTTCTCCGCCTGCGCTCAATACCACGCCTCCCATCAGCGTGCTCAAGCCGCTCTGCGGGCAAGATGACTGCCTTGAAGAGAACCTGCGCAGTTTTTTCACCCAGGATTATCCGAACTATGAAATTCTTTTTGCCGTCCACACACTGTCCGACCCTGCTGTCGGCGTCGTAAACAAAGTTTGCCATGAGTTTCCTCAAGGCCCGCAAGTACATCTGGTTGAAACTGGCGAGTCGGCCGCGCCCAATGCCAAAGCTCACAGCCTTGGACATCTGGTTGCGCGCGCCCAGCACGGCATTCTAGTTATGAGCGATAGCGATGTGCAGGCACCCCGCGGCCTGTTGCGGAGCATCGCAGCCGAGTTTCAAAACCCAGTCGCCGGTGTGGTTACCTGTCCCTACCGCGCCGTGCCGGGAAAAAGATTCTGGTCGCGTCTCGAAGCCCTGGGGATGAACACGCAATTTCTCGCGGGGGTGCTGGTGGCGTGGCTGGTCGGGGAAATGGATTTCGCACTCGGCCCCACGCTGGCAGCGCGCCGTGAGGTTATCGAGGCCATGGGTGGCTTCGATGAACTCGGCCACTACCTGGCGGAAGATTTTGTAATCGGCAACCTAGCGCCGCGACTGGGATACGAGGTAGTCCTGTCTTCCTGCGTGATCGAGCATCGCATCGGCAGCCAGCCCTTCAAACGAAATTTGCAGCACCGGTTGCGCTGGGCGCGTAGCACACGACGGTCACGCCCCGCTGGATATTGGGGAGAAATTTTCACCAATCCCATACCCCTCGCCATTTTGCTCTGGCTTGCACAGCCCAAGCTATGGCCGCTTGTCGCCCTGACTGCGCTTTTTCGCGCGCTGGCTGCTTGGAGTGCCGCAGAGTGGGTTTTGCACGACCTGCTCACCCGCCAAAGATGGTGGCTCATCCCGATTCAGGATCTGATGAGCTTATTGGTTTGGATCGCTGGCTTCTTCGGCAGCACCATTAACTGGCGCGGGCGCCGTTACAAACTCTTGCCTGACGGGCGCTTTCAATTTACCGGAACTGTGCCGGAGATGGCCGGAACAAAGGATAATGTTGCCCCAGGCGCGTCATTTAGCCCGCCCGAGCTGACTTCCAGCGTGACCGATAACGAAGTTACCAGGCGGTAGGTCCGCTTATATTTTTCACTTCCATTTTGGCGATCCCTCTACGATGGTGATATAGCGGTCAAGCGGAAGCTCGGTGAAGCGTTCTTTAGCGCCGCCGGGCAGCGGCCATTTGATTTCCAGCCAATCGATCTTTGTGCGATCACCCAACCCGAGCACCACCCGAGGATCGTGTGAAGACAGAAAGCTGCTGCCACCAACCTTCATTCGGTGACGCTTCATATCGCCAGCCTGATAGGTGATTCGCGCGCCGATCGCATCGCGATTCGATTTTGTTCCCACAAGATTGATGCCCAGCCAATGATTTTTCCTGGCCGCGTTGTTTCTTAACAAAAGCGGTGTCCCGTCGTTGACCGAGACCAGTACGTCGACCGCGCCATCGTTATCAAAGTCGCCGATCGCCATTCCACGGGCGGAGAGCGGTCTGGAGAAAACCGGGCCGCTGTCAGCGCTTATGTTCTGAAAACTTTTGCCATTGCCGTGAAACAGCTGCATCGGCTCCTGGTAGCTCACGTCTTTGCGAAGCACCTGAATCAGATCATCGGGATTGCCATTGCAGAGAAATAAATCCAGATTGCCGTCATTATCGTAGTCGAAAAACTTTAATCCCCATCCGCTCATAAGGCGCGTGGCTGCGGCAATTCCGGCAGCTCCAGCTTTGTCATCGAAAGTCTCGTCGCCATTGTTCTGATAGAGCGAATACATTTCGTGATCGATGTTGGCGACGAAAAGATCCATCCATCCATCTTCGTTGAAGTCGGCCGAATCGAGCCCCATGCCGGAGCGTGGACGGCCGAACTCGCTGTAAGCAACTCCGGCTTGCGCTCCGATTTCCTCGAATTTCCCGCCGCCGCGATTAAGGTAGAGAAAGTTCTGCACCGTATCGTTGGCAACGAACAAGTCGATAAGGCCGTCGTTGTTAATGTCGGTCGCGACCGCTCCCCAGGCCTTGCCGAGGTGATCGCCGATTCCTGAACTTTTGCCGACGTCGGTGAAGGTTCCGTCGCCGTTGTTGTGAAACAGCCAACTGGCCATGGGTTTGTACAGCCGCGGAACGCAGTATCCGGGGCTGTCGCCGGCCGCGCAAGGCAAGTTTTTGGATTTGTCGAAGTCGACAAAGCGACAAACAAAAAGATCGAGTCGTCCATCGTTGTCGTAGTCAAACCAAACCGCGCTCGAAGACCATCCTGGCGCGGCCACGCCGGCTCTCTCGGTTACATCGGTGAAGGTGCCGTCTCCGTTGTTGTGATACAGAATGCTTTTGCCATACTGCGTGACGTACATGTCGGGGAAGCCGTCGCCATCGTAATCGCCCACCGCCACGCCCTGGCCGTAGCCGCCAGCAGCCACGCCCGCTTTCATGGTTACGTCAGTAAAAGTTCCGTCGCGATTGTTCCGGTACAGGGCATTGCGGAGCGGAGGATTCGGATTGAAGAAATCACACTGGCCGCTGTTGACCAGATAGATGTCCATCCAGCCATCGTTGTCGTAGTCGAGGAACGCGCAACCCGCGCCTGTAGTCTCCGGCAGATATTTTTGCGGAGACTTTCCAGCGATGTGTTTCCACGCGATGCCACTCATTGCCGGAGAAACTTCCGCGAAAGGATAAACCGGTTCAGGCAAGGCGCGCGCCAATTTGGACACAGCCGGAATCGCAAGGCTGGTGGCGAGTCCACGAAGAAAACGACGACGGGAGAGCAACGATTCTAAAATCGGTAACGGAGCCACGCGTTTGAATTTTATATGCGGTTTGGCATCACTGGAACAGGTCACAAGTCCGCGACTTTACAGGCAGAATGGTCAGATCCTTCGCGTTGCTCAGGATGACGACGCAAATCGTAAATACGCCACACTAGTTCGGCTTCGCCTGGGACTGAGAATTTTCTTCGCCCGCGGCGCCTTTCTGAGTTAACTGTTTCTGAATGGCAAATTGCTTGTCACCGTCTTCTTTGCGCCCGGTCCGGCTGTAGGCGATAGCGAGCAAATAATGTGGAGCCGGATTTTCCGGCTGCAGTTTCACCGCCGTCTCCAGAGGAGGAATCGCTTCTGAATACCTCTTCGCCGAACCAAGACAAGCTCCCAGTCCAAGAAAGGCGTCGCCAAAGCCGGGATCGAGCTTCGCAGCGCGCGAGAAATGCGGGATAGCCTCATCCCATTGCTGATTCTGTTGCGCCAGCGCACCCAGCACATACTCGGCTCCCGCATTCGAGGGATCGATCTCCAGTTCCTGCAGCATTTCTTTCTTTGCTTCCTCGGCCACGGTCGGGGGCGGATTGGGCTTAGATAAAAGCAGTCGCCCGATGCGGAAATGGATTCCTGGCATACGCGGGTTTTGTTGCAGGATCAAGTGATATTGCTTCGCCGCCTCGTCCCATTTACCTTGCGACTCGAAGGCTTCGGCGTTGAGCTCGAGCGCTTGATCCGACTTGGGTGCGGTGGTGGCCAATTCCGCCGCAGCGCGGGTCGATAGATCAGAGTATGTGTGCACCGACAAGTACAGAACCTCGGGATCCTTGGGGAATTCGCGATTCAAGAAGCGAAGAAAGTCTTCAGCTGCGTCGGGCTGATCCGTCATCATCGCGCAACGGACTCCGGCAAAACCCGCGCTGCGTTTGAGATCTTTATCGGCGGCGTGTGAAGTAGCTTGCTTCAAAACCGGCATCGCTTCCCTGCAGTGACCGGACTGGGCGAGGCTCACAGCTCGTTCAGGGGAGGACTTGGCATCGGCCGACGGCGTCTTTTTAGCAGCCTGGGCAAGGCACAGCGATCCCCAAAGCAGCGTGCCGAGCAGGACTGTGTGGCGAGGTCTAAACATAAATGGGGCAAGCGCGGGGGAGCCGCCTGCCCCAATATTACAACGTATCTTCAGAAGTAAAACTTCAGAGCGAACTGCAGCTGTCGCGCATCCTGACTGGCGTTGCTCACCCCGAAAGTTGCAGTACCGAAGCTGAAGTTCGGCACCGCGAAGTTCGGGTGGTTAAAGGCATTCAGGAAGTCAGTACGAAACTGGAATCTCATAGTCTCGCTGATCGGGAAATTCTTTTGCAGGCTGATGTCGGCATCGACGTATCCGGGGCCAATGGCTGGGCCTTGAGCGGGGCAATCTCCAAATGTGCCCGCCGCGGGAGTAGCGAACGCACTTGGACTAAACCACTGGATACCCTGGGCGCTAACCGTCTTGGGGTAGCTGACGGGGCCATCACAGTTGGGACGATTCTCGGGGCTAGTTCCCGAGGTGTTGCTTCCCGAGATAGTGAGCGGGAAACCGGTACGCCAGGTAACAATCGGGTTGATCGACCAGTTGCCGACCACCGCATTGAGGGCCCCTGGCATGTCGTGTCCAAACTGTTTGCCCCGGCCGACGGGCAGTTCATATACGGCGTAGGCACTGATCACATGCGTCGAATCCCAATAGCAGCGCGCATAATCGCCAGCGGGGTTATAGAGGTTTTGCCAGTAATTGCCGGAAGGCGCACCCTGTGTGGTCGCGCCCCAGGTACCGTAATAGCCATCGTCGTTGGTCATGCATTTCTGGAAGGTATACGAAAGCTGACCTTCCAGTCCGTTGCTGTAGCGCTTCTGCAGGACCACCTGCATGGCGTTATAGTTCATATTGCCGACGGAGGCGGTGTTTTTCACATTGCCGAATCCGTTGGGACCGAAAGTTGGCGTCGTCGTGGTAATGCCGTCGATGACCGTTCCCGTCGGATTTTGGCCACCGATGAAGGGATAGGTTACGGTGCCATTCGGCTGCAGATCACCTTGCGCCAGCCATTCGGGAACCATCAAGTGAGTTGTGCTCTGGCCAACGTAGCCCACCTGAAGAGTCGTATTGTTGGCCAACTCGCGCTGCACGGAGAGTTCCACTGGTTTGCGACCGCAGGTTGCACAGTGCCGGTCCAAGCCAGCATCGTCGCTCCGATAAAAGGATTCGCCGCCGGCGCGGCCACACTAAAAGCAGTTTCCGTGCTGTATGCCGCTCCGGTGGCAACGTTGTTGGCCTCGATCTGCGGGGCAGTATAAGGAGGGTTCTGTGGGAGGCGCAAATTGGTTCCAGTTCCTTCGAGATAAGACGAGACGGTAAAGGCTCCACGAACCACGGTTTTGTTTGACTCCCCGGGACTCCAGGCGAAGCCAATGCGAGGTTGGTAGTCCGGCAACCCGTAGGTGGTTTTGTAGATTCCACGGCTGAATCCGTTGGTTCCGACCGCGCCGGCAGGCACGGGCGTGTTGCCAATGAATTCCAGCGCACCGGTATCGATATTTACTCCGACCTGGCGATTATTCATTTCGACCCAGGGCGTGCGGGCTTCGTAGCGAAGACCGAGATTCAAGGTCAGGTTGTGCGTGACCCGCCAGTCGTCCTGAACAAAGCCGGCGAAGAGCCAGTCGCGCTGATGCCATTCTCCGGAACTGGTACCGCGGCCAACGTCCTCGGGAAGACCAAGGGCCCAATCGGCAGATGGGTCGCCGCTGTTGGTAGTGCCGTTCCCTGAATAGTTGCCGCCGGGGCCGTTGCCGAAGAGCATGGCGCCCAGTTCGCCGCTATTGCCGCTGTAAAACACATTGATGTTGTAACGATTGGTCTGGAAGCCGGTCTTGATGACGTGACGCCCGTGAGTATAAATAAGCACATCATCAAACTGGGTCACCGTAGAAGAAAATTTCTCGGTAACGCTCGCGGATCCGAGATTTTGCAACGTCCCTGAAGTGATGTTGGTAATCGAACCGCCGGCAAAACCGAATTCCGGAAGGCCATCGATTCCAGTCGGATTGCCATTCAGCAGACCGATGGTGTTCCCTAAGGCACCAACGGAAGGGTCGAACGTGGTCAGGCCGTGAGGCAGTTTGACGTAGTTCTTTCCGAAACGTGCCTCGTTGAGCAGGTTGGACGAAAAGGTATGATTCCAGCTGATAACCCCGCTCTGCAGGTAGGCTTGGTTCACCGTATTGCCCAATAATGGCTGGGAGTTGACCAGAGGATCGTTCTGATTACCTTTCGAATAGCGGAACGAGATGTGATCCTTGTCAGATGCGTTGTAGTCAAGCTTGAGGTCGCCCTGATCCGAATTAAACTGCTGGTCGATGCTGTTGACGGCTTGCCCAAATCCGTTGGACAGAGTAGCCACGGATTGCGGATACAGGGCATTCGTGACCAGTGCCGTGAATGCAGGGTTCAGCATGTTTGCCGGAATAATGTTGCCGGGAAACGGCGTTCTGACACCGGGAGCCACAATCGTACAGGGAGTGCCGGCGGTCCCGGTTCCTGGAGCGCACGGATTGTAGAGTGTAGTGCTCAGAGCACTGAAGTTGCCGCCGATCTCAGCGGGGGGTAAGGACACGGATGGTGCTGGAGGAGGCAGGATGGTCCAGACGTCCACCTTGGTAGTCGGCGAAAAAGAACAACTTGTTCTTTATGATAGGACCACCGAAAGTGCCACCAAACATATTCCAGCGCAACTTCGGCGTAGGCAGGACACCGACCGCGGTACCGACACCCAGGCCATTCTCCCACTGGTTGGCGTTGAAAAAGTCATTACGGAAAAACTCAAACACATCTCCGTGGTAGCGGTTGGTACCTGACTTGATGGTGGCATTAATAATTCCGCCGTTGTAGTTGCCGAACTCAGCGGAAGCGTTCTGGGTAATGATATTGAACTCTCCGATGGCATCGGGCGAGGGTGTGAAGCCAAGAAGATTGTCCGACGTCTGGTTGTTATCGATGCCGTCCAGCAGGAAGTTGTTGGCCTGCTCGCGGCTGCGGCTGGGAGCCGACCAACCGTTTGCCCTGGAAACTTCCTACTGGCCCGCTGAGGAATTCAGCCGTCTCACGCGTGCTTCGTTCACGCGCGGATCTCTGTTCTCTATTCTGGAGCGCGACTACGGTATCCAACTGGCTTACGCCGATGAGGAAGCCGACGCTGCCGCGGCTGAAGCGACCACAGCCAATCTGCTGCAGGTTCCCCGCGGGCATCCTCTGCTTCGCATTCGCCAGGTAATTTATTCGACGCAGGGAAAAGCCACGCTCTACGTTTTGGGACTGTATCGATCAGACCGGTACAATCTGTTAGTTCGACGGTTTCGCTAGAATTTATGATTTGCGGTCAAGACTGCCAAGCGCCTGGTAGGCAGCTCCCCACACCGGAGCATCCTCGTTGAGGACAACCAAGAGCGGAACCCGCGCCAGCACTTCTGCGAACTTGCTCTTGCCGCAAAAAGCGCGAAAAAAAATACCATCACGAAGTTTTGGCAGGATTTTAGCCGCGATGCCGCCCGCCACGTAAACTCCGGCGAAAGCCACCGTGCGCAGCGCCATATTTCCTGCCTCCGCTCCATATGCTTCGATCCACACCGCAAGGCTTTCAACGCACACTGGGCAAGATTGCTCCAAACCGCGCTGGGTGATTTCTCGAGCGGGATCGCCGTCCGGCGAATCAAAGGAAGCGTGACGAACCGAGGGATCCAGAAATTCATGGATCCTGCGAAAACCCCGGCCAGAAATAATTTCTTCGCATGAGACCTGGGGCAAAGACTTATTCAAATGAATGAGCAGTCGAATTTCGACTTGGCTGCGCGGGGCGAAATCGGCTTGTCCGCCCTCTGACGCCGCGACTCGATACTGCTGCCCATCCCAGTGAAGCGTTGCCTCGCCTAAACCGGTCCCGGCGGCAATCACGGCCTTGGCCGCGTTGGGCGCCGGAACTCCTTGATTCAGAATTTCGAAGTCGGAGGAGCTGAGATGCTGCAGGCTCAGCGCAGTCGCAGTCAGATCATTGAGCAACACGACTTTATTCAGACGGAGCTTGCGTGCAATCGCCGAACCGTCGAGGACCCAGGGAAGATTTCCCGCATGAAGCGAACCCTCGACAACCACTCCGGCTACGCCGAACGCTGAGGCCTCAATTTCCGGCCGACGCGCGCCGCTGTCGAAACGATACGCCAGTTCGAGGAAATCTCCGATCAGATCCTCGAATCCCGCGTAATCTCGAGTGGGAAGCCGGCGTTGGAATACGGGGCAAAGGGAAGGCCCGCTCTGTGCGAACAGCCCAAGATTACATTTTGTCCCTCCGACATCGCCTGCCAGAATCATCGTATGATGGGATTCCCGTGCGGTTAGTGCCTCGCCTGATCAGCAACCGCAATCGGTAATCGCGTTAATCTTATCACCGCGTTCATCTCTTACAGCCCGTCGAGTCTCCGCCATGCGGCTCTTGGTTTCAGTGTCAGGGAAACAGCTGCAGGAATTTTTTCCATGAAACCAATGCCAGAGAATTGTGGACCTCGAGCGCGGATATTCCTTCCTGCACGGCGCCGGGATCGTGCAGCAACGCTACGGCCTTGTTAGCAATGTCGGAAGCGTCGTCGGTGGCGGCCTGCCAGTTCCGCGGCGCCCATGCAATGGCTTCGGAGACGACGGAGGCGACGCCCTGCGCGATCCCGTCCGCCGTCACCATGTTGAAGCCCTCGGTATAAGAAGGCTGCAGCAACAGGTCCATCGAGCCTACCGTATCCAGAAATTGCGGCCACGATTGCCAGTTGCGTTCGACCACCTTGGCTCGCGGCACATTCAAATACATTTGTTGAATTGCGGCGAAGATGGTCTGCCCTCCGCCTTCGCGCCGCCCGCCGGAGATCCAAAACTCCAAGTCGGAGACGCGCAGCCGTTGTCCCACTTCGAGCGCGGCTGCTGCGGCCGTCAGCACGTTCTTGTATGGACGTATGGCGCAGAAGCATCCCATGCGCAGCGTCCCGCGCTGCCACGTGGGTCGCGGGCGTCCGTTGCCAAGGGGATACATATTCGGGAGCAAGGTCATCGCTGTTGAATAGGTAGCTTGCCACCAGGTTTGAAACCGCTGTGAGTTGCCTGCCACGTGGAAGTTGGGACAGCCCTGCCCCAGCTCTGCGCCCTGCCGCAGAAGCTCAATGGCACGGGGATCTGCCTGCAGAAATCCGATGTTGCTATGGCTGACCACCGCAATTTCCAAATCCGGATTCTGCGCGGCCAGACTGGCCAGATTAGCGGTCGCAATCCAGGGCGCGCTGATCACCAGGTGCGAGAGCGGTATGTGATGAGCCATCGTCCGCGCCTGCTGTTCGGCTCGCATCAGAGTTTGCAGGTCCTGGTAAGAATTAATCGGCCAGATTTCGACGATGTATCCGGCTGCGCGCAACGCCTTGGCATTCTGAGTGGCGCTGACTCCCAGCCCGATATGGCTTACGTTCTGTGCGGCAGCGAAGTTCTTGTAGGCAATCGCCAGCCGCGGCGTGTGATGTTGCACTCTTAGCATGCGAACCTTTCCGGCCGAGCGGGATCGTTCACCCGAAGGCGACTAAAGGGATCGTCGCGGAGATTTCCCTCCGGTGGCGATTCCTGTGTTTAAACAGATTTTGTTAATGGGATTACGACGAGGGGTTTCGCTTGCAACGCGTTTGATTCTTACTCTAGTTCTAGTGTGACAGATTCAAGGGGGTAAACCCGCCAAATTTTAAACTTTATTTGCGGAATGGAATCAGCAGGTTGCAAGGAAACAGGCCTCTTAGGGGGCTTGACAAGTTTTCGGCAAAGTCGACCTGAGGACGCCGGAGAGCGGCTGTCCCCAGGTGATCTCTTAGCTCGCTCGGCTCTTTAAGACCTCAATGGCCTTCTGCATCTGCTGGTCGGGTTGTTGAGGTTGAGCCTTTTTCGCAGCGTCGTCCGCGGGCGTGGCATTTTCGTCCTCATCCGGCACCGGGCCCTCTTCCTCGGTGTCAGCCACCAGAACGTTTGGAGTTATAGCCGTATCCTGAATCGCTTTGCCGCTCGGTGTATAGTACTTCGCGATGGAAAGGATGAGCGCCGATCCATTGGGCAATTCCATGGTCTTCTGAATCGAACCATCGCCAAAGGTTTTGTCGCCTACCACGTCGCCCCGGGCATTTTCCAGAATGGCTGCGGCTACAATCTCGGCTGGTCCGGCGGTGCCTTTGTTGACCAGGACAACGACGGGCAGAGTGGTAATGTCTTTAGAAGGATCCGCATTAAAAGCTTCGCGCGGATACTTCTGCCCTTGAAGATAAGTGATGGTGCCGTGATTCAGAAAAAGATTGGCGGTCGCAATGCCTTCGGACTCATCGCCCTGGGCTGAGTTCCGCAAATCCAAAATCAGTTTCTTAGCCCCTGACTTTTGCAGCGCTTTGATCTTATTGGCAATTTCCTGCGACTTGCCTTTGGTGAAGGCATCGACCCGAATTTCGGCAATGCCGTCTTCGACCATCTTATCGGTCACTGGCGGGATGGTGACGATATCGCGGGTAATGACGACCTTCTGCGGCTCGGCGCGGCGGGCGCGCACCAGGGAAACAGTTACATTCGAACCGGGCTGTCCGGAAAGCAGGCTGCGCACTTCACCAACCGACATTTCGCGAGTGCTCTTGTTCTCGATGGCTTCAATAATGTCAGTGTCCTGAAGCCCGGCTTTATCCGCCGGTCCACCCGGAATAACCGAAATCACCGACGCGTAGCCGAAACGTTTGGAGATGGCGGCGCCAATGTCGCCCTTGGCTTCGGTTTGATGAGACTTGTATTCCGCATACTCCGATGGGCTGAGGTAACTGGAATTCGCATCCAGGGACTCGAGCAGCCCGTGCAGCGCGCCCGCGGTCACAACCGGAATGTTGGGCTCCTCGACATACTCGCTGCGCACGCGCGACAGCACTTCGCTGTACACCTGGAGCTGGCGGTAGGCGCCGTCGTTGCTGGAGGCGCGAACTCCATCCATTCCACCAACCACCATGAACATCAGCACTACTGCGGATAACGCCAGAACTACAGCCTTGGTTTTTATCGACATCGAATTGGTTTTCTCGGAAAAGAAGTCACTTCCTGAAGAAGTGTTGCCATTATATCCGGTTTGATGCCGAATCCTCGGGATTTGCTTCCCTAAAATGCGCCCGTCGGTAACCAACCCGCAGAGCGAGGGAACGCAGTTTAGTGACGCTCTTGCTGCTCAGAAACAAGGACTTAACCACGCCCATCCCCGATTAATGAGGATCGGGAGTGACAGCGGCCGGATTCGGCAGGGTTGAATTCTCTCCGGAAGTGTGCGCGCTAGGCCGATTTACGCCGGTAATTTGGTAGTCGCTATAGTCAATCGTCAGAACGGCTCTACCGCCCATGCGAACGTCGGTCTCGGAGGCATTGTGAGAGGGCAGCCAAAAGCCTCCGATTTTTGCCCAGCGATATTCGATTTGGGTGTGACTAACCCAGACCGAGGGGTTCTTGGCCGGCTCGCCTTGCATCCGCGCCATGGCAAAGTCTCTGGCGTCAACCCATAGCTTCCCGCGGTAGAGATATTTGCTCTTGCCCTTGGGACTTACCGACAGTACGTAAAAATCTCCCTGCGGCGTGTGTTCGGTTCCCGCTAAAACGAAATTGTAATTCTTGGGACTGATTTCCAGCTCTTTCCGATTCTGTTCTTCCTGCGCTTCCTGTTCGCTGCTCAGCAACTTCAACAACACGTGATTGATCAGGATTTTCGAGCCGGTTTGGGAGATGACTTTGAAATCCTTGTGGTCGGGGGCGGTGTAAGTCGCCTCCACTTGCAATCCCGCATCGTGGCTGCCGAAGATCCCATGATAGTCGAGGTGGTAAACCCGCTTGCCACGGTACCCGCGCAGGCTTTGCGAACGTTCCGCATTCGCAGCCATCAATTTTTGCACGATTACGTCGGTAGAAAGTTGAGGAGCCGAATGGACATCCACGTCAGCCAGGCTAACGGTGGCCAGGAGCGTGAGCAGAAACACGCCCGCGTGCGCATGAAAATCAAAGCTGCGCCGCTCCGGGCTTCCTGATCGGGGCACTTCCGAGGAGTGAAGAAAGATCCGCAATCAATTTTCAATCTACCATAGTCGCTTGGGGATTTAAGTCACGGAAGGACCGGAGTCTTTCGAGGCTGATCACCTTACGGCAAAAGGCGCAAAGACTCCCGGTACGTCCACATATTGCCCTTGCACCGGTCCTCCGCGCTCGCTGCGGTTGTTCTCACCGAATTCGAATCATTGAGTCTCCTGCAGTTGGCATTGCCCGATTCAGCGAACCGCAGCCAGTTGGGTGCGCAATTTGTGGGTGGCGCGGAACAGCGTGTTTTTGATGGTGCCTTCGCTGGTATGCAGAATTCCGGCGACGGTTCGCAGGCGCAAGCCGTGGTAATGCTTCAGCTCGAACACCACCCGCTCGCGGGGAGAAAGTCTCTGCATGGCGCGGACGATGCAGCCCCGTAACTCCCGGCTCGCCATGTTGCGCTCGGGACTCGCGCCCGCCCGCTGATCGGGAATGCGATCGAGAACCTGTTCTTCCTCGCCATCCGCTGAGATCGCCGTAGTCACGTCCCGATGACGCGAAGACCGCTTCCGTAGGTGGTCAAGACATAGATTGGTCACGATGCGATAGATCCAGGTATAAAAAGAGCATTCAAAACGGAAGCTGCCAATATTGATGAACGCGCGGAGAAATGCTTCCTGGTAAATATCGCGCGCGTCCTCTTGTGATCCGGTGAGATGAATTGCCAGACGAAGCACGGGACGATCGTATTGGCGAACCAATTCTTCGAAGGCTGCGGTATCGCCCAATTGAGCTCCGCGGATGAGGTGAGTGTCATCGATGCGCGCGGCGCCCATCTTCTCTGAATGCTGGACTCGAAGCTGCAGAGCTTTTTCCACGGTTCTTCTCCCAAGCTTTAACCAACGAACTTGTAACCCGTTCCATGCACGGTCAGAATGAATCTCGGTTCCTCCGGCTTGGGTTCCACTTTCTGCCGGAGGCGAACAATGTGAGCGTCCACCGTACGGGTGGTGGGAAAGCGATCGTATCCCCAGACATCCTCGAGCAGCCGGTCCCGAGTCAAAGTTTCGCCGGGATGAATGAGGAAGTACTTCAACAGCTCGAACTCCTTCGACGAGAAATCCAGCGCCTGCCCCTTGCGCGAAACCTGGCAACTGCGCAAATTCACTTCGACCTCGCCGAAGGAATATTTCTCGTCCGTCTTGGGAGCGACGCGGGCTCGGCGCAACACCGCTTTCACCCGCGCCAGCAGCTCACGAATCGAAAACGGTTTGGTGACATAGTCATCAGCGCCCAACTCCAGGCCGACCACCTTGTCCACTTCCTGTCCACGCGCCGTCAGCATGATGATCGGAATGGACGGCCGTTTTGACTTCAACTGCCTGCATACATCCAGCCCGCTCATGCGTGGCATCATGACGTCGAGGATGACGAGGTCAGGAGACTCAGCGATCGCACGCTCCAGGCCTGCCACCCCATCGCCCGCGGTAATGACCTGGTGTCCTTCAAACTCGAAATTGTCGCGCAGCCCCGCCACCATGTTGGGCTCGTCTTCGACGATGAGAATTTTGGCCATGCTTTGAGTCTCCGCCTCTTACGCCAATGCCGCTTTGGCAGTGCTTCCCTGCGCTACTACCGGCAGATTGATGGTGAACTTGCTGCCTCGACCGGGCACGCTATCGACCACAATCTCCCCGCCATGCGCTTGCACAATGTGACGAACCAATGCCAGGCCTAGACCGCTGCCCTTGGTGTTGTGAACCAGCGGATCGCCTACCCGATAGAACTTATCGAAAATTTTCTGTTGCTCCGCCGGAGGAATGCCGATGCCATGGTCCACGACCTCGAGCTTCACCGAGCCATTGTCGCGGAACAGGTTGACTCCGATATATTTCTGGTCCTGCGAATACTTGAGGGCGTTGTTTACCAGATTCAACAACGAGCGCGCCATGGCTTCGCGATCCACGCTAAGCTGCGGCACGTCTTCGGCAATCTTCTCCTCAAAAGCGAATCCACTCTGCTCGATCTGGTAGCGATAAGATTCGAGCGTGTTGCGCACCAACTCGCGCATATCGGTCTGGCGGAACTCGTATTCCTTTCGGCCAGCTTCGATACGCGAAAAATCCAGGATGTTATTGATCAGCGCGCTGAGGCGCTCGCTCTCTTTGCGGATGATGCTGTAATACTCCTGATATTTGTCGGGCGATTTCAGCCTTCCCATCTCCAGAGTCTCCGCATACAGCCGAATCAGCGAGAGCGGCGTCCGCAATTCGTGAGAAACGTTAGAGACAAAATCGGACTTCAATCGCGCCAGTGCCATCTCGCGCGAAATATTTCGATGCGTCATCACAATCCCGCCAGTCAGCAGCAGCGAGATGGCGCCAAGAATCAAAAAACTGGTGTGAACAAAATGCTGGCCCAGAGCAGCCAGCGTGGTTCCGTGCATCTTGATCGCGAGCGTGAGGCCGGGGAACGCGCCTTCCAGATTGCGCTCCACCTCAGGTTCACCACCATCCCAACCCACCGAAGCCGCCAAGGGCGCGGATTCATGCCGGGGATGAACCATCATTACGACGTGGTTCCGCTCGCCTTTTTCTTCCTGGTGGCTTAGGAGCGTCTCCAGCATTTCAGGAAAGAATCGGTCACTCAGGTATTCTGCATCAAACACCATCCCGGCAATGGCCTTGTGCCCCCCCGAGTTGTCCTTTGCCAGGAAAATAGCGGCGGATTGATACAAGTGTTTTTCGCCGCGTGGAGCCCAGTTATTAAAAAAGGAGTAAGTCTTACCGTGCTTCGACATCTCCTCCATACCCTTGACTTCATCCTTGTACTCGACCTGGATCCATCCGGCGGTCATGCTGGAAAAATCTTCCGCCTCCCCGTGAAACAAAGGCTCCTTAAGCCGCGATGGCTGCGAGCGGAACGTCAATCCCCTGCCCGGTTCGTAGATGAAAATATGGGCAATGTACGGGTGGGTTGAAAGAATTCTGTCCATCGTTTCCACACAAGCCTCGCCAGCGCTGGGGAATTCGTTGCGCACATCGTCGGCGAGGTCGTAGGCTTTTTGGTTGATGTCCTTCTCGGAAATGGCAAGCACCTGATTGAAATCGCGCTGAAAGGCAGCTTCCACGCCGCGGTCGCGCTGGATCGCATTCAAATGCACCGCGCTAAGAATGACCAGTGCGGCGGCGGGCAGGACTACGGCGAGTTCCAGCGTCAGCATCAACCGCGTTCGCTCGTTCCATCGCCGCTTCGATTTCATGATTGTCTCCTGATCCGGGATGCACCCACTGGATCAGCCCGAATGCAAACATAGTTGACCCTGCACACTGATGTGTCAATCCTGGGTAAAAACAAGTAAAAAGTTGTGAACTCGTTGATTTGCCAGATGCAGGGCAGATTCTGTTTTTAGAAAAGACTCGATGTTAAGGAAGGCGAAAATTCACGGTCACGTAGGTTTGGGCTTCTACGGCGACTCCGTTGCGAAGATACGGCTTGTATCGCCATTGCTTGACGGCATCAACTGCAGCCCGGCCAAGCAGCAAGGAACCGTCCACTAATTTCAGATCGCGGATACTGCCGTCTTTGCCAATCCACGCTTGCAGAATCACCGCACCTTCAACGCCGGCTTTTAACGCCTGCTCGGGGTAGCTGGGCGTGACTTTTTGCAAGAGCAATGAACGGGATAAATCCTCTGCCAGGTTCACTGGTTCCACTTGGCTGAGCAGGCCGGGCGAACGTTTTAGACTCACGGTTTGTAGCGTCGGACTCTCCGGTTGCGGGCGGGACAGGCTATCTGGAATCAAAACCCGCGCGGCCTCGACAGTCAGGCGATCCTGATCCGAAGCGGTACTAGACTTCACGGTTTGAGAGGGTGCGACTACAGTTTCGTCGGTCAGAAAAATTGTTGGGGCGGCGGGTACGCGGACTCTCGAAGGTTGGTATCTGCCGCTTGCTGCAGTTTGCGCAGTAGCTTGCGTCGGCGGGAAAGACTCGGAGGCGACATCAATCGCATGTGACCGCGGCTTGCCCAAGCGGGTTGCCAGAGCTTGCTGGTATGCAGTAGCCACGCTGGCAAACACAGTCTGAACTCGCAATGGCGAGCCGTAAATAGAGCCACCAGCTGCGAGAACCAAACCGAGGAGGGCGGATCCGACAAGTCTTTTACGGGCATACCTTTTGCCCGTGCCTGATCCCTGCTCGCCGGAATTCCTTGCAGCCAGGGAGCGGAACAATCCGCGATCCAAAGTGGCAAATGTGAGGTGCATCGGCGCGTCACTCGGGTGGCTGGCGTGGCTGTGCGATGGGGAGGGCGTAACCGGGGTTGCGGCGATTTGCCCGAACTGCGTCGGCAGCTTCTCGATATTGTCAGCGGCGGAAATCGTCGACGCTGATCTTTGAACAAAATCGCCTCTTGAAACCCATGCCCGCATGCAAACCAGAAATCGGTCATTGCTGAGCACGGAATATTTCACTTGATCGGAGACCAGCGGCTTGGTCAAGACCAGATCAGGACCATCCTGCGGGTCGGCTCTGAGAGCTCCGGCGGTGAGCGCCAGCGTGAAAGCTGTTTTATTCAACTTCAATTCGCGCGAGTTTTTCAGCAGAAACGCCGCTTCCGGGCCACTATCACAGTCCGCGACAATTACGTCAAAGCTGCGGCGGGTAAGCCATTCGACAGCGGCAAAAATGTCGGAACAGTATTCGATATCGAGTTCCAGCTCTTTGAAAGCCTGGACCAGCGGACGCGAGCTTTCCTGGTCGCACGAGAACAAAAGTGAGACTGGCATCAACTATCAGGCTAGTTTCCGGGCGGGAAAACGACAAGTTACGAACTACCACTATTGTGCTATATCAATAGCCCGGGTAACCAGCCATGCCATTACCTGTACTACTGGACGTCGCCACTGGCGCGGCAATTGGCGCCTTTTGAACGGGATGACAAACAAGCATTGCCATTGCCTTTACCGGACGCATAGAATCCTCTGTTAACGCTGGTGAGTAAAAAGCATCACTTCAGGCTGATCGAAAGAGGCTGATTGAAGAAAGTCATTGCGATGTATCCCGGGTCGTTCGATCCACCGACTAACGGGCACCTCGATTTGATCGCGCGCGGCAGCAAGATATTCGACGAACTGATTGTGGCGATCCTGCGCAATGCGGAAAAGGATCCCCTGTTCAACCTATCCGAACGGCTGCTGATGCTGGAAGCGATGACCGCGGATTTCAAAAATGTCCGCGTGGATACGTTCGACGGCCTGATGGTGGACTACGCAGCCAAAGTCAACGCCAGCGCGGTGCTGCGCGGCATTCGCGCCATCAGCGATTACGAGTACGAATTGCAGATGGCTTTGATGAACCGCAAATTGCATCCCGAGCTGGAAACTGTGTTTATGATGCCAGCCGAACAGTATTCTTATCTGAGTTCCCGTTTAGTGCGGGAAATAGCTCAGTTGGGTGGATCAGTCAAAGATCTGGTCCCGGAAATGGTTGAACAACGTCTGAAAAACAAGCTTGACCCAGCGATTAAGCTGGCCAATGCCAGAAAGCCGAAATCATCAAGGAAACGAGCATGACTCCAGTTACGGAAGCGACTCTCGCCTTAAAACTCACCGATCGAATCAATCGCATCGAACCCTCGGCCACGATGGCAGTGGTAGCCGAGGCGGACAAACTGCGCCAGCAGGGAATTGACGTGGTGGATTTTGGAGCCGGCGAACCGCACTTCGCCACGCCGCAGCACATCAAGGATGCGGGCATCGCAGCTATTCAGGGCAATTTCACCAAATATACCGCGGTCAGCGGAACCGCTGAACTCCGCGATGCTATTGCCCATCGTCACTCGGTTGATTTCGAATCGGATTACCGGCGCGAGGAAGTGATGGCCTCAACCGGAGGCAAACAGGCTCTGTTTAACGCCGTGCAGGTTTTGGTCGATCACGGGGATGAAGTGATTCTGCCGGTTCCCTACTGGGTTTCATTTAAAGACATCGTGCGTTATGCGGGCGGAAATTGCGTATTGCTCGAAACCGACGAGGCTCAGGGTTTTCGAGTCACCGCGAAAATGATCGAGCGTCTGATCACACCACGTACGAAGCTCATCATTTTGAACTCGCCGTCGAATCCTTCAGGAGCGGTGATGTCGCCGGAAGATCTCGCCGCAGTGGTACGTCTGGCGCACGAGCGCGGAATCTGGGTGATTTCCGATGAATGCTACGTGTACCTGAATTACACGGCAAAGCTTTTTTCCGTGGGAGCGTTGCGCGAGTTTCGTGAGCGTATGGTGATCATCGGATCGCTTTCAAAAACTTACGCGATGACCGGTTGGCGGCTTGGCTATGCATTGGGCCCTGCTGCCGTGATCAGCGCTATGCAAAAGCTGCAGAGCCAATCGACTTCAAACCCGACGTCAATAGTGCAGAAGGCGGCGGTGGCCGCGCTAAAAGGCCCACAGCAATGCATTGCCGATATGCGGGCGGAGTACATCAACTTGCGCGATCATGTGGTCAATGGGTTGCGTTCGATTCCCGACGTGAAATGCACACTGCCGGAAGGCGCGTTCTATGCGTATCCGAACGTGTCTGCATTCTTGGGCCGCAGCGGAGTGAAATCGGCTTCTGACCTGGCGGGCAGACTATTGCGCGAAGCGCATGTGGCCACGGTTCCCGGCGAAGGTTTCGGGACACGCGATCATATTCGAGTTTCGTACGCAACTTCGGCGGCTGAACTGGACCGCGGGTTGCAGCGAATGCGGAAGTTTCTCGCGTCACTATGAGCCGCAGCTTCCGGGCAGCGCCGCCGTCCCGGCGCTGCTGGGCTTGGTCCTGCGATCCATTCCTCAATTTGTTTGCTGCCAAATGACCGATCTCTACCCGCTGCTAATGTCGCCCGTCTTTGACCCACGTCCCTGGGGCACGACGGATTTGTCTCCCATCTATCCCAATCATCGTTTCGAGGAAAAGATCGGAGAGTCGTGGCTGACCGGAGACGCCGGCAAAGTGGCGAATGGGCCGCTGCGCGGCCAGTCGTTAGCGGAGTTAAGCACGCAGTATGGGAGGGAATTGATCGGAGATGCGGCTAAGGATTCCAGCCGCTTCCCGCTGCTCACGAAATTTCTGTTTCCTCACGAAAAACTTTCGGTGCAAGTCCATCCTGATGACGAGGCCGCACGCGGCGTCGGCCAACCCTGCGGCAAGACCGAGTGCTGGTACGTGGCCCACGCCAGGCCAGGAGCGCGGATCGCTCTTGGCCTCAAGGCGGGAGTTACCGGCGCGCAATTTGAAAAAGCGATCAACGAACAATGCGCCGAAGAACTGCTGAATTGGATCAACGTATTTCCCGGGGAAATGATTTATGTCGCGGGCGGCACGGTGCACACCCTTGGGCCGGGATCGATTATCGTGGAGACGCAACAGCAGTCGGACACAACTTATCGTTTGTATGATTACGGCCGGCGGCGCGAATTGCATTTGAAAGAAGGGCTGGCGGCTGTGAAAGAAAAAGTGGCTTCGGGGAAAGTGATCCGCCCCGCGCCTGCTATGTTAAACGGAACAAGAAATCGATGGTCGCCGCTGGTGACTTCGCCTTTTTTCGTGGTGGAAATGTTCGAACTGAAAGAAGGCCAGAATTTTCGAACCAAAGATATTCAAGCGAAAGAGAGCAAGAGTTCGGTTCAGATATTGGTTGCAGTGGAAGGCTGCGCTGCGGTCGAAGCGCCCGGCGCGCAGCAGCGCC
>Ga0209006_10001234_pt1 | contig 23186 bp, 15 predicted proteins | sample JacPin_JW_Ref_O2_FD_188567 | JGI IMG/M metagenome (GOLD analysis project Ga0209006, IMG submission 188567) | Forest soil microbial communities from Algoma, Ontario, Canada - Jack Pine, Ontario site 1_JW_Ref_O2 (SPAdes) (version 2) | ecosystem: Environmental > Terrestrial > Soil > Boreal... | reverse complement strand
TTTTTCCCGCAGCATGTGCGCCACCCGGGCGCTGGTCGCTTCGCGTGCTCAAGTACAGTAGAGATAGATGTCCTTGTCCTTCGACAAGTTCTTGATCTCTTCCTCAAGATTATTGGGCTCGATGCGAATCGAGTCCTTGATTCGTGAGGACCCCGAATCGTAGTAGCCGTGGCTGCGTACATCGACGATTAACACGCGGCTAGAGTCCTCCGAGGCCAGCCGCCGCGCCAACTCTTCTACCTGCACACGTGGCACTACGCGATACATCTTGTTCTTGCGGTATTGCACCACGCGGTAAATCGAGTACGCCACGAGCGCGGTCACTACCACTGCTTCCATCGTTTCTCCGGCCGCATGAAAGCCGCGCAAAATCGCCGCCAGAAAGTCGCGCGCTAAGTATCCCACCGTCAGGTAAGTCGTCGCGTAGAGCGTAGCCCCGGCAAAATCCAGTCGCAGAAATTGCCAGAAACGCATCTTCATGCTGCCGGCCAGGGGCGCCGCCATGGTATTGACGCCAGGGATAAACTTCGCGATCACCAGTGTGATTTTGCCGCGCTTGTAGAACGACTCCGCCGACCGCAGAATGCAGGTTTCCGGATTGATCGACACCCGGCACAGGAACCCCAGCAACAGCCATCCCATGTAACGGCCCAACCAGAACTGGACCGTGTCGCCCATCAGCAAAGCCGTCACTGCAACCAGCAAAATCGACGGTCCCCACAGCACATGGGACGCAACCGCCGCGCCCGCCGCCACTAGCGCAATCGCAGCCGGGAAGGGAAGCCCGATCGCCTCGGCGAACAACAACGAAAAGGTCAGGACATATCCATGCCCCGCCATCAGCCTCACCATGTCAGTCATAAAGAGTGTTGGATAGAGAAGGACCGCGAAAAGGTTCAGTATAACAATGTCTGGACGTGCGCCTGCGGAAACTGGGGTCCCGAAATTATGCTAAGGCACTTTCTCAGACTCTTCCGGGAAGTCGCGCCGATGGCTGATGACTAGGAGCTGGCAACAGATAACTGAGAGCTATTTCTCCCGTGCCACCACGAACTCCGGCGCCCACAGCAATGCCCGTTTCACCTCGGAGTCCGGGAAAGTGCAGATGGCCTTGCGCGCCGATTCCGCATACCGCGCCGCCCGATCATGCGCGGCCTCCAGCGATCCGTATTTCTGCAGAATCTCAAGAATCTGCGCGTGCGTCACGCCATTGAAAGCGCGATCGCGCAAAATGGTCTCAATCTTCGCCCGCTCCTCCACGGTGCATCGCTCCAGCGCATGCACCACAGCCATGGTCACTTTGCCTTCGCGCAGATCACTGGCCACGGGCTTGCCCAGCACATCTTCCGATGCCGTAAGATCCAGCACATCATCCACAATCTGGAATGCCATCCCCAGGTCGTGGCCGTAACATTCCAAGGCTTCTTCCTGCTCGGTAGTAGCGCCGCCCAGAATCGCTCCCAGCCGCATGCACACAGAAAACAGGCACGCCGTCTTGCGGTAGATCAAATCGAAATGCTCTTCCAGGCCGATCAGCTTGCCCAGCTTTTCCATCTGCAGCAGTTCGCCTTCGACCATCTGCTGCGTCAACGCGATCAGCGTATCCAGGATGCGAAAACTCCGTTCCTGCACCGCGATCTTGAACGCCTGCATGTAGAGCCAGTCGCCCGCCAGCACGCACTTGGAATTGCCCCACTGAGTATTCGCCGCCGGCCGACCCCGCCGCGTCTTGGCCTCATCAATAATGTCGTCGTGCACCAGCGTCGCGGTATGAATAATCTCGACCACTGCCCCCAACCGTACGGCGCCCCGTCCTTGATAGTCGAGGAGTTTCGCCGAAAGCAGGAGCAGCGCCGGACGGAGCCTCTTGCCCCCACCAGCCCTCAAATACTCGCCAATCTCGGTAATCGCCCCCACGTCCGAGACGGTATCGTGTTCGAACTCCTGCTCCAGCGCGACGAGATCCTCCCGCAGCAGTTCGAAGACTTCTTTCCCCTGAATGGTGGCCGACGCGCTCAATTGTCTGCGTTCCTCTGTGGTTAGCCCTTCTCTTTCAATTCGTCCGGAAATTCGTAACCTGTACATCAATCCCGAAATCGTGCGCCCGCAGCATCGCGATAATTTCCTGCAGGGTGTCGCGGTCCTTGCTGCTCACCCGCACAAGGTCTCCCTGAATCGAGGCCTGCGCTTTTTTCTTCGAGTCCTTCACCAACTTCACAATCTCCCGCGCCTTCTCAATCGGGATACCCTGCTGCATGGTGATGCGCCGCTTCGCCGTTCCGCCCGCCGACGGTTCCACCACGCCGTAAGTCAGCCCCTTCAGCGGAACGCCGCGCTTCACCAGCTTCGCCTGCAGCACGTCGTTCACCGCCTTGAGCTTATATTCGTCGGCCGAGTGCAGCACGATTCCGTCTTTATCGAGTTCGATGTTCGACTTCGAATCCTTCAGATCGAAGCGCGTATGAATTTCTTTCAACGCCTGCTGGATGGCGTTCGACACCTCCGCCAGATCAATCTTGCTGACCACGTCGAAGCTGTTATCGGGCATACATTTCTATTCTTTCTGAAAGGATGGAATCTTTACCAGAGGTTACCAGAATCGCCCCGTCAGCGCGGAGGAACTTTGCTTTCAGCAATTTCAGCAATTTTGAAAAATTTGTAGAAATTCTGCGAAGTACGTTCGCCCAGCTCGTCCATCGACAAGCCGCGCAGTTCGCCCAGCCTCCGTGCCGTCTCCCTCACGAACGCCGGTTCGTTTCGCTTTCCTCGATGCGGCACGGGAGCCAAGTACGGCGAGTCGGTCTCAATCAACATCCTCTCGAGCGGAACTTCCAGCGCCGCGTCGCGAATCTGCTGCGCCTTGGGAAACGTCACATTCCCGGCAAAGGAAATCATGAAGCCCATGTCGAGCGCTCGCTTGGCCTGTGCCCGGTTGCCCGTGAAGCAATGCAGAATCCCGCCAATCCCCTTCGCAGCCCACCGCTCCTCGATCAGCCCCAGGCAATCTTCCCACGCATCCTCGCTTCCGTCGGAAGGCCGGCAATGAATTACGATGGGGAGCTTCGCCTCGGCCGCCAATTCCATCTGCCGCGCGAACACGTCTTTCTGCACGTCGCGCGGAGAATAATTGTAGTGGTAATCCAGGCCAATCTCACCCCAGGCGATTACCTTGGGGTGCCGCGCCAGCCGTTCCATGTTCGTGTACGCAGCCTCATCCGCAAGCCGAGCCTCATGCGGATGGATCCCGAGGGTCGCATAGATGAAATCGTATTTCTCCGCCAACCGAATTGCGCAGTCCACCTGCGCCGGCCCGTCGCCGTTCCCAATCGCCACCATGGCCGAGAGCCCAGCCTCCCGCGCCCGAGCGATCACCACCTCGCGATCCGCGTCAAACCGCTCCCCATCCAGATGTGCATGCGAATCAACAAACATAAGTTTGTGCAGGGAAGGCTCGTGTGGGGACGGGCACTCTTGCCCGTCCAGGTCGAGCGATAGCTCGACTGGGTCTTGATTTCCTAACCAAGAAATCGCTTCGATTCCTCTATCACGACTTCCTCGCCACGGTATGCTTCGCTACTTCAACCTCGCCCCGACCGGCACATCCTCCAAAAATCCCGCCAGCACCGGCTTGCCGCCTTCGAGCGATGCCGCGACAATCATTCCATTCGACTCCATCCCGCGCAGTTTCCGCGGAGCCAGGTTAGCCACAATCACCACCTTGCGCCCCAGCAACGTCTCCGGCGCATAAGCTTCAGCGATCCCAGCCAGCACCTGCCTCACCTCAGTCCCAATATCAATTTCGAGGCGCAGCAGCTTGTCCGCCTTCGGCACACGCTCCGCCACCTTCACGATCCCCACGCGCAGCTCGATCTTAGAAAAATCGTCGATCGAAATCTTTGCCGCTTCGACAGGCGTGGCCGTGGCCTGCACCACTGGCGCTACGTTCGCCGGCGGGGCCGCCGCTTCCGGCTTAGCCTCCACAACTCCCGCATCCCTCTGCTGCTCTTCCATGCTCTGCATCCTTTCAATCGCACTTTTATCCGCCCGTGGAAAAACCGGCGCAATCTCGCCCAGCCTCGTGCCCAACTGCAACTGCCCCCAAGTGAGCGTGTTCAAATCAACCGTCTGGATGTCTCCCAACCCCATCTGCGTCCATATCTTCGCCGTCGCTTCCGGAATCACCGGATGCGCCAGCGCCGTCGCAATCCTTAAAGCCTCCGCCGACGTATAGAGCACCGTGGCCAGCCGCGCGCGACTTTCCTCGTCCTGTTTCTCGCCGAGCGCCCAGGGCTCATTCTCGACGATGTATTTGTCCACAGCCGCCACCAGTCCCCACGCCGTCTCCAGTGCGCGCGAAAACTGGAACTGATCAAAAAACGTTCCGAATTCGCTGATCGTTTTCCGCGCCGTCGTGGCAATCGCATCGTCCCCCGGGGTGCGCGAAGCCGCGCCTGACGGATACGGCACTTCCCCCTTAAAGTAGCGATTGATCATCGTCAATGTACGGCTCGCCAGATTCCCAATCCCGTTCGCGAGATCGGAGTTATACCTTTGCACCAGCGCGTCAAACGAAAACGATCCATCCTGTCCGAACACCACTTCGCGCAGCAGAAAATAACGTAGCGCATCCGCTCCCAGCACATCCAGAATCGTTTCCGTACGCACGATGTTGCCGCGCGATTTCGACATCTTGCTTTCTTCAAACAGCAACCAGCCGTGAGCCACAAAGGTCTTCGGCATCGCTAGTCCAGCTGCCATCAGAAACGCTGGCCAGTACACACAATGAAAACGAACGATCTCTTTCCCAATCATCTGCACATCGGCTGGCCAGAATTTCTTGAACGCTTCCTGCGCTCCCGCATGCTTCGACCCGTAACCGATGGCCGTAATGTAGTTCGCCAGTGCGTCGAACCATACATAGATCACGTGTTTTGGATCGTCCGGCACCGGAATACCCCACGAGAATGTAGAACGGCTGATCGACTGATCGCGCAGCCCCGACCGCACAAACGCAATCACTTCATTGCGCCGCGCCTCTGGACGAATGAACTCCGGGTTCTTGTAAAGTTCCAGCAGCTTGTCCTGAAACGCCGACAGCTTGAAGAAATAGTTTTCTTCCTGCACGGTCTCGGTAATGCGCCCGCAGGTTGGGCAAGGATCGCCCGGTGCCGCACCATCCACATACAACTCATCCGAGACGCAGTACTGCCCAGTGTACGTGCCCTTGTAGATATATCCGTTGTCGCGAAGTTGCCGGAACAATTCCTGCACGCGCTTCTTGTGCCGGTCTTCGGTGGTACGAATGAAGTCGTCGTTTGAGATTCCCATCCGCTTCCACAGGTTGCGAAATTCCGCGGAAATCTCATCCGCATACTGCTGCGGAGTTTTCCCCGCAGCCTGCGCCGCCCGCTCAATCTTCTGCCCATGCTCGTCGGTCCCGGTTAGAAAAAAAGTTTCCGCTCCCAGCATGCGCTGCCGCCGCGCAATCGTGTCACAGGCCAGCGTCGTATATGCGTGACCGATGTGCGGCCTCGCGTTGACGTAATAAATCGGCGTCGTAATATAAAACTTTCTAGTCATAATTTTCAGAATCAGATCTTCAGAACAACGGAAGCCCAAGCCCTACCCTGTGTCCCCCTGTGCCCTCTGTGGTTAGGGTTTCAAGGCGCTTCCCAGATAAGCCCGCGCCGCCTCCTGCATCACGGCCTTCAGCGGCACATGATGCTCCGCCGCAATCCGCCTGCAGTCTTCATACTCCGGCGCAAAGTTCGTGACGCTTCCATTCATGCTCGCGATCTTGATCCGAACTTCGCCCCACTGCGTCCGCACGTTCTCCCACCGCCGCGCCAATGTCTGCCGTACTTCTTCGCGCCGCCGCACGCCCAGCGTCGTAGTCTCCGTAAAGATCAGCCGCGCGAGCTTTCCCGCATCTTCCGGCTTGCACAACACCGTCAACAGCGTTCCCGGACGGCTCTTCTTCATCTGCACCGGCACGCCAAAAACATCCAGAGCTCCCTCTTCCAGCAACCGGTCCATCACATACCCGAACACCTGCGGATTCAAATCGTCGAGATTCGCTTCCAGCACGGTGATCGTCTCAGTCGCCGTTTTCGCAGCCAGAGATGCCACTGCGGCCGTTTCTCCAATGACCAGCCTGACCACATTCGGATGCCCCGAAAAATCCCGCGACCCTGCGCCATAGCCCGCCTTCTCGACCGTCATCTCCGGAAAGGAACTAAACCGTCGCGACAGCGTCTTCACAATGGCGGCGCCCGTTGGTGTGACCAGCTCCGCCTGCAACCCGGACGAATACACGGGCGCATCCTTCAGCAACTCCACCGTCGCGGGAGCCGGCACCGGAAACGTCCCATGCGCGCATTTCACCATCCCGCCGCCCACATTCAACGGCGAGCAGATCATCTCCTCTACTCCCAGCGCCTCGGCGCCGACCGCCGCGCAAACAATATCCACCAAAGCATCCACCGCGCCCACTTCGTGAAAATGCACGCTCTCGATAGAAGTGTCGTGAATCTTCGCCTCCGCGGCTCCGAGCGCCTCAAAAATCGCGATCGCAGTCTTCTTCGCGCCTCCAGAGATTGCAGCAGCAGAAATAATCCCCCGAATCTCGGTCAGCCCCCGTCCATGCGAATGCTCGTGTGAGCGCCCATGTTCATGTGGCATGGGCACTGCCTTCGGCAAGCTCAGGGCAGGCTCTGCCGGCGAACTCTCAGCAGGAAGGGAATGCAAATCTCCAGCATGCACATGTTCCGGTGGATCATGAGCGGTGTGCTTATAGGGTTGATGCGAATGCTCGTGAGCGTGTTCGTGCTCTTCCCAATATTCCTCCCGCGGCAAATCCTTCTCCCCATCCACCCACACATCCACCTTAGTCGCCGAAATTCCACTCCGCATCACCCGCGAAATCTTCAGCCGCGCCCCCACTGCAAGCGCAGCCACAGCCTCCTCCAGCACGCGCGCCGGAACCCCGGCATCCACAACCGCGCCGAGAAACATGTCGCCGCTCATGCCGGAAAAACATTCAAGGTATGCGATACGCATAGAAAAAAATCATTTCACAACAGAGTCACGGAGCCACGGAGGAGACAAGAAAGCAAATATTTAGTTCTTCTCCGTCCTTCCGCGTCTCCGTGGTGAAAATTTCGCTGAGTTTTCATCATAGGGAACCCTGCATTCTCCGTCAAACCCGCGCCTGCCGCGCGCTCTGCTACAATCACTATCTTCTTCAACAGTTTAGAGGGACTCCTTGTATCGTCATCTTCAGCGCCGACTGGCCGACGCCGTGCGCGATTTCCTGCGTGGCGCCTACAGTCTCGAACTCGATCCCATCGTCATCGAACAGCCGCCCAAGGTCGAGCTCGGTGAATACGCGCTGCCGCTCGCCTTTGAGCTGGCGAAGAAACTGCGCAAGCCGCCGCGCAAAATCGCGGAAGAAATTGTCGCGGGCTTCGGCGCAGTCGAAGGTTTCGCCAAGCTCGAAGTCGCCGGCGCCGGATACCTGAACGCCCGCGTCAACCGCGCAACCATGGCCGCTGCCCTTGCCGCAGGCCAGAATCCTCCTGCCGATATTCCGCCGGGCAAAATTCTGGTCGAGCACACCAGCATCAATCCGAACAAGGCCGCCCACATCGGTCACCTGCGCAACGCCATCCTCGGAGACACTTTCGTCCGCCTGCTGCGTTACGCGGGCAGGGAAGTCGACATTCAGAACTACATCGACAACACCGGAGTGCAAGTTGCCGACGTAGTTGTCGGTTTCACCCACATCGAGAAAAAATCCCGCGCCGAAATCGAAGCGCTCACCCGCCAACCACACTTCGACTATTACTGCTGGGATCTCTACGCCCGGGTCTCGCAGTGGTACGGTGAAGGCAAAGAAAAGAACAAAGAGAACCTGCAGGTCCGTGCGCAAACCCTGCACTCCATCGAAGACGCCAGAAGTGAGACGGCTGCCATCGCCGAGTTGATCTCGACCGCCGTCCTTCGTCGCCATCTCGAAACCATGGACCGCCTCGACATCGAATACGATTTCCTCCCGCGCGAGAGCGAAATTCTCCACCTGCATTTCTGGGACGCCGCCTTCACCAAGCTAAAAGAAGCCGGTGTCCTCACCTTCGAGACCGAAGGAAAAAATAAAGGCTGCTGGATCATGCGCCGCGCCGGAACCAACCGTGTGAGCACGGGCGATTCGCCCGCGCAATCCACCGCCGAAGCAGACCACCTCGATGCCGTGCTCACGAACATCGGGACAAATTCTGGCCTTGACGCTCAATCCTCCGACCAGATCTCCGAAGAAGACCAGAAAGTAATCGTCCGCTCCAATGGCACAGTCGGCTACGTCGGTAAAGACATCGCCTACCACATGTGGAAGTTCGGATTGCTGGGTCGCGATTTTTCCTACCGCAAGTTCTACCGGTATCCGAACGACCACGAGTGCTGGATCTCCACCACACCCGACGACGAAGCCGCCGAGAAAAATCATCCCCACTTCGGCGATGTCGCCGAGATCTACAACGTAATCGACGCCCGCCAGTCCGAAGCGCAAAGCACCGTCATAGAAGCCCTGCGCGGACTCGGTCACAACGCCGTCGCCGACCACTACACGCATTTTTCCTACGAGATGGTCGCGCTCACCCCGCGCTGCGCCGCCGAACTCGGCTACGCGCTTAGCGATGAAGATAAAGCCCGCTCCTACATCGAAGTCAGTGGCCGCAGAGGTTTCGGCGTGAAAGCCGACGACCTGCTCGACCAGCTCATCGCTTCTGCAAAAAAAGAAGTCGACTCGCGTCATCCGCAACTCAGCGAACCCGAGCGCGAATCCATCGCCACGCAAATCGCCATCGGCGCACTGCGTTATTTCATGCTGAAGTACACCAAGCAGTCCGTGATCGCCTTCGACTTCAAAGACGCTCTCAGCTTCGAAGGCGAAACCGGCCCCTATGCCCAATACGCCGCCGTTCGCGCCACCAGCATCTTCAAGAAAGCGGGCCTAGATCCTGACAGCTTCGCAACTCGTATGGAGACCGGCGCCTCGCCCGTCCCGCCAGCGCAAGGCGCGGCAGGTATCCCCGCGGCCGACATGACCGAGTTCCTAAACGGCGAAGCCGCCGACGAATTCTGGGCTCTCTGGCTCGCCGCCGCGCAAACCTCGCACGTCATCGACAAGTGCATCGCTACAACCGAGCCCGCATACCTCGCCAAACACGTCTTCCAGTTGGCTCAGCTGTTTAACGCTTTCTATCACCGTCATCCCATCCTCAGCGAGCCAGACGAAAAACGAAAACAATTCCTGCTGGCAACGGTGGCCGTAGTCCGCCGCGAACTCATCGCCACGCTGGGCGTCATGGGTATCACTGTCCCGCCAGTCATGTAGACGACACCATCGAGTCGACGCGAAGACAGGCCGTGTGGCCGCGGGTGACTCGGCCGCGCTCTTCATTCCGCGAACCCAGATTCGCAACCACCCTCACCCTCAAGCCTTGCCTCGTCTTTCCCCGCGCACTAGATTTGTAGTGCAACTGACGTGTCACGCTTCCGCAGGTTCAGGAGCATCGATGTTTTCATCCCAAGCCCGCTACATTCCGATCGCGCCGATTTTTCTCGCCATTTTCTGCTCAACGATTTCCCAGGCTCAGCTGGAACCCGCACCCACTCCGCTGGCCCAAGCAAGCGAGACTCCCGCTTCCCCTCACCGTCCCACCATCGGCGTGGCTCTCGCCGGCGGCGGTGCCCTCGGCCTCGCCCACATCGGCGTGCTCCAGTGGATGGAGGAAAACCACATCCCTGTCGATAAGCTTGCCGGCACCAGCATGGGCGCTCTGGTTGGTGCGTTTTTCGCGACGGGAAGCAACGGCGCGGAGATGCGCCAGTTCGTCAGAACCATTCAATGGGATGAATCCCTGCTCGCCGAACCCACCTACGGTCAACTTTCTTACCGCCGCAAACAAGATCGCCGCGACTATCAATTCGGCGGCGAACTTGGCCTCAAGCACGGGTTCAACGGCCCCAACGGATTCGATCCCGGCCACGGAGTGGGCCTCATGTTCGACCGCATGTCCTTTGCTTATTCCACCATCTCCAGTTTCGACGATCTGCCCACGCCCTTCCGCTGCGTGGCCACGGACCTGATCACCGGACAGGCCGTGGTCTTCCATGACGGTTCGCTGGCGCAAGCTCTGCGCGCCTCCATGGCAATTCCAGGAGTGTTCACTCCGCAGGAGCTGAAGGGCAGAGTGCTGGCCGATGGCGGCCTGGTCGATAACCTTCCCACCGACGTGGTCCGTCAGATGGATGTTGACGTCGTGATCGCCGTCGACATCGTCACCCAACCACCCACGGCCACGCAGTTCGAAAGTGTTACCGGAGTTCTCACCCGCGCGGTGGATGTCATGATGCTCGACAACGAGCGTCGCGCCCTGCAACTCGCCGACCTTGTTGTCTCCCTCGATCTCGGCAAACTGGGCGCGTTCGATTATGACAAGTCGGAAACCATCATCAACCTCGGTTACAAAGCTGCCGCCGCGCGGGCAGCCGCGTTGCGCGCCTTCGCACTTTCCGACGCCGACTGGCAAAGCTACGTCGCCGCCCGCGATGCCCGCAAGCGATTTCCGCAAAAATCTGCCGAGGTTCTCGAAGTCACCGGCGTCAGCGGAGACGAGCAGCAACATCTCGAAAAAAGATTGCAGAAGACTTTGCGCACCGATCTCGGAAAAGACTCCGGCAAGAATCTCGACATCGACAAACTCGACGCCCGCCTCACCCAGATCGTCGGCGAAGGCCGCTTCGACCGCATGGGCTACGAAGGTTTCGTGCAGAACGGAGTTCCCGGCCTCCGCGTGGTCGTGCACGAGAAATCCTACGGGCCGCCGTTCGTCGATCTCGCCGTAAATGTCGACGGCTCCGGCGTGGCTGCCTTCGACGTCTCCGGCGGCGCCCGCGTCACTTTCATGGACATCGACCGCCACGGCGGGGAATGGCGCAACGATCTTCTTTTCGGCTCCAGCAATCTCGCCGCCTCCGAGTTTTACCAGCCCCTGGCCATGAGCCGTTTCTTCGTTGCGCCCTTCGCGTTCGCTTCCAAATTCGCCCGCAATTCCTTCACCGGAGAGACTCGCGTCGCCGTGTTCGGCGACGAACGCGCCGGAGGCGGCTTCGATTTCGGCTACGACTCCGGCCGCCGCAGCGAGATCCGTCTCGGCTACGAAATCTTCAGCGGCAAACTCGACCCCCTCATCGGCAGCGCCGGACTTCCCATCGTCAGCGGCAACACCGGCGAATTCCGCCTGCGTTACGTCTGGGACGGACAGGACAGCCCCACGGTTCCCAGCCGCGGCCTGCGCATCATCTCCAGCCTTTCGCGCGTGCTGCAGAGCCCCGACCTCGACCGTCCCATCACCCAGCTGGATGTGCAGACTTCCACCTTCGCGCCGCTCAGCCCGAAGACCTCGCTGTTCTTCATCGCTTCCGCCGGCACCAGCTTTCACGGCACTGCCGGGCCATTCCAGGTTTTCGCGCTGGGAGGCCCATTCCATCTCGGTGCATATCTGCCGCAGGAATTCCTCGGCAACCACTATGGATATTCTTCCGCGGGATTTCGCCGTGAGTTCTACCGCCTGCCACAACTTGTCGGCGGGAAAATCTATTGGGCCGGATGGTACGAAGCCGGCACCGCCTTCAACGATCCCGACTCGGTGGTCGTGCGCGGCTCCTTCAACCTCGGCGTGATCGCCGAAACCATCGCCGGCCCGCTCGCCCTGGCCGGCAGCGTAAGCCCCACCGGCCAAAGCCGCGTAAACTTTTCCATCGGAAGATTGTTCTGAAGAAGGCTGTCAGCTGTTAGCTAAACCGCGCGGGTGCCCATCCTAAACGCGGCTTTTGTGTTTGGAGTCTGCCCCGGAGCGAAGTCGAAAGGGGCGCGGGGATTTCGACTTCGTCTACCGTACCAAAAACCTTGTCACGCGAACGACGCGTTTTTCTTCGCGTCGGAGGAATCTCATTCTCAAATGCGGTCGCGCACCAGCCTCGGGGTATAGACGTTCAGCCCGGCAACCCACGACCTTACGGGCAACTCAGCGTGATCCGCCGCACCGATCCGCCCCGCCACCCATCGGATGGCAAGTGCGTGAAGTAAACGTAGAAGGTTTGCCCCAGCACGTGCGGATCATCGCCCAGTCCCACCGCCGTGGGATAAGCCGCAATAGGTCCGAAGGTTCCGAGCGAAACAGGCAAGGTCCAGTGGAGAAGGTCGACCGACTCGGCGTAAGCGAAGTTCGTGTCGTCGGAAATGATCATCACGTAGCGCGAGATCGCGCCATTGTAGTGGATATCCAGATACCCTGAAAACGGCGCGCTCGGAATCAGGTCACTCGACGCGCCTCCGACTCCCGGCTGCAGATGCCAATTGCCCTCGTAGAACTTCTCGAAGGGCACAGCATGCGGCCGCGACGATCCGAACGCTGCGTCCAGCACAGACTCCGCCGGCGCGCGTGCCACGGAGACATTGGTAGTGGTCGAGGCCCCGCCGGCATTCGTGGTGTGCAACGTGCCATTGGCCATCCAATCCGGAAAATACAAATAGAAATACTTGCCATCGGGGGAGAGCACCAGCGGTCCGTCGCCAATCTCGAATCCATCCAGCCCCACCGCGTACGCCTGGTTCAGCCGAATGATCTCGCCCAGATCCGTCCAGTGCAGCCCGTTATCCGAGGACGTGGCGAGCCCGAGAGCCGCGTACAGCGCGTCATTCGGAAGCTCCGCATGATAGGTGACGAGCAGGTTGCCCGCCCCGGTCATACCCGCGGGTACCTGATAGACCGGCCCGCCGCCCATGTAACCGTAGCTGGGATAGTTGGCATTCACTCCAGCATCGGGATTCTGCGACACGCTCACGTCTTCGGGATCGTTCGACCCGAGCGGGTTATCGAGCGTGCCCATCGTGGTGACCACCGACCCCGACTTGTTGTTGCCCACCCAATGCCCATTCCACATCTGCCGGTAGTGCGCGCCGCCATCGCTGGCAAAAAACTCGTACCCGGTTCCCGTCTTGATGACGCCCATGGGCGTGTCGGGCCAGGCGAAGCCGTTATAGGTATCGGTGATCGGTGGCTGAGCGCGGCTGCCGGCTGCAAGACGCTGCGCCGGCGTTGCCACCACAATCGGTGCAGTCACGGACGGCTGGCAGACTGGAGCAGTAGCTTGCGCAGTGCCGACTCCAGAAGACAACTGGAAGAAGCCGGCCAGCAAACCAACGGAAACGATGCGAAAGCGGAAAAGCATGGCACATCCTCTATTCGAGTTCGATGTTGTGTAACCCGTATGTTGTGTAACCGGCGGCACTAAACGCTCCGCAATCACGGACAAGTCAGTGTGATTCGCCGCAGCGAGTTACCCTCTCTGGGCAGTCCGCCATTTTCCTCATGCAAGAACGAGTAGTAAACGTAAAAGCTCTTCCCCAGTATGTGTGGATTGTCTCCCAGCCCAACCGCCCTGGGATAAGGCGCCAGCGTTTTCACACCATCGGCGAATTCGCCCAGCGCGATCGGCGTCGTCCAGGCAAGTCCGTCAACGGATTCTGCGTAATAAAAAGTCGTGTTGTTGTCGACAATCATCACGTAGCGTTGCAACGCGCTGTTGAAATGGATATCGAGATACCCTCCCTGTTGCGGTGCCCAGGTCGGAGCCAGGTCGGTGGACGCTCCACCGATCCCCGGCTGCAGATGCCAGTCGCCCTCGTAGAACTTCTCGAACGGAACCGCGTGCGGATGCGTCGAGCCAAACGCCGCCTCCAACAAGGATGCCGCCCGCACGCGCGCCACCGAAACATGGGTCGTGGAAATGGTGGTGGCGGGCCAGTCAGGAAAATAAAAATAGAAATACTTGCTGTCCGGCGACAGCACCAGCGGCCCGTCGCCGATTTCGTCGAAGCCGGGCGCAAGCTCGGGCGCGAACGACTGATTCGGGCGCACGACTTCTCCAAGATCGGTCCAGTGCAGCCCGTTATCCCACGATGCCGCCAGGCCGTGGACCGCGTATAGCGTATTGCTCGGGAGCTCGGCGTGATAGCCCACCAACAAATTGCCCGCCCCGGTCATCCCCTCCGGAACCTGATAGACCGGACCTCCGCCCATGTAGGTGTAGCTGGAATAGTTTGGGTTCACCCCCGGATCGGGATTCGGCGAGATAGTCACATCCTGCGGAGTGGCCGTCCCTAGCGGGTTATCCAGCGTGCCCACCGTGGTGACCACCGATCCGTATTTATTGTTGCCCACCCCATGCCCCTGCCACTGCTGTCGGGGATGAAACGCGCCATCGCTGGTAAAAAACTCATAGCCCGCCGCAGTCTTGATCACGCCCATTTGCGTGTCCGGCCACGCGAAGCCGAAACCCTTCGTATCCGTGAGCGGTGGCTCTGCCCGCAGCCCGGCCGCGACGATCTGGTCATGGGTGGCCACAATGCTCGGCACGCTTACCGACGGCTGGCATACCGGGCGCGAAGTCTGCCCGGCGCTGACTTCAGAACAGAGCTGGCAAAAGGCAGCGAGTATGACAACGAAGGCGATCGGCGCGCGCAGCTGCATAAGCCATCCTCGGGAGTCCAGCTCTGTGCGATCAGAGGGCGGAAACGCCTCCATTCTAGTGGAGAGACCAGCCCTCACGCCCTAGAAACACGAGATCCGGGGGAATGTCGCGGTCGTTTGACACCGCCTCGCCCCGCGCCTAGCATTACTGCTGAGCAAGCCCCGTATTCTTACTCCTTCAGGTTCCCTGAACTTAAGACAGCCCATCTGAAGTTCCTACCTCTTACCCGACAGAACCAAAGTACAAGGCTAGCAAAGAGCGAAGGAGTCCGCATGCGCAACCAATGGCGATCCGCGTGGATAGTGGCTGCAGCAATCCAACTGTCGAGTGTCACCGTCGCGCAGCAGGTGCAAACTGAATCCGGCTCACTTTCCGGCGTACGCGAAAATGAAAATACCGTCTACAAAGGCGTCCCGTTCGCAGCGCCACCGGTCGGTGACCTGCGCTGGCGCGCTCCGGTCCACGTCGCACCCTGGACCGGCATACGCAAAGCGGACGCATTCGCCCCCGCCTGCATGCAACTAGGAGTCTCCATGCCCGGCGAAGCGCCGCCGTCCGTCAGCGAGGATTGTCTCTACCTCAACCTCTGGACGCCGGCAAACGCAAGGCCCAGGCCAGATCACCTGCCCGTGCTCGTCTGGATTTACGGCGGCGGCTACAACAACGGATCCGCCTCCATGCCGTTGTACTGGGGCGACCAGCTCGCGCACAAAGGCGTCATCGTGGCCACCATCGCGTATCGCCTCGGCCCGCTCGGCTTTCTTGCGCATCCCGAGCTCACGCGCGAGTCTCCGCACCAATCTTCGGGAAATTACGGCCTCATGGACCAGATCGCCGCGCTGCAATGGATTCAGCGCAACATTTCCAACTTCGGCGGCGATCCGGCCAACATAACCATCGCCGGCCAATCCGCCGGAGCCATGTCGGTAAGCATGCTGATGGCTTCGCCGCAGGCGAAAAATTTGTTCCAGCGCGCCATCGGAGAGAGTGGCGGCCTGTTTGAGCCGCTGCAGCTCGCGCCAAAATATCTTTTAGCGAATGCTGAACACGATGGCGAAAAATACGCCGCTTCGCTGGGCGTAACCTCGCTGGGCGCGGTTTCGCTTCAGGAACTTCGTCGCCTGCCCGCGGCGGCTTTACTCAAGGGCACCGCCGGAGACGTCAGCCATCCCGTGATCGATCCCTATATTCTTCCCGCATCTCCCTACGCAGCATTCTCTGCCGGCCGCCAGAACGATGTCCCGCTGCTGATCGGTTCAAACGCCAACGAAGCGCGCTCGCTGGTCGATGTTAGCAAAGTAAAAGCCTCCACCTTCAGCGCCGATCTCGAGCACAGTTGGGGACCGCTGCCGCCCGCGCTGGTCGCGGCTTATCCCTACACCACCGACGCCGAGGCGCAGCAGGCTCGCCTGGATCTCGAACGCGACCTCCGCTTCGGCTGGGACATGTGGGCCTGGGCGCGCCTGCAAGCCGCAACCGGAAAAAGCCCCGTCTACTATTACTTGTTCCGCCAGCAACCGCCGTTTCCCGCCGGCTCCGTCTACGACGGATGGGGCGCCAGCCACTATGCCGAACTCTGGTATGTCTTCGATCACCTCGAGCAGTCCCCCTGGCAGTGGAGCGCCGCCGATCGCAAAGTCGCCGAAGAAATTTCCACCTACTGGACCAACTTTGCGAAGACGGGCAATCCGAACACCCCCGGCCTTCCCGTATGGCCCCCCTTCACCACCGCCGACAACAAAGTCCAATATCTCGGCGACCCCATCACCGTCGGCGGAGTGGCAAACATCAAAACCCTGACCATCTTCGACGCGGTTTACACAACCGTCCGTGGCACCCCCGTCGCCACCCGCTGACATTCCGTGTCATCGATTTTTACTTGTCGTCCTGAGCGAAGCGAAGGACGTCTGTAGTCGCTTGCGGCGCCGCAGCTCGGTTAGTCTCCGCAGCTCAGAACGGGCGTCCCAATGCTCCGCACCTTGCTATACTTTGCCGAACCAAAGCACTCACGGAGAATACCGTTGCGCCCATCCCATCTGCTTCTTGCCACCGTACTTCTGATAATCCGCGCCGCCGCCCAGCAACCGGCCCAACCCTCGCAGCCCGCGCCCAAGCCGCTCTTTACTGTTCAGGAAGTCATGATCCCCGTCCGCGACGGAGTCCATCTCCAGACCGTGATCCTCACACCGGTCGACCAGACCGCCCCGCTCCCCATCCTCTTCCGCCGCACACCCTACGGCGTTCCTGACAAACCTCCCGAGCAAATGCCCGCCTTCATGAAGGAACTCGCGCAAGACGGTTACATCTTCGTTATCCAGAATCTCCGCGGACGCTTTAAATCCGAGGGTGTCTTCAATCTTTCCTCCTGGGTCGACCCCACCGACCCCAAAGCCACCAACGAAACCACCGATGCCTACGACTCCATCGACTGGCTCGTGAAAAATGTTCGCAACAACAATGGAAACGTCGGCATCTTCGGCGTTTCCTACGACGGCCTCACCGCCGCGCTCACTCTTCTTCACCCGCACCCCGCGCTGAAGGCCATCAGCGAACAGGCTTCGCCCGTCGATCAATGGATGAACGACGACGATCACCGCTACGGCGCGTTACGCGAGAGTTATGACTTTGAATATGCGGTGATGGAGCAGGCCGACAAGAACAAGAACACCTATTTCACTTTCGAGACCTACGACACCTACCAGTGGTATCTCGATCTCGGCCCGCTCTCAAATATCAACGCGAAATATCTCCACGGCTCGATTCCTTATTGGAATTCGAGCGTCGAGCATCCCGACTACGACGATTTCTGGAAAAAAGAAGCCTGGGTGAGCCAGCTTCACGCCTCAACCGTTCCCAATCTTAATGTTGCCGGATTCTGGGATCAGGAAGATCCCTGGGGACCGTGGCAAATTTTCCGTCACGCCGAAGAACACGACCCGCAGCACACCAACTTCATGGTCGCCGGCCCGTGGTATCACGGCGAGTGGTGGGGTCCCAAGGGCGACACCATCGGCCTTATCCCGTTCGCCGGACACGAGACCGCCCGCGAGTTCCGCGAAAATATCGAAGCCCCATTCTTCCGTTATTATTTGCACGGAAAAGGCGAGAAGCCGGCCTGGCAAGCCAGCACTTTTCAGAGCGGATCAAACACCTGGCACACCTACGCCGCCTGGCCTCCGAAGGAAGCCAAGCCCACGAAACTTTATCTGCAAGCCGACGGCACGCTCTCGTTTTCCGCGCCTGTCTCGACGGTGAAAACCGCGCCAGCCGCCGTTTCAGCGGCCAATCCGTACCGCGAATATATTTCCGACCCCGCGAATCCCGTGCCCTACCGCCAGCGCCCCATCACGCCAACCTATCCCGCCGGCGACTGGCGCACCTGGGAGGTTGCCGACCAGCGTTTCGTCGATCACCGTCCCGACGTCTTGAGTTTCGTCAGCGATCCGCTCGATCGCGATCTCATCATCACCGGACCGCTCGCCGCCCATCTCGTCGCCTCAACCTCCGGCACCGACAGCGATATCATCGTCAAGCTCATCGACGTCTATCCCGACAACGCGCAGAAGAACGACTGGAGTCCCGAAGCCGGCCCCAAGCCCGGACAATACACGCAATCGCTGAACGGCTACGAACTCCCGATTGCCATGGAAGTACGCCGTGGCCGCTATCTCGAAAGCTATGAAAAGCCGCATCCCCTCACGGCGAACAAGCCCACGGAATGGAAAATCCCACTGCGCGATCACGACCACGTCTTCCTGAAAGGTCACCGCATCATGGTCCAGATTCAGTCCACCTGGTTCCCGGTGATCGACCGCAATCCGCAAAAATTCGTCCCCAGCATCTACAAAGCCGAGCCCAAAGATTTCATCAAAGCCACCCAGCGCATCTACAGCTCCGCCACCCAACAGTCATACATAGAGTTGCCAATAGTCCCTTAACACCCGGCGTGAGCAAGCCCCACGTAGGGACAGCCGCCTCTGCTGTCCAGTCAAGCGTAGCGAGACGTTCTTGAAGTCGGCAGCGCAGACTTCGCCGGGCACATTTTTTTCCCCTAGGCGTTGAACTCGTTCCACGTCTCGCCGTTGAAGTGTCAGGCGAGACCGCCACGGTCACTAAGCCGCTAATGACGACGGCGACGATACCATCTGCGCTGCCTTGCGCGCGCCCAGTGACATCATTACTCGTGCCACGCCGCTGAAAATCATGCTAATGCCGACCAGCGTGCCGATCGCCCACGCGGAACTCGATGGCCATTGCATGTAAATCATCACCCCTAACAAGATCGTGATGATCCCATCGATTAGCAGCCAGATCGAGCGCATCCTGGCAAAGAGAATGATGTTGAGGACGCCCTCAATCAGGAAAAGCGAAGCCAGCACTAACGTAAGCGATGCCACGGCCAGCGCCGGATGCAGAATTAGATATATCCCGAAGCAGACATAGGCGATGCCAACCAGAAGCTTCCAGACCATGCTGCCCGCTCCATGAGCGCGAAAGGCAAGTATGACGTGGATCGCTCCTGCCAGCACGATGAGCCAGGCAATGGCCACGTTGACCGCTACGGCAGCAAGAAATGGCGAACCCACCGCCGCCATGCCCAACACAATCAGCAAAACTCCCCACACAAGGGAGAGCGTCGAAGCCTGACGTACCACATCGACCGCAGTGTTCTGTGCCACGGAAACCTCCTTGAAAACGCGGAGACATCCTACCGCAAAAGACGCAACGATTGAAGGCCGTCGGGCAAAGACGGCAAAAACCTCTTGTCCTGCCGAACGTCGCGCTTTTCGTCGCGGCGGAGTTAGGATAGCTGGACAGATGTTTCAAGCTGTCATCCGGAGCGGCGTTCTTGGTCGCGAAGGACCTATGCAAGTTGTATGCAGCATCCAGCCGGTGTTCTCGCGCCGCACCGACCCCGTCCCGCAGCGCGATAGAAAAAATGTCACTTTGCTCGCGCCGGTTCGGCGACTCCGTAGAGCCTCAGCCTCATCGTCCTGAAGTCGAAAGAAACGGTTTTCGCCTGCCCCAACAGATCGATCCCCAGATTCCCGTAGAACCGTTCCCCGACTGACCGTTGTTGAACCTGGAGAACGTGGGCCGGCTGCAGCACCACGGCTTCGCCGCCGACTCGCAGAATAACTTTCGGAATGGAAATCGCCTCGAACGTCTGCTCTCCGCCCATTCCCGTTACCGTGCGAGCTTCGTGGCTGCCGGACTTGCGAATCAACTCGCCGGCCACGCCCGCGAACTTCGGCCACAGGTCAGTCGTCACCGCGCCCGTATCCAGCACAAAGGGAAGCTGATGCTGTTCGAACGTTGCGGCTGTGATCAGCATGAGATCGTCGAAACAAAGATTCGCCGCGGCCATCTTCGGCGCGGGAGCGTTCGCCGCGGTAATGTTGTCCAGCTTCGGCGAGCGGTCAGCCTCGAATGTGCCTTCTCGACCCCACTTCACTGACCTCAGGGCTAACAGCACCGGCAGCCCAATGAGCCCGCGTTCTCCTGGTTCCATATCCGCAAACGGCGGTTGCTGGTTGCTGGTCACCAGAAACGCAACGTTGTTCAGCACGATGCCCCCGACCGAGAGTCTCTTAGCCAGCGCAATCTGAAACAACACCCGGCTGCCGTTTACGTCGGTGGAACCGCCTTCTGATTTAACGTCGCGCATCTCCATCCCGAGCCGTAGAACTTCTGACTGGGAGAGCGTCGATAGATTGGCTCCGGTGTCGATGAAGTAAGACGCTGTCTTTCCGTTGATCAGGAGCGGCAGTTTACCGTCACCCATTGGAATGGTTGCACGCGTCGCGCTGCTCACCTCGACCGCTTGATCCGGAAAATGGCTCAACCCTTCGACGAATGGCCGCGTGTCCTTCGCATCACCGTCCTGCGGATCGAGAGCGAGAAGCGCGTCCATCTCCCGCAAAGCGCCCGCATATCGGCCCTCCCGCAACGCCGCGTAAGCCAGTATGTGATGGATCCGCTTCGCCGCAGGCGATTTGGGTTCGGCTGCCAGAATCTGCTTGAACTTTTCCTCGCAGGCCGCTGTGTCATTGAACGCGCACGCAACCTCGCCCGAGTAAAAGTCAGCAGTCTGCGGATGCCTGCTCACCGCATCGCGAAGAAGAAACATTTGATGAATGTCCGATAGCCTCTTGAGCTCGGACTGCTCATCAAGCGCAAAAACAGCGATGCAGCGCAAAGCGACGCAGCAGAGAAGTGTGCCATAGAGCGGCACGCAGCAAAGAAACACGCAACGTAGAACTTTCCGTAACAGAAGCGGTTTCCCCAGTTCCTGGTTTATCCGTGAAAATCCGTGGCCAACCGGTTGCCTTACGCCGGCGCCGTATCCACAATCGCCTCATTCTTCGCGTCCCAATAAACTTTTCGCCCGGACCAATACGCTTCCGTCGCCATCATGCACGCCACAGAATGCGCAAAGCCGTCTTCCACCGTGCAATGCGGTTGCTGACGCGAGCGTATGCATTCGAACCAGTTCGCCATGTGCTCGAGTGAAAGATCATCAATCCCCATGGGAGGCAGTTTCGTTTCTCCCGGCAACGTCACATAACGCGATGCCCGCTGCTTATCCACATCGGAGTCATCTTCGTGATTGCCTTTTTCTTCCACCAGTTGATAGCGCGGGCTGCCTTCGCCGCCGATATTGAACAGCGTGGCCTTTTTCCCCATAAAGCGCGAAAAGCTGGGCGCGTCATTGCCAAAGCTGGTGGCGTAGCGCACGAGAAATCCCTTGGGATACTCAAACAGCGCCTCGAAAGTGTCGGCATTCTCGCGCCCGTCGTGCCACGCAAATACTCCGCCATGCGCCACCGCCGATCGTGGAAAGCTATCTTCCATGAACCAGTTCACTTGGTCGATGCCGTGACTCATCCATTGGTCGGGAATGCCGCTGGAAAATTCCCGGTACAGCCGGAACTCAAAATAAAGCTGCGGATCAAACGGACGATAAGGCTTGTTCATCAACCACTTCCGCCAGTCCGTGTCTTGTTCGCGGATTTGCTTTACTTCGGAACGCCCGCGCCACCGCGGCCCGTGGTAATTCCATTCCACTTCCACTTTGCTCACATCTCCCAGCACGCCTGTCTGCACCAGATCGTGCGCCGCCCGCGGATAAGGCTCGCTGCGATGCTGCGTCCCCACCTGCACAATGCGCTTGTTCTTCCGCACCGCGTCGCGCGCCGCCTTCGCTTCCGCTAGCACATTGCCCATGGGCTTTTCCACGTAAGCGTCCTTACCCGCCTCGACGGCCATCTTGAGAATCGGCGAGTGCGCGTGTTCGGGCGTCGAAATCAAAACCGCGTCCACATCGTCGAGTGCCAGCACATCTTCAAGATGCTGCAGCGCTCGCGGAGCCCGTCCGTAAACTTTGGTCGCTCCCGCCGCAGCCTTCTCGCGATTCACCTTCCACAAATCGCAAACCGTAGTCATCTCCACGCGATGACTGTCTTTAAGTTTGCCCGCAATAAACTCAAGATCGCCTCCGCGGCTGCCAATCCCAATGTGTCCCAAAGAGATGCGATCATTCGCGCCCAGAATTTTTCCGTAAGAGAGCGCCGTGCTCGCCAGCAGAGCTCCGCCGACAGCAACTGTTGATCCAAGAAATGTTCTGCGATCCATTTGCGAGTTCGTCTTTGTGTCCATCGTTGAATCCATCTTTTCGTCCATAGTAGTTTTTCCGTCCAAGTCGTTCATGCGCACTACTATACCCTCAGAGGAGGTTTGTGTGGGGACGAGCACTCTTGCCCGTCCTCGTCGAGCGAATGCCCGACTGGCTTTTTAGGAAGTGCAACAACTCGGGCAGTTTCCGCCCGGCTGTCTCGATGAGGTGAACCAGTCCCGTAAGTTATGGAGCCTAGCGGGAAGTTGTTGAATCCATTCGCAGCTCGTAAAACGAATTAACTTTGAGATATACCGCGCGCCGATCCGTTCCTCGAGATTGCCGATTTAAGCTGTGGAAATCTTGCGATCCACGCAGAACGTCGTCAGAATGTTTTGTTGCGTTCCCGAGCCATCTACGGCCCGAGGAATGCCATTCCACAAAGTGAATCAGCGACCCGAGTACTAGCCCCGCTGTGCTCTTTTTCGCAGTTATCTCGTAGTTACAATGAATTCAACAACTTAGAAAAGACGCGAACAGATCGGGCATCTTGCCCCCTTGAGCAGACATCTAAGTAATTGAAAAGATTTGTGTAGGATGGGCACTCCTGCCCGTCAGGTCGAGCGATAGCTCGAATAGCCATTGGTAGCTACCGCAGACTCACGAGGTCGCAAAGCGCCATCATGAAAAACCTAAAAACGAACAACGCACTCCCGACTATCTCGCACTTCTTACTCGCGGCCGTAATTTTCGCCGCGACCATGCTAGCGACAACTCTTGCCGTAGCCGCTTCCAAAGACAAGTCGCCAACTGTCCCGGCATTTCCCGGCATTTTGGTGAACGCGCGCTACGTTTATGTCACCAGCTACGACGGCGACCAGTTTGATCCGAATCTCTTTCCCGCGGACCGCGATGCCATTGGCGCCGTGCAGGATTCCATTCAGAAGTGGGGCAAGTTCGTCGTGGTCTATGAGCC
>Ga0209006_10001233_pt1 | contig 23190 bp, 20 predicted proteins | sample JacPin_JW_Ref_O2_FD_188567 | JGI IMG/M metagenome (GOLD analysis project Ga0209006, IMG submission 188567) | Forest soil microbial communities from Algoma, Ontario, Canada - Jack Pine, Ontario site 1_JW_Ref_O2 (SPAdes) (version 2) | ecosystem: Environmental > Terrestrial > Soil > Boreal... | reverse complement strand
CACCACATGCGCGCGGCAAGGACGCGCACGGCATAATACTGACATGAACAAAGCAAAAGAAAAAAAGTCCGCCGGCGATTCGACGATCGCGCTCAATAAGCGCGCACGCCATGAATATCACATCGAGGAACGCTACGAAGCCGGTCTCGCGCTGCAAGGCTGGGAAGTCAAAAGCCTGCGCGCCGGCCGCATCAATTTCGGCGATTCGTACGCCGTCGTGAAAAATGGCGAACTTTTCTTGTTTGGCGCATCGATTCCGCCGCTGCTCTCCGCTTCGACGCACGTGGTCGCCGATGATCGCCGCACGCGCAAATTGCTTTTGCACAAAGCGGAGATCGACAAACTACTCGGCGCCGTTGAGCGCAAAGGCTATACCCTCGTCCCCACGGCGATGTATTGGAAACACAACCGGGTGAAAGTCGAGATTGGCCTGGCCAAAGGCAAACAGGATCACGACAAGCGCGCGACGGAAAAAGAACGCGACTGGCAGCGCGAGAAACAACGCGCGATGCGGGCGAAGAATCCGGTCGGCTAAACGCTATTTATCGTTGACGCCGGCACGCACAAGATACTGACCGGATTTCTCATCGCGTTCCAGATCGATAATGGCCGCTGCCTTGGCGGCTTCCAACAATGTCTTGAACGACTTGAAGCCGTAGTACGTCTCGTTGAATCCCGGTTTGCGCCGTTTCAGCGCTTGCTTGACCATCGATGCCCACAATTTTTCTTCCTCGCCGCGCTCGGCGAACAGCGCGTCGACGGTTTCTTCGAGCAAATCGAGCGCTTCCTGTTTCTTGTCCGATTCTGTTTTCGGTTTTGGTGTTGCCGACGCAGGCGCGGATTTTCCTTCCGGCTTGCTTCTCGGCGCACGCTTGGTCTGCTGTGCGCGTACGAGATCGTCGTAATAAATGAATTCGTCGCAATTGGCGATCAGCAAATCCGATGTTGAATTTTTCACACCCACGCCGATCACCGTTTTATCGTTCTCGCGCAGCTTGCTCACCAATGGCGAGAAATCCGAATCGCCGCTGATGATAACGAACGTGTCGACGTGCTCTTTGGTGTAGCAAAGATCGAGCGCATCGACGACCATGCGGATATCCGCCGAATTCTTGCCGGACTGACTCACATGCGGCACCTCGATCAGCTCGAACGACGCGAAGTGCATCGCGGGGCGGAAATCCTTGTAACGTGACCAATCGCAGTACGCCTTCTTCACGACGATGCTGCCTTTGAGCAGCAGACGTTCCAGAACCTTGTTGATATCGAATTGCGCATACTTCGCCTCGCGCACGCCGAGCGCGATGTTTTCGAAATCGCAGAACAGCGCCAGGTTTCGCGTCTCGGGCGATGAGGCCATTACGTTCTCCTAATAAACCAACGCGCGGATCGCAGCGCGTAAACTTTACACCGATCCAGCAGCCTTGATTTTCGGGCATGCGGCGCCAACTCGATGTATGATGTTCATTCTCCGGGGGCGATCGGCTTCGACGGGGATCACGAAATCACTTGGTGCATGCCGAGGGGGCAGCTTTCCTCGTTAATCCAGCCGCAAAACTTTAGTTGCCAACGACGACAACTACGCTCTAGCCGCTTAAGGCTGAGTCCCGAACCCACTTGTGCTTGTGCTCGTGGATGTAGGGTCACTATCACAAGATCGCTCTTGATCGCCGCCAGTCGGTCATCGGCTAACTCAAAACGGGCTGGTCCTTCGGTGCGCTTCGCACGCTGTGTTGCCGCGGGACGAGACTAAACAGCGAGCTATGCATGTAGAGCTGGGGATCTAGTATCTTCGGACGCGGGTTCGATTCCCGCCGCCTCCACCAATAAACTATCTGAGTCCTTCAGATTGATACCAGAAAACGGCGCCCTATCGCCGTTTTTTGCGTTTCAGGGGGTCCGGCACGAAGCCGGTGACGAAGTCCTCGTATTCGCCAACGACGCAGACCAGCCTTTCGAGAACGGCTTCGACCGATCCTGTTAACGTTTGGATCGATTAAAAGTCGCAGTTCACTGACACTCAAAGCCGTTGCGGAACAGATAGTCGGCCAAGAGAGTCGGGATGCGTCCGATCTTGTTGATATTGTTTTCGGTGAACCACAGCGCATCGTCGGGGCCGGACGCGATACTCACCGGTCTAGCGTTGACGGTCATGCCGGCGCTGAAGTTTGTGACCACGCCTGACGGCGTAATCGTGCCGATGCCGTAGAACACTTCGGTGAACCACAAATTACCGTCCGGGCCGGTCACGATGCTTGACGTCTTCGCGTTGACCGTCAGGCCGGTATCGAATTCGGTGACCACACCGGCCGGCGTGATCTGTCCGATGAAGTGGTTGCTCCCCTCGGTGAACCACATGTTTCCGTCGGGACCGGCGGTGATACCGGTCGGCGAAGACTCCGCCGAGATGCCGCTGCTGAATTCGGTGACGACGCCATCGGGCGTGATGCGTCCGACACTGTTGTTGTTGTTTTCCGTGAACCACAAATTGCCGTCGGGACCCGCAGTAATGGCATAGGGTTCGGCGTTAGCGGTGATGCCCGTTGAGAATTCCGTCACGACACCGCTAGGTGTAATGCGGCCGATGCGATTAGCGCTCAGCTCGGTGAACCACATGTTTCCGTCCGGACCTGGGGCGATGCCCATCAGGGACGCGTCGGACGAGATGCCCGCGCTGTATTCAGTGACAGTGCCGTCCGTGCTGATCTTGCCGATCTGATTCGCGTTCTGTTCCGTGAACCAGACGTTGCCGTCGACACCCAGCGCGATGCCGACGGGCACGGCCTCGGTGGTGAGTCCGGCGCTGAATTCCGTGGTCTCGCCAAGCGGTGTGATGCGCCCAATGTGCGTGCCGTTGGCGGGCTGCGTGAACCAGAGATTGCCATCGGCGCCCAGCGTGATGCCATTCGGATAGGAAAACGGCTGAAGCTCGCAGCCGTACTCGGAAATTGTTTGCGCCGACGCGACCGAAGCCACGCAAAAGATGGCCAATATTCCGCCACAAACTGAAAAGATGCACTTCATCGCTCGCTCCATGCAATCACCACCGCGCGGGAACCTTGTCAGCAGCGCCATGCGACGTCAACCGCATGAACATGCGATGCAACTTTGTGAGGAGCGGTTGCCGCGTCGGCGGAGGGAGTTCAACGGATTGCGAAAGGCAGAGCGCGACTAGGGCAATGTCAAACCCAACGCTATGGCTTGATCTTCCGGCATTGCAAATAGAACTCGTTGCTCATGCTCGCCCACGAGCCGCTTCCTCGATTCATCTGCGAATAGTCGTACACGAACGCGATAAGTCGTGTGATTTCTGATGCACTTGAACGCGGGAGATTCAATCTGCAATTCTTTTTGCTTCGCAGCGATCACCGATCGAACCAGAAACGGCGCATCGTTCTTGCATGGATTCTGGAAAGATGTCTCAGTGTAGAGGGCACGTTCCGGTCCATGCGTTTGAAATAGCATCGTGTAGGCGACGCCTTCACCCGTTTTGATGACGAAACCACCTTGTTCCGTCTTGAGATATTCGGACCATTGGGGCGCCGGAGCGCCCTTGCTGCCGAACACCGTGAATTGTGGATCGCCTGTGTTACGCGCGGCTACTTCACGGGTAGGCATTACAAGAAGAAATGTGAGCAAAAGTTCTCGCATCGAATGTGCTGACGTCGCAGCGCCCAGTTCGCCTTCCTGATTGGCGTCAGGATACCGCAGCTAGCTCGCAGCAACTCAGTTCGGCATTAACGATCACCGCACGTCAATGCGATTGGCACGCCACCACAAAAAGCTGTGGGCAAAGTGGTCGTGAAACTCGTGACACGCGAACCCAGAAGTTTACCGTCGCTCCCCAACTCGATCTTTACAGTACACGACCCGTCTTGGCATTCTCCGTTAGCTTGAGCGAACAGATATGCACACGGATTCTTCTCAGCCGAACGATCTGCAGCGGCATATACGAACTTTGCGCAAGATGCCGTGAACGGGATTGCGACGAGAACAACGTATTTCATCATGCATGAAGGTCTGGAGTGCCGCGAGTCGCATGAGAACAGGGCACTACCTCGTACCGGAGTCACCGGAACGATTGTGACTAACCAGAAACGAAATTTTCCCGCTTGACTCAAGTCGCGCCTCGTCGATTGCTGCTGCGCTGTGCAGTCCTTGTTCGCGCATGGCCACCGCGAAATCCTCAGGTGCAATGTCGTGCTTAAGCAAGGCGCGATGATCAACGCAGCCGTCCTTGGCAAGGACATCGCAACTACCAGATACAACTGAGTGGATTAAAGAAGAGCGCGCGGTTGCGAACGCGATTATTTTGTCCAGCACCATGATAGTCGTGACAGCAATAAATGGCCCTAACAAGGATTTGTCATCACCCAAGATTGCCGTGCGCATGGTTCCGCCCACAAGGATAAGTACTATCACCTCGAATGGGGATAATTTCCCGAGTGTGTGCTTGCCGGCCGCGCGCATAACAGCCAACAGCCCTATATAGGAGACCGCCGCACGAACGACAAATTGCCACCAAGGGAGTGCCAGATCGAACCAGCCTTCCATTTGCTTCCCCATTTTTCTGCTCGGCCAACATGGTCCGACTTGGATCGGCCGGCGTCAATCATCGCCTCACCTATGCACTGCGAATCAAGCACAACGAATCATCCTGCCCTTCCCCACACCCGGAAGTGCAAATATCGCTATCCATGATCGTTGCGACAGATTTAGCGATTATCGAACTCGGCAACGAAGGTGAGTCATCTCACTCGCACCACAGCTCAGCACCTTTCATCGTCGGCTTAATGCATGGCTTACCGTCGCCAGCAAGGCGTGGTGAGGGAAGCGGTTCGCCGGGTTGGCTAATGCTCAGCTTTGTCTTGCGATTGTTTGAAGTAAATCGGAATCTTCTTTTCCTCTTCCATGCCTCTCTCAGCCGTCCATTCGGTGGTGAAGAAACCGTACAGGGCCTTCATTTCATCGTCAGTGAAGTGGGAGAACTGTTCCTTTGCTACGAAGCCCATGACACTGCCCTGTGAGGCCATGTCGCGTCCAGCTTTCGTTATCCCTGTTTTCATAAGCCTACGAAACTCCTGAAAGGAATAGGCTTTGATGACAACTAGAGGTGGAGCGTTAATGATGTGCTTGTCCGTTTGGTGGTGACAATTGATGCAGCCGACTGTGTACGCAAGATGTTCTCCCGACGGACTTGTCGCTGAAAGTGTCACTGGCAGTACCAGCGTGAAGAAGCAAATTAGGCGTTTCATCGTCTCCCCCATTGCGTTATCTAACGCTTGAGCTAAGCGGCCGCTTCCGCGAGTCGGGCAAGTCTATCGCAGCGACATAGTACCGTCCGGAGACGCTATCTCCACAACGAGAGTATCCGTGGCGACGTTAAACAATGGCGGAACTGAAAAGGTCGCTGTAGAGCCGATGTCTGATTCGTCGGGTACTGTTACAGTCGTCGTTGACACAAACGTTAAACTTGCCAACGTCGGTGGGATCGCCGACGTTGTATACAAATTTACATCGATCGGTTGACCGTCGCCGGAACCGCTGGCGGCAAGTCCGACAACAAAAAAGACACTGTCCACTTCAAATTAGGGCGCGCTTATTGGATTAACAAACGTGCTCAACTTGAATGCTCGATAGAAGCTCTGCTGTGGCGTGCCTCCCGGTGCCATGCCGCCCGGGTGGCAGGCGTAGGACGCATCAATCGAACCGTTAACCTCTATGAGCGTTAGCTCCTCACCCAAACACACGTTGCTGCAAAGAGCTGCGACCAATCCAATACACAAGGAAAGACGATTCATTTTACAGGCCCCCACAGGAAACCTGTGCTCATGATGCAATACGTCACGGAAAATGAAACGATCACTAAATATCCTGACGCCATGGCCCGGGGCCAACGTTTGAGCTAAGCGGCCGCTGCCGCGAGTCGTGCGAACCTATCGCAGCGACGCATCAAGGTACGCCTGACATCCAATTCGCTCATTGATTCGATTGTCCGCCAACGTAGCTCACGTGCCAAATCGAATTGGAGCCGTCGTCGGTAACTAGTAGCGATCCGTCTTTCGCCACGGTGACGCCGACCGGGCGTCCCCATACGTCGCCGTTGTCGAGCACAAAGCCGGTGACGAAGTCTTCATATTCGCCGGTCGCGTGACCGGTTTGTTTTAGCGGGACGCGGATCAACTCATATCCCGCGCGCGTGGACTTGTTCCACGAGCCGTGTTCGGACGCGAAAATATCGCCGCGATATTCAGCCGGGAATTGCGATCCGTTATAAAACGTGAGCTGCAGCGATGCGTTATGCGGCTGCAGGAGTATGTCGGGAACGATGGTTTTCGTGCGCAGTTCCGGATGCTTGTGCTCGTGCCGTGGGTCCTGATGTGCGCCCATGTACCACCATGGCCAGCCGTAGAAGCCCCCGCTTTGAACATGCGTGATGTAGTCGGGCACCAGGTTGTCACCGAGGCCGTCGCGTTCGTTGACCGAACACCACACATCGCCCGTTTCGGGTTGGATCGCGAGACCGACCGCGTTGCGGATGCCGGATGCGTACACGTGCACGTCACTGCCATCCGGTCTTGCGATGAGGATATCGGCACGATTGTGTTCGGCCGGCGTTGTGTCCGGGTCGTCGATGTTGGATGCGGAACCCACGGAGACGTACATCCATTTGCCGTCGGGCGAAAACTGTATGTCTCGCGTCCAATGTCCGGCGCCATGCGGCAGGTCGAGGACCTTTTCCGGCCGTGCGCGCGCTTGCAAGTCGTCGTTCTGATAGGGAATGCGGAGCACGGCATCGGTATCGCCGATATAGATCCATTGCGGCGTCGACCCAGGCGGATAAAACGCGATGCCGAAAGGCTTATCGAGTCCATCGACGAACGCGCTGGCTTGCTGCGACTTGCCGTCGGCGGCGAATCCGCGGAACACGCCAATCTTTCCGGTGCTGCTGAACGCCACGAAAAAGTCGCCGTTCGGTGCCGTGCGGATCAGACGTGGCGGCGCGATGCCGTCGATATACAAATCCACTTTGAAACCCGGCAGCGTCTTCGGCCAGATCCCGTCGGGACGCTTGACCAGGCGCGGGCCGTTGTTCGCCGATGTCGTCGCGTAGGGTTTCGGCAGATCGTTTACGGTGATCTTGCGCACTGTGCCGGGCGATTCGTAGCGGAAGTCCGTGAACGGCGCATTCGGCGATGGCGTCGCGATCGTCACTTGCGATGTCGGTGCGGCCTCACCGGACGGCATCGTCCTTATGAAATCTACCAATTGCCAGCGCTGCAATTCGGGCAATCGTTCCCAGGCCGGCATGCCGTTGCTGGGGCTACCGTGTGTGATGAACCAGAACAACTCGCCGTCGGATGTCTGCTTTACTGAATTGGACTTGAGCGTCGGGCCGTCAGCCGCGCCTTCGCCGGCATTGCCGTGACAGCCTGAGCAGTTCGTAGCATAGACCGACGCGCCGGCCGTAGCGGCGTCGCTGCCGCTGGTCGGGTTGAGCAAATTCTTCGCCGTGGCGGGCGCATCGTGAAACGACTGTGCAAGAACCGACGGTGCAACGACTGCCGCGAGCAGTCCGAAAACAATTGTCAAACAGCCTCTGTTCATGGCCATCCTGCTTTTGTCCTTTGGGTGATTGTTGTCCCGCCGACGCTAAATGCCGCATGAATTTTCCGCCGTCAAAGGTCGACCGAGCCCGGACCGCTCGAGCGTGCATTTCTTCCGAAAAGATTTCTGCCGGCGACTTTGAAGTCACCCGACTTCTATTAGAGTGACGGGCCTGGCGGTCATTTGGATGCTCTTCACCAACGTGGAGTGTCGCATCGGCGCGCTGAGCGGATGCGCCAATGGAGTATGAGGGTCTCTTGTGACGCCTAACACTTGAGCTAAGCGGCGCTGCCGCGAACGACTAGCGCGCCGGCACCAACTCGATGGACCGCGGTGCGAGCCCCATCGCGCTGCGGTAACTGGCATACAGCGAGCTGACCTTCGCAATGTACTCTCGCGTTTCGGCATACGGTGGAACGCCGCCGTATTGCGTTATAGCACCAGGTCCGGCGTTATAGGCGGCTGCGGTGAGAATGCGGTCGCCATCGTAGCGCGACTCCAGGGCCTTCAAATATCTTGCGCCGGCGAAAATCGACTGGCTCGCCGAGAACGGATCGGTGACGCGGTAGTCGCTGATCGTGTCCGGCATCAATTGCATCACGCCCTTCGCACCCTTCGTCGACACTGCGTCGGCGGTATAGTTACTCTCGGCATGCGCAATGGCGCGCAGCCAAGCCTCGTCGAGGCCGGTCTTGCTGGCCGCGCTGGCGAACTCGCGGCGGTAAGCGCCGAGCTGCGGTTGGCTGATCTTGCCGAAGCCCGTGTGCGCAAACGATGTAGGTGGTGTGGCCACAGTGAACTCCTGCACCTTGGTCGAACCGGGCAGGTCGCGCGTGCTGTAGACCAGCTTGCCTTCCTGCTCGCGCTGGTAGAGGGTGCCATGGAACTGACCCAATGCTCCCCACAGATTCGGCACCAACGGAGAATCATCTTCAAGGGTTTTCGCCGTGCACTGTGACCCGGGCTCGGGCGCAGTCGCAAGACTCACAGTGCCGTCGCGCTGGCAACGCCAGACGGTGTGCGCCTGAGCGTTGACATATAACGCAATTGCCGACGACGCAACGAGAAGACGAAAGAGATGCATCGTTACTACATCGGATCGACTACTTGCTTATGCAAGTGTGCCCGGAACGAACAATCGGCGTATGCGCGCTACCACGTTTGCGCCGCAATGTAAGACGCATCCAGGCATTTCGATTCCTCACCCATGCATTGCGAATCAGCTAATCCATGGACCAATTTGATTGATCGGTTAATACGCGGCAGGTGCGAACCGCGTCGGTTATCGCCTTCACCCAGTCCTCTTGAGAAATAGGTCGCGCAGAAGAAAAACTGATGTCTCGATATTCTCCGCGCGTTCCGCCCGTTGTGCTTGCGCCCACGCCCCCGTCGACCTGCAAGTTGCGGATGACGGATTCCGCAAAATCGTCGAAATCCAGCTCATGATTGCGGCCTTGATCGACGAGTGTGCTTTTGTTTAGTTCCCAATACACACGCAGCGACACGTGCTTGTAAGACCCGTCCATCATCCTCTCCGCACTCGCGACGGCATCATCATCCTGTCCTTCCCCGACACCCGCAAGTGGCAAGAACATCGAACGGCGAATCGAGGCTCGCTCTTTGCGGTGACGCGACTTCCTTTTGTTGGTGCTCCTAGAAGGTAGTTCACAGAATTTGAGCGCGTGTGCTGTTACCGTTTAAGGTCTGGCTGTCTGCCGCAGAACATTCCGCGACGCGGCGAGTCGGCCGGCACTATTGGTCTGTTCGCTCAGGAGGTCGACATGAGCACTACGGGTCTGACTTTTTTGCGTGCGTTGCCGGTATGTCTTCTCTATCTCATCGCGACGCCGGCGACCTATGCGGCGATTCCCAATACGGAGCGGCAGGTGCTACTCAATTTGTACGCGAGCGCCAACGGCGCTGGTTGGTCGGAGCATACAGGCTGGAACGGCGCTGCTGGCGGGGAATGCAGTTGGTTCGGGATCACGTGCGACAACACGCAGTCACATGTGATCGACATTGAACTCGCTGGAAACAACCTCACGGGGACGTTGCCGGCATTGGCGGATTTAAGTGGTCTTGAGACGTTCGACGTGAGCTCCAATCAACTCACTGGCAGCATCCCGCCTTTGACCGAGCTCACAAATCTCTGGAACTTTTACGCGTATCACAATCAGCTCAGCGGTAGCATTCCTGCCTTGGCGGGGATGACGCAACTCGGCTACTTCTACGTGTACGACAATAAACTCAGCGGCACCATTCCCGACCTGACTTCAATGCCGACCTTGTGCCATTTCAATGTCAGTCGGAATCAGCTCACTGGAACTATTCCGGCGTTGACGCAACTCACGGCGCTGGTTCTCTTTGATGTAGACACCAATCAGCTCAGCGGCAGCATTCCTGCCTTAACCGGCTTGTCGAGTCTTGCGCTTTTCAACGTCGGTGGAAATCAGCTGACGGGAGCTGTGCCCGCGGCACCTAATCCGAACAGTCTGGTCGCCAGCGGATCTGGACTCTGTCCAAACCCACTAACGATTACTGCGAACACAGACTGGAACGAAGCGACGGGCTTCACACCATGGCCAGCGGATCCGCACAGCAATAATGCATGCGATGATTTGTTCACTGGTGACTTCGAGTAATTGGAGTTCAAGTCTATTTGATGGGGCTACTGCATTTACCGGGTGACCAGATTGAAACGCCGCGCGAATGGTTCGTTATGTCGCAAGCAATTCGAAATGGTTAAAGGACCGAGCTTCTCCCGGTTCAAAGTGATGCCACGAGAACCCCAGCTTTTCGAGGACGCGCAAGGATGCACTATTTCCCGTTTGCACAGTGGCAACCAACCGCCTGAGAAGAAGTTCCTGGAACGCAAAGCGAACGAACATTGTTCCTGCCTCCGTAGCGAAGCCTTGGCCCCAATATGCTTGAGCCAAGTAAAAGGCAAGAGTTCCTTCGCCTGGAATTGGGCCATTGGTGCCGAGGTGCGAATAGACACCGCAATACCCGACATAGGGACCGTTGGGTGTTAGCTCGGTAGCCCATAGGCCCATCCGATGCTGAATCGGTCGCAGATACGTGGACTCAAATTTTCGCTCGGCCTCAGCACGGGATCGAGGATTTCCGCCTACGAATTTTCGCACGCCCGGGTCAGCTTCCATTGCGCAGAAAGGATCGAGGTCGGCCGGCAAATGTTGTCGAAAGCGGAGCCGCGAAGTTTCCAACATCATGGTTCTCGCGCGGGTGATCGCCACTACTGCAACTATGGCCAGAATACCGCAGCTGGCTAACGACGCGTTCGACTCTCGGCCACTTTACGCATCGTTTCAAATAACCGTCGTTCCGGCATGGAAAACACGCTGTGCAAGTCAAGCTGCCAAAGAGTATGTCAGTAGCCGGGCAGTTTTGTCGTAACCCATCCTGAGAACCGCTTCATCGTGACGCGTCATGCTCTCGGGAGTCGCCATGCGCCTTGTCTTAATTGTGTCCGCTTTGGCCTTGGCCACCGTCGTGGTTTCGCATGTCAGCGCGCAGTCCGGTGGCGGAGCGTTTTCCATCACGCGCAGCGTCGTTGCGCCTGCCGCTTCCTCATCCGGCGGTGCATTCGCGATGACGGCGACGGTCGGCCAACCGGCGACCGGCAACAGCAGCGCAGGCGCTTATCAGCTGCAAGGCGGCTACGCGGCCGACACTTCGTCCGACGAAATTTTCGGCAACGGTTTCGAACCCTAGGAGACAACTTCATGCGCCTTCGTCCTCTCGCCCTTGCTTGCCTGGTAGCCATCGGCGCGCCGGTGTGGTCCGCGCCAGTGGGAAGTGCCTTCACGTATCAAGGCAATCTCAATTTCAACGGCTCGCCGGCCAGTGGCAACTTCGATTTTCAGTTCGCGCTGTTCACAGCGGAGACTGGCGGCAGCGCGATCGATACAATCACGCTGACCGATCAAAGCGTCGACGCTGGATTGATCAATGCCTCGCTCGACTTCACCGACGTGCCATTCAACGGGCAGGCGTTATGGATTGAAGTGCATGTGCGGCCAGCCGGCAGCGGTACTTACACGACGCTATCGCCTCGACAAACGTTGACAGCAACGCCGTATGCGTTATTTGCATTGGCCGGCAATCAAGGACCGACCGGGCCCAAAGGTGCGACCGGCGCGGCGGGTGCCACCGGTCCGGCGGGATTGACGGGTCCTGCTGGTAGCACCGGCGCGCAAGGCGCGACCGGACCACAAGGTCCAGCGGGAACCGTGACACTGCCCTTTGCCCAAACCATCTCATCAGGTGCCGCGGGCATTGCTGTAACTAACTCCGGCGATGGTCTCGATGGCGCCAGCAGCGGGGCATTCAACAGCGGCGTCTACGGCAATAACACGGGCGGCGGCAAAGGTGTGTTCGGCGCCAGCGCTACCGGTCAGGGCGTCGCCGGCCAAACTACATCCGGCACGGGCGTGGTCGGACAAAGCAGCACCGGCAGCGGCGTGTACGGTGCAACAAAAGGCGTCAGCGGCGCCGCCGGCGCGGCCGGCGTATGGGGCAACACGCATGACTATTATGGCGTGTGGGGAACGAGCGTCGTCGGCGACGGCGTACACGGCAACAGCACATCGGCCAGTGGCGTGTACGGACTCAGCGCATCGGGCGCGGGCGCGTGGGGCGAAAGCACCGGCTTTGACGGTGTGCATGGACATACCAGCAATGCGAACGGCAACACCAGCGGCGTCGCCGGATTCGGCGATGGGAGCAACAACGGCGTGTTTGGATTGAGCGCGACCGGCAACGGCGTTTATGGTGGAAGCTCAAGCGGTAACGGCGTGGAAGGCAATGCCGACGGTCCGGACGTTAGCGGTGTGTATGGTCAGGCTACGAATCTGTACGGCTTCGGCGTGTTCGGCCGTAATACCGCTGGAGGATATGGGGTGGCGACGGATGGTCCAGTCCAGCAAGCGCGTGGACAAGGCGGTTGGGTAAAGGCAATGGTCTATGCCGTCCCCGTCAATCTCGGTGGACAAGGAATCGTTCGTTGCTTCAACTCGCAACTTCCCGCGAGTCTCGCCTCGACTCCGCCGTGTGGATTCGTATATGGCGAACCGACGCCCGGGCTGGTGACGGTCGACTTCGGTTTTAAAATTGACGACCGCTTCATTTCAACCACACCGAGCACGCTAGATTACTCCGTCGCCGTCGGCCCACAGAGTGCGAACGTCGTTGGCATGTCGTTTAGTCACTACGTTCTTAATTGCACAACCGATTACACCAAGGTCCCGCCAGTTACTACGTGCTCAATCGACCACATTGGTAGAGATGACGGAGCGTTCAATTTGATTGTCTACTAAATCGTTTTTACGAGAGAAACTAATGCAGTTGGGTTGCCACGGCTGCCACAAAGCATAGCTGCGCGCATCGTGGTGGGCCGCTAGCAGCGGTCGCCGCGCCGCTTCAATCTTCGCGACGTCGATCTTGCACATCTGCATCATCGCATCGAATACCCGTTTGGCGACCGCTCTATCGGAATCAGCGATCCCCTCGCCCGTCACCTGCTCCGAAATGTTGCCAGAAGCACTACTTAGTCGGGCTAAGCTCGAAGAAATTCTTCGGATCGACATATAACCGGAATGCATGCTCGTGTTTCATGAGCAAATAGGTGCCGTCAGTAATCTCCATGGCGCATTGCTTTCCCGCCTGTTCGGTTTTCGTTTTTTGCGAGTGAGAAATGACGTATCCGTTCGAGATCTGCTCGCCCACTGCAGCGAGCGGCGCATTAAGTTCCGCCACGATTTCGTCGGACCTATTTCTATAGGTGCAATAGTTCGTGAAGCTGAGGTGGCCAGTCTGAAACTCGACACGCGCAATGTAGGTAACCGAGCCGTCGTCTCGTGCAACAGTGGCGGGAAATTTCAAGGACCTTTGCGGTCCGATAATGCTGTTTAGTTGGAAGGCCTCTCCAAGGTGATCGGCAATAGGACTTGGTTCTCCCCAATCAATCTCCTGGGCTTTGAAGTCCTTGGCAACAGCCGTCGTCGCCAAAAGCACTGAAGACCATGTGATCGATCGTAGTGATTTGAGCATCGCTTGTCCGTCCGCGTACGGGGTAAAACGATAGACGTTGGTCGGCACGTGTTCCGAACAAAAATCATCCTGTGCGAATCCGCAAAGTCATTCAGCTGAAAGCCGTTCAATCACACGCAACGGGACCGGCGCTCGGGAAGTAACCGAAGCAACAAAATACAATTCTTTGCAGCCGGCAGCGATGCGTGCAAGTAGAATCGATACAACGTTTGAACAATGCGGGAAGCAAAGATGATGGGCAAGACTTTCGATGCGATCGCGAAAACTGCGTTAGCCGCGTTCTTGACGCTCTCCTTGACAACGCCTGCCTTCGCGCTCGACACCGCCGCCGATCCGGCGGTGACGCCGCCGAGCGACGCCGATTTGGCCGGAATCACGTGCTCGATCAGTGAGGAGAAATACCTGCCCGGAGATTACTACTATTGTCTCGCCGAGCAGAGTTATGGCTACAAGCGCTATGAGAAGGCGCAGCGTTATTTCCGTATTGCCGCGAGCTGGGCCAGCAAGCCGGCGCAATACATATTGGGCGTCATGGCGTTGAACGGCGATCAGCAACCGCAAAACGGACCTTTGGCTCTCGCGTGGTTCACGCTTGCGGCCGAACGGCATCGGGAGGATTTCGAGACCACGTATCGACAAGTGTCCGCAGCCGCCACGCCCGAAGAGCGAAAGGCGGCCGATGCGCTGTTGAAAACGATGCGGCCCGTCTACGCTGACGAGATCGCCGCAGTTCGTGCAGAGCGGCGCTACCACGACGGCATGCTGAAACTCACGCGCGATTCTGCCTTTGGCGTGCATTGCCTGTCAGGTATTCAGTCCGGCGGCGCGACGGCGTCAGACGGATCGAATGCGTCCATTGCGTGCGGTCCCGTTGCCGCACTGGCGCACGCGATCGATACAGTCGCCGTACGAGTCTTCGATGGATGGGACGCGCACGTTACCGTCGGCGCGTTGGAGCCGATTGCGCCGACCTCCAAATAACAGTCGCGCGCTAAGACACGCGAATTCTCGCGAACGCGAAATTCGGCTCCCTCGGGTCGGCTAGGGATGATGTTTTTCGACGCGCGCGGTCGCTTCGATATGGCTCGGACGAAGCGGTCGCGCAACTGCCGGCCGCTGATTGCTTTGGGATAAAGCTCCGGCGTGGCGAACTTGAAAACGCTCAGCGAGTCGCACTCCGGGAGTGAGCGCCCCTCGATGAATGTCTCTGACAGGCGATTCGCGCGACGCGAATGCCTGCGTGGGAATCGTTGGAGATTTCGAATAAGCCAACGCTCTCGGCATCAAGGTATTTCCTACTGGCGACACGTTCGAATTCATCACTTCACTATGTACTGGCGGCAATGCTGTCGTACCTTCGGGAATTTGCAATGTCGGGCGCGTGCCGACGAACGCAACTTGTCGAAGTGGACCGATATAGACTTGCCGCGACACGCCATTACCAAACCAGCCAAACCCGTAACCCGTATTCAACCCAAAATGCCATGCCACGGGTTCGCCACCGAGCAGCCAAGTTGCGGGCGGGTACGCATTGGGTCCCGTGTAAGCACCGCCTGTCTGTGCGAGTTGAAACGCAAACGGCGGGAGATCGTTCGCCGAACTGGCAAGTGCATTTGCGCTCAGGAACTCATCAGGAACATCGCTAAGCCACAGCGCGTCATCCGGCACTTCGTTGGGGTCTTCCAGACTGGCGATTGCCACCGACGTCTCATGCTCATCGCTTGAAGCGGTCTTCGAATTATTCTTGTTGGACGATTCGGATTGAATATCCGCCACTGCGGCAGATTTCGTCGCATCGGGATTCGTGTTCGCAGACGTAGTCGACATGGCGGCGGGTGCGCTGAACAACGTGGAACGCCCCAGATAGGCAGAAGCCGAGACAGCGACTAATCCAATGGTTATCGCAGCCAATGCGGCGGCACGTCCCACGCCGGAGCGCGCGTGCATCCTCGTGGGGGCAGCGACTTGCGAGGCAGGCGCGCCCAGGTCCGGTAGAACAAGTGCGTCACCGGGCACCGAAGGCAATCGACTTGCCAGCTTCGTTCCCATTGGCCGTGGCGTAGGAGCCGTACGCGGCAGGTCATGCCGAGCAGATACCATCGTCTTGATGCGGCCCGACGCGACGGGTGCGGCAATATCTTTGGGTAGCGGCATGTCGCCGCCGTTTGCGACGAGCGAGTGGCCGGCGAGATCGCTCATCAATTCGTGGCATGTTTGGTAGCGATCGAGAGGATTTTTGGCGATCATTTTCGCGAGTATTCGGGACAACTCACGATCCACTTGCGTATTAAGCGTGCGCACATCGGGAATGTCCGCCGTGACGACTTCCAGCATCAATCCAAGTGGCGACTCATCTTTAAATGGCATGTGCCCCGTCAAACATTCAAACAGCACTACGCCGAGGGAGAAAATGTCGGAGCGTTGATCGACTGGTTTATTGAGACATACTTCGGGGGACAAATATCCAGGCGTACCAACAAACTCTCCCGAAGATGTAAGTTTCTTCGAGAAATCTTGTGTCGTGAGCGCGATACCAAAATCAGCAATCTTGATGTTGCCTCGCGTGGTGACCATCAAATTGCCGGGTTTGATGTCCCGGTGGATGACGCCGTTGTCGTGAGCGACTGCGAGTCCGCATGCCGTCTGGTAAATCGCCTTCGCTGCTTGTTCGGTAGAGAGCTTGCCCTCGTGTTTTATGAGCGCACCCAACGAAATTCCATCGACCAATTCCATAACAAAGTATGTCTGGCCCGCTTCCTCGCCTATGAAAAATATTTGAATAATGTGGGGGTCATTGAGCGCGGCCATGCTGCGCGCTTCGCGAAGAAATCGTTCCCGCACGGATTCATCGTGCGCGAGTGATCGGGCAAGTACCTTTATAGCGACATGACGATTGAGTGACGGCTCGTACGCCTTGTAAACGACGCCCATGCCGCCGCGGCCGAGTTCGGATCGAATCTGATAATGCCCAAGACTATGCATAGTGCGCACTCCTACAACGTCGCGCTTGCTAGCCTTAGCAAAAACCCTCATCAGTAACTGTAGCTAGCTCGCGCCAATTAGGTCACATCGTTTGTCAAAGTCACCCTAAATTGCTTGCGCTCCCAGACGGACGGCACTTCTAGCGCCGCGGTCGGGTGATTACAGATACTGTTTAACGTATCTGAAAGGAAAAGGTGGACCGAGCGGGAATTTGGCTTAACGCGGATTCAGCGGGCGTTCGCTGCGCGAAAGAATCATCAGGATCACACCGGTCGATAACGTCGCCGATGCCATCATGACCTTGAACTGTTCTGCGACCGGAGAAACGATTGTTGTCGTTGTCGGATTCCGGGATCCGATGGCGATGAGTAAAGTCGATCTAACAGTGCGTGCGCCTCTAAGTGAAGTGGCGAACCTGATTGTGCCGCAATAGGAGCTGTGGGAGACTCGCCGGATTCACGGTGAGGAAGTTGCGATGGCATCGAGCATGCGAAACGCGCTCAGGCCAATGCGCCTCGCGAATGCTTTGCTGATTTGTATGGCTTTCGTGTTGTGCCCGTGTGTCCGAGCAGCTCAGATCGACATCGTGGGTCCCCCAGGAAGTGTTGCATTCGGAACTTCGGTCGCCGTGCTCCCGAACGGCAATATCGTTGTTACCGATCCGAAGTGGTCGAATGGCTCGGCGTTGGAAATGGGCGCGGCTTATTTGTATACGCCGCAGGGGACGCTGATCTCATCGTTCACCGGCAGCTCGCAATACGACGACGTTGGCAGTCAGATAACAGTCCTTGCTAATGGCAATTTCGTCATAGGCAGTCCGGATTGGAGCAGCAACACGGCTTCAAATGTGGGAGCCGTAACTTGGGTCGATGGGAACGCGGGTCTGTCAGGCGTGGTTTCGGCGAGCAATTCGTTGGTGGGAACAACATCACTCGATGGCATCGGCTCCGACTTCGGCGTGATCGCGTTGCCCAACGGCAACTATGTCGTGCTCAGCTCGTCGTGGTCCAACGGCGCAGCGACGTATGCCGGCGCAGTGACGTGGGTTAATGGAAGTACCGGTTTATCCGGTCCCGTCTCCGCGAGCAATTCGCTTGTCGGCATGACAAAAGACGATCAAGTAGGTCTGGGCGACGAACCTGGTGCGCGTGTCGTATTTCTTACCAACGGGAACATTGTCGTTACGAGTCTTGATTGGTCCAACGGATCAGCCGCACAAGCGGGCGCCGCGACATGGATCAATGCCAATACCGGATTGCACGGACCTGTCTCCAGCGCGAATTCCTTAGTAGGAGGTTCCGCGAACGACGAGGTCGGTTGGGGTGGCGTCAGCGCGTTGGTCAACGGCAACTACGTCGTGATGAGTCCTTTATGGAACAACGGTGCAGCTACGCAGGCGGGAGCGGCAACCTGGGGCAATGGAAACAGCGGTATTACCGGCGTGGTTTCGCCCGCAAATTCTCTGGTCGGAACGACGACCGGTGATTTGGTAAGTTCGGGCGTCAACGGCCTTGTCGGGGTCACCGCACTGACCAACGGAAACTATGTCGTATCAAGCGACGCATGGCACAACGGCTCAGCTGCATTTGCCGGTGCAGTTACTTGGGCCAATGGGAATACGGGTTTGTCCGGGTCGGTCACCACCGCGAACTCTCTCGTCGGCTCTGCGGCCAACGATCTCATCAGCTACAGCGGCGTTACGGCACTGAGCAACGGAAACTATGTCGTCGCAAGTGACGAGTGGAACGATGGCGCCACGACAACGGTGGGAGCTGTGACCTGGGCCAACGGCGCAACGGGACTCACCGGCATGGTCACGCCAACCAATTCGCTCATCGGCTCAACCGCCGGCGATGAAGTGGGATATCAAGTTACGGCGCTCACTAATGGCAATTACGTGGTTGGAAGTCCCTACTGGACAAACGGCGCCAGCGCCCAGGTAGGCGCGGCGACGTGGGCAAACGGCTCCGCCGGATTGACGGGACAAGTATCGACTTCCAACTCGCTGACCGGCAGCGTCGCCTACGACGGCGTGAGCAGTGGCGGCATCACCGCTTTGAGCAATGGAAATTATGTAGTCGCCAGCGACAAATGGAATAACGGCGCAGTCACAACGGTTGGAGCTGTAACTTGGGGCCATGGCACGAATGAATTGTCGGGTGCTGTGTCGTCGGCCAATTCGTTGATCGGATCCAGTGAAGGAGACTCGGTTGGCAACGGCGGTGTCACGGCATTGCGCAATGGTAACTATGTGGTCTCGAGTACCGCGTGGAATGCGACCGCCGTGGGCGTCGGAGCGGTGACGTGGGGCAACGGCTATTCCGACTTCTCCGGCGCGGTGTCCGCTGACAATTCATTTGTCGGCGTAACCCAGAATGATTCGCTCGGCTTCGGTGGCGTCGTCCCGCTCAGTAACAGCAACTACTTGGTCGTGAGCCTCTTGTGGAACAACGGCAGCACCATGGTGGCGGGCGCGGTCAGCGAAGGTCGCGCCGGTGGCGGCTCTGTCGGTCCGTTGCTTCCCGCCAATAGTGTCTTGGGAACGACAGCCGAAGATGGATATTACATGTCGTACGCCTACGACAACGAACGCGACACCGTGGTGGTGGGTCAGGCGCTCAGCAATATCGTGAGTATTTTTAAGTCGGACTTACTTTTCAAAAATGGGTTTCAGTTAGAATAAGGCAAACAAAATCCTCTGGATCGGCGGCTCTTGAACCTAGACTCAGACGCGAACTAATCCGTCGTGAGACGCCGTTTCATATCGACATATGCGGTATAGATGAGCTTTCTCAAAGCCGCATCATTAACCTGCTGACCGGGCCTGAGCTTGACGTGGCGCATGAACTTGCCGGTGCCTTCGAGCAAGCCATCTGGATCGGCAAGTCCGACGCCACAAAAAAAACCGACATTAACGTGATCTTTGAAGGCATTGGCGTACGCGAATGCCGCGTCGTCCACGCATGCGGTTGGATGACCGTCATGTAATAGCTCCCGAACGTCGTCTCCGCAATTACGCATGACCTCAAACCAGCGCTGCGCGATTTCCCCCAATTCATCCGCATGCGCATGCATCCACGCGTCGATGGCTTGATCGCGCGTGATGGCACTGGGAAATCGCATCAGTCGGCTCATCGCGCTTTCACTTTAAAGTCGATCGGCACGCGCCGTGATTCAAAAGTCCGTTTCGATCATTTGCATGTTCGTCGTGTCGCCGACGAAGTTTACATCGTCGGTCGGTGAAATCGAAAAATGCGGCGCGTGCAAGTCGTTCCACCAATCCGGCATGCCGCCTGCCCACCACGTAAAGCCGACCATCACGCCTTGATTGGCGAGAAAATAGTCGACGAAGTTTTCCCAGACATCCGAGGCGGGATATCCATCGTCGCTCGTCGTTCCGGCAACGACCCCGATTTCGCCGAGATAGATTTGGTAGCCGTGTGCATTGGCCTCGTCGAGAGCAACCGCGATCTGCTCGCGCGCCGCCGTCAGCGAAGTAATCTCATCCGAGAGGCCGCCCTGCTCCGGGTCTACGTAGGTGTGCACTTCGGCGACGATATTGTTCGCGGGATCCGAAAGCGGCTGCCCTACCCCGATCGCGTTTAGCCATCCATACGCGTTGGAGCGCGCCGGGCTCGCGGTGTCGTAGTAATTTGCCGTCCAGCCGCTTGCTGCGGTGTATCCATTGCCCGGCACGAAGATGCGCTGCGTAGAGCCCGCATTGCGTATCGCTGTGATGGCCGCCTGCGCGGAGCCGAACCATTGCATCGTCGACATGTTGTTCGGTTCGTTGACCAGCCCATATGAAACCAGTGGATTGCCGCTGAATGCCGCAGCCATCTGACCCCAGAAGTTGGCGAAGTCGGCATTCGTCACGGTGCCGCCGCCGACGAGATTGCCGCGCCAGCGCGGTCCGCCGGCGTTGCCACCCGAATCGGCTTGCCAGGGCTCGATGATTACGTGGATGCCTTTGACGTTCGTTGCGTAGTTGACGATGCGCTGATAGTTGGCAAAGTACGCTTGATAGTTGCCGCCGTCAGTCGAAGGAATCGTATCGCCGAGATGCGGCTGCACGGCCTCCCAGGAAAAAAGAAACCGGAATGCGTTGATATTCTTCGAAGCGAAGTAGTCAATTACGCGTGTGTCGTAAATGGGGTAGTCGGTATCGGCAACCGGCCCCGTATCTTGGTCGTAGTCCGCGTAAAACATTTCCATGCCCGCGAGATTCGTGCCGCGGAAGGCGAGATTCTCAAAACCGTCGATGAATATGCGGTCCGCGCTGTGGGCTGTTGTGATCACCAGCGTGAACGCACATGCGCTCAAGCGTGCGATTTTTAGGAGACGATGGGACTTCGTCAGGTCTGCAGCCGTGCTACGCCGTGTCAATTTTAACCGGGCGGGAAACAGCCGCGTGAAATTCCGTAGAAACAAGCACAAGCCTAGAAGTATTCCAATAGCACGTGGAATCATCGATCGTCCCAAGTTTCTGCCCGTAATCGGTAACCCTATATGCTCATGAATAGACCGGATATCGCATGATCATGTGATATGCGTACCTGTGCCAAAGTAACCAATTCCAGCACCGCGAACAGAGCTGCGCGACTGAAACCCACGGCTTCCTGCAATTTGCATCGCGTAATTCTTCTGGCATCGTGTCCGGCTTCTAAGGAAATTGCAGCTTGTTGCTGTGCGCATAGGTTGTACCGACTGTGCCATTGTCGTTGGCGATATCAACTTCAAGAACCAGCCAGCTTCCGCGCAATGAAATTCCGTCGATGGGGATGCGCACTACGGGGTTCTTAAGATCGACCGTCCTGTCGGCGAGCATTACTTCATCGACCCTAATGACGTTGGACCAGCGTTTCGTATCCCATCCGGCGGTGCCGTTGTCGAAAGCGACTCCTATCCGATAGCCGGTCACGCGATCGATTCTCTGCAATTTCGGATTTTTTTGGAGCACTGCGTCCCGCAATGAAACCTTCAAAAAGTGCGGATCGTAGGTGACAGTTCCTTTCGCAGTGGCCATCACGGTGAATGCATCGGAAGACGTGAATTGAATGTCTTGCGAATCTGCCGCGAAGGTAGACGTGCAGAACAAGATACCGGCGAACATTACCAGTCGAAACATCATGTATCTCCTTTTCGTTTAACACTTCATCCCGTCATTTGATTTCGTAAAACGGGCCACCGCATCGATCTAGCGCGGTCGAATATTGCAAGTTTGGATGCATTTAGCAAAAAAAACGGGCCGCACGAAGCGGCCCGCAATTCATCCATCGTTATTGTTGTTGATCAGAACTTCAGGCTCGCCTCGACATACCAGAAACGCCCCGGCAAATCGTAGTTCGACGCATCATAGCCGTTGAGCGAGCAAGACAGACACACGGGCGGATCTTTCGCCCACACATTGTTCACGCCGGCCGAAACGGTCAACGGAGTTTCCAGCGGCGTCTTCCACGACGCGCGCACATCGCCATAAGTGACCGAACCAAGTTTATGCGAACCGTCCGGGAATTTGTCGCTCGGCGGATTCGGGCAGATCGGGAATCCGGCGGCGCTCGCACAATCTTCGGTAAGGCTTGACAGAAAACGGAACGCGTAGCCGAAGTCCCATGAATTGATCTGCCAATCCAGACGCAGCGTCGAACGAATGCGCGGAATGCCGCTGTCCGTGACTTCGATGCCGGGGGCCTGCGGCTCCGCCTCACCGGTGCTCGTGTCTACCGCCTTGTAAGTACTTACATACGTGTTCTGCAAGCTCGCGCCAGGGCGGCCCCACGAAGTATCGGCGCCGACCCAGTTCACCGTGAAGTCGAAGCCGCTTGTCTTGACGCGACCGAGGTTTTCGAGCGTATCGTCAAGAAACGCGACATAGCCTGCGGCGTTGCGTGATTGCACGCTGCAGAACGCCGGATCAAGCGTGTCGGCGCAGCGATCAAGCAATGTCTGCGCGTCTTTGGCCTGGATCGCGTTATTTACGCGAATGTTGTAGTAGGTGAATTCGAAGTCGGTTTTCTGCGACCACGACGTGCCCTCGGCCCAGCCGGGGCTGTAGACCGCGCCAAGTGTGGTGTTCTTCGATTTCTCCGGTTGCAAGTCTTTGTTACCGCCAGTGAGCACGGAGATCTGTGAGTTCGATTGCTGGAACGTCGCCGGATTCGGCACTCCCAGAATCGCGCAGTTTATTGCGCGCTGGCCTGTCGCGTTGTTGCAAGGGTCGGTCAGCGTTGCATCGAAGCGCGAGAACGTGCCGAACAATTCACCGATCGACGGTGCGCGGAAACCTTGCGCGTAGGTGCCGCGGAACGTGAAGTCGTCGACCACCTGCCAGCGGAAACCGAATTTGCTGTTGGTCGTGCCGCCGAACGTGGAGTAATCGGAATAGCGCGTCGCGACACTCAAGTCCAGATGCTTGGCCAGCGCCATATCGGCCAACACAGGAATGTTCAATTCGACGTAGAACTCGTCGACGTTGTAGCTGCCGGCGGTTGGCTTGGATGGCACGCCGTTGGAATCGCCTGCAACGACGAC
>Ga0209006_10001232_pt1 | contig 23193 bp, 20 predicted proteins | sample JacPin_JW_Ref_O2_FD_188567 | JGI IMG/M metagenome (GOLD analysis project Ga0209006, IMG submission 188567) | Forest soil microbial communities from Algoma, Ontario, Canada - Jack Pine, Ontario site 1_JW_Ref_O2 (SPAdes) (version 2) | ecosystem: Environmental > Terrestrial > Soil > Boreal... | reverse complement strand
AACGCGCCCAGCGCGCCGCCGTAGCGGCACGCAGCACGACAGATAACGGCGCGCGCCCCGCGCTCGCGGCAGCGCTCGCCGCGCTCGAAGCGGCCTTCGACCGCGCGGCGGCCGTCAACGATCTGAAAATCGCCGTCGAGCGCCACATCCGACGCGGGGCCGAGCATCCGGCAGTGCGCGCGCGCTTTGTGGCGCGCGCCGCGCTGCTGCGCACCTGCGATCTCGACGCAGCCATCGTCACGATTGAGCGCTGGCGGCGCGACGAGCAACGCGCCTTCGCGCTCGCCAGCGCCTTTGGGCGCGGCAGTCGCCTGTCGCTGCAAGTATTGGACGAACTTCGCCTGCTGCTTCGCTGGCTGCGATTCAAACGCCTTCATGCGGCGTATGCGAACGCATGTGCGGAGCTGTGCGGCAACGCCGCCATGCTGGAGGCTGCGGAGTGAGCCTGGCGATGCCCTCAGCGAACGCACCGCCGCAGCAAACCGAAGAACATCACGAGGAAATTTCCGAATTTTCCTTGCCCGTCGCCGCCGCGCTCGATGCAGCGGCACCTGCCAAACCCGCAGCATCTGAACAGAGACAACGAGACAAACGATGACACCCCTGTTGGCCGGTGGTCCGGTGCGTATGTTTCGCTTGAGCAACGATCCCGGTGAGCGCGGCTTGAGCTGCACGCCCGACGGCGTCGCACTTGCCGGCATCACTCTTATTCGCAAAAACGCCGGCCGGCTTCATACCGCGACCAGCCGGCGAAATCGCCTCGCTGCTCAAAGCCGCCTACGGCGACCGGCCGATGGCATTGCCGTCAAGACTCGACACAATCGCGAAAGCGCTCAACAGCGGCGACTTCGCCATGGCGATGATCGCGGCTGTTCACACGCAAACGCCTGAGCTCGACGCGGCCGCCGCGATGCGACTGGCGCAGGCCGAGGATCGCCTAGCCAAATACAACTACAATCCGGATGAGCCGCGCGACGGGCGCGGCCGCTGGACGGCGGAAGGATCGGCGGCTCCGGCCGCGCTAACAGCACTGCCCATCGATGCGGATAGCCGCACGGCCGTCGCGGACGATCGTCCATGGCGCGTCGCTGAGAACACGTTTCCCCCCAGCACTTCACTGTCCGACGCGACCGCCTCATCCAGCAGCGGCAGCAGCGGAGCGCCTGCCGACCGCGACGATTCCTCCAAGCCCCTCACGTCAGTAGAGAAACTTGAGCGAAAGTACGACGACCTCGGACCGGAAGAATTCTCGAAAGAAGTTATCAAGTTTGGCTATTGGCTCGCAAGGATCAGGGGATGAGATCAACAATGAGGTACGTTCCGATCACGTTCCGAAAAACTGCCGCGATTCACCGGTCACCAAAATTCATTTCCGTCGAGTCGCTTTCGGGCGTACCGGGCCTGATGTACGAGGAAGATGAGCCCTATAGGGTCTATCTGGATCCTGGCGTCATGAACGAGCTCCTTGGTCATACCCTATTGATGGCGTTCGACAAAAGCCGTTTCGTCGATAATTCTGAACCCGAATTCTTTGACCCGAATAGGGCGACGCGGGCTTATGAGAATTGGGAGAAGGATGTAGTGCAGCGCTACGGCTTCAAATCCAAGCGCGACGCTTACAAATCTGGTGTGGGGGCCAACTCTTCGACGGAAAGATTGAGATTGAGCCGCACCGCCGCGGCTCACCGGGTTGGAGGAGCCTTCCACCGGAGAAGACGGTCGTCATTCCGGAGACCGACGACGCCGAGGCAGTCGGAGCAGCGGTGCGCCTCGCCCTGAGCCGCTGCGAATAGCGCGCTTGCGCACCATCCCGACAAAGATACGTCGATGCTCAAAGTGAATATTTTTTATTCTCTTACGAATTTAGACCATCCGAAGCTGACCGTTGTGACCTAATCGCAAGGATTGGACGATGCGCGCGACAAGGATCAAGCCTTTCACGCAATGGGCCGATATCGGCAAGACGGAACGATTTATTCGCATTGTGCCGTTATCCGGATATCGCCTTGTTCAGCACAAGTACGACGCCTATGCGGTCTATCTGGAGCCGCACGCGAGCGACGAGGCGCTGGGACGAGCGCTGCTGGACACGTTGGAGCGTAGCCGGTTCATTCCGCCCCGTCCGGAATTCTCTGAAGCAGAGAAATACATGCGATATTATTGGCAGAAGGATTTCGCGCAGCGAAATAAGACCAGGCGCGAGGAATACAAGAGCATGGATTGGTGTCGCGCAAAGAGATCCGGGGCGAAGATTGAGATCCATCCGCACCAGGGCGACATGCCGGAATATTTTCTCGACCACCCGCCAGAGAAGACAGTTGTCATTCCGGCGATAGCCAACGCCGAGGCGGTCGGAGCGTCGGCGCGCCTGGCCTTAAACCGCTGCACAAATACTTTTTCGCTTGGCGTTTCGGAGTCGTCTGATACCGCAGGCTCAACAGGCGACGATACCTCCGAAGCGCTGGTCGACGCCAATAAGCTCCGCTCGACTTCGCTCGAGGAAGCCTTCGAGCGAAAATACGGTAACGCCACAGCCGCGGAGTTTTCCGAGCAAGTCACCGAGTTTGGCGATTGGCTGGAAACTCATGGTCGAGATCTTTCCCCTGCGGAAAGAGAGCGCGCCCTCGCGGAATATTCTTTCCTTCAGGACTGCCTCTCGCTTTGGCTCAACGTCGAAGACAAGTCTGCGCGAGAACAGAGCGACCTGCTGTTCGCCGCCATGAAGCTATGCCAAGGCGCAACGAATAGCGGACTCGTTCCCGTCGGCCATTTGCCAGCGTAGATGCTGGCCGTGGCCGGCACGATCGGGGCGATTTTGTCCCGATTGTGTTGGTGGCCGGCATCTTTCAAAAACACTTTCACAACGTAATTGCCGACCGCTTGAGATGCGGATTAACCGCCCTCGCGCCCCGGGCCGGGCGGCACGATGCGGATGTTGAGTTCGCGCAATTGCTTCGGCGTGACTTCCGAAGGCGCGCCCATGAGTAAATCCTCGGCGCGCTGGTTCATCGGGAACAGCACGACCTCGCGCAGGTTTTCCTCGCCGCATAACAGCATGACGATGCGGTCGACGCCGGGCGCGATGCCGCCGTGCGGCGGCGCGCCGAGCGAGAGCGCGTGCAGCATGCCGCCGAATTTCTGCTCGAGCACGCTCTCATCGTAGCCGGCGATCGCGAAGGCCTTTTTCATCACATCCGGGCGGTGATTACGGATGGCGCCGGAGGAGAGCTCCACGCCATTGCAGACGATGTCGTATTGGATCGCTTTCAGGCCGAGGATCTTGTCCTTGTCGGCCGAATCGAGCGCGAGAAATTCTTCCGCCGGTAAATTCGGCATCGAGAACGGATTGTGGGAGAAGTCGATCTTCTTCTCCTCCTCGTTCCATTCGTACATCGGAAAATCGACGATCCAGCACAGTTCGAAGCGGCTCTTGTCGATCAGATTGAGATCTTCACCGACCTTGGTGCGCGCCGCGCCGGCAAATTTGACGAAAGCTTGCGGCTCGCCGGCGACGAAGAATACGGCATCGCCGTCGTTCAATTGCAGTTGCGACCGCAATTTCTCCGTCCGCTCCGGCCCCAGATTGTTGGCGACCGGGCCGCGGCCAACCACGGCGGCATTGTCCTGCGCGAAGAAAATATAACCCAGGCCCGGCTGCCCTTCGCCTTGCGCCCACGCATTCATGCGGTCGCAGAAAGCGCGCGAGCCGCCGCCTGGCGCCGGGATCGCCCATACGGCCGCCGTTGCGCTCTTGGCCAGAATGCCGGCGAAGACCTTGAAACCGGAGTCGCGGAAAATCTCCGACACGTCCTGCATCACGATCGGATTGCGCAGGTCTGGCTTGTCGACGCCGTATTTGCGCAGCGCCTCCGCGTAGGGAATCAGCGGAAATTTCGCCGTCACCAGCCTGCCGTCGCCGAATTCCTCGAACACGCCGCGGATCACCGGCTCGACCGCTTCGAACACGTCGTCCTGGGTGACAAAGCTCATTTCCAGATCGAGCTGATAGAACTCGCCGGGCGAGCGGTCGGCGCGGGCGTCTTCGTCGCGAAAGCAGGGCGCGATCTGAAAATACCGGTCGAAGCCGGAGATCATGATCAGCTGCTTGAACTGCTGCGGCGCCTGCGGCAGCGCGTAGAATTTTCCGGGATGCAGCCGCGAGGGCACCAGAAAATCGCGCGCGCCTTCCGGCGACGAAGCAGTGAGAATGGGCGTCTGGAATTCGAAGAAGCCCTGCTCTTTCATGCGCCGCCGCAGCGAATCGATGATCGCGCCGCGCTTCATGATGTTGCGATGCAGATGCTCGCGGCGCAGATCGAGGAAGCGATAGCGCAGCCGGATGTCCTCGGGATAGTCCTGGTCGCCGAACACCGGCATCGGCAATTCGGCCGCGCGCCCGAGCACTTCGATGTCCCGCGTATAGATTTCGATCTCGCCGGTCGGCAGCTCGGCATTGTCGGTGCCATCCGGCCGCCGCCGCACGTTGCCGTCGATGCGGATCACCCATTCGGAGCGCAGCGTCTCGGCGACCCGGAAGGCCGGGCTGTCGGGATCGGCCACCACCTGGGTCAGGCCGTAATGATCGCGCAGATCGATAAAGAGCACGCCGCCATGGTCGCGGATGCGGTGACACCAGCCGGAAAGGCGTACCTCCTGGCCGATGTCGCTTGCACGAAGCGCGCCGCAAGTATGGCTGCGATAACGGTGCATTGTCGCTCGCTGGCTCTTTTGCTGTTCCGTTCGGAAGGCGGAAAGCGCATGCGAGGGCGGCTTTGTCAAGGCGGCTCGGGCGGTGAGTTCCACGCGCTTGGCCGCCCCCGCAGAGCCCGGGGTGGCACTCGGCGGCAGGACATGCGAAGCGGTGACGCCGACGCGCAAAGTCACGGGATTCGCCATGGCCAAAGCCCGCTCCAAAAGCCGACCAAAGAGCCAGTCCAAGACCCCAACCAAGACCCGGCGAGAACAAACCGCTGTCGGACAGGACATGACCACCGCCGATGCGGCGGTCGCGGCGCTCACCGCTCACGGCATCGACACGATCTATGCGCTCCCCGGGGTTCACAACGACGACTTCTTCGACGCGCTCGCCCGCAACAGCGAAATCATCCGCACCGTGCATCCCCGCCACGAGCAAGGCGCGGGCTACATGGCGCTCGGCGCGGCGCTCGCCACCGGCAAGGCGCAGGCCTATTGCGTCGTTCCCGGGCCCGGCTTGTTGAACTCCGCAGCGGCGCTGCTCACCGCCTACGGCACCAATGCACCGGTGCTGGCGATCGTCGGTCAAATTCCCGAGCCCGACATCGGCAAGGGCTTCGGACATCTGCACGAGATCGGCGATCAGGCCGGCATCGTCGCGCGCCTGGTCGATTGGTCGGCGCGCATCCGTTCGCCGAACGACGCGCCGCGGCTCATTGCCAAGGCCATGCAGTCGATGTTCGTCGATCGCCCCGGCCCGGCGGCGGTCGAATGCGCCATCGATGTCTGGGGCCGGACCGGAGCGGTGCGGCCCGTTGCGCCGCTACCGCTGCGTGCACCCGCGATTGACGAGGATGCGGTCAAAAAAGCCGCCAAGCGCCTCGGCGCCGCCAAGCGGCCGCTTATCGTTGTCGGCGGCGGAGCGCTCGATGCATCGGCCGAGGTGACGGAATTGGCGCACATGCTGCAGGCGCCGGTCCTCTCCTACCGCCGCGGCCGCGGCGTGCTGAGCGATCTCGATCCGCTTTCGGTCAATCTGCCGCTCGGCCACGAATTATGGGCGGAAGCCGATGTCGTGCTCGGCGTCGGCACGCACCTGCACATGCCGCTTCTGCAATGGGGGTTCGACCGCGATCTCGCGCTGATCGCCATCGACTCCGATCCGCAAGCGCCGTCGCGCATCGCCAAGCCAAAGGTCGCCTTGGTCGGCCAGGCGCGGCCGATCTTGCAGCGCCTGCTCGACCTGCTGCAGGCTCACAATGCGCGGCGGCCGTCGCGCACCGAGGAGATGCGCGAGCGCCACGAGCGCATGCGCAAACGGCTGGCGAAGCTCGCGCCGCAGCTGGCTTATCTGTCCGCGATCCGCGCCGCGCTGCCGGAGGGCGGCATTTTTGTCGACGAGGTGACGCAGCTCGGTTTCGTCTCGCGGCTTGCTTTTCCGGTCTTTCGGCCGCGCACATTCCTGTCGCCCGGCTATCAAGACAATCTCGGCTACGGCTTTGCCACGGCGCTTGGTGCGCAAGATGCCCGCCGTGACGTACCGGTCGTAGCCATCACCGGCGACGGCGGCTTCATGTTCGCGGCAACCGAGATGGCGACCGCGGTACGCCACCGCATTCCGCTGATCACCGTGCTGTTCAACGACAGCCATTTCGGTAATGTCCGCCGCATCCAGGAAGAGCGCTTTGGCCGGCCGATCGCCAGCGACCTCGCCAACCCGGATTTCGTCAAATTCGCGGAGAGCTTCGGCGCCATGGCGATGCGTGCCACAAGTCCCGCAGAACTGGGGGAAGCGCTCACTCGCGCGCTGGCACACCGCGACGGCCCCACCCTGATCGAGGTGCCGGTGGGTGCTCTGCCGAGCCCGTGGGAGTTTATCCTCATGCGCCGGACGCGGGGGCACGCGTCAAAAGTGCAATACCCCTAACCCGCCCCCACCCCGCCACCGGCCTTGCCAGCGCAGCCGTAACCGGCCAACACTATGCGCTAACAATGATGCCTGATTCCGGCACGATTTCCATGCAGCCGATCACGACGACGTCGGAGCTCGCCGCGATATGCGAGCGCATGGCCGCATTCCCGTTCGTCACCGTCGATACCGAATTCCTGCGTGAGACCACCTATTATCCGCTGCTGTGCGTGGCGCAGATGGCCTCGCCCCGGGAGGCGGTGGTCGTCGATGCGCTGGCGCCAGGCATCGACCTCACGCCGTTCTTCGAGCTGATGGCGGACGGCAACGTCATGAAGGTGTTTCATGCCGCGCGGCAGGACATCGAAATCGTCTGGCATCGGGCGAAGCTGATCCCCCACCCGATTTTCGACACCCAGGTGGCCGCCATGGTGTTGGGCTATGGCGACTCGATTTCCTACGATCAACTGGTGCAGCGCATCACCGGCGACACCCTCGACAAGTCGCACCGTTTCACCGACTGGACGCGACGCCCGTTGAGCGACGCGCAGCTTACGTATGCGGTCTCCGACGTCACTCACCTGCGCGACGTCTATCAGGCGCTGGTCGACGATCTGGGCCGCCGCGGCCGGGTCGACTGGGTGCAGGAAGAGATGCACGTGCTCACCTCCGCCGACACCTATCGGATGGATCCGGAGAATGCCTGGCAGCGGCTGAAGACGCGGGTGCGCAAGCCCAAGGAGCTTGCCGTCCTCATCGAGGTCGCCGGCTGGCGCGAGCGCGAGGCGCAGCTTCGCGACATCCCGCGCTCACGGGTGCTCAAGGACGAAGTCATCGCCGACATCGCCGTGCATGCGCCGACGACGCTCGAAAAGCTGCGGCACCTGCGTTCGTTGCCCAAGGGGTTCGAGCGATCGCGCTGGGGCGAGGCCATCGTTGCCGCGGTGACCCGCGGTCTCGAACGCGATCCGAAGACACTGCCGCGCCCCGCGCGCTTGCCGCAGTCCGCCAACGGCCTGGCGTCGGTTGAACTGCTCAAGGTGCTGCTACGCATGATCTCCGAGCGTCATCATGTTGCCGCCAAAGTGATCGCGACGGTAGACGATCTCGAACGCATCGCCGGCGACGACGACGCCGACGTGCCGGCGTTAAGCGGCTGGCGGCGCGAGCTGTTCGGCGAAAAAGCGCTCGCGCTCAAGCACGGCAAGCTCGCGCTCGCCATCGAGAAGGGCAAGGTCGCGGCCGTCGGGCGCGACGGCTTCGACGAAGAAGCCCAGAGCGTGAACTGATATCGCGCTCTAGACCTTGATCCGATCAAATTGAATCGGATCAAGGTCTGGATTTTGCGCTGGTGCATGATCTTTTCGGAAAACCGGGCATCCACCCATCGGGTCAAGCCCGAGGGCATGCTTCCGGACCATACTCTAAGAACGAAAGTGGCGGCGTCAGTGCGCGGCCTTGCGCGCCAAAGACCACAGCGAATAGACGTAGCACAGCAATAGTATGCCGTAGGTCGCGACGAACAACCAACCGGACCCGTTCATGACGCCGGAAATCGTCGCCTGGGCGGATACGATCAGCCCGACAATATTGCCGACCGAGGCACCGATCAAAAGGCCGCGGATCGCGATCCACTCGCGTGACTCGCGCAAGAACCACAGGATCAGGCCGAAGGTCAGCAGCGCCGCGCCAAACAGCCGGAAGCCGAGCACCGCCGCGGGCGTCGGCGTCAAGTTGTAAGTCGGAAGTGCCAGTTGCGCCGCGAGAGTGTAGAGCAGGCCGTTGAACAACGTAACGATCGCCGCAATGGCCAAGAAACGCTTGAACTTCGGATTTTCTTCCATGGTCGCCCCTTCCCCTGGTTGTCAGACGCCGCTGGCGGCGGACCGGTTTGCCTGAAATACGTCTGTCCCATGCTGAAGTTTCAGCGAACGCCGGTTTTTCCGGCCATTTTTCTTTTATAGCTATCATTCAACCGTAAGGCTGCGACCTTGGCAACGCGTCTGTCCGGGCGAAGCCGTGAGAGATCAACAGAAATCGCAGGCACATGATTGCCTGCCCGTTCGGCGCCGGAGAACGAGGCGGCGACTCAGCCGAACGCCGCCCTCACCCCATCAGCATCACAGGATCGCGGCCGATCAGGCGCGAAAGCGCGCGCAGGCGGCCCAGGATGCGCTCGCCGCCGAGCGCAGCGTATTCGTCCGGCAGGCGCAGCGCCAGCCGCTGCCGCTCGACCGCGAGCGGCGTCCGCGGCAGCACGCCCGGCATAGCGGCCGAAACCACGTAGGCCAGCCGCAGTGCCGCGCCGAGCACGCGCGCGCGATCGATCATGCGGGTCGAGGCCAGTTCGCGCAGACGCGGCGACAGCTCATCGTCCATGATCAGGCCGACATACCGGTAGAACACCGCCAGCGCCAAATAGGAGCGTCCCGGATGGTCGACGCCGGTGAAGCCGCCATGGGCGATGATGTTGAGCGACTGCTCGCCGCGATAATCGGGGTGCGCGCGCCAGCCGATATCGGCCAGAAGGCAGGCCGCGTGACGCAGCCGCCGCTCCTCGGCCGGTTCGTCGAGCCCCGACGAAGCCATGAACCGATCGGTCCAGGCGATGAGGTCGTCGCCGTGCTGCGGCGAGCGCGAGCGCAATAGATTAAGGTCGCGCGCCGCTTCGATCAGCGCGTCCTTTTCCTTGTCTTTTTGTTTGAGCAGCGAATAGAGCAAACCCTCGCGCACACCGAGCGCCGAGAATACGATCTGCTTCGGCTTGCCGATACGAATGATGTATTCAAGCACCAGCGCCGCATAGGCGAGCAGTGGGCGCCGGGCGTTAGTCACCACTTCGATGTTGGACAACGTCTCCACGTCGACGCGGTGCACGAGGCGACAGAATTCCAGCGCCTCGTCGGCCGCAATGGCGTAACCGTGCATCACGTGCAGCGGATATCCGGTTTGCCACATATGCAGCCGCGCCAGCGCACGCCATGTGCCGCCCACGGCGTAAAAGGAGCGGTCCTTGCAGTCCTTGAGCATCGGCAGATCGCCGAGCGTGGTCTTGACGAACTTCTCCGCCTTTTTGAGCGACCGCGCCGAAATGTCGGCCAGGGCCAATCCGCCGAGCGGCCGCGTCAACCCGCGTCCCGCATTCGTGCCCTCGACATCGACAAGCTCGAGCGAACCGCCGCCGAGATCGCCGACCACGCCGTTTGCATGGTGCACGCCGGAAATCACGCCGAGCGCCGTGAGCTCCGCCTCGCGCGCACCCGACAGGATCTCAATCTCGGTACCGACGATGGCCTCGGCAAGCTTGATGAAAGCCGCTCCGTTCTTGGCGTCGCGGCACGCCGCCGTAGCGATGGCGAGGACGCGGTTCACGCCCATCGTGTTGCATAGCGCGCGATACCGCTTGAGCGCCGCGAGCGCCTGCTCGACGGCATCGGCCGCCAACAGCCCGGTGGATTGCACTTCGCGGCCTAGACCGCACAGCGCCTTTTCGTTGAACAGCGCCGTCGGCGTGCGCGTGAGGCCTTCGTAGACCACAAGCCGCACGGAATTCGAGCCGATATCGACCACGGCGAGCGGCGGGCCGCGATCAAGGCGTCCGGGGGCGGCTTCAGGCATGGCGCCGGTCATCTGCGCAAATCAGCAAGGAAAAGGCAGCACGCCTTCGTCACATCCGCTCCCCGCGACGCAATCGCGGCACCGAATCCTTGGGCGATTTTCCGCGGCCAGACAGGCTTGGATTGGTCATGAAATACGTGTGCGCGTTGAATTTCTCCTCGTCCGGCCGCGGCTTGATGCGCGCGGACGAGCCGTCGGCGAGAAGCTCCCAGCTTTGCTCGTTGTCTTTCAAATTGGCGACCATGATCTGATCGAGCACCTGCTCGTGCACGGTCGGGTTGACGATCGGGCACAGGACTTCAACGCGCCGATCGAGATTACGCGGCATCATATCGGCGGATGAGATATAGACCGCCGCCTTCGGGTGCGGCAAGGCGTGGCCGGCGCCGAAGCAGTACACGCGTCCATGCTCGAGGAAACGGCCGACGATCGACTTGACCCGGATATTCTCGGACAGGCCGAGAACGCCCGGCCGCAGGCAACAGATGCCGCGCACCACGAGCTCGATGGCGACCCCGGCGCTCGAGGCCTGATACAGCGCGTCGATGATGTCCGGATCGACCAGCGAGTTCATCTTCATCCAAATGGCGGCCGGCCGCCCGGCCTTGGCGTTGGCGATCTCGGCTTCGATGTGCTCATGAACGCGATTGCGCAAGGTCAGCGGCGACACCGCCATGCGTTCGAGCTCGGCCGGCTCGGCATAGCCGGTGACGTAGTTGAACACGCGGGCAACGTCGCGGGCGATCACCGGATCGGCCGTGAAGAACGACAAGTCGGTATAGATGCGCGCCGTCACCGGATGATAGTTGCCGGTGCCGACATGCACATACGACGCCAGCGAGGCGCCCTCACGCCGCACCACCAGCGACAGCTTGGCATGGGTCTTGAGCTCGATGAAGCCGTAGACGACTTGCACGCCGGCGCGCTCGAGGTCGCGCGCCCAGCGGATATTCGCCTCCTCGTCGAAGCGCGCTTTGAGCTCGACGACCGCCGTCACCGATTTGCCCGCTTCCGCGGCCTCCGCCAGCGTGTGCACGATCGGCGAATGTGCGGAGGTGCGGTAGAGCGTCTGTTTGATCGCGACCACGTCGGGATCGCGCGTCGCCTGATGCAGGAAGTCGACCACCACGTCGAAAGACTCGTAAGGGTGATGGACGATCAGGTCTTTCTGCTGGATCGCCGCAAAACAATCGCCGCCATTGTCGCGAATGCGATCCGGATAACGTGGCGTATAGGGGACGAATTCCAGATCCGGCCGGTCGAGATTGCCGAGCTGCGACATCTCGTTGAGCGCCAAGACGCCGTCGACCTTGAACACACCGTCGTCACCAGCGCTGAGCGCGCGCTGCACGAAGTGCTGCAATTCGGCCGGCATGTTGGCCTCGATGTCGAGCCTGATCACCGATCCACGGCGCCGACGCTTGAGCGCGGTTTCAAACAGCCGTACCAGGTCCTCGGCTTCCTCGAGAATTTCCAGCTCGGAGTCGCGGATGACACGGAACGCGCCGACGCCTTTGACGGCGTAGCCGGGAAACAGCTTGTTGATGAACAAGCTGGTCGCGCCTTCGATCGAGATCAGCCGCACCTCGCCATCGCCGCTGCTTGGCGGCAGCCGCACGAAGCGCTCGATGCGGTTGGGCAAGCGAATGAGCGCATTCATCGCCCGGCCGTCCTTGGCGCGGGCAAGCTGCAGCGCGATCGAGAAGCCGAGATTGGGGATGAACGGAAACGGATGCGCCGGATCGATCGCAAGCGGCGTGAGCAGCGGAAAGATATGGGAGAGAAAGTAATCTTCGAGCCAGGCCTTTTCCGATTTGGTGACGTCCGGGCCGTCGATGAGCACGATGCCGGCTTTGCCGAGCGCAGCGCGCAGCTCGCGCCATTGCGCCTGCTGATCGCGCACCAGCACGACGACGGCTTCGGCAATGCGCACGAGTTGCTCCGCCGGCGTCAAGCCCTCCGGACTTTTGGTGGCGATGCCGGCACGCACTTGCGCCCGCAAGCCGGCCACCCGCACCATGAAAAATTCGTCGAGATTGTTTGCCGAGATCGACAAGAACCGCAATCGCTCAAGGAGCGGGTGCTCGCGGTTGGTCGATTCCTCGAGAACCCGGCTGTTGAAATCAAGCCAGGACAATTCGCGATTGATGAACCGTTCCGGGCTCGCAGCCAGCACGGATGCGGCATGGCTCTGCGCCCGTTCCGCAAGCCGCTCGGGAGCCTCCAGGCGCTGCGTAGGGCCATGCTCGAGTGCGACTGCTACCGCTTGGCCACGATCAGCCATGACTGCTCCTCAGTTCCAACGTCAACACACGTCACTCCGTTACCTTCGATCCAAAGACACCGCGCAGCTTGCCCCAAGCGCATTTAAGAAATTCAAACCGCGAGCGGCACCTGCATACTATGCCGGTACCCGCGCCGCGTTCCATATTGACCCGAAAATCGTATACAAGCGCGCCGATCGGACTTGAGCTCAGCACTCAGATAAGGCGGCGTGGTGACGGCCGTCTTGGCGTCGGCCCGGCACCCCACACGGGCCTCGTTTAGCGAGTAAAATCGACAATTTTCAAGCCTTGCAAAGCCCAAACCTCACAACCACAAAACAAAACGGCCGGGAACAATCCCGGCCGTCCGTGCGCCGACAGCGCCTTGCAGAGCGATCAGGCGAGATCGAAGCGATCGAGGTTCATCACCTTGGTCCACGCCGCCGCGAAGTCCTTCACGAACTTCTCCTTCGAGTCCGCGCACCCGTAGACTTCAGCAAAGGCGCGAAGCTGCGAGTGCGAGCCGAAGATCAGATCGACCCGGCTGGCCGTCCACTTGGCCGCCTTGGTCTTGCGGTCGCGACCTTCATACACGCCGTCCTTACCCGACACGGGTTGCCATTCGGTCGCCATGTCGAGCAGGTTGACAAAGAAGTCGTTGGTCAACTTGCCGGGCTGTTTGGTGAAGACGCCGTGCTTGGACTGTCCGACGTTGGCCCCGAGCACGCGCAAGCCGCCGACGAGCACCGTCAATTCCGGTCCAGTCAGTTTCAGCAATTGCGCGCGATCGACCAACGCCTCTTCGGGAGCCAGGAATTGCTGCCGCCGCGCGTTGATATAGTTGCGGAAGCCGTCCGCCCGCGGCTCGAGCGGCGCGAACGACTCGACGTCGGTCTGTTCCTGCGACGCATCCGCGCGTCCCGGCATGAACGGCACCTTTACGGCGACGCCCGCGTCCTTCGCAGCCTTTTCCACCGCCGCGGAACCGCCTAAGACGATCAAATCGGCGAGTGAGACCTTCTTGCCGCCGCTTGCAGAACCGTTGAAGTCCTTCTGGATCGCCTCGAGTTTTTGCAGCACGGTTTTGAGCTGCGCCGGCTCGTTGACTTCCCAGTCCTTCTGCGGCGCAAGGCGGATGCGCGCACCGTTGGCGCCGCCGCGCTTATCCGAGCCCCGGAAGGTCGACGCCGCCGACCAAGCCGTCGAAACCAGCTGTTCGACAGACAGGCCGGAGGCAAGGATCTTCGCTTTCAGCCCTTCGGCATCCTTGTCGTCGATCAGCGGGTGATCGACGGCCGGGATCGGGTCCTGCCAAATCAAGATCTCCTTGGGAACAAGCGGCCCGTGATAGCGGTGGATCGGACCCATGTCGCGGTGTGTCAGCTTGAACCACGCCCGGGCAAACGCGTCCGCGAACTCTTCCGGGTGCTCATAGAAGTGCCGCGAGATCTTTTCGTAAGCAGGATCGAAGCGCAGCGCCAGGTCGGTCGTCAGCATGGTCGGCAGCCGCTTCTTCGATTTGTCGAACGGATCCGGCACCGATGCCTCGGCGCCTTTCGCCTGCCACTGCCAGGCGCCGGCCGGACTCTTGACCTGCTCCCATTCGAATTTGAACAGGTTGTCGAAGAAGTGGTTGCTCCATTTCGTCGGCGTCTGTGACCAGATCACTTCCGGACCGCCGGTGATCGCATCCGCGCCGAAGCCCGTGCCGTGCTTGCTCTTCCAGCCGAGGCCCTGATCCTCGATCGCGCCGCCTTCCGGTCCCACGCCGACAAACGAAGGATCGCCGGCGCCGTGGGTCTTGCCGAAGGTGTGGCCGCCGGCAATCAGCGCCACCGTCTCTTCGTCGTTCATCGCCATACGGAAGAACGTCTCGCGGATATCTTTCGCCGACGCGACCGGATCCGGCTTACCGTTCGGGCCTTCCGGATTCACATAGATGAGGCCCATCTGCACCGCGCCAAGCGGCTCGGCGAGCTGACGTTCGCCGCTGTAGCGCTCATCCCCGAGCCAGGTGCCTTCGGGCCCCCAAAAGAGCTCTTCGGGTTCCCAAACGTCAACGCGGCCGCCGCCAAAACCGAAGGTCTTGAAGCCCATCGACTCGAGCGCAACGTTGCCGGACAGGATGTACAGGTCGGCCCAGGAGAGCTTGCGGCCGTATTTCTGCTTGATCGGCCACAATAGGCGCCGCGCCTTATCGAGGTTGGCATTGTCCGGCCAGCTATTGAGCGGGGCGAACCGCTGCTGGCCGGCGCCGGCGCCACCGCGCCCGTCGGTGATGCGATACGTGCCGGCACTGTGCCAGGCCATGCGGATGAACAGGCCGCCGTAATGGCCGAAATCGGCCGGCCACCAATCCTGCGAGTCCGTCATCAAGGCATGCAGGTCCTTGATCACGGCGTTGAGGTCGAGGCCCTTGAACTCTTTGATATAGTCGAACCCCTTGTCCATCGGATCGGACAGGTTCGAGTTCAGGTGCAGAACCTGAACATTAAGCTGGTCCGGCCACCAATCGCGGTTGGTGAAGCTCTTGTGCACAACCGGGCACTTGCCCACGCTCTTGTCGTCCGTTTTCGCGTCCATCTATTCCTCCAATTCGCAGCGGGGGTTCATGCGGTACGTGGTACGTTAGCCGGCGGTCGCCAATCAGGTCCAATCTGATTGCGTGCCGACCTCGATAAGATTATCTTATCGACATGATCTCATTGCGACAATTGCGCTACTTCGCGTCGCTCGCGCGCCACCGGCATTTCGGCCGTGCCGCCGACGATTGCGCGGTGACGCAGCCTGCCCTCTCCATGCAGATCCGGGATCTCGAACGCGAGATCGGGGCCGAACTGGTCGAACGCCGGCCGGGCGAAGTTGCGCTCACTGCGACCGGGATCGAAGTGGCTCAGCGCGCCGAGCGTATACTCGCCGCCACGCGCGACCTCGTCGATTTCGCGCGGCATCGGCAAATCCTGTCTGGGCCCCTGAAGCTTGGCATCATACCCACCCTCGCGCCCTACCTGCTGCCGCGGCTCCTGCCGCGTTTGCAGCAAGCCTATCCGTCGCTGCGCTTGGACGTGCGTGAAACCCAGACGGCACCTTTGATCGCGGAGCTGGTCGCCGGCGACCTCGATTGTGTCCTGAGCGCGCTTCCGATCGAGCATGCGGACCTGAACACGGCCGCGTTATTCGAAGACCGCTTTTTGCTCGCAGTGCCGGTGGACGAACCGGTGCCGCGCAGAGCGCTGAAAGCCGATGACGTGGACCAGCGCCGGCTGATCCTGTTGGAGGAAGGGCATTGCCTGCGCGATCAGGCGCTGGCGTTTTGCGCGACCAAGCGACGCGATTCCGCTGCGGCGCTCGGTTCCACATCGCTGACGACCGTCATGCAGATGGTGGCCAACGGCTATGGCGTAACTCTAGTCCCCGAAATCGCGGCCGAAGTGGAAGTGCGCGATCAGCGTGTGGCGCTCAAACGCTTTGCCGCGCCGGAGCCGGGGCGCACCATCGGGCTTGCCTGGCGCAAGACATCGCCACGTCGCCGAGATTTCGATGCTTTCGGGCAGACCGTCAAAGAAGCCCTGGTGGCACGCGTCCCGCGCCCGGACCGGCGCTCCCGGCTCAATTAGCTCGAGATCGGCCCGGTTCTCGGCTACAAAACGCGGAATAGGCGCCCGGCGCCGCCGCCCACCTGCCAGGGCCTCACGCCTGGCGCAAAACCTCGGCCGCGAGCGCGCGTGTCGGAGCGCGCCTTTGCCGCAACGCTTCATTGTCGAGCGCGATCACCGCCGCCCGCGCCGCCGCGAAGGAACGCTCGATTCGCGTCGCGATAAAAGCAACGACGCTCTCGTCGAGTGCAAGTTGCCGATCCATCGCGAGCTTTACGATAACGGCACGCACCATGGCGTCGTCCGGCGCCTGCAAGGCCGCCACCGGCAGGGCCCGTAACCGCGATCGCAGATCCGGGATGGCGACCGGCCACGCCGCCGGCGCGATCCGCGCCGTGAACAGCAGCGAAGCCTTCTCTTCGCGGGCAAGATTGATCAGATGGAACAAAGCGCGGTCATCCGCATCGGCGCCGGCGTCCTCCACCACGAGCGCACCGGTGGCCAGCGCTGCGGGAACGTCGGCATCGCGGACGGCCTGCGCGGCGATGGTCCGCGCGCCCGCCATCTCCGCCCATATCATCGCCAGATGCGTCTTGCCGGAGCCTTCCGGCCCGACCAGAGCCAGAGCGTTCGCCGGCCAGTCGGGCCAGGAACACACAAGCCGAAATGGAGCCTCGTTGCCGTCGCCGACAAGGAAATCCTCGCGCCCATAACTCTCGGCATGATCGAGCGCGAGCGCAAGCTGACGGGGTGGTCGCGGCAAGGCGCTCATGGGGGTCCGCTGCCGGTGTAGAACGCGCTTGCCCGATAGCGCATGACCGCAAACCGCGTGAGCACGCCGATCGCCGAAGCCAGCGGCACGGCGAGCAAAAGACCGACGAAGCCGAACAGATAGCCGAAGGCGAGCAGCGCGAAGATCAGCCAGACCGGATGCAATCCGACACTGCCGCCGACCAGCTTCGGCGAGAGCACGTTGCCTTCGAGAAATTGACCAACCAGCACCACGCCGACGACGATAAAAATATGCGCCCAGTCTGGATAGAATTGCGCCACCGCCACGGCGAAGGAAACGACCAGCGCGGTCACCGATCCCACGTAAGGAATGAACGTCAGAAAACCGGACACGACACCGATCAAGAGGCCGAAATTCAGCCCAGCCAGCGTCAGGCCCGCCGCAAAGTAGACGCCGAGGATCGCGCACACCAGAAGCTGACCGCGCACGTAGCCGGACAACGCCGTATTGATCTCGCCCATAAGCCGATGCGCCGTGTCCCGCTGCGGCAGCGGGACGAGACTGTCGAGCGAGCTGACGACCCGGTCCCAATCGGCCAGCAGATAGAAGGTCACGACCGGGGTGATGACGAACAGCGATAGCAGCGAGAGCAGCCCCTCGCCTTTGGTCAACAAGGTCGAAAGCATGCCGGTCAGATAGCCGACCAGATTGTTCATCAGTTCGCCGAGCGATCCTGGGGTACCGCCGGATCCGCCACCCATGACCTTGAGCAACCACGAATGGCTTGGATCGGCGATGAGCGCCTCGAGCTTCTGCAGATAGCTGGGCAGTTTGCCGATAAAAGCCGCGACTTGGTCGACCAGCACCGGCGCGATCAGCACGACAATGCCGGTGAAGACGATCACGAAGACCGCCATGAGCAGCAACGCCGCAACAAGCCGGTTGATGCCGCGTCGGGTCAGCGCATTGACCAGCGGATCGAGCAAATAAGCGAGCGCGGCGCCCATCACGAAGGGCAGGAGAATGTGACGCAGCAGCAGGAGCAAGCCGATGAAGACCAGGAATGCGCAAGCCCAGAAGACGAACTGCCGGTCAATCCGCATCGCACTTAACCTTCCCGGCCCGGTGTTCCGAGCCCGATGCTGTCATTTCCCTCCCGGCCGCTCGCGGGGCGTGCTGCGGAAAGCCCAGCTCGGAAACAATCGCCGGGGCAATTTTAGATCGAGAATCCCTCACGAAAGCTTGCCGGCCGCAACGCACGCGCACGACTTCGATCAGTGGCCGGTCCCAAGCGAGTTCATGTGACGCAGCCATTCGGCGAGATAGAAGCCCATGGAAAGCAGCGTCAAGACCACAACCAGCCCAATGAGGATTTTCTCGGCCAACGACGCATCAAAGCCGAACGCCCTCTCGGCCAGGACGAGCGTCGCGAGCACGATCTGGGCCGCGGTATTGGCTTTGGACACTGGATGCGGACGGACCGGCATCGGCTTTGCCACCACCCACGACACCATGAAACCGGAAATGATCATGATGTCGCGCGACACCACGAGGATGACCAGCGAGATCGGCAGCGCGCCGGCGATGCTCAGCGCCACGTAGATGGAGACGATCAGCGCCTTGTCGGCCAACGGGTCGATCAGCGCACCGAGTTCGCTGGTCATGTGGAAGCGCTTGGCCAAAAAGCCGTCGACCGCGTCGCTGATTCCGGCGGCAACGAAGAGGAAAAAGGCAGCCCGCATCTCGCCCGAAGTGATCGCCCAGACCACGATCGGCACAAGAATGATGCGTCCCAATGTGATGAGATTAGGAATACTCAAACGCGCGCCCCGGTCTACCGCACCTATATAGCGGGGTGGCGCGGCTTGCGCACCCCGTGATTCCGACGTAGGAGGCGGCCCATGGCCCCGTCGGGGCGATCATCGCCATTGGTGAGCCCGTGAAGGACGGACGCTACGCGGCCGCTGGAGTCGACATCGATGCGGGCAACCGCATGGTCGATCTGATCAAGCCGCTGCTGCGCAGGACTGCGCGACCCGGGGCGGACGCCGAGATCGGCGGCTTCGGTGGCCTTTTCGACCTCAAAGCCGCAGGCTTTGCCGACCCGATCCTGGTCGCCGCAACAGATGGCGTCGGCACCAAGGTCAAGATCGCTGTCGAGACGGCGCGGCACACCACGATCGGGATCGACCTCGTTGCCATGTCGGTCAACGATCTTGTAGTCCAAGGCGCCGAGCCGCTGTTCTTTCTTGACTACTTCGCCTGCGGCAAGCTCGACCCGCAGGTCGGGGCGGCCATCGTCAGCGGTGTCGCCGCGGCGTGCCGAGAATCGGGCTGTGCGCTCGTCGGCGGCGAAACCGCGGAAATGCCCGGTGTCTATCAGCACGGCGACTACGATCTTGCCGGCTTTGCCGTCGGCGCCGTGGCGCGCGATGCCTTGCTGCCGCGCAAGGATATCGCGCCCGGAGACGCCGTGATCGGGCTCGCCTCAACGGGCGTGCATTCGAACGGGTTTTCGCTGGTGCGTCGGGTCGTCGCCGATTGCGGCCTGGCCTGGGACGCTCCGGCGCCGTTCGATCCCGCACGCAGCCTCGGCGAGGCGCTGCTGACGCCGACGCGGCTCTATGTGCGCTCCTGCCTCGCCGCCACCCGCAACACCAAAGCCGTCAAAGCGCTCGCCCACATCACCGGCGGGGGCTTTGTTGAAAACATTCCGCGCGTGCTGCCGAAGGGCGCCGCGGTCGACATCGACCTCGCCCGCGTTCCCGTATTGCCGGTATTCAAGTGGCTCGCCGCCGCGGGCGGCATCAGCGAGGCGGAGATGCTGCGCACGTTCAATTGCGGGGTCGGCATGGTGGCGGTGCTCGATCGCAATTTGGCCGACGCCGCCATCGCGCAATTCACCGCCCACGGCGAAACCGCTGTGCGCCTGGGTGAAGTGGTCGCGCACGAAGGTGGACCAGCCGTGAAATTTCGCGGACATCTCGACCTGTCGTCATGACCTTCGCTGACCAAGCGTGCTCGTGAAACGGCGCTCATGAAAAAACGCGTCGCTATTTTGATCTCCGGCCGCGGCTCAAACATGACCGCGCTGATCGAGGCCGCAAGCGCTAACGACTATCCGGCTGAAATTGCGCTCGTGGTTTCCAACCGGCCACAGGCGGCCGGGCTCGATCGTGCGCGCTCCTTTGGAATTCCGACGGCGGTGATCGATCATACGCTGTTCGGCGGCGACCGCGCCGCTTTCGAGCAAACACTCGATCAGAAACTGCGCGATCACAAAATCGATCTCGTGTGCCTGGCGGGATTCATGCGGCTGTTGACGCCGTGGTTCGTTCTCCGCTGGAGCGGACGCATGCTCAACATCCACCCTTCGCTGCTGCCGCAGTTCAAGGGACTTGATACGCACCGCCGCGCGCTTGAGGCCGGCGCAGAACGCCACGGCGCGACCGTGCATTTCGTGGTGGCAGAAATGGATGCCGGACCGATCGTGGCGCAGGAATCGATTGCCGTGCACGCGCACGATACGGAAGAAACTCTGGCGGCGCGGGTGCTCGAATTGGAGCACCGAATATATCCGCGCGCATTGCGCGCCATGGCGCAAGGACAAACCACCGTCTGACAACCGTCGCCGAGAGGGCGAGGGTGCAAATACAAAACCCCCAGTTCATGTGACCGGGGGCTTGCGATCTACAAACGCCGCGTGGGCTTAGGCGACCTTAAGATTTTCGGCCGACGAACGGCCGCGATTGGTCACGAGCTCGTACTCGACCTCCTGGCCTTCATTAAGCGTACGCAGACCCGCGCGCTCAACGGCCGAAATGTGCACAAACACATCTTTGTCGCCGGTGGACGGCTTAATGAACCCATAGCCTTTGGTAGGATTGAACCACTTGACGGTGCCCTTTTGCATCGTCTGTCTCCTTAGTCCATATGCCAGAAAAGACACGGAAACGCCCCCACGCACCGCGTGCGGACGCGCTCCATGCCACAAGCCAGATTAGGGAGAGTCCGAAACGATCGCGTCGCCAAGACAGCCCCGGCCAGAAGGCCAAAAATCCGATTGCCAGCTAAAAAAAGCCGACAAATGCGGCGCAAGCATGGCTGTAATAAGCCGCATGCCGAGCGCGCGGCATGCAGCAAACATCAGTAGCTCGCGGCGTCGATCAAAAAGATCGTTAGCCGACGATTTCTTTGCCTGAGAAAAACTGCCCGATTTCTTTTTGCGCAGTATCAGGCGCGTCGGATCCGTGCACCGAATTCTCACTGATCGATTTCGCATGCGCTTTGCGAATGGTTCCGTCAGCGGCCTTCGCCGGATCGGTGGCGCCCATCAGCTCGCGATACGCGGCGATGGCGTTCTCGCCTTCCAGCACTTGCACGACCACCGGACCAGAAATCATGAAGTCGACAAGCTCACCGAAAAACGGCCGCTGGCGATGAACCGCATAGAAGGTCTCGGCCTCCGCTCGGCTGATCTTCACGCGCTTTTGCGCGATGATCCGCAGGCCCGCCTTCTCGATCATGGCGTTGATCGCGCCGGTCAGGTTGCGGGCAGTTGCGTCGGGCTTGATGATTGAAAAAGTGCGCTCGATCGCCATCAAATGATCCTTTGAAACGTCCCGGACAGTTGGAAGTGCGCGGCTTATAGCGGTGGCGCATGGTCCCGGCAAGCGCCGCCTGGATCGCGCGGCTCATTTGCTCACCGAAATCGTTTACCTGGCCGTTCACGGCGTCGCACCTTGCGAACGTCCTCGTTCGGCTATCCGATAGGGTCGCGCGTCAATCTGTGCCGGCGGCTCCGCCATTGGGGTTTGCAGGCTTCACCGACTTTTTCTTTGCTGGCTTTTTCTCGGCTGCCGGTGGCGGCAGCCCTTCGACGCGATCCATCTCGGCGAGACGCCCGCCTTCGAACCGATAAATTCCCGGCCGCGGACCGGTCTGATAGGTCGCCACAGCGCTTCGCGACCCGTTTGGAGCGGCGCCAAAGTTCACCGACGTAGCCCGCCCCAATCGGGAGACGACTTCGCACTCGCTCATGCCGAGCGCGACACCGCCGCCGTAGAGCGCGGCGCCGTCCTGCGGGGGTGGCGCTCCCTCGGCCGGACCGGGCGACGCCGGCGCGGTGTAGTTCGGACACGCACCGCTGGCGTCCATCAAGTCGTTCGCAGTGATCACCCGATCGACCCGGGCATCGCCGAGCGAGGCGTAGGAATAGCCGCTGGGCGCTTTGAACGGATTGAGCGGCTTATCGAACCACTTGTTCGAGTCATCACAACCAATGAGGGAAAATCCTGCGATCACAACAAATGCTGCGACCCCGTGAAACCTAGTCAGCACGCGAGCGACCTTTTTCATCCCGAACCACGGATATTCAAGCATGGGCCGTGGCATTGCGACAACGTCGTAAACCGTAAAAGGTAATAGCTCACCAGCCGCATTGCGCCAGCCGCAAGGAGCGGGTAATGGTTAAAAAGCGGTGCCACCACAAACATTTGCGGGAATTTCCAAAGACCTCTGGGTAAAGCCCCAAATGTGACTTCCATCACAGACCCCTCTTCAAGCCGGCACGAAACTCCGCACCGGCTCCAACGTCCGCGTGCAAAACATAACGCCCCGAGGACCATCTGCATGCATCTTCAATTCGTCGGCTGCGGCGATGCGTTCGGTTCGGGGGGTCGATTCAACACTTGCTTTCATCTCGTCGGACGAAACATCAACGTACTCATCGATTGCGGCGCGACTTCGCTCGTCGCCATGAACAAACTTGCGATCGACCGCAACGGCGTCGATGCCATCTTCCTCTCCCATTTCCATGAGGATCACATCGGCGGCGTGCCGTTCTTTCTGCTCGAAGCAAATTATGTGCTCAAGCGCAATCGCCCACTCAGCCTTATCGGGCCGCCCAGTCTTAGATCGCGCTATTCGACCCTGATGGAAGCGGGGTTTCCCGGCACCAAAGATCTCGATCTTCAATTTCCTCTGCATCTGCAGGAGCTGGAAATCGGCAAGCGCACCGATGTCGGTGGGCTGAGGGTTACCTCCTTCCATGTTGTGCACGACGATCGCGCTGGCCCCTGCCTTGGATTTCGCTTCGAAGCAGAGGGCAAAGTGATTGCCTTCTCGGGCGATACCGAGTGGACGGATACCGTCATCGATATCGGCTACGAGGCGGATCTGTTCATCTGCGAGGCCTACACGCGCGACAAGCCGATCTCCACCCACATGGCATTGTCGTCGCTCGAACGGCATCTCGGGCAGATCCGGCCGAAGCGGCTGATTCTCACGCACATGAGCAACGACATGCTGGCGCGCCGCAGCGAACTCTCCTTCGAGACGGCCGAAGACGGAATGCTCATCGAGATCTGAGTCGAGCTT
>Ga0209006_10001231_pt1 | contig 23200 bp, 18 predicted proteins | sample JacPin_JW_Ref_O2_FD_188567 | JGI IMG/M metagenome (GOLD analysis project Ga0209006, IMG submission 188567) | Forest soil microbial communities from Algoma, Ontario, Canada - Jack Pine, Ontario site 1_JW_Ref_O2 (SPAdes) (version 2) | ecosystem: Environmental > Terrestrial > Soil > Boreal... | reverse complement strand
CGACGGTGACCTCGATATCGCCGTCAATTGCGTGAACGCCATCCCGCAACTCTTACGTTGCGACTCCACCCTCACGCGCAACTGGATCAAGATCAAGCTCGTAGGCACGAAATCCAATCGCACCGGCATCGGCACACGCGTACTTGTGACCGCCAGGACGCTTCCATCCGCCGATAAGCCCCTCGTACAGATGGACGAGCTTCGCAGCGGTGGCAGCTACTTTTCGCAGAACGACATGCGCATGCACTTTGGGCTAGAACAAGCCACTAAAGTAGATCTGCTGGAGATCCGATGGCTAAGCGGCCAGGTCGATCAATTGAAAGATCTCGACATCAACCGCCTCTACGTCATTCAAGAAGGCGGCAAGATCCTGAAGGCGGAAGCATTAAAGCCCGCGGCGAAATCGTAGCCCCCTAGGGGAGCAGGCCGAATACCGCCACGCTTTTCGAGGTGCCGATGTATACATGACCATTCACAACCTGGGGCGTGATGAATTTGTTGTGAAGGAACGAATCGCGAGAGTTGGCCGCCTGAGTAGAGTCGTACAACTCAGTCCCCAGATTCCCGGCGTCGTAAACAAATAATCTTGCCGTCGTTCCAGTCGAAGGACCGTTGTCAACGGTCCAGACAATCGCTTCGTTCGTTCCGTTTGCGGAAATCGACGGCGTCGTTCCGGGATAGTAAAACTTATTCAGGCTCTGTGAACTCGGCGATGAAGCGAGTTTGCCGCCGGTTACAGGAAATGCTTTGATCCCATCGCTGGACGCGCCGAAATAAACGACACCGTTAAAATAAGCCGGTTTCGAATAAACCAACCCTGAAAATGCGCCTTTGATTTCCTGGTAGTTGGTGTCGGTGTTGCCATCGAACTTGCCCAGATTGTTGCGATCGAACACGTAAAGATTCACGCCCTTCGCGCCGCTAACTGCCAGTTGGCGCGTTGTTCCGCTGGCATCGGTCACGTCGGGCAACAACAAGGGGCCTCCGGTTCCCAAGTCGTGATCGGTTGCCGATTCGGCGAGCGTATCGGCGGGCGTAAAGTAGTCGAGAAGCGTAAGCGGCGGCGTCGAAGTAATCTTGACGAAGCAGTTTCCACAGTCCTTTTGCGAAGGAAATCCGTTGGCGTCCAAATTCGTATCGAAAGTCCCGTTGCCGACGGAAATGAAAATGTTCCCAGCGGCATCGGCCGCGGGCCCGCCCCCAGACATCCAGATACCACCGTCTGAGCCGTTCGGCACCAGGTTGAGGATGCCTGTCTGCTGAAGACTGTCGGCGCTGTAGGACATAATCCACGAAGTGTAGGCGCCGATGTCACAGTGAGAACCCCACGTCAGGAATATCGAGCCATTCACTTCCAACAACGCAGCTCGCTCCAAGTATTGGGCGGGATCAAAAGTCACATTGCCATTTGAACTGTTGGCTCCCGTCCCGGGGAACGTGCCGGTGATCAGAGTAGGTCCCCCGAAGAGTTCCTTGCCCGTGGTCAGATCCAAGGCGTGAAGGCGCTGATAATAATTACCTGCGGCATCTTTGGACACGGCTTCGACGTAGATCGCCCCACGCGCGCGGTCAATTACCGGTGTGGAGGTGATGCCGATTTCCGGAGTGATTGAAGAACAGTCGTGATCATCACTTGGCGTCTCGCCCTGCATCAACGTCGAAGTCATCCACAATGGCTTGCTGGTATTGCTACTCGCGCCGTCCGCGTCATACGCATATACGGACCCATGTTCAGTCACCACATAGAGGACATTTCTTGCGCCCACGCTCGGGATCGTGACGTTTGCTAGATATAGCGGCTCGCCATCCACGGGGCCGTCCGCCGTGAACGAACCAACGAGGCCAAACGTGGTGGAATTCACCAGCGCCTTGGTGAGTACCTTTTCAGCCAGATTTCCGCCCGACCTCATGTTGTCGTAGTGATAGGTGGTTACGTCTATCCCAGGCACCACCGTGACCTTCGCCGTACTGCTGACCACGCTGCCCTTGGGATTGGTCACCGTTACCTGAAACTCAGCACCGTTATCCTCGGCCGTGACCCTCGTGCCGAGGACCGCGTTCGTCGCGCCTGGGATTGGCTTTCCATTTTTTTGCCATTGGTAAGTTAGCGGATCTCCCTTGGCTGTCACTTTAAATGCTGCGGCCTGAAGCGAATAGGCAACTTGGTCCGCAGGTTGGATCGTGATTTCCGGGGCCGGGAGCCCGCTGCACCCCCCCGTGAATAATGTAATTACGCTTAGGACCGAACCGACGGAAAGAGTCCAAACAAATTTTTGAGAAGAGAAAAATATCAATCAGAACCCTCTGGGACTGGATTAATTGCATCGAATTAAAAACGACCGTTATGAAAGCGAACTAATACAACAGGACCTTCCAAAATCCCCCGACATCGCAGCTCACGGAGCCGGTGGACCCTGAATGCCAAGATTATTTTTTACCAACGACACATTCGGGACTGCTTTGGCCCGAAGTCCGGCCACAGTAGCGTCGGACGCGTCGTAAACCGCTCCCTCCAAGGAAACGATTCCCTTTTCAACGACGATATGGATCTGCGGTTTCTCCGAATATCGATACCTGGACAGGGCCGGGTCGCCATAGATGGCACGATAAGCCGCCCGGCGCACTTGATCGTCTGAAGATAAATTAGGCAGAAGCTCAACATCGTTCTGCACGCGTGTGACGCCTTTGACCTTCTTCACGGCGGCTTCTGCATCGAACTTCAGTTTGGGATGCAACACTTGGCCGGTCAGGACAACATTGCTGCCTTCGATCTTGGCGGACAAGTTGTCGAATACCGAGTAGTTGGGAAGCATGATGAGTTGAAATTCAACTTCCTTGGCCGGGTCGACAGCCTTCGGCCCAGTCTGCTTTTGAGGATCGGTTGTGGCCCAGACCGAAACCGTAAGCAAACTGAATGAGGCCAAAGTGATAGCAAAAAAATGGGTTCGGCGAAAAATACTCATCGAAAAATGGTCATCGCGTGGTTCTTCGACCTTAACATTCCTTTCTTGCGTCGAAAAAGTTCCCGTGATGGTTTACATAAATTTGCCCCAAATGTCATCCGGGTGCCACAAAGGCGACTTGGCGATCTACACATCGGTTATCGCCCTGCGACGTAGCGCGAGAGCTAAGGTCGAAAAGCCAATCGACTCAAGCCTTTTCGCAACGGGCCGATCCGTTTCGGAACATTTCGGCAGACCGCCCCTGAATACACGGATACGCTCTCTCACTTCAGGACGCGACTACGGAGGTGGCCTTGTTGAAGCGAAATCTCAGTATATTGATGGCATTTTGCCTGGCGGCGACCGTGGCAGGGGCTGCGCAAAGCCCTTTTATCGGTGCATGGCAGCTCGACTCATCGAAGAGCAGAATGCCCGACGAAATGAAGGTAGAGAGCAAGGGCGGCAATCGATATGCGTTCGACTTCGGCGGAGGCGTCGAAACGATCGTCGCCGACGGAACCGACCAGCAGGGCCTCTACGGTACACTGCTGTCGGCAAAACAGGAGGCTCCCGACACGTGGATCGTCGCGCGCAAGAAAGACGGCCGGTTGATGCTCAGGGCGACGTGGAAGCTCGCCCCGGATGGCAGCACGCTCACCGACTATTATCGGGAGTTCCAGGCAGACGGTTCGACAGTTAGCGTCAGCATGGACTACGTGTACAAACGCACCGGGGCTGGCGAGTCCGGTTTCGCCGCAGACTGGCAGAGCTTCAAGGAGACGTTTAACACGCCCTACGTCATCGAGGTGAGGACGTTCGAGGGCGACGGCCTCTCCATTACCAATACATTGCAGCGCGTGACCCGAAACGTGAAGTTCGACGGCAAGGATTATCCCAACGAAGGGCCGAACGCAGCTCCTGGCGCTACTTCGTCCGTCCAGCGGCGTGACGGGCGCACTTTAGTACTCACTGACAAATCCAACGGAAAGGTATCGAACACTCAGGAGATCGCTCTTTCTCCCGACCGGAAGACCTTGACGATCACAATCGGCCCCGGGGGCGACAAGACAACCGTGATGGTGTTCGAGCGCAAGTAGTAGTGCCGATTGATGATATCAGGCGAGAGTATATTAACTGACTGATGGTTGAATGATTCCACGGACCACGATAGTGTGTACGTCCATCCCTTAAGCCGGACTCCCTTTGGGAGGGACTACATCATGAAGACCACGGCCCCTATTTCATTGGCGGGTTCCAGCCTCGCGGACACCCGTCACGTTTGCGCATTTTTTAACAGCGAGGAGGAAGAATATCGCGTACTGCTTCCGTTTATTAAGGATGGATTCGCATGCGGCCACAAGGCCGTCCACGTCGTTAATCCTGATCAGCGCAGCGGGCACCTCCAGCGCCTAGCCGCAGCCGGGATCGACGCCGAGGCAGCGGAAAGCTCCGGCCAGTTCGAACTCAAGACGAATATCGAAACCTACCTTCGCGACGGCCAATTCGATAAAGAACGGATGCTGAGCGCCTTCGAACAAATCGCAAGTGCTAACGCCGGCGGGCAATATCCGCTGAGCCGCATCGTCTGTCGAATGGACTGGGCCGCGGAAGGAAAATCCTACGCCGACGATCTGATTGAATTCGAATCACGCGTAAACGATGTGTGGGAGCATCACGACGACGCCGTGATTTGCACCTATCACCTCGACCAGTTTGGCGGGGACACGGTGATCGACATCATGCGTACACATCCGATGATCATCATCGGCGGAACCCTCCAGCGAAATCCATTCTTCGTGCCTCCGGCGGAATTCCTTCAAGAATTTGGCCAACGGCGAACTGGGCGGAGCATAGCAGCCTCAGCCGGAAGCTAGGATGCCAGCCCAACCCGAGAATCCCGCCGAGGAAGTCAGGCACCTTCGGCGCTGCATCAGCGATTTAGTCAGCGTACTCGCCCTGCCGGCCACTTGGACTGGCGGTCGCCCTTCGCAAATTCTTGGTAATTCGCTCGATGCTCTCGTCAGCATGTTGAGCCTCGATTTTGTTTATGCGCGGCTCAAAGACTCAACTGTCACGTCCTTTACCGAGATGGTGCGAGTGGGCGCGAGCTGGGAGTCTAAGCCGCAACCCGAAGACTTCGGCGAGAAACTCCAACCCTGGTTGGAAGGTGATTTCCAAAAATTGCCGGCTGTTGCGACGGATTTTTTCGGAAAGCCCGCGATCACGCTAGTGTCTTTGCAGTTGGGCCTGCACGCGGAAATCGGCGTGCTTGTCGCGGGTTCCCAAAGATCTAGTTTCCCCCAACAAACCGAGAAGCTCGTTTTGAACATAGCGGCGAATCAGGCCGCGATAGGGCTGCAGGAGTCGAGCCTCCTGAGTGCGCAAACACGGGTCGCGAGCGATCTCGGTGAGCGAGTCGCTCAACGAGCCGCAGAGCTTGCCGCCACGAACGAGGTACTCAGGAAGGAAATCGCCGAACGCAAAATCGTGGAAGAAAGGCTTCGCCGAGAAGAGGCGGAGCTTAGGCGCAGCGAAGCGTATAAAGCGGCCGTCCTGGACTCTTCGCTCGATTGTATTGTGGCCATGGACCACGAGGGCCGCATTACGGAGTTCAATCCGGCGGCTGAACGGACCTTCGGCTACCAAAGAGACGACGCCATCGGGAAACACTTGGGCGATGTCATCGTCCCAGCCCATCTGCGCGAGAAACACCGCGCAGGATTCGCTCGCCACGTAGCTACGGGCGAGTCACGCGTCCTCGGGAAACGTACTGAGATGACCGCGCTGTGCGCCGACGGGAAAGAAATCCCCGTCGAAATAGCGATCACACGGATCGCGGAGGATGGGCCGCCCTCCTTTACGGGATTTCTGCGCGACATCACCGAGCGCAAACGAAGCCAGGATGCCCTGCTCGAGGCCCATGAGAAGCTAGCGCGCAGCGAGGAGCGATGGCGGCTCGTGTTTGAAAACTCAGCGGTCGGCGTCACCTTGGCCGACTTTGACACTCGCTTACTCGCAGCGAACCCTGTCTTCCAGAAGATGGTTGGATACACCGAAGCAGAACTTAAACAGCTCAACTTTTTGGACATTACGGTTGAAGAGGACCGCGATTCCAACCGGATGCTCTTGCAGGACCTTATTCACGGGAAGTGGCGGCAGTTTCAGATTGAAAAGCGTTACTTGCGAAAGGATGGCGGCATTATCTGGGCGCGCGTTAGCGTTTCGGTGGTCGCGAGGACAGACCGATCGTCGGGATTTCTACTCGCGCTTTCTGAAGATGTCACTGACCGCCGGTCAGCTGAGGAAGCTCTCGACGAGACGCGCTCGGAACTTGCCCACATAGCGCGGCTTACAATGCTCAGCACGCTGACGGCGGCGATCGCGCACGAGATCAATCAGCCCTTGTCCGGGATTGTCACCAATGCGAGCACGTGTCTTCGGATGCTCGACGGTAACCCTCCGAACCTGGAAGGCGCGCGTGAAACCGCGCGAAGGACCATTCGCGATGGCAATCGGGCATCTGAAGTGACCTCGCGATTACGGGCGCTCTTCAGCAAGAAGAACGCGACGTTCGAATTGTTCGATCTGAATGACGCAGTAAGAGAAGTGATCGCGCTATGCGCCAGCGAGCTCCAGCGAAACAGGGTGGTTCCCCAGTCGGAACTTACCCCTAATCTGCCGCCGGTTTTAGGCGATCGAACTCAAATTCAGCAAGTCATTTTAAATTTGCTAAAGAATGGCTGGGATGCCATGAGCTCCGTTGAAAACCGCCCAAGGGGTTTGTTGGTCAAAACAGAATGCGACGAAGGCGGCGGAGTACGCCTAAGCGTCAAGGATTCAGGAGTGGGCATAGATCCGGAAATTGAGAAAAAGTTGTTCGAAGCCTTCCACACAACCAAGAGTGATGGCATGGGAATCGGACTTTCCGTCAGCCGCTCCATCGTAGAGCGCCATCAAGGCCGCCTCTGGGCAATCCGAAACGACGGCCCGGGAGCAACATTTCTGTTTTCGATCCCGCCCAGTACCAATACTTAGGTCCAATAGACGCGCTCATCCATTGTTCGCATTGTAGGGATATGACGGACGGGCAGGAGCAAAGCTCCATCAAAGAACCTCTTGTGGTTGTAGTAGTCGACGACGACGAATCAGTTCGCGAGTCTCTCCCCGACCTGTTGAAGGAATTTGGCTTCACGGTCCTCGCTTTCTCTTCAGCCGACGAATTCCTCGCATCCGAAAGCGTTGACCGAACCACGTGTTTGGTGTTGGATATGGTCATGCCGGGTATGAGCGGTCTCGATTTGCAAGCCGAGCTGAAGAATCGTGGACGCAAGATTCCGATCATCTTCATTACCGCTCAAAAAGACGAGTCCATCCGCAAGCGCGTGCTTGACCAGGGAGCAGTGGACGTACTTCTCAAGCCGTTTAGCGACACCGCGCTACGGAAGGCGCTCAGCAAAGCAATGGGGGAAGACTGACGACAGTCACGGAGGAGACTGATGAGCAGTCATTCATTCCTGGAGATCGACATGCCGCCGGCCAACGTTTCTAAGCACGAAACGGGACGCTCCAACTTGCCCCCCGCGAAGCACGTCGTATTCGTCGTTGATGATGACATTTCAATTCGAGAATCGCTGGAGCTGCTCATCCACGCGGCCGGCTGGCGTCCTGAATTGTTCGCCTCGGCACAAGCATTCCTCGATCATCCACTCGTTGCCGTCCCGCATTGCCTCGTGCTCGACATTTCTCTTCCGGGTTTAGACGGTCTCGAGCTGCAAAAACGGGTTCTTGCGGTTCGGCCCGAACTTCCCATCATTTTTATCACTGGGCACGGCGATGTACCAAAGACAGTCCAAGCCATGAAAGCCGGTGCGGTCGAATTTTTGACCAAGCCTTTTCCGGATGACGTGCTACTGGATGCAATCCGGAACGCCTTGGAGCGCAGTCGAAGTTATTTGGTTCAAGTTGCGAACACGCAGGACTTGAGGGACCGTTACGCGTCGCTCACGCGGCGTGAACAGCAGGTCATGAAACTCGTGGTTGACGGGCTGTTGAACAAGCAAGTAGGCGGCGAATTGGGAATCAGCGAAATCACGGTCAAGGCCCATCGAGGCAAGGTCATGCAAAAGATGAGGGCCGACTCTCTTCCCGACCTCGTGAAAATGGCCGGTAAGCTCGGCATGGCCTCATCAAAGGCCTGACGGAAGCTTCCTAATCCAGCATATTCCTTTTTCTGCGGTTCTGAATTCCAGGTCAGGCGACTTCGAAAATCAGCTCGAGCGCGACGGGCGTGCCGAGAGGCAGGCTGGCAACACCGTTGATCAAGCGAGTTGGGTTCTTGTCTTTCCCAAAAACATCCTGGAGCAAGTCCGACGCACCGTCGGCAACCTTCGGATGCTCGCGGCAATCTTCCGTCGTCGCCACGGACACGCCCAGGCGAACGATACGTGTGATTTTATCGAGCGAGCCAAGGAATTCCCGCGCCACCGCTAGGCCATTGAGCGCCGCGAGACGCGCGGCCTGCTTTGCTGTTTCCACATCGAAGTCGACGCCGGCTCGACCCACGAATTTCGCGGCGTGTCCTTCCGTTGGAAGCATCCCGCTCAAGAACAATAGATTGCCGGTGCGAACGGCCTCGGCATAGGTGCCAAATGGCGTCGGCGGCGATGGAAGTTGAATGCCTAGCTCCTTCAGGCGTCGCTCGGCGCTCGATGGCTTCGGTGCCGGGCGCGATTGATGAGCAGGTGAAGCGGCCTTTGAGGCTCCTGATTGCATCACGAGTTTTCCTTCCGAGTGGCTTTCACTTTTCAGGCGACGAGTGGATCAGAACAAAAGCGCGGAGGGCGAAACAATTGGACGATGGTGTCGGATCCACCAGCACGTCTCGCTACGTTTCAAAAAGCCACAGTTTCAGGGCCCACAGAAAAGCCGTAGCCAGTCCCATCAGAAGAGCGCACCCGGTGAGCAATTGATATCCGCTGAGATTGAGTTCTCGCGCAGGGGCACGGCGAGAAGATCCGGCGCGGTGCATCCTTGCATCAAGGCTTGCCTGACCGGTACCCGCCCACGTCATCGAAAACGGAATGTGATTTTCACCTTCTATTGAAGTTTCGACGCGAATCATTGTTCGACTCCTTCTCTCCCGCCCTCATAACCACAGCCTGATTCGTTGTTTTCTTGGATAACGCCCGAGTAGGAAGGATGCTGATTTTCTGCAGGTCCTGCGGACCTATACGAAGGTATCGCCGATACCTTCGTTCAATTGTTTGCTTCCAGATCGACTGGCTTAATCGCTCGTATTCAAGGCCAGTCTCGAAAAGGAGCGGCATGGCAAAAAATAAAACCGCGATCGTCACGGGAGCACAGCAAGGAATCGGCGCGGGTATCGTCGACGGGTTTCTGAAGAACGGCTATAGCGTCGTCGCAACATCGCTTCGCGCCAGCGAGTCACTGCGCTCCTCACCCGATCTGATTGTCATCGATGGAGACATCCGCGATTCCGAAACCGCCGCGAAGAGCATCGAAGCAGCGCTCTCTCGTTTTGGAAGCGTGGACGTTCTGGTGAACAACGCCGGTATCTACATCACCAAGCCATTCACGGAATTCACGACCGACGACTTCAACGCTCTCGTCTCCATCAACCTTCTCGGATTTCTTCACATGACGCAACTCGCCGTGAAACAGATGCTGAAGCAGCAATCGGGTTGCGTGATCTCAATCTCCGCCGCACTCGCGGACAATCCGATCGCCGGCGTGAATGCCTCAGTTTCCATGATTACGAAGGGCGGCCTGAACACCGTCACCCGCCATCTGGCGATCGAATACGCAAAGCAAAACATCCGCTTCAACGCCGTCGCGCCAGGCGTCGTGGACACGCCACTGCATCAAGACAACCCGAAAGATCAGCTCTACACACTGCAACCAATGGGAAGCATCGCCGAGATCAGCGACATCGTCGACGCGGTTCTGTATCTGGCTGACGCCCGGCAAGTCACCGGTGAAGTTCTTCACGTCGACGGCGGCGCCCACGTTGGGCGCTGGTAGTACACGGAATGGACAGCGGTGAGGAGGGGACGATGGGCAATATGAATTTTCAGCCAGCGGTCAACACGATCGACGGAATGCCTCACGTCGCGGCGAACGCTGATTTGCGAGACGAGAGTTGGCTCGTCGCCCGCGCCAAGTCGGGGCACGAGGATGCTTTCGGAGAGCTATATCAGCGTTACCAACTCAAGTCCTATCGCACTGCCCTTCGCATCCTTCGCCATCAGCAGGACGCGGAAGACGTCGTGCAGCGCGCCTTTCAGCGTGCATTTGTCGGCCTGGAAGCGTTTCGCGAGGACTCAACGTTTTCGACGTGGCTGACGCGCGTCGTAATCAACGAGGCCTTGATGCTACTGCGCCAGCGCCGCACCCGTGAACCACTTCACGAAGGTAGCGTCGATGCTTCGAAGGATGAAGGCGGCGTGGAGATCGCTGATGACGGACCGACGCCGGAAGAAATCCTTTGCGAAAACGAGCGCCATGCCACGCTGAGGCAAGCCATCGCCAAGCTTCGAAAGAGCCTGAGGGTGGTGGTACTCCACAGAGATGTGGAAGGGCTGACCAGCGCCGAAACCGCTCAGCGTCTTGGCTTGACGGTGAGCGCCGTCAAAGCGCGGACGTTTCATGCGCGAAGGTTTCTGAAGAGGCATCTCGAGCGGAAGTTTAAGACAACGAGCTTGATCAATAAGCTGCAGAGGCAAAAAACTGAGAGATATCAGGCAGCCTCTTCGTCGTCGGGAAATGATTGACGGCGGCGGGCTAGAAACGATTCCGACTGTTCGGGCGACGAAACACAGAAAGCAAAAGGCCGAGTATCTCGCTCTTCTGGTGAAGATGGCGCGAAACTCGGCCTCGTTGTTTAAGACGCCGAAGCAGCTTTTTGCCCGAGCACTTTCAAAAGCGCTTGCGCCGCAACAGTGGACGATGCAGGGTTCTGGCCGGTTACGAGACGCCCGTCGGTGATGGAAAACGGCTCCCAGTTTTTCAACTTCTCGAAGATGGCGCCAAGCTTCAGCAGTTCATCTTCTACGAGAAACGGCACAACGTGAGTGAGCTGCACTGCCTCTTCTTCGCCATTCGTAAAGCCAGTTACGTGCTTGCCCTTCACCAGCGGCTGGCCCTGATACTTGACGTGGCGAAGTACGCCGGGCGAATGGCACACCAGGGCGATCGGCTTCCCTGAGTTGTAAAAAGACTCCAGCAAAGCGATCGAATTCGGATCTTCGGCCAGATCCCACATCGGCCCGTGACCTCCGGGGTAGAAAACCGTGTCGAAGTCTTCCGATTTGACGGTGTCCAGCTTCACCGTCTCGGACAGTTGCTTTTGCGCCTGTTCATCCTTCTTGAACCTCGCCATCGCGGGAGTCTGATTCCCCGGCTCATCGCTTTTCGGGTCGATCGGCGGCTGGCCTCCTTTTGGCGAAGCCAACGTCAGCTCGACTCCGGCGTCGCGCAAGACGAAGAACGGCGCGGCGAACTCCTCCAGCCAAAATCCCGTCTTACGTCCCGTGTTACCCAGCACATCGTGAGAAGTTAAGACCATCAATACTTTCATACCGATTTGCCTTCTTTGGCGTCGCGCCCATGGACTGGATCGCGCGTGCGACCACAATGACAGCAGCGTTATAGCCGCTGAACAATTGGACGAAGGTATCTCCGCCACCTGGGTATGAGATGTGCTCTTCGCCCGAAAGTTAGTTGAAATGTTTGAGTCAGCTTCTGTTTCTTTCAACCGAAACCGAAGCGCGATCGCATGCTGGCAATCCCTCTCGCCGAGGAAGCACGGCTGCCTCGCGTTCTCATTTGTTCCAAAGTACTTGATATCAGAATGCGTAAAAGTAGATCGCACATCCAATACCAAAGTATTGTCGATACCTTCGTCCAATTGTTTTGCTCGGACACGACTAACTAAATTTGCATCGTGCAAAACACAAGCAGATTTTGCGAGCTGCTCAGCCTCATAGCGGCAAAAGCGCTGCTCAGAAGTCGCGCACGCTTCCTCCATAAACTGATCGCAGTCTGCCTCACCCTTTCCGCCGGCGCTGCACTTTACGGCCAATCCGAGGCGCAGAACGCCTATCTGGGGGGAGTTCCGACTGGCGCCGCTAGCCCGACCGCACTCTCGCTTTCGCTGGAAGACGCGGTCGGTCGTGGCCTGCGACAAAACCTCGGCGGCCTGCTTTCCGCCGATGCCGAATCGGGTGCGCGAGGCGAGCGCTGGCGAGCACTCAGCTCGCTCCTGCCAAACCTGACCACCGCCACCAGTTTCGGTGTTCGCCAAAACGATTTGAAAGCCGTCATCGGCATCACTGTCCCAGGTCATCCGCCCGTCATCGGCCCTTTCGGAGTCTTCGACACGCGCGCCTACCTCAACCAATCCGTTTTCGACTGGGAGTCGATCGAACGAGCGCGGTCCTCCACTGCTCAAGAGAAGTCCGCCCAATTCAGCTACCAGAACGCACGTGAACTGATTGTCGCCGTGGTGGTCTCAAATTATTTGCTGGTGATTGCGGAACAATCGCAGGTCGAATCCGCCTTGGCTCAGCGCGACACCGCGAAAGTACTCCTCGAACAGACGACAGACCAGAAAACAGCAGGACTAGCCGCCAAGGTTGACGTACTTCGATCCGATGTCGAGCTCCAGACCCGCGAACAAAGGTTGATTGTCGCCCGCAACAACTTGGCCAAACAGAAGCTGGTTCTGGCGCGCGCGATCGGACTTCCCGCAGGTCAAACGTTCGACATAGCCACGGAAGTTGCGTATCAGCCGCTTACGACTTCAACGCTTGATGCAGCGTTACGCCAGGCGTACACCTCTCGCCCTGACTACAAGAGCCAAATCGAGCAAGTGCGTTCCGCAGAGTTGCAAAAAAAGGCCGCGTCCGCCGAGCGCTACCCGACGCTGTCCGCCGTTGCAGATTACGGATCCATCGGCACTAATTTTGCAGCGAACCATGGAACTCTCGACGCCGCCGCCGAACTCCGCCTGCCGATTTTCCAGGGAGGCAAAGTTCACGGAGACAACCTCGTCGCGGATTCCGTCGTCGCAGGCGCCCGCCAACGACTAGAAGACCTGCGCGCCGGCATCGACCAGGAAGTCCGCGACGCTTTCCTCGACCTGCAGGATACCTCGCAAGAAGTTTCAGTCGAGACAAATGCCGTCCGTCTCGCCACCGAAACCCTCGCGCAATCACGCGATCGCTTCGCCTCCGGAGTGACCGACAACATCGAAGTCGTCCAGGCGCAGGAATCGCTCGCGGATGCGAACGACGCCTACATCTCCAGCCTCTACCGCTACAACACCGCAAAAATCTCTCTCGCGCGAGCAATAGGCGGCGCGGAATCGAACTACGCGCTCTATCTCAAAGGAAAATAAGATGCCTGACCAATACTCGGCCAAGAGCCCCGAAACTTCTTCCAACTCGACTCACGATGCAGGAACAGCAACCTCCGATTCGACGCCGGTCGTCGACTATCCGCGACGCCGGTCCCGCAAGCGCTGGATCATCACGGCCTCCGTGGTGGTAATCGTCATCGGCGGAATCTTTCTGTGGAACTACTTCTCGGGCTTCGAGAGCACCGACGACGCGCAAGTCGATGTTCACCTCTATCCGGTGAGCGCGCGGATCTCCGGCTACGTGCAAGCCGTTCACGTCGAAGACAACCAGTACGTGCAGGAAGGTTCCACGCTCATCGAGATCGACCCCGAAGACTACAACGTCGCTCTGGCAAAAGCCCAAGCCAACCTCGAAACCGCACAAGCCGCCGCCCGCGCCCTCAACATCGATGTGCCGATCAGCTCGGTAGACACCGAGAGCCAGCTAAAATTCACTTCTTCCGACATCGAAAACGCCAAAGCAGCCATCGAAGCCGGCGAAAAACAGGTCGCCGCAGCACAAGCGCGCATCCTCGAAGCCGAAGCCGAAAACGTAAAGGCCCAGGACGACGTCCAGCGCTACCACCTTCTGCTGGTCAAAGACGAACTCCCAAAACAAATTTACGATCACGCGATTGCCACGGCACAAACGAACACTGCCGCAGTCGTCGCCGCCAAAGCCGAAGAAGCGAGCGCCGAACAAAATGTCGCACAGGCGCGAAGCCGTCTCGCCGAAGCCGTCGCGCGAGACGAATCCGCACACGCCGGACCGCAACGCGTAGCTTCCACACGAGCCAGAGCGCTCTCCGCCGTCGCCGACGAACGTCAAAAGAAAGCCGAACTCGATCAAGCCGAACTCAACCTCGGATACACGAAAGTTCTCGCGCCCGTCACCGGCGAGGTCACCAAGAAAGTCGTCGTCGGACTCAACGTCGATCCCGGCGAACAACTCCTCACCGTCGTCCCGCTCGACCAGATCTGGATCACCGCGAACTTCAAAGAAACGCAACTCAAGCACATGCGGCCCGCGCAAAAGGTCGAGATCACCTGCGATTCTAATGACCGCTCGTACAAAGGCCACGTCGATAGCATCGCCGGCGCCACCGGCCCCATCTTCAGCTTGCTGCCTCCAGAAAACGCCACCGGCAACTACGTAAAAATCGTTCAGCGCATCCCGGTCAAGATCGTCCTAGAACAAGGCGAAAACCGCGACCATCAGCTTCGCCCCGGGATGAACGTCGAGGCCAAGGTCTATCTGAGATGAGCTCTCAGGCACTAACTCTTCCGGTAGCCCAGGCCATTTGGCGCCCGAAAGCAAACCCCTGGGCGATCGGCATCACCGTTTCGATGGCGGCATTCGTCGAGGTCCTCGATACCAGCGTGGCCAACGTCGCGCTGCCCTACATCGGCGGAGGATTAGGCGCCAGCTACGACGACAGCACGTGGGTACTCACGTCGTATCTCGCTGCCAACGCGATCGTCCTGCCCATGAGCGGATGGCTCGCCGAAGTGATCGGCCGCAAGCGATACTTCATGTACTCGCTCTTGATTTTCACCCTGAGTTCGCTGGCCTGCGGACTCGCCCCGAATCTTCCCGTATTGCTTTTGTTCCGAGCCATACAAGGCGTGGGCGGAGGTGGCCTGCAGCCGATGGCCCAAGCAATTCTCAACGACGCCTTCCCCCCGGAAAAACGTGGCGTCGCGTTTGCTCTCTACGGAATCTCCGCTGTTCTCGCGCCGACAGTAGGGCCAATGCTCGGCGGATGGATCACCGACAACTATTCCTGGCGCTGGATATTTTTCATTACTTTGCCCGTCGTTTCGCTCGCGCTCTATCTGACCTATACACTCGTCGAAGACCCACCGTTCCTCCACCGACTGAAGCGCGGAGGCATCCGCGTGGACTACATCGGGATGTCCATGTTGGCGCTCGGAATCGGTTCGTTGCAGGTGCTTCTGGACAAGGGGCAAGAAGACGATTGGTTCGGATCTCGGTTCATCACCACCCTCGCGATAACCGCGGCGATCTGCATCGTCACGCTCATCATCTGGGAGTGGCGTCGCAAAGATCCGCTCGTCGACGTCCGAATGTTCAAGAGCTTCAACTTCGCTGCGGCCAACCTCATGATGTTCATGATGGGCTTCATGCTTTTCAGCACCTTGGTTTTGATTCCCGAATTTCTCCAGACGCTGAACGGTTACACAGCCGAACTCGCGGGTCTCGTCTTGTCGGGAGGAGGTGTCGTCTTGCTGGTGATGATGCCCATCACCGGCCGGCTCACGTCGATAATTCAAGCCAGATACCTGATCGCCATGGGATGGCTCTGCCTCGCGATTGGACTGATCTACTCGTCGCACCAGGTCGATTTATCCATCAGCTTTGGTTTTGCAACGTGGCTGCGCATCACCCACGTCATCGGAATCGGATTTCTTTTTGTTCCCATCACCGCGGCAGGCTACATCGGAATTCCTGAAGAGAAAGGCACGAGCGCATCGGGCATCATCAATTTCATGCGCAACATCGGGGGCAGCATAGGAACTTCGCTGGTGACCACGCTGATCATCCGGCGCTCTCAATATCACCAGCAAATCCTCGTCGGCCACGTCACGCCCGATACTCCCCGGTTTCGGTCGTCACTCCACGCGCTGAGTTCACAGATCGCACATTCCGGCCTGCGCCGCACCGACGCTCACGATCAGGCCATCGCGCGGCTCTATCAACAGGTCAATCAACAGGCACACGTTCTCTCCTACATGGACACGTTTTGGATCCTCGGCGCTCTCTGTTCCATCATGTTCGTTCTCGCATTTTTTCTGAAGAAAAACGACCCGCGAGCAGGCGGCCAGGTGGCCGCCGGTTAGGCACGATCATGCAAATACGCGCCATAACGATTGAACGCGAGTTCGGCTGCGGCGGCTCCGAGATCGCCGCGAAACTGGCCCAGCTCCTCGGCTGGAAATTGTGGGATCACGAACTGACGCAGGAAATCGCCCGCCTTACTAACAGCACACCGCAAGCCGTCGAGCAGCGCGAATGGAAAAATGATCCCGCCGTCTATCGCGTCTTCAAATCCTTCCTCCGAGGCGCATTCGAAGGCGGCCTGCCGCCAACCGATCGCCTCGAACTCCTCGACGCCCGCCGCATCGCAGCCGTCTCCGAAGCCGCCGTCAACCACGCACTCTCAGCCGGCCCGTGCGTCATCGTCGGCCGCGGCTCGCAATATTTCCTCCGCGACCGCCAAGACGTCTTTCGAACATTCCTGTACGCTTCCCGTAGTTTCAAAATCCACCGCCTCATTACAGCTGGAATGCCGGAGGACAAAGCCATCGCCGACGTCGACACCATCGACACCGATCGCGCCGCCTTCGTCAAAAAATACCTCAAGCTGAACTGGCCCGAGCGCCACCTCTATCACGCCATGTTCAATACGGAGATGGGCGACTCCCGCGTCGCCCAATCGCTCGCCTACAGCGCCCAACAAACCGTTGTCCGCTAAGGAACTTACTCCAGAGCGTTCGCGTACTTCACTTCGTGACCGTCGGCCGTTCCGTTCGTCTAAATCGTTGAGTTGCGATACCCGGCCCTGGAGGCTTGCGTGATTCGTTCAAGGATGCCAATCCAAACTGCCGTCTTGCTTGCCGCAATGCTCGCCAGTTTTTCCCTTTTCCCGCCGATGTTGCCGGCAAGGAACGAACCCAAACCACCCGCCGACCCAACAATTCTGCAACTCGAAAAAGACGCCCCCGAACTCATGAAAAAAGACCGCGTCCCCGGCCTCGAGATCGCCGTCATTCGCAACGGAAAAACAACTTGGCTTCACGCTTTCGGCGTAAAAGACGCCAAAACGAACCAGCCCGTCACAAACGAGACCACCTTCGAAGCCGCCTCTCTCAGCAAGCCCGTCTTCGCCTACGCCGTTCTAAAACTCGTCGATCAAGGCAAGCTCGGCCTGGATGTCCCGCTCACCACTTACTTGCCGAAGCCCTACATTGCGGACGATGACCGCCTCGCAAAAATTACCGCACGACTTATCCTGAGCCATCGCTCCGGCCTCCCGAACTGGCGGTTCGGCGATGACGGCCTGCTCCACATTTATTTCACTCCAGGAGATCGCTTCAGCTACTCCGGCGAAGGCTACATCTACCTCCAACGCGTCGTCGAACAAATCACCGGCAAGCCACTCAACGACTACATGACCGAAGCCGTCTTCACGCCTCTCGGCATGACCAGCAGCAGCTACGTCTGGCGCCCCGAATTCGACGCGCTTACCGCCACCGGCCACGACGAAAACGAAACACCCGAGAAAAAGTGGAAGCCCGACGAAGCCGGCGTCGCCTCGACGCTGAACACCACCGCCAGAGACTACGCGCTCTTCGTCGAAGCCATTCTCAACGGGAAGGATCTAAAACCGGCCACGCTCCGCGAGATGGAAACCCCACAGGTCGCGCTCGACCCCGCCTGCCGCATCTGCATCAATCAGGAACCGAAAACTCTCTCGACAACTCTGTTCTGGGGCGTGGGCTGGGGCATCCAACGCAAAGACGGCCGTGAAGACCTATGGCACTGGGGCGACAACGGCTCCTTCAAAGCCTTCGTGATGGCCGAGCCAAAAACCAAATCGGCCGTAGTGATCTTCGCTAACAGCACCAACGGCCTCGATCTCGCACACCCGCTTGTCGACGAAGCCATGGCCACCGACTCGCTCGCCTTCGCCTGGCTCAAGTAGCGCACCACACAAAGACAAGGAGCCGCCGAAGCGGCTCCCTTCCCTTCTCAGATCACTTCGCAACCGAGGTTAGAACGTGAACTTCGCCTGCAACCGGATCGTGCGGCCGATTTGATACCGGTTCGGCATCCCGTATCCGGAGCTCACGGTCAGCGGTCCGCAACCCTTGCCCGCCGCGCAGGAGGAGTTTGTATACGCATTGTTGGCCAACTGTTGATAGTTGTACGGCTGGAAGATGGCGCTGTAGAACGGCGTGCCCGCCCCTGTGTTCAAGCCGCTTGGCCCGATGTAGTTGAAGTTAAATCCGCTGTCGATCGATTCGTTTATGGCGGTCACCGAGCGTTCGTTGAAAAGGTTCGACATGGTGGCCGAGAACGAGAGCGTCTTGGATTCACTCACTCGGTAGTTTTGCTGAACGTTGAAGTCGGTCTGGAGGTACCACGGCGTGCGCTGCAGGTGCGGCGTGCCGAACGTAATCTGACCGGTCGTCGGATCCTGAGACACGTCAACCCAATTGCCGCGGCCCACGATATTTGTGGAGTAACCCCCGCCAGCCAACGAGAAGAGCGGCCCGGCATTACCCACGTCCATAAAGCTCGTTTCCGGCGTGCCCTGATACATGACTTGGAAGATACCGAAGTCCGTCGTCATGCGACGCAGCCAGGGAAGGCTGTAATAGACGTAGCCCTTGAAGGTGTTCGGCCGATCGGTTGGCAAGAGGCCCGCGTTCGACGTCCCTTCCGCGGTCCACGAGAACATCGGTTCGTCAAAAGCGCGGCTGTTGTTCGGCGCGTTCCGGCCGCCGCCGCCATCCTCTTGCATCGAGCTGGTTAAGCCGGAGTAGTTACCCCACAGCCTGCTCCACGTGTACGAAAACATTCCATTCCAGCGCTTGGTCCGCTCCGTCAGCCGGAACTCAACGCCGTCATAGTCACGAATCGCCGGAATCGTCGGCGGGCAATTCGTGCAAGGAGAAGCTCCCGTCTGCCCAGGCGTGAGCCCGTAGAGGAAGTTGTAGAAGCCGTTGTACGTGCTGTTCACGCCTTGGCCCGGATTGACGATGACGAAGGTCTCGCCGATGTTCGGATTCACCAACGCCGAATCTTCGATCACATGGTCGAGGCGCCGCCGGTCATACCGAACTTCGAACGCGAGCGACGGCTTGAGCTGGTAATCAAACCCAACGGTTATCTCGTGCTGCTCGTATGGACTCAACCCGGGAGCAACGCCTTCTTCTGTGAGCGTGCAGGTTGAGCAAGTCGTCGGGTTCGTCCGGTAGTTCTGGTTTTCGAGGAAGGTAATTCCCGCCGGGGTCGTTCCTCCGAAGTTCGCTTGGCTTGCGGAGTTGCTTCCGATGCCGCCGCAGTATCGTCCGACGTTATTGAACTCCGGCGCGATCGATGCGACGTCAGCCGTATTCAGCGCGTAGTAGCAGTTGCTCCAGTACCCTCCGCCAAACGAGCTGATCGCCAGATTGAGTTTCATCTGATCGTAGAACTGTCCATAGCCGCCGAAGATCTTCATCTTCCCGCGGCCGGTCGGATCCCACGCGACGCCGATGCGTGGCGCAACTTTCTGCCCCCATCCGAAATCGATCGGACGCGTGATTCCGCCCTCTGGCTGATTCTCGGCAGGCAAATATTCTTTCTCCACGCGAACGCCGAGGTTGATCGTCAGACCCCGAGCGATCGACCACGAGTCCTGCGCGAAGAAAGAGTGGTTGTAGCTCGTTGCTTGACCCTGCGTTCCCAGGTCTTGCACGTTGATGTACCCATATTGACCTGAACACTGTCCAAACTCCGCGACCAGCGGAGCGCAGTTCGCCTGACCGACCGGTCCGAGCGGTGTATACGAGGCGGCTTTGCCGACGTAGTACTCCACGACTGGCACGTTGTAGTGCTGCGCGACGTCATTGTTCAAACGATTCAGCTGATAGCCGAACTTGAAGTTGTGCGTTCCCTTCCACCCGCTCTTGAACCACGCTGCGTTTACGTCTGCCTGCATCGCTTTGTTCGCGTTACGCACCGTGAAGCTGTTGCTGCTCGCCAGGTTGACGAAGCCGTTCGGCTCCTGCAGCGATGCCGGTAGCGGAGCGCCAAATACGTCCGTTCCCCCAACGCCGTTCGTAAACCACGACGTCAGATTTCCCGTCGTCGGGAATCCGAAGTCATGATAGTTCTCGAAGTAGTAGCCAAATCGGCCGGTCAAAATGAGGTTCGGCTTGAGGCTGTAGTCCACTCCGACGTTCGTCGTGTTATTCGGCGCCGTGAAGCCGAGATCGTGCGAATACGTAGAAGGCGCAATCGACGAGTTCGGGTTATACAGGCCGTTCGCGGAGTCTCCGAGTGTCGGCAGATTCTCTCCGTATTGCTTCTGCAGTTGATACAGCCACGAAGTGAACAACCGCAACTTTTGCGTAACCGCGGCGTCCACGCGCGCGTTGGTGTAATACGTCCGCGTATTCTGGCTGAAGTTCACGAGACCCAAACCGCCGAGCCCGCCCGGTTGATCGTAGTTCACGCCACGCTCAACGTTCGAAATCCACGGATTGAAGCCCACGAACGCGAAAATCCGATCCTTCAGGATCGGTCCGCCCAAAGTGAATCCCGGCAAAATGGTGCTGTAGTGATCCTTCTTCGATACGTATTCCTCGACATTCGGGTCGAGCACGCCCCAGCTCGTCGTCGTCGCTGTCCCCAGCGGATTGTAGAGCGCGGTCGTCGGCACCGGGTTCGCATCGAGCGCATCGTTCTCAAACTGCGCAAAGACCGAACCATGAAACTGGTTCGACCCTTTCTTCATGATCACGTTCACCACGCCGCCCAGCGCGCCGCCGTGCTCCGCCTGAATTCCCGAGTTCTTGATTTCCACTTCCTGAATGAAGTCGAACGGCACATTCGTGTGCGAATAGCCGCCGATCAGGTTCGCCGTCTCTTGCCCCTCAACCAGATAAGAGTTCTCAGAGTCCGACCCGCCAGCCACCGAAAATCCGAACGTATTCCCATCGACCGCCGAGCCCGCTTGAGAGCTCCCGTTGCCATTTCCCGGTGCCGCCGAATGGAACGTCGTCGAGGCCATCGACGTCGTGTTGCCCATCAACGGTTCGTTGCGCGCCGCCGGCGCAAACTGAATCACCGACTGAAACGACGTCCCATGCGGCACATTCTTAATAACGTCCTCAGTCACGTTCGTGGTCGTCACGTTCGTCGTCGTATCAATAACCGGCGTCGCCGACGTAACTTCCACTACCTGAGACGCTTTACCGATCTCAAGCACAAAATCGACCGTCGGCAAGTGCCCGACTTCGAGGATCAAATCGCGCTTCGCCGTTTCAAACCCGTTGCCGGCAACAGTAATCGTGTAATTCCCAGGCGGCAGGTTCGCGAACCGGTAGTAGCCGCTGTTATCCGTAGTGAGCGATTTCTCTCCAACCAACGTGCTCGCCTTCACCTCAACCTTCGCGCCCGGCACGACCGCCCCAGACGGATCCTTCACCGTCCCGGTTATTCCTCCAGTCGTTTCCTGCGCTACTCCGCTAACGGCCAACAGCAGCAATACTCCGAGACACACCAATAGCGACGAAAAGCGTCTTCGCATTCCTTATCTCCCAGTTCCGGCGAACAGGTCTGAGCGTTTGGATTTGCAGAAATATCTTTTGTAGAAAGCCCGCTGCCCATCCATCTACGAACTCAAACACCCCGGTTAATGGGCCAATTTGGTTGCAATAAATTTGCCAACGCATGACATAAATAAGTTATTTAGTTCCTTCACCTTGTCCCAACCCGCGCGTGCCCTTCATCTGGAAATCGGCATAGTTATCGAGCATCCACACATAGTTATGGAGAATTTATGGTTACCAGGCAGTGTCGTAAGTCATCCGCAGACAGAAGTCCGGCTTAGCGAGGAGCGCCAAAATTTCCGCCGCACCCTCTCGTTGGCGAGAGAAAGTTATCTTAGGTTTTAGAACGGATAGTGCGGCGTCTTCGTCGCAATCGAAATCCAGCGCAGGTCGGTGAACTCCGCAACCGCCGCCATTCCCCCAAATCGCCCATACCCGCTCGCCTTCATCCCGCCAAACGGCATCTGCGCCTCATCCGCCACAGTCGGACCATTGATGTGACACATCCCCGACTCCACCCGCATCGCCACATCAATCGCCCGATTCACACTCTGGCTAAACACCGCCGCCGACAACCCATACTCCGTATCATTCGCCACGCGCACCGCCTCATCATCCCCATCCACGCGAATCACCGCCGCGATCGGCCCAAACGACTCCTCCGCATACAACCTCATCTTCGCAGTCACCCGATCAACCACCGCCGCCGAACAAATCGCCCCATCGATCCGCGGCGCCACAACAACCACCGCCCCCAGCTTCGCCGCATCCTCCGTCAACTCACGCACTCGCCCAGCCGCATCGCCGCTCACCAGCGACCCAAGAACAACCTGCCCCGCCGCCGGATCCCCCACCGACAAGCCTCTCGCCCGCGCCGCCAGCTTCTCCACAAACTCATCCGCAATCTTCCGATCCACAATAATCCGCTCCGTCGACATGCAAATCTGCCCCGAGTTCGCATACGCCCCAAACACCGCCGCCGCGACCGCATCATCGACATTCGCGTCATCCAGCACAACCATCGGCGCCTTCCCACCAAGTTCCAGCAGCGCCGGCTTCAGATGCCGCCCGCACAGTTCCCCAATCCGCCGCCCCACCTTCGTCGACCCCGTAAAATTCACCCGCCGCACCGCCCGATGCTCGATCAACCTCTCGACAATCCGCGGCGCCGCAACCGCGTCATTCGTAACAAGGTTCACAAATCCCGCCGGCCCACCCGCTTCCTCCAGCGTCTCCACAATCAAACTATGCGTCGCCGCACACATCTCCGACGCCTTCAGAATCACCGTATTCCCACAAGCCAGCGGCGCCGCAATCGCCCGAACGCCCAGAATCACCGGCGCATTCCACGGCGCAATCCCCAGCACCACTCCCGCCGGCCGCCGCACCGCCATCGCCAGCACCCCCGCCTTATCCGAAGGAATCACCTCCCCGCTCACATGCGTCGTCAACGCCGCCGCCTCGCGCAACATATTCGCCGCCAGCATCACATTGA
>Ga0209006_10001230_pt1 | contig 23224 bp, 18 predicted proteins | sample JacPin_JW_Ref_O2_FD_188567 | JGI IMG/M metagenome (GOLD analysis project Ga0209006, IMG submission 188567) | Forest soil microbial communities from Algoma, Ontario, Canada - Jack Pine, Ontario site 1_JW_Ref_O2 (SPAdes) (version 2) | ecosystem: Environmental > Terrestrial > Soil > Boreal... | reverse complement strand
CAGGTTCGGACCTACATCCTAGCCGATAACCGGCTAGCTGAAAAAGCCGGATGGGATAAATCCATTCTTGCGATCGAATTCAAGTACTTGCTCGAGATCGATCTCGGCTTCGACTTAACCGTGACCGGATTCGAAGATGCCGAGATAGATATGACGATCCAAGAGGGCTCGGAAACACCATCAGCACTCACTATGATGATGGCGGTTTCTCCGGTGGCAACATGCAACGGCCGGCATTAACACGCCTGGTGGAGGACATTCGCGCCGGCAAGGTCAATACCGTCGTGGTCTACAAGGTCGATCGCCTCACCCGATCTCTAGCTGATTTTGCGAAGATCATCGAACAATTCGATGCCATGCAGGTGAGCTTCGTGTCGGTTACCGGGCTCGATATACGCCACATTTCGGCTTATGAGGAATTTGAATTGTCAGAGGCTGAATCTCCCTCAGAGAGCGCTTTGGAACTCTTCCAGTCCCAGCGAATCATCGATTCAAAGGGATCCGCTAAATTCAAGTCCAGAGAATCGAAGGGAAATATCAGGCAACTGAAGCAGGCAAAGAATTCTCTCCGGCATCCTTATGCCAAAAAGATCGAAGAATTCGGCCGGAAATACCAGTATGACTAAAAAAAATAACGGTAAAGTATTGATCTTAAAGACTCTATGGCGGTGGACGGAGTCTCGTGCGAACCGCTCTCCAAGTCGAATTCCCTGCTAACAGGGAATTTAACAGGGAAATCTTGAGATTTTGGCCCCCGTTCACGCACGGCGCCGCACGACAAATTGCACAAATCGCTGCTCTTAGCCCGCACTGATGAGCCATCGATGCTCAAGAAGAACAGGGAATTTCTTCGAGATAACAGGGAATTAAAATTCCCTGTTACGGTTTCGAGCAGCGAAAATTTGTAATTTCCTTTGAGATCTGATCGCGAAAGACATCTCGAATTGCCAGTACATAAATGGAGAGTTTCTAAGAGCTCACCTTGGGTTTTTCGGATCGACAAAACAATAAGCGGTGTACTCGAATTCGCTCCAAGCTTGATCTGCTACAGGGTGGCCGGGAAATAGTGGTCTGTTTACTGGCATGAATTTGATCCGGATCCAGATGTCCTTTTTCCCAACCGTGAGTTCGCGAGAAATCAGAAACTCGTCGTCTCGAAATCTGCGGTTTGAAGACTCGATGTTGTGTTCTGTTGGACCAAGTTCCTGCTTTGGGTTTGAATACACAACAGTATTAGACCCGGCGAGATACCAGGTGCCGGCTGACTCCCACTCCGCCCCTGGCTTGTCCGCGACAAAGACTTCGGCGCGCTGGTCAGGAAACGAATAATCGAGTTTGCGCCTAAGAAGGACTCCCAGGTTATCGGCACGGAGCTTGAGGCGAAACTCCGAGGTTCCCTTGGTGGTTCGCCCTTGATCTTTTTCCTCGGAATAGATCTCCTTGCCGTTCAACGAATCCACTCCCCACTCGTAGCGTGAAGAAAGGGTGTACGGTGCGGACGCATCGGGTGAGTTGTAGTCGTGAGATCGCTCATCGGCCGCATCCCCAATCTTGAGTCGATCTGTTTCCACAAGGGAAGGCGAAGGAAGGCCATACCAGTAGGCCACCGTTTCGTAATGTTCCGTCGATTCGTTCGTGCCGCCATGCTCCAAATGAATCACCGCATTCTTGCCGAACGGCATTAGGTCGGCGAGAAGGTACCGATACGCCGATTCGATGCCCTCGTCCGGATTTGTAACAGCAGGTGGATCGCCCGACGTGCAATTGGGTCCGGCGACCGGGCCTGTGCACGGCATGGGCGGCCCGACAGGATGGCCGGCAAAGGGCAGACTCATGGTCTGGCCGCGACCCCAATAGTCACCCCCTCCTCCCCACTCTTCGGTCCCAGTACCCTGAGCCTGAGGTGTCAGACTGTCATCAAAGAAGAAGCGCGGATCACCTTCGAGGGTCGTCAAATTCGCATCGTGAGAAAAAATAAAAGAAGTCCCGACAAAACTTCCTGACCATTCCTTAGATCCTTCTTCGTCTCGCGTGTCGAGAAGCACCAGGTCCTCTCCGGGAGTCGGGTGCGGGTGGTCCCGGTAGGTCGCATGGAAATATGCGAGTTCACTCTTAGGTTCGTCCGAAGCCAAAGTACGAATCCACCATTCGACTCCATGGAGCGCCCGACCCGCTCCAACAAGTTCGATTTTCGCCGATTTGAAATACGGCATCGGGAAATAGCAAGATAGAACAACCCTGTCATGGAGAAACCGGATGCCTACTGGAAATGCCTTCACAAGATATTCCCGATCATCACGGTTATAAAGGGTGCCCGCGCCGTAAAAGAGTGCGATCGGCGCATCAATTGATGGACGCGCTCTTCCGTCCCATGTGACCCGCAGATGAACATTTTCGAATGCAGAGGCCTGTTCGCGGGCAATGGAGAATCGGAGCACACGGATGGCCGCTCTCCCTTTCAAGTTCGCGACAACGATCGATCCACTTTTCGGAATATCTACCTCTCCCGTCACCTGCCTTGTCCCTTCTGTCGGCGCGATGTCCGTTCCGGATCTCGAGATCAAATCGAGTACATCGTGATCAGGTATCGTGCTTTCGTTCCAGGCATGAATCTGGTGGGAAAGCGGGACTCCAGGCACGAATTGGTCGTAAATGTAGTAACCAGTCCCGTAATGAGTTCGGGAATACGCCATTTGAAACCCGTGCTCGAATTCAATCGGGCTCCACATGAGATCGGCCCCTTTTGTCGTGGCCCAAGTCTCATTCAGAGGGCTAGGGAATGGCGCACCGGGAACAAAAGTCGAGTTGGAATCCGGGTGGATCGGATCCTGAGTGCCACCTTCCCGGATGATGTGATCTCTACCATCCACAACATAATGCCAAGGGCTTCCATGCCAGTGGTTATACCGGCTGAACACGAGCACACCGGCACCTTCCAGATCTAGGGTGACGTTGAAGTCATCCGCGACTTGATAGAGAAAGTGGGATGCATCGCTGCCTTCATTGCCTCCGCTACGGTCATATGTACTGCGCATATAGGCCCGCATCCCGATCCTTTGATGGGGCCATTGGTCCCAAGCCCGGTACGCATCTAGCCCGACGGGGATCGGCTCAGGCGTCTGTTGTGCGCCGCATGAAATAACTGAGCAAAATAACGCCTGAATACAAAGCCAACGGCAATGCTGGTGCAACCATCCGATTCTCATCGTCCCTCCTCTGCGAGAATACTCAGCCTTCTAGTAGTGAGCCACGCCAGCTGAATTTGATTAAATGCAGCGAATACGTTTCGATAAATTCGCTACGATGCAAATGCATCTCAATACCTTCTGAACGTAGCCGCTTTCTAAACTTCGCATCAGCTACGTCTTGAAAACCACAATCGCTGGCCTAATCTACCGTCTCGTCTTCGGCACTGTTCTTCCGATTTGCACCAGATCGAACTGTCCGTCAGGCCAAACGTAATGAACTTGGGGGCGCCTGTACTAAACCGGTGACCGTCAAAGAGCACAGCAATACGACGAATTCATAATGTAGTTGAGGCGGGCCGTTTCACCGCCGGTCCAGGGAGGGATGAACCGTTAATGTCTAAACGAAGAATCGAGGTTGCAACCCGTAAGAAAAACCTCTGATGAAACGGCAAACGTGTACTGTTGACCGAAGTTTTCCATCTGTACCGCAGCTTAGATCCCGAAATACTAACGAGATCCAATCCCACCCTCTCTGATTTGACTTCCTCTCCTTGTGTCGTGACGTGGAGCAGATCCTCTGATTTCGCAGCAAAGGGTGTGTGCATCACCGACTTCCAGCCGAGAATATACTGGTGAATTCGGCCTCTTGTCAATAGAAGTAACGTTTCGAATATCAAAGAAGTAAGGCACTGTCTGCCTGCAGCGGAGTGGCAGGGGCATTGGTTTAATGCCTGCCGCAGGCTCCTGAAGGGGAGTCACCCTCAAAGGATCAATTCGCCGCATTTCGTCGTGTCGTAATATGTTGAATTTACAATGAAAGCTCCGATTCGTTTGTAATCGCGAGCTGGGCCCATAACGCGCAGTCAAAACATAGGATCGGAGAGTTTTATCAATTTGATGACGCGGAAATTGTCGCAGTTATGACGTTTTTTGTCTTTTCTGAATCGTTTCGAAAATACGTTGACATTGTGGCATGCGCTTGATAGATTTGATCGGATAATCGTGATCCTTTTCGAAGCGACAGAAACTTGGAGCCAATGTCGCCAGAGTCAGATTGGTGTTCAAAGCAATGATCAGCGCACCGGCACCGACTTTTGTGGATCCTTCCCCATGGGCCTGCTAAGTTTCTGGGGCGGAAGGCCGCGGGTGCACGAGAGCCTCGCGGCCACAGAACTTCGACTATCCACTTACAGGGGTTGTTTGAGGGAAGTCCAAAATGCCTAGGTTCGCTGCCAACCTCTCAACGATGTTCACTGAGTTACCATTCCTCTCCCGTTTCGCCGCCGCTGCGGAAGCGGGGTTCACGGGAGTCGAGTATCTGTTTCCATACGAGTTTCCCGCCGAATTCATCTCAGCGGAACTCAGGAAACATAATCTGGTGAATGTCCTGTTTAACCTTCCTGCGGGCAATTGGGCCGAAGGAGAACGTGGCATTACGTGTTTGCCAGGCCGCGAGGATGAATTCCGCGCAGGGCTTGCCACGGCTATTGAATATGCGAAGCAGCTGAACACGAAGCAGGTCCACGCGATGGCCGGCATCGTGCCGTCGAATGTCAGTCCCGCGGTAATCAGTGCGACCTATATCGCTAATCTCAAGTACGCCGCGACCGAGCTCGCCGAGCACGGCATTTGCCTCCTTATCGAAGCCATTAACACGCGCGATTTGCCGGGCTTCCACCTCACCACTCAAGCCCAGGCTTTTGCCACTCTCCTGGAAGTCGGCGCGAAGAACTTGAAGATGCAGATAGATCTTTACCACATGCAGGTCATGGAGGGGGATCTGACTGTCAAGCTCAGCAAATACGCACCCTACTGCGGACACGTTCAGATCGCAGGAGTGCCGAAGCGCAACGAACCGAACACCGGTGAAGTCCATTTTGCCTATCTCTACGACCACTTGGAACAGATCGGCTATCGCGGATGGATAGGGTGCGAGTACCGGCCTGCGGGCGACACGGTCAAAGGGCTAGCTTGGTTCCACGAGATATCCGGCCGCCCGGCTGCACAGATTTAACAGCGGTTTGAGGGGAATCTCAGCATGTCTGACATCGGATTCATCGGTCTGGGAATCATGGGAAATCCAATGTGCCGGAATCTAATCACGGCCGGGCACAAACTTGTGGTTTATGGCCGCGAACCTGAGCCCGTCCAGCGCCTAGTCGAGCTCGGCGCTATCCGAGGCGGGTCCTCGCGCAGTGTCGCTGAAAAGTCGGACATCATTATTACAATGCTCCCTGATGGGCCCGAAGTAGAATTTGTCATCCTCGGTCCCAGTGGAGTCCTCGAAGGATTGAAGTCCGGCTCGACGGTGATCGACATGAGTTCCGTCAACCCACTCGTCGCGCAAAAAATCGGTGCAGCGTGCGCAGTCAAGGGTATTCGGTTCTTAGATGCGCCGGTCAGCGGGGGTGAGCCAAAAGCGGTAGACGGGACGCTGGCCATCATGGTCGGCGGCGATGAGGACGTGTTCCATGAAATGGAACCGATATTGCGAATCTTGGGCTCCAACGTCACATTGACAGGGCCCGTCGGGGCGGGCAACTTCACCAAGCTGGCCAATCAGATTATTGTCGCCTGCAACATCGCCGCCATGGGTGAAGCATTCGTGCTTGCTATGCGCGCCGGCCTTGATCCGGAAGTTGTCTTTAACGCCATCAAAGGTGGCTTGGCTGGCAGCACCGTTCTCCAGGCTAAGGCTCCCATGGTAATCGATCGCAATTTCAAGCCGGGTTTCCGTATCCGTCTGCATCAAAAAGATCTGCGAAACGCGCTCCTGGCCGCCGAATCATTGAAAGTGAGCCTACCACTTACCAGCGCGGTGCAGCAGATGCTGATCGCGCTTATGAACAAAGGAAAAGGCGATTTGGACCATTCCGCAATCGTCATCTTCATCGAGGAGATGGCGAACATCGCAGTGCAACGGCCATAAGACTGAGTTCCCCCACTTAAGCCCACATTTCCATTTTGAGTCGAAATTGCAAATGCTCGGATCGTCACAACACCCAATGTTCATGAAGGTACAAGCGTGGTGAATGCGTGCTGGAGACCGAGCCCGATAGGCGAGAGAAAAAATCGACTTTGTCAGCCTTCCTTCAATGTCTCTTTCCAATTCGGATTCGAAGAATTCAAGCAGCCAATTTGAAGTGGGTGCTAACCAATGACTAGCGCACAAATAACGACAAAACCAGTTCCCTTCCGGGTGGGTCTTTTGAGCTTCTCGGATGGACGGCAACGCGTGCATGAGACACTCGCGGATGCGGTGAGGCGTAATCAAACGACCTTAGCGGATGCTATCGAACGAGACCCGCTGCTAGTGGCGATACCAGCCAATGAAATCATCCACTCGATTGCGCAGGCGAAGACAGCCGCAACTGAGATGCGCGCAGAAGGGGTGGAAGCTGCCGTCTTCAACATTCCGGTCTTCGCTTTTCCGAACTATAGCCTGATGGCGGCTCGATTGCTCGACCTGCCCGTCCTTCTGAATTCCCCCAAGGATCCGACTCTCCCCGGTTTGGGTGGCATTATGGCTGCGCACGGCGCGATGACCCAGATCGGGTTGAGAGCCATCAAAATGTGGGGCAATCCCTTGGAAGATCCCCAACTTCAAAACACTCTCTCGGCGCTTTGCCGTGCGTCAGGCGTCATCGAACGGTTAAAAGGAAGCGTTTTTGGGTTGATAGGTGGCCGCAGTATCGGAATGAACACTGGAGTGGTGAATACGCAGGAGTGGATGCAGCGCTTCGGAATTGACGTCGAGCAAGTCGACCAGTTGCGAGTGATTGATCTCGCGCGAACTATGGATGAAGAAGAAGTGGAGCGCGCTTATGCGTGGATGACCTCAAAGATGGGCCAAGTAGCCACTTCAGGGAAAGCGTCGCCTGAGTATGTGAAGGAACAGATTCGGCATTATCTCGCAATCCGCAAGGTCATTGTGGAATTTGGACTGGATTTTACTTGTTTGAAGTGTCATTACGACCTGAGTGAGTATCACGTAACAGGCTGCGTCAGCGCGATGTTCCTAAACGACCCTTACGATTGGAATGGCCCTAAAGAGCCGACTGTTATGGCATGCGAAGCGGACGCCGACGGTGCGCTTACGATGCAAATTCTGAAACTCATTAGCGGGTTCCCCACACTCCTTTTCGATCTTCGAAGTTACGATGTCGCCAACAAAGTTTACGTTTGTTGCAACTGTGGCGCTCAGCCATCGTGGTATGCAGCCCGGAGCAACAACCCGGACGAGAATCTTGCACTTGTGCAACTTGAGCCTGTCATTCCCAAATACGGAGGAGGTGGCGCGCATTTTTCTTATGTCTGCAGGTCCGGTGAAATCACTCTGGCACGGCTCACTCGAGTCAGGGGTGAATATCGGATGTTTATCGCGCTTGCGGAATTTGTGGATTTCCCCCGAGAAAAGTTAGCGGAGACCTGTTCTCCATGGCCACACGGATACGTACGGATGAACGCGGAGCCGGAAGAGCTTATCGACATGTACAACACCAACCACGCTCATGTGGTTCCAGGAGATCACCGGAGATCTCTCCAATATTATTGTGAATTCATGGGAATTCCCGCGGATGTATTGGACTAACCAGACTTATGTAACTTCCGAACACCAAGTAACAATTCAAGCAGGCTTCACGTGAAGACAATTCCGAATCTCCGATGGTGGATAGCAGGGTTACTGGCTTCTGCAAGCGCGCTGGCCTATGTCGACCGGCAAACACTGCCCGTCATAATCGGAGAAATCCAGAAAACAATCCCTATTACCGATTCGCAATATGCGCACCTTCAGTTCATATTTCTCTTCGCGTATGGCATTATGTACGCCGTCGGCGGCAAAGTCACGGATGTACTCGGTGCACGTTGGGGTTACGTTATCTTTATTGTGTTGTGGTCAACAGCCAACCTGATTCAGGGGACAGTCTCAGGGGTTTTTGGCTTGGGCATCGGCCTCCTTCTGCTCGGCGTGGGCGAGGGCGGCTGCTTTCCTGCTGCATCGAAGGCGATCTCCGAGTGGTTCCCGGCCGAAGAGCGATCCATGGCCTTTGGAATGTTCAATGCTGGGTCCGGTTTCGGCGCCACGATTGCCCCTCCCTTCATCGCCATGATCGTAGTGGCGCTGAGCTGGAGATGGGTATACTTCCTTACCGCTGCGATCGGCTTTGCCTGGGCAGTCGCGTGGCTTGCCCTCTACAAATCTCCAACCCATCACAAGAGAATCACTGCCGACGAACTAGCCTACTTAAACGAGGCTTTACCCGCAAGTTCTCATGGAACGACACGCCTCTCCTGGTTTGGGCTTTTTCGTTTCCGTCAGGTTTGGGGCCTCATCATCGCCAAGATTCTCTCCGATTCTGCGTGGTTCTTCTTGATCTTCTGGCTGCCCAAATACTTGTATGACGCTCGCCACCTCAACATCAAATCGATTGGGTATTATGCGTGGATTCCTTACGCCTGGGCCGCAATAGGAAGCTTGACGGGTGGTTGGCTGTCGAGCTACCTGATTCGACGCAAGATGTCCGTTGATTCATCACGAAAAATATGTCTTGGAATCAGTGCCGCATGCATGCCGGTTTCGCTCCTGATCACTGTGTCTCCCCTTTCGATCGCGATCGTGTTCTTCAGCCTGGCAATGCTAAGTCACCAATTCTGGTCCACAATCATTTACTCGGTCGTTACCGATATGTTCCCCACTGATGTGGTTGGATCGATTGCCGGTTTGCTTGGAGCGGTAGGTGCCTTTGGCGGAATGCTATTCAATTTGATTGCCGGAGCACTACTCGCTAAGTTTCACAGTTATGTTCCGATCTTCACGATTCTGGGACTCTTGCACCCTCTATCGTTCTTGATCATTCTGCTTGTCGTCCGCAAAGTTGCGCCTGTTGTTACACCGCAGCTGTGCGAGAGTCAATGAGCAGCGATTTAATTTTATGGACATCAGCACCGCAACAATTTCTGGAAATTTGAGACGAGGAAGCATGAACAAATGTATTGCCGGCTCATCCGGCATTCTTTATCCATACGGAACTAGGCACAATCCGGAGATGATTCGGGATCTGTGTCTGCGAGCTCAGGGGTATCGTGCTCAGGTGCTTCGGATGGTTTACGAGCGCAAGAGTGGTCATATTGGCGGAGCGTTCTCGATTGCCGAGATTCTGACGGCGCTCTACTTTCACCACCTGCGGCTCGATGCCGAGAACCCCAATTGGGGAGACCGGGACCGACTTGTATTTTCGAAAGGCCACGCTTGCGCGATGCTTTACGCGGTCCTTGCCCACCGCGGCTATTTTCCGGTCGAGGAATTGAGCACATTTCGCGCACTGAATACCCGCCTTCAAGGACATCCTGAGCCGGAAAAAACGCCGGGTGTGGAGGTGGCAGCAGGCCCTCTGGGCCATGGAGTTGCCATCGGCGCCGGCATGGCGCTGGCGGCTCGACTCGCAGGCTCTCGTAGGAATATCTACGTTGTGCTCGGCGATGGGGAATTAAACTCCGGCGTGATCTGGGAAGGCGTGATGTTGGGAGCCAAGTTCGGCCTGGATAACCTGAAAGTGATCGTGGACTACAACGGCGTTCAGCAAACCGGATCAACTCGTAATGTCATGCCGACGGAGCCGATCGCAGATAAATGGGCTGCGTTCAACTGGCATGTGATCGAGATTCATGGTCACAACATGGCAGAGATTTTAGACGCGCTGGACCGCGCCGACGAGATTCACGGCCGGCCTGTGGTCATCATTGCTCGCACGAGCAAGGGCAAAGGAGTCAGCTTCATGGAGGACGCCTCGCAGTGGCATGGTGGGATACCCAGCAAGGAACAGTTTGAAATTGCGCTGACCGAGTTGCAGGATGGAGCAAAGCAATGGCAAGCCTGATCCGAAGTCCCTTTGGACAACCTATATTGATGCGAAAAGCCTATGGCGATGCACTGGTGGAGCTAGGCCATGCCAGGAAGGATGTCGTGGTGCTAAGCGCTGACGTCAGCAGCTCCGACTTCAGCTCCATGTTCGAAGAGAGATTCCCTGATCGTTTCTTCAACGTTGGGATCGCCGAGCCTGCGCTCGTCGACGCAGCCGTCGGCCTGGCCAATGGCGGGTTCGTTCCGATCGCAAACACCTTTGCTTTCCTGTTTGCGACCCGAGCTTTAGAAATGGTGCGTACCCACCTGTGCTACGGCAAATCCAACGTTAAACTGGCGGGGGCGTACGCCGGTCTCTCCGATTCGTTTGATGGTCCAACGCACCACTCCATCACTGATCTAGCCATCTTCCGGAGTCTTCCCGGAATCACGATCGTAGTCCCTGCGGATCCGCTGGCCGTAGCAAAATTGTTGCCTCAAGTCGCAGCGTGGCAGGGACCGGTTTTCTTCCGCCTCTGCCGCAACGAGGTGCCGCAGATCTTCACCGATGACTATCAGCCGGAGATTGGCAAGGGCATCACGCTGGTCGACGGCGATGACGCGACCATCATCGCATGTGGGGTGCTGGTTGCCCAATCGCTCCAAGCAGCCGAGAAACTGCGGCGAGAAGGTATTCAAGCGCGAGTGGTGGAACTCCATACGATCAAACCCTTCGACGCGGACTTGGTTACGCGTTGCGCGCAGGAGACAGGCGCCATCGTAACCGCAGAAGAGCACAGCATCATCGGTGGACTCGGCGGAGCCGTCGCGGAATGCTTGGCCAGTGCTCACCCTGCCCCCCTGGAGCGCGTTGGTCTCGCAGATACCTTCGCCGAGTGCGGACCGTACGCCGACCTGCTGGAAAAGTACGGCATGAGCGTGGAAGCGATTGCGGATGCCGTTCGCCGCGTTCTGAAACGTAAAGCTTCAACCCTGGTTTACTAAGTCCGTCAGGAGGAAGCGCAAAATGCCTGGGTTTGCCGCAAATCTATCCACGATGTTCAACGAAGTGCACTCTTCGGCGGGTTAGCCGCCGTACGCTGAATCCAATGCTCACTTCCAATTCACACCGACGCTATGAACCGGAATGCATTCCCTGATGACGCAATCAAGCGAGGACAACGATGAGTGGGACTTTGAAAGATAGTCAGATATCGATTTCTCCACCCCTTGGTAGCATCAATTCGCAGAATCTAGAGAACAGGCCTCAAGACCGTAACCTGCCTGCTCGATACCCAGAATTCAAAGGACTAGCTATTTGTTTCGATACTGAGGCAAACTCATGAAAATCGGGATAGCTGTGGCTGGGCGCGAAGCACTCCCTAGTGCTTTTGTAGTTTTCCGTGATGAGTTGTGTCGTTGCGTAGACCGCGCCGCCAAACTTGGATATGACGGCGTCGAATTGGCGCTGCTTCGAGCCGAGGAAGTAGATATTCCACGGATGAAAGAGCGCCTTTCGGCCACAGGATTAGAGATTCCATGCATTTCATCTGGGCAGGTTTTCGCGGCTGATCGTCTATATTTTACGCACCCTGACGCCGCGGTCCGTGAAGCGGCCGTAACTAGGATCATCGGAATGATCTATTTGGCGGGGGAGTTCGGAGCACGGGTAAACACTGGCCGAGTTCGTGGACTTGTTCACGAAGGCGAGTCAACCGAAACCGCAAAGGAAAGATACATGGCCTGCCTGCATCGTTGCGCCGATGTAGCGGAAAGGGTGGGCATCGAGTTGATAGTCGAGCCTGTAAATCGGTATGAAGTTAATTTCATCAATAGCTGTGCTGAGGGACTCGACATCGTCAAGGCAGCCGGGCGGCAATGCATCAAGCTTATGCCCGATCTTTTTCACATGAATATTGAAGATGTCTCTTTTCGCCAAATATTTGAAAGTGCGCGCGAATACATCAGTTATGTGCATGTTGCGGACAGCAATCGCCTGGCGCCAGGATGGGGACATTTGCCCTTTGATGAAATCTTCCAGATCCTTAGCGATATTGGGTACGATGGATACCTCACAGCTGAGATTCTCCCAAAGCCCGAACCGGATCAAGCCGCTGCTCAGGCTGCCAGTTATCTTTTGGGTAGATTGAATCGTACTTGGCACTCAAACAGACTCTTTGAAGGAAGTACGTTGGCTGGCTAGTCGAATGATCAAGCGCACAATGCGGGATGTTGCTCGGTTAGCTGGTGTCTCAGTAGCCACAGTTTCGGCTGTGATAAATTCGAGCGCAACCGTCAGCGAAGCACGAACTAAGAGAGTCCGCGATGCGATGGAAGCGTTGGATTATTATCCCGATCAGGTAGCGCGCAGTCTAAAGGTGGGGCGGACCAATGTTGTCGGGATGATCGTACCTGACATTACCAATAACTTCTTTCCCCAATTGATACGCGGAGTAGAGGACGCCGCACGGCAACTTGGCTTTTCGGTCATCCTGTGCGACTCGAATGAAGACCCCGAGGAGGAGCGGCGTCATCTGGATACATTGTTTTCACGACGCGTGGACGGCGTTCTGATCGCCTGTTCGGACCCGTCGGCTGGTTACGAGCACCTAATGCGACGGAGATTTCCGATCGTTTTTGTGGATCGAATTCCGAGAGGAATGGTGCATGGTGGCGTTTCAACCGATAACGTCGAGGCGGGAAACCGTGCGACCAGTCATCTAATTGAACTTGGCCACGAGCGGATCGCATTTATTACGGGGAAATTGGGCTTGTCCCCGCACTACGGGCGGCTTGAAGGATTTCGCAAGGCAATGCAGGCCAACGGACTGCCCATTCGCGAGGAGTTCTTGCGGGAAGGCGATCTCAAGATCGAGACAGGACGCAGGTTAGGTATCGAGCTTCTCACCTTAAACCCGCGTCCAACAGCCGTCATATCGACGAACAACAGAATGCTCCTGGGACTGGCAGGGGCTCTTGGGGAGTTGGGTATTCCCTGCCCTGCCGGCGTCAGTGTCGTGGGTTTCGACGATTCCGTCTGGACGGAACACTTCAGTCCCGGAATGACGGTCATGGCTCAACCAGCTTTTGAGATGGGTGCTGCTGCTTTTGAGATGCTCCTTTCGAAGATGCAACAAGCAGAAGGTGAAGAGAGCGAAGGCCCGGGCCTCCAACTGTTTCCGGCTGAACTGAAAGTCCGTGGATCTACCGCGCCTCCGGAATCCGATGCGACTCGCTCTCCCAACAGCGCTTGAATGGCGTTCGTATCAGCTGCTCCTATTTTTCTTAAGGAGTCATTATCGCGGCTTGCTGAGTAGATGACAAAGCAATGGATTTGGAGTTAGGGCCCGCTGTGAGAGGCGACGAACGCGAGGGAGCGATGCCATTATGCCCAACAAAATTGATTTTCCAAAAATGGTCGAGGTAAGGCAAACCTATCCGCCTTCACCGCAGCTCGATTTCTCCAGCCTGCTTGACGAACAATTCAATGAGACAGGCGTCCTCAAGAAGATAACGCCCGGTATGAGAATCGCCGTGGGAGTCGGTAGCCGCGGCATCGCGAATCTACTGGAAATTGTGAAAGCCACTTTAGACGTGCTGATCGCGGCGGGTGCTCGGCCCTTCATAATACCGGCGATGGGCAGTCATGGAGGCGCCACATCGGCGGGCCAGTCCAAAATTTTGGCCGAGTATGGAATCACAACCGAAAGCCTTGGCGTCCCGATTGAAACGAGCATGGATGTTCTGAAGATCGGCACGGCTTGTGATGACCTCGACGTCGTGTTCAGTGTTCCTGCTCTCGATGCGGATGGCGTAATCGTCATCAATCGCATAAAGCCGCACACCGATTTTCGAGGGAGATTGGGCAGCGGCATCCTAAAGATGTTGACCATCGGCTGCGGCAAACAGGTTGGTGCGGCCAATGCCCATCGCGCCGCAGCTCTTTTGGGGCACGAAATCGTGATCCTCGAATTCTCAAAAGTTATCCTTGGAACTGTCCCTGTTCTTTGCGGCGTCGCCATTGTTGAGGATCAGCTTCATCAAACAGCCGAGATCGAAGTTATGCTGCCGGATGTCATGCTGAGAGGGGAATGCCGCCTTCTTGAAAAGGCCCGATCACTGATGCCGCGCCTACCTTTGGATGAGATTGATCTCCTCATCATCGACCGGATCGGCAAAGAGATCAGTGGCACAGGAATGGACACAAACATCATTGGCCGAGACATCGCCGGATATTCGACGTCCCTCAACCAGGATTGTTCAGAAGTGCCGCGTATCTCCCGCATTTTCGTCCGAGAGCTATCGCCTGAAACGAATGGCAATGGGATTGGCATCGGCCTGGCTGATTTCACAACAAAGCGCGCCGTAAATGACTTGGACTTGCACAATATGTACACCAATGCACTCACGTCAATCGGGCTGCAGGCAGCGAAGATCCCGATTCAATTCGATACAGATAGGGAAGCGATGGAAGGAGCCCTCGACACTCTCGGCTCCTTGAATCCAGAGACAGCTCGCATGGTACGTATCTTCAATACCTTGAATCTAGAACGATTGCTTGTCTCGGAATCTTGCGTTGATGCGCTCAGAGAAAGACCGGGAGTGACCATATTTGGGCCTGCGCAAGATATCCAATTCGATAATCTCGGGAACCTTCTACCATTTTAAAGAACTGAGCCGCAATTTTCATTCGCTCGCCGCATCCCGGGCTGTGACTGCTAAGATTCAGCGATTCTCCTGCCTTGAGCAACTCTTGCGATCTTCCGCAATTCAGGTAAAATCGCACCGATTTTCACCGCCGCAGAATCTAAGGATCCAAGCGAGAAGTAAAGTTCTCTAAATAACGCATAGAGGGCATCATACGCAGCAGCTTCTTCGAATTGTGGCAGAAATGTCGCATATGAAGGACAAAGCGCATTTTGGGCTTCCTGAACCGAGCCGAAATCGCCAGCGGCGACGAAGGCGAAGATCGCCGAACCGAGACTTGTAACATCTTCGGTGGGAACCAGGACAGGCTTGTTCAGTACGTTGGCGTAAATTTGATTCAACACTCGGTTCCGTTGAGGAATCCCTCCTCCATTGATGATGCGGAGAACGGGCGTCCCGTGCGCTTCCATATGCTCAAGGACGATCCGAGTGTGGAAGGCAGTCCCTTCAATCGCCGCAAAGAGCTCATCCTTGGCAGTGTGCATTCGATTCCAGCCAAGTGTCACTCCGCTGAGATCGGGGTTAACCAGGATCGTTCGGTCTCCGTTGTCCCAAGGTAAACGCAGCAAACCAGTTTGTCCGGCTCGGTAAACATCCAAATCCTTCGATAGGGCAGATACCGTCACGCCTGCTCTCTCCGCGATACCATCGAATAGATCTCCAACAGCCGAGAGACCCGCCTCAATGGCCACATACTCCGGTAGTACCGAGCCCGGCACAACTCCGCATACTCCTGGAACCAACGTCTGGTTCTGACTGACTCCAATAATGCAGGTGGATGTCCCAATCACATTCACAACATCGCCGAGACCGATGTGTGAGCCTACAGCATCCCAGTGGGCATCGAGCGCTCCAACTGGGATGGGGATTCCAGCCTGTAGGCCGAGACGGTCAGCCCACTCCTTGCTCAGATTCCCCGCAATCTGATCCGAGGTTTGATAATGTCCGCCAAGTTGTTCGCGAATGCCCATCAGGAGTGGGTCGACAGAGCCAAAGAACTCTTCAGAAGGAAACCCATCCCACTTGGGATTCCATAACCATTTATGCCCCATGGCGCAGACGCTGCGATGCAGATGTTCAACTGATGTGATACCGCAGAGGGTAGCGACGATTAGGTCGCAATTTTCGACACCGGTAACAAAATCCCGCCGCTTTGCTGGGTTGTTTCGAAGCCAGTGAAGTAGCTTTGAGAACCCCCATTCTGATGAATACGTGCCTCCACACCAGACGAGTGCTTCCAAGCGCTGCTCGCGCGCTGCCTCTGTAATTTCTCTTGCCTCGCGCGAAGCCCTGTGATCGCACCAAAGGTAATAATCATCGAGGGGTTCAAGATTCTTCCCCACTGGGATGACAGTCGATCCGGTAGTGTCGATTGCAATCGCGCGAACTTCTCTCCCATTTATCCGGCCCATTTGAAGAGCTCGGCTCATGGCGAGTTCCAGGGCCCTTAACTGGTCACAATGACTTTGAGTGGCGAACGTATTATCGTCCGCCTTTCTCTTGACCGGATACTCGGCGATCCCAGACGCGAGCCGCCCGTGGAACTTGTCGAAGATTGAGACACGCACGCTGGATGTTCCAAAATCTACGCCCGCTGCAATACCCACCGGAATTGTCCCTCACCGCTAGCTGGTCTTAGTGGATTGAATTGAAATCGACTGAACCGCATAGATGCACATGCACTCCCATTGAGTCGAACATCGCAGCTTTTACCGCGAGCGCTTTGTTAGCAGTTATTGCGTCTGGGGCGTATGCGATATTTACGTGATTTGCGCGATGACGCGCCATAAAGGCGTCCCGCGTGATCCCGTGAAAAACTGTGTTGACCATTGGCCACTGGGATGTCGTCTCGTATCGGCGACGGGACTCTTCTTGCGATGGAAGTCGAACTACTGAACCGCGTCCAATATCCAAATGTAATATTCCGTTTTCCACAAAGATGCGGCTCCAAACAATCTCCCCTGGTTTTCCAACACCCCTGAGAGTTCCACCTCCTAGCGGAAAATACATCGCTGGCTGCCGTTCGCTGGTTGCCCCTTGGTAACCACCGACCAAATGGTTGGCGGGGGCAGCGCCGGAAATTTGCAGCACCCAAACGAATGCGTCCAATTCTGCCGACGCGAAGTGTTCGCCCCAGCGTAGATCGTGGAGAGTCGTAGCGGGATCAAATCCGAGTTCACTCCAGCAGATATTTGTCACAAGTGCGTCCAGTCCGGCACACTCGTCAACCTCGTTGAAGTGCGGCAGCGCACGTCCACTATAGAGTTCCTCGCCGGACTTTTTGTCAAAGACCGGAGGGCGGTCGGGATTGTTCAGCAATCCTTCCGCCAAATCCGAAGCCGGAACCAGGTCCTTTAGACCTTGCTGATACTGAATACCGATCGCATCGCAGCCATAATCACTTGCCATGCGTACCGCGGCAATGTACATCTTTAGTTGCTGATGAATCTGCGAATCGGTGAGTTCCGAATTCTCGTCTTTGCCCAACAAGAAGTGCATGCCCTTTCCGTCCAGCCATTGCCGAACGCCGCGCGCCTCTTCGTCGTCCACCGTCGCCATTTTGGCCACCAAAGCCGATTGGCTTAGTCGCTCTTTGAAGACACCAAGTGGGTTCAGAAGTTCGTCGTCAATGATTGCGTTGTACATCCCCATGCATCCCTCGTCGAAGATGCCGAGAATTGCCTTTCGCCGCATCATGCTCCCTGCGAGTTCACGTCCCTGATTGGCAGCATCGCCTTGAAGCGCACCAACGTCCAGATCTCGCACATGACTCTGATCATGTGTGATCCGCTTGTCCTTCAGCCATTCGCTAATTCCATCGAGGAAGTAGGCGTCCGAAAAATTCTCGCTCCAGATCGTGCTGAACGGCACTCCAGCCTTGACTAGAGATCCATTTAGATTCAAGAGACCGACCAGTCCCGGCCACTTGCCAGACCAGTTCGCCACTGTCAGAATGGGGCCGCGATGTGAACGCAGCCCAGGCAATACATGGTGGCTATACTGCCAGACAGCCTCGGCTACAACCACAGGTGCATCCTCTGGAATGACGTTAAATACGTCCATCCCGTATCGCTGACTATCAATGAAACCGTGCCCCTTCTCCGGCAGAAAAGGGTGGGCCCTGCGCACTTCGCACCCGAGTTTCCTCATTGCGCTTGTCAGTGCCCTTTCCAGCTCCTCCTGGGCAGGCCAACAAACTTGATTGGCGGATAAGCGAAGATCGCCACTCGCAACTAAGTAAACAAACTGGGACATTTTGAACGAACCTCGAACCAACGGGAGAAGTCTACTGCACCTGGTAATGATTTGCAATAGTAACGTTACGAATATGCAACTTTAATTGCTTCATATAGTTACATACTATGGTAGCAACGACACAATATGGTGTCTTTGGCAGATGAAGGTAGGTGATTCCCGCTCAATTCAGACGTGAGATGCTATTTCTCGTGCGCACTGGGCGTCCGCGGCTAAATCAACCAATTGGCTCGAAAAGCGGAAGAAGCTCTTCAAGGATTGTGCGACTGCGCGCACTCTCCACGACTAGTGAAGGATCGTTCCCGACGCTCTTCAACCACCGCTCCCTATTTATCAGAACTCACTGTCTGGGCGGAATTGCCAAATCATTGGTCCACCTGTGATTGAACGGATGGTGACCCCAATGCTTAAAGCCACGTCTTAGCTTCGAAGATTCGGAGGGCGAAAAGCCCCACAAATCCCGCGACCCAAGGTTCTCTAACGTTTGAGCTTATGCGCCGAGGCTGGAACAGCGGTCGAATTTCTGGCGAGGAATTCCGTCCTCAACTGAACATGTCTAACGTCGCTTTCTTTGGAACCGTTGTCGATAAGCTGACACAGGAGTTCAAAAGCCCGTCTACCCATTTCGCTTGTCGCCTGAGCAACCACCGTCAAGCTTGGCGAAACATACCGATTCCATAATTGGTCGTCGAAACCAACGACACTCAGCTCTGAAGGAACCTTGATTTTGTGCTCGTCAATGCTCTCCCAGAGTCCCATTAGAAGCTTGTTGTTGCTCGCTACGATCGCCGTCGGAGGATGCGAGAGACTCAACAACCGACGGCCGGCTGCCTTTCCATCCTCGATTTGCACTCCACCGCCCGCTAAATACTCTTCCCTGATCGGAAGATTCGACTCTTGCATCGCCTTTCTGAAGCCTTCGAGCCGGTCCCGATGCGGGGACATCTCAAGATTCCCGATCAGCATGGCAATGCGCTCGTGTCCTAGCGCGATAAGATGTTTTCCGGATGCGTGTCCCGCCTCGACATTGTCCGACGACACTGAATTCCCGTTGGTTCCTGGTGGGATCCGATCGACAAAGACAATGGGAAAGCGACGACGAATCATGGCGTCGAATCCGGTCGAGTTAGCGCAGCACGCGAGCAACACACCGTCAACTCTCCGCGCAGAAAGCGTCGCTAGATGCGTGGCCTCGTTTTGTGGATCCTCGTTCGAATCGCATAGCAAGACGCCATATCCGGCCTGCTGCGCCGCTTCCTCTACTCCGCGAATTACCTCAGGGTAGAACGAATTTGTAATATCGGGAATCACAACCCCTATGACGTTCGTCTTTCCTGTTTTCAGGCTACGGGCAACTTCATCGGGATGGTAGTCCAAAGCCACCATCGCATCGAGAACACGTTTCTTGCGATCGGGACTCACCACGACATTCTCATTGATAACCGCGGAAACAGTGGAGGTCGAGACGCCCGCGAGGCGCGCCACGTCGCGCATCGTGTATTTCATGCGTTCAGGCATGGATGATGACCTTCCTCGTTCTAGTCACATCGTCTATTGCTCTAAATTCAGTATGCACGAAGGGCATCCTGACCCCAATAATCGGCTTTTGCCCCAATCTCAATTACCCGAATCGTAACGCAATTCTTGACAAACGACAACTTTTCAGAGTATAAGCGATTGATGCTCGAAGTTGTTGCAATTTTGTCTATTAGAATCATTGCTTTATCGGACTATCACCACCAGACATGAGGAAAAGCTAGGCTGAAACTTCCTCCTTTCGAATCGTTATGATCAAAGAATGTTTTGCCGGTGCTCTTCAATCGCTCTTGAATGCGGGCGGGCACACGCGACATCTCCGAGATTGCCTGGACCGGACCAAATGGAACAGAACTGACGTCATTAACCTTCCGACTTGAATATAGGGCCGGACTCGATTTTCGAAAGAGGAGTCGACATGTTTCGAACTATTTCTTTACTTCTATTCACAGGGATTTTCACGGTGAACTCGATGGCAGAAGTCAATGTAGAAAAGACTGAATACAAGGGCTGGAAGAACTGCTACCGCGTTTCCAATGGCGAAGTCGAACTGATCGTAACCGCAGACGTCGGACCGCGCATTATTCGGTACGGCTTCGTCGGAGGGCAGAATCTGTTCAAGGAGTTCGCCGATCAACTAGGAAAGAGCGGTGAAGGAGAGTTTCAACTGCGCGGCGGTGACCGCGTCTGGAAGGCTCCTGAGGACCCTATCGCAACATGGGCCCCGGATAACGTTCCAGTGGAGATCTCGGTTACGCCCACTGGTTTGATCGCGCGCGAGCCTGTAGAGCCGCTCACCAACTTGCAGAAGGAACTGGAAATCGACATGGCGCCAACGGGAACCCACGTTACGGTTGAGCACCGGATTGCGAATCGCTCGCTGTTCCCGCTTGAGTTCGCTCCCTGGGCTCTGACAATGATGGCCCCCGGGGGATTCGTTGTGAGTGGATTTCCGCCACGTGGACATCATCCGGCCAATCTTGAAGCCACCAATCCCCTGGTGATGTGGGCGTACACCAATCTTGCCGACCCCCGGTGGACATTTACGAGAAAATATCTGATCCTGCACCAGGATCCCAATAACACCGAGGCCCAGAAGATCGGAATGTTCAACCGCGATACATGGGCCGCCTATGTTCTGAATGGCGAGGCCTTCGTCAAGCGTACCCAGGCGGATGGCTCCAAAACATATCCTGATTTTGGGTGTTCTTTCGAGACTTTTACCAACAATGAATTCCTTGAAGTTGAAACCGTCGGACCGCTCACAAAGGTTCTGCCCGGGCAGACGGTAGAGCAGGTCGAGCACTGGGCGCTCTTCCGCAACGTGGAAGTGAAGAAGCTTACAGACGACGATTTGGATCGTGTTATTTTGCCGCTTGTTTCCTCGGTCGGGGCCGCACAGCCGAAGTAGTGTGGGCGGACCCAGCCTGAGTTTGTAAACAAATGAAAGTCAGCGGAATGATGTGATTGACGATACATCGGCCGCGCCACAGGTATCTCAGTATGCAGGTTTCAGCTCCGCCAAGTGCAATCGCGTCGCCACGGAACACGGGGCATAGCGCGGTTTTTCCCCGCGGGCAACTTACACTCTTCGCTCTCGTGACGGTACTGTTCTTCTTATGGGGAATGTCGAACAACCTGACGGACATTCTGGTTCAACAGTTTAGGAAATCCCTCGAATTATCGCAATTCAGCGCGCAGTTGGTGCAGACCGCCAATTTTCTTGGCTACCTCTGCATGGCGATTCCAGCCGCGCTGATCATGCGGCGCTGGGGCTACAAGGCGGGGATGATACTCGGACTTGCATTGTTCGGTTCGGGGATGGCAATGTTCTGGCCGGCAGCTGTCAGTGGAACGTATGCGCCGTTCCTCGTCGCACTATTCACGGTAGGCTGCGGAGCCTCTATCCTGGAGACGGCCGCGAACCCGTTCATGGCCCAGTTCGGTCCCGCAGCGACCTCGGAAAGGCGGTTGAATTTCGCTCAATCGTTCAACCCTCCGGGTACAATCGTCGGCGTGATTATCGGCGCCCGGTTTATTTTTTCCGGAGTCGAGCTAAAGCCGGCTCAAGTTGCCGCCATGAAGCAAACCGGTGCATATGCGAAGTACCTGCACACGGAGTTGATGCGCGTAGTGCCAACTTACATCGTTCTAGGTTCGGTTGTCCTGCTTTTTGCCCTCGTTCTCTCCCGGATGAAGTTTCCTTCCATCATGAGCGAACACGAGGATGTGTCTGGAGATCGAGGAACCTTCAGGGCGCTGCTCCACTATCCTCATTTATGGTTTGCGGTGATCGCAAATTTCTGTAATGTTGGGGCTCAGGTTGCGACCTGGAGCAGTCTGATTCCCTATATGAAGCAGTACACAGCTGTCAGTGAACGAACTGCGGCCGGATACTTGACAGCGACATTGATGGCGTTGGCGATGGGACGCTTTTTCAGCACACAACTGATGAGATATGTTTCCCCAAGCAGACTTTTGGGAATTTACGGAGCGGTCAATATTGTCCTGCTCTCACTGGCGATTGCCCGGCCGGGATTACAGGGTGCCTACGCCATTGTGGTCAGCAGCTTCTTTCTCTCTCTCATGTTTCCAACCATCTTTGCGTTGGGTTTGAAGGGGCTCGGTCCGAACACCAAGCTTGCGGGATCGTTTTTGGTCATGGCAATCGCCGGCGGGGCGGTCTTTCCGCCGATTCTCGGCCTAATTGCCAGAAGGACTGGGAGTCTCGCCTTGGGATATGTCGTTCCGCTGATGGGATATGCGGTCGTTTCCGTCTACGGATTTCTTGAGCGGCGGATCGCCGCTCCGTCAGCTTTGTGAATTGCGCTTCGCGTACGACAGAACGCAGGCTGGCACTTGTCTGACGATATTGTTTAGGGGGAGTTATGTCTTTCTTCAAAAAGCCAACTCGCAGGGAATTTCTTGTTGCCGGATCGTCCGCTGCGCTAGCCGCCGTCACGTCGACAGTGAATGCAGAGATCGATGCACCCGGCACGGAAGCATCTGCCGTTGCGGAGCCCGAATCGACTCCTTACTCTTCAAAGGTCTTATTCGAGAACGCTCCGCAACGCACCTTTAGCGGCGACCGAGCCACTCAGGTGGCAATGCCGCTGGGGGGAATCGGAGCCGGCGCGGTCTGCCTGAACGGTCATGGCGGATTGCAGGACTTTTCCATTCGCGAGCGTCCGGAAACCACCGCTTTGCCCGTTGTCTATAGCTGCAACTCTCCTGAGGCTGCCTTTGCCGTTTTGCATATCAAAGGCGATTCCGGCGTTACCAGGCTCGTTGAGGGACCGTTCCCGGTTTCCAAAATCTTTGATCAGGGCCTCCAAGGAGTCGGGTTGTGCCGTGCCGGATTCGAGGGATTTCCTCGCTTTACAGAGTGCATATTCAAAGGAGAATATCCATTCGGAGAAGTCCAGCTTAGCGACTTGTCTGTGCCGCTCGAGGTAGAACTCACCGGCTGGAATCCGTTCATCCCGCTCGACGATAAGAGCTCGGGGATACCGTGTGCCATTCTTGAATACACTCTGAGGAATAAATCCCGGAAGCCGGTGGATTATGAGTTTTCATACCATCTCTCGCATTTGGCTCCGGGATGCAAACCAGACCAAGCAGGATCGATCAATACCGTGATCCCCGGCAAGGGAATCTTCCTGCACAACACAGAAGAGCCGAATGCGGAAGCGTTTGG
>Ga0209006_10001229_pt1 | contig 23242 bp, 16 predicted proteins | sample JacPin_JW_Ref_O2_FD_188567 | JGI IMG/M metagenome (GOLD analysis project Ga0209006, IMG submission 188567) | Forest soil microbial communities from Algoma, Ontario, Canada - Jack Pine, Ontario site 1_JW_Ref_O2 (SPAdes) (version 2) | ecosystem: Environmental > Terrestrial > Soil > Boreal... | reverse complement strand
GATGGAGGGCGTAGGGGCGCTCATTCGGGCGGTCTAGTTGTGGGCCCTCCCAGTGCATGCGGTTGCGCACCAGTCGTGATGCGATGTCCAGCGGATCACCTTCATCGGGCCACCAGCCGTCCACACCAAGGGCGAAGTCTTTGCGGTGGGCATCCCAGTAGCAAATGGCTTGCTCCAGATCGAACCTAGACAACTCGCACGAGTCGTGAACTGTTCCGCGGAGTTTGTCATTCAGAATCACGTCGTGGAGCACGACCCGGAAGTTCTCCTTGTGGAGTTTGTCGACGATTTCCTTGGGTTCGGGGAAAACCTGAGAGTTCCAGGAGAACGATCCATTTTCGGTATTCCAACCCGACGGACAGAACCCCGTGCCTAAAAAGATGAGTGCGTCGCAGGGAAGTTTCTTCTCGCGAAACGTTGTTGCTTCGGCGAGTATCTCCTCACGGCTGGCGAGGGTCCGATGCGATTGCTGATAGCCGAAGCTCCAAACAGGAGGCAATTCCGCGTGGCCCGTCAGCCGCGCATATTCTGCCATAATGGTGGCGGGGTCGGGGGAGGCCACAAAGAAAATGTCGAGGGCGACATCTGTCCTGGACGGCTGAAACTTGCTTTGAGGTCCAGTGAAATCGAAGGTTCCGAATGGCTGGTGGATAAACATTGCCCAGCCTGCCGTGCTGATAACCCATGGGATGGGAACACGTCCACCGTGAGTCGCGAGATGATACCCTCCCTGCCCACTCACCATGGCGTCGGTAGAACCCCGACGATCAAACTGCGGTCCGCCTTCTCCGAGCCCGAGGAGAGGTGAATCGCCAGTCAAAAAAGAAACGATTCCGGTGTCGCTGGCTACATGGAGGCGTTGGATGACTTCGCCCTTGGGCGTGGTCATGATGAGGAGAATGGGATCGGCAGAGACGTGGACACTCAAACTGCCAACTCGGAATTCCTCGGCTGGCGCATTTCCCCGGAGTCGCGCGACTGGATCACCCCAGGACCTTTGCACGAGAGATCCATCCGAGGGGATCGCGACTGTCTGGCCGCCTCTTATCGGAAGAACGGTGAGCCGAACAGTGTGCGGGCTGACGGAGACGATCTGAATCTCACGATCTGCTGGGGCGCCCTCCAGCATTGCCGGGGCTGCGACCATTCCGCGTGGCAAGACAAGGGCCGCGGAAGATGCCGCTAGATGTTTGAGCAATCGTCGCCGGTTCCACTCGTCGTTCATGCTTTCCGCTTCATCCGTTAGTCAGTGTGAGTCGCGCGCAACGTGAGCTCCGCTGCGACCGACCAGAAAATCGAGATCCGCACCGAGATGCGCCTGCTGTACATGCTCAACATACAGCCTCTCCCACCCGCGAGCAGGCAGGGCCGGAGGAGCCCATTGAGCGCGGCGGGCGGCCATGGTGGCTTCATCAACGTGCAGGCTGATAACCCGTTGAGCGACGTCAAGCGCGACCATGTCGCCGCTTTCTACCAGCGCCAGCGGACCGCCGGCCGCAGCTTCGGGCGAAACGTGCAGGACAACCGTGCCGTAAGCTGTCCCACTCATGCGGGCGTCCGAAATTCTCACCATGTCGGTCACACCCTTGCGCAAGAGTTTTGGCGGCAAGGGCATATTGCCGACTTCCGCCATGCCGGGATAACCACGCGGCCCGCAATTCTTGAGAACCATGACGCAGCTTTCGTCGATCTCCAATGCTTCATCATCGATGCGAGAGTGAAAATCTTCGATCGAGTCGAAAACCACGGCGCGACCTCGATGTTGCAAGAGTTGCGGGCTGGCGGCGGACAGCTTGATGACTGCGCCGTCGGGAGCAAGATTGCCTCGCAGCACAGTAATTCCGGCGCTTGGTTTGAACGGGTCGGCGAAGGGGTGAATCACGTCACGATTCCAGCAAGGCGCTTCTCGGACATTCTCCTCGATGGCCTTGCCGTTGACCGTCAAAGCGTCGCGGTTCAGTACGCCTGCCTCACATAATTCCCGCAGAACAGCGGGCAGACCGCCGGCGTAAAAGAAATCTTCCATCAGGTACTGGCCCGAAGGCTGAAGGTCCACGAGACAGGGCAGGGCCGACCCGAGCCGGTCAAAGTCATCGAGAACGAGCGGCACCCCGATGCGACGAGCGATCGCGATCAGATGGATCACGGCGTTAGTGGACCCGCCGATGGCAGCGTTGGCGCGAATCGCATTCTCGAAGGCCGCTCGTGTCAGGATGCGTGACATGCACAGATCTTCCTGAACCATTTGCACAATGCGGCGCCCGGTCATCTGGGCCAGAGTGTTGCGGCGTGCATCGACGGCCGGGATCGCCGCGTTTCCAGGCAAGCTCATGCCCAACGCTTCGACCATGTTGGCCATAGTTGAGGCCGTGCCCATGGTCATGCAGTGACCCTTGGAGCGGTGCATGCAGCTTTCTGCTTCGAAGAAATCCGCGGCCTTCATCTCGCCGGAGCTCACGCGCTCATACATCTGCCAGACGCCGGTCCCGGACCCGAGATCGTGGCCGTGAAACTTTCCGGAAAGCATGGGACCGCCGGAAAGGCCGATGGTAGGAAGGTCGCAGGAGGCAGCGCCCATCAGCAGAGACGGGGTGGTCTTGTCACAACCCATGAGCAGAACCACGCCGTCCATCGGATTGCCCCGAATGGATTCTTCCACGTCCATGCTGGCGAGATTACGGAAGAGCATTGCAGTGGGCCGGAGTTGAGTCTCGCCCAGCGACATGACGGGGAACTCCAGCGGGAAGCCCCCAGCTTCCCACACACCTCTTTTCACGAAGTCGGCCAGTTCGCGAAAGTGGCCGTTGCAGGGCGTCAACTCAGACCAGGTGTTGCAGATGCCGATCACCGGGCGGCCATCGAACAGGTCGGGCGGCCGGCCCTGGTTCTTCATCCAGCTGCGGTACAAGAACCCCATCTTGTCTTGCCGCCCAAACCATTCCTGACTGCGGAGCTTCTTCATAGGGGCAGATTGCGGATCTGCAATTCTTCTCTTCTGGGAAGAAGTGCTAGAAAACGTTTCCGATAATACTCTAAAACGGGTCGGTAAACGTAATCTCAAAACCGCTTGACGAGGAGAAAGGCACGCTTGATGATCTCCAGGACCGCCAACGAAAACTGGCCCCGGAGTGTGGAATATGGCCTTTGCCATTCACCGACACCGTCTAATCGTGCGGCGCGCTTGCGAGTGTGCTGTCCTCCTAGGGACGACATTCCGGCTGTTCTGCTTAATGGCGGCGGCTTGGACCGCTCCCTTGCCTCCGAATCAGAATTCACTGCGGATCTATTTCGTAGACGTCGAAGGTGGGCAAGCGACGCTGTTCGTTACGCCAACCGGTCGATCGCTATTAATCGATGCGGGCTGGCCGGGTAACGACGGCCGAGATGCCGACCGCATCGTGGCAGCCGCCAGGAAGGCCGGAGTTAGCAAGATCGACTTCGTTCTCGTCACTCATTTTCACAGTGATCACGTGGGCGGCGCTCCGCAGCTTGCGCGGCGAATTCCTATTGGTAGGTTCATTGATCACGGCGAGAATCCGGAGAGCAACGATGCGCCTACAGTCCAGGTGTGGCAGAGCGACTGCTGGCGACACAAAAGTACAAGCGGATCACCGCCAAGCCTGGCGATACGTTACCGATTCAGGGCATGGAAGCCACAGTGATAAGTTCTGACGGCGCCGTGATTGGTGCTCCGCTGCCCGGGGCGGGTCAAGACAACCCAAAATGCAAGGATGCGGAACACTTTCCGCCGGATCAGACAGAAAACCTGCGTTCCCTGGGGGGCTTGATCACGTTCGGCAAGCTGAGACTTCTGGATCTGGGCGACCTGACCCGGGATTAAAGAGGCGGAATTGGTATGCCCGCGAAACAAACTCGGATTGATTGACATTTTTGTGGTCTCGCATCATGGCTGGTACCAGAGCAATAGCCTGGTATTCCTCAACGGAATTGCTCCCCGCGTGGCGGTCATGGACAACGGGGCCAAGAAGGGTGGCACTCCTTCGGCATGGGACATTATCGAGAAATCACCCCGGCTTGAGGGTCTGTGGCAGTTGCACTTTTCTGAAGAGGGCGGTGCGGCGCACAATGTTGCCTCGGAATTCATTGCCAATCCAGAAGGTTCCGATGCGGCAAATTATCTAAAACTGACGGCATGGCCGGACGGGAACTTCGAGGTTTTCAACTCGCGTACTCAGAAAACCAAGCGATATTCGGTCGGTAGGCCAGGCAACGATTCAACCCGAGCTCCAGAACGGTACCAACATTGTTGGGTAAACGATTACCAAGGGGGCGCTATAATCCGTTTACACGGCCCGAACCAGGGGGGATTATGGCTGAGACGAAGAAAATATCGCGCAGGCAGTTCGTGACCTCGGCAGCTGCCGTGGCTGCCGTTTCATCCCTGGGCACCAAGCCTGTCCTTGCCGGAACGGCCGGCGCAGGCAGCGGCCGGTTCCAAGCGGCAACGCCTTTGACGGACAGCCCGACGTGGAAGGATCAGGGCGTCGAAAATCTGGCTAAATCTCCGCACGCCAAACTCCGCGACATTCCGGTGCATGCGGTGACCATCCAGAGCGGATTCTGGGCGCGGCGTCGAGAGATCAACGTGACCAAGAGTATTCCCACCATGCACGATCTGCTCGAGGCAAACGGTCGCATGAACAACTTTCGTCGACTCGTTGGCAAGAGCAATGCTGCGCAAATCGGTCCGGTATTTTCCGATTCCGATGTCTACAAATGGACGGAAGCAGTTGGGTTTGTTTTGCAGTCGGGCGATCGCCCGGAGTTGCGGGCGATGGCTGAAAAACTGATAGACGAAGTAGTTGCGGTGCAGGAGCCCAGCGGGTATCTCAACACTTACTACCAGGAAGATCGCAAGTCCCTGCGGATGCTTCCCCAAACCCAGACGACAGGTCACGAACTCTACAACATCGGTCATATGCTGCAGGGTGCAATCGCCTACTACCGGGCAACCGGGGACCGCAAGCTGCTCGATGCCGGTATTCGCTTCGTCAACGATTTTCTGCTGCCGAACTACGGCCCAGCGCCCAAGAAACCAATCGTTTCAGGACACCCGGAAATTGAAATGGGATTGATCGAGCTATATCGCATCACGGGCGACAAGCGACAACTCGATCTGGCGGGTTACATCCTACAGGGGGACAAGCGCATTGAGCTTCCGGAGCGTCGAACCATTTACATGTTCAGCGGCACTCCATTGGCTATGCGGACCAAGCTGGAAGGGCACGCAGTTCGGGCGATGTATGCGTGTTGCGGAGCGACCGACTATTACATGGAAACCGGCGACGACTCCTACTGGAAGACTCTGAATACGCTGTGGAACGACATGACCTCAACCAAGATGTATGTCACGGGTGGGGTGGGTTCACGATCGGACGGCGAAGCTTTCGGCGATGCCTATGAACTGCCAAACTTCCGTGCTTATGGGGAGAGCTGCGCCGCGATCGGAAACATGATGTGGAACTGGCGCATGCTTGCCGTCACCGGCGACGCCAAGTTCACTGACGTGATCGAACGGGCGCTCTATAACGGCATCAATTCCGGGATGTCGCTCGACGGGACCATGTATTGTTATCGCAATCCTCTGGCGTTTGATCCTTCGACGGGAGACAAGATCCGCAATCCGTGGTACGACGTGACCTGCTGCCCGCCAAATCTCGAGCGCACGTTTGGGTCTCTCCCCGGCTATTTCTACAGCACAAGCAGCGATGGCATATACGTACATCTCTACGACAACTCTCAACTCGACTGGCGTTTAGAGGATGGCACGGGGCTCAAAGTTACGCAGAAGACGAACTATCCATGGGATGGCGGCGTGGAGATCGCAGTTACTCCAACCCAGGCCTCAGAGTTCACTTTCTATCTGCGAATTCCGGGATGGTCTGATGGCGCACAGGTAACGGTAAACGGCAAGTCTTTGGCGGGAGCTAAGGCCGGGGTATATTTGCCGATACGCCGCCGCTGGTCGCCCGGAGATGTCATTCATTTGCAGGCGGAAATGACGCCACAAGTGCTTGAAGCAAACCCGCGCGTCGCCGACGACACGGGCCGCGCTGCGGTCCAGCGTGGCCCGCTGGTGTATTGCCTCGAGGGACTGGACCAGTCAGGTGGCGTCTCCCTCAGCGACGTGGCACTGAGTGTGGGGAAGCGGCCGGAGACGGAGTTCCAGAGTGAGTTCAGGAGCGATCTGTTGGATGGAGTGGTTGTGCTGCATCACGCGGGTGTCGCTTATGAAAACGGAGCAGCGCGCAATGTTCTCTACTCGCGCTACAACGGAGAGTCTCGGAAAACCCGGCGAATTCCACTCACATTCGTTCCATATTATGCGTGGTCGAACCGGATGGCGACTGCGATGCAGGTATGGACTCCCTTGCTGGGATCGTAAGCAAAGCTAGATATTGAAAAGCTACGGGATTTCCGCAAAAGCAATATTTGATGACGAGATCATTTGTGCGGTGGCGAATTGCTGTCCTGGTAAGCCTTGCGATCGCGATCAGTTATCTGGATCGCCAGACTCTTCCCGTCGCCGTGAGTGCAATCGGCAAGGACATTCCGCTTTCCAATCAACAGTTTTCGACTCTGCAGTCCGCATTCCTTTTCTCTTACGCATTTATGTACGCGGGCGGCGGAAAGTTGATCGACCTTCTGGGAACACGTTCGGGTTTCACGCTGAGCATGGTGTTTTGGTCCCTGGCGTGCGCCAGTCACGCGCTTGCTGTCAGTTTTGCGATGCTGATGGTAAGCAGATTTCTGCTTGGCATGGGAGAAGGAGGCGGCTTTCCCGCTGCGACAAGAGCAGTCGCGGAGTGGTTCCCGACGAAGGAGCGTGCGACTGCGATGGGCATCATCAACGCTGGTAGTTCCGTCGGTGCGGTGGTTGCTCCTCCACTCATTGCCGTGATTCTGAGCTACCTGAGCTGGAGGTGGATCTTCCTGGTCGCGGGCGGAATAGGCCTGCTGTGGACGGGCTGGTGGCGACTTTCGTATTTCTCGCCCGAGCAGCCCGAGGAGGGGAATGGCTCCGACGATGTCGAAATAAGTACGACCGTATCGGGTGAGCCTCGAGAAAAGCTGCGATGGATTGATTTACTACGAATTCGCGAATCCTGGGGACTGGTGATCGCGAAATTCCTCAGCGATGCAGCGTGGTACTTCTATCTCTTCTGGCTGCCCAAGTACTTGTACGACGCGCGCGGTTTTAATATCAAAGGGGTTGGACGCTACGCATGGATCCCATCCGCGGCAGCCGGAGCCGGTTGCTTGTTGGGAGGATGGTTTTCCAGCTATCTGGTGCGACGCGAATTCACGCTGGGAGTTGCGAGAAAACTGGCGCTTGGGTTAAGCGCTGGGGTGATGCCGTTCATTATCATGGTCCCGCACGTGGGAGTGTCATGGGCCATCTTTCTCTTCAGTGTCGCGTATTTCGGCCAACAATCGTGGTCCACGCTGGTGATGGTCCTGCCGACGGACCTGTTTCCACGCAGCGTCGTTGGTTCGGTCGCAGGGTTGGTGGGATTCGGTGGGGCGATGGGCGGGATTGCATTTGGTCAAGTTGCTGGATTTTTGTTGGACCGCGGTTTCGGATATGGTTTCCTGTTTTCACTTGCGGGTACATTTCACGTGATCGCTCTTCTGGTGATTCTCGTTGCAATTCCCGCATTCGAGCCCGGTGAAATTGGACGCAGATTGAGTTATCAGGGAGCTCGATGAAGATTAAAGAAATTCGGACGCGCGTGTTTCGCTGGCGAGGCAAGACCGCGCCCTTGCCGCCACATTTCTGCACGAATCCCATGAATGTTCTGCAACTGACGGAAGCCTCCATGGGAACCTTTACTTTCCACGGATGGCTGGTGGTTGAGATCTTCACCGACGATGGCCTCCTAGGCATCGGTAATGCTGCTCTGGCCCCCCCACTCGTGAAACAGACGATCGATCTTTATTTGAAACCGCTGTTGATTCACCAGAATCCCTGGGATATCGAATTCCTGTGGCAGCACATGTATCGAAAGACGATGGCTTTTGGCCGGAAGGGAATCGCAATGGCGGCGATCAGCGCGGTCGACATCGCGCTATGGGACATTCTCGGAAAGTCGGCGAAGCAGCCGGTGTACCGACTGCTCGGAGGCCGTACCAAGCCTCGCATCCCTGTCTATGCCAGCCGCCTCTATAGTGTCGAACTCAATCAACTGGCGGCGGAGGCGAAGCGCTATAAAGACGAAGGCTATCAGGCGATGAAGTTGCGTTTTGGCTGGGGACCCACGGACGGAGCGGCTGGCATGCAGCACAATCTTGCCTTGGTTCGTACCGTACGCGAGGCAGTGGGCGACGGCATTGACGTCATGGCCGACGCCTACATGGGATGGACGCTCGACTATGCGAAGCGAATGCTTCCTTTGCTTGAACCGTTTCACCTACGCTGGCTCGAAGAACCGGTGATTCCGGACGATATTCACGGATATGCAGAGTTGAAATCGTACGGGCGTGTCCCGATTGCGGGAGGAGAGCACGAGTTCACAGTTTACGGGTTTCGCGATCTGCTGGAAACTCGCGCGCTCGACTACATACAGTTTGACACAAATCGCGTGGGCGGGATCACGCAGGCGCGCAAGATTTCTGCACTGGCCGAGGCGTATTCAGTTCCCGTGATTCCTCATGCCGGGCAGATGCACAATTACCACGTGGTGATGGCGAGCCTGAATTCTCCGATGGCTGAGTATTTTCCCATCGTGGATGTCGAGGTCGGCAACGAGTTGTTCTGGTACATCTTCGACGGCGAGCCGAGGGCTAAGGACGGCTTTATCGATCTGGACGAAAATGTCCCGGGACTGGGATTGTCCATTCATCCAAGAGCGTTCGAAGATTTTGAAGTCGTCGAATAAAGGAAGTCGGGGGAGTCACAAGTCATGACCAGGCTCGTTCAAATCAAGCGTGGCGTTGTCCGTCGAGTTGCATTGGTGGAAGAGCCGCATCTGAGATTACTTGATGGTTGCGGTTCAGTCTATGACCTGGCGAGAACTGCGCTTGCCACTGGCGTGAAGCTGAGCGAGGCGGCAAGGCAAAGGGCTACCGCGGAGCGCCTTGATTACGACCTTGTGTACAGCGAGCGCTCAGAATGGCGCTTACTGCCACCGATTGACCATCCGGAACCTGCGCGGTGCTTGCTCTCCGGAACTGGTTTGACGCATCTAGGGAGCGCCCGCGATCGCCAGTCGATGCACGCTGGCAACGGCGAAGAACTCACCGACAGCATGAAGATGTTTCGCTGGGGAGTGGATGGAGGCCGACCGGCCCACGGGAGAATCGGCACAGCACCCGAATGGTTCTACAAAGGCACGGGCACGACGCTGCGTGCTCACGGAGAGTCGCTGGAGATTCCCTCTTACGCTGAGGACGGAGGGGAAGAAGCGGAGATTGCAGGCATCTACCTGATTGCTGCGGATGGAACCCCACGACGGATCGGGATGGCCGGCGGCAACGAGTTCTCCGACCATCGTTTCGAAAAGAAAAACTATCTCAACCTGGCAGGGTCCAAACTTCGCACCTGCGCGGTCGGTCCTGAATTGGTGGTGGATCCAGAATTCGAGTCCGTATCCGTGGCCGTAAACATTGAGCGGAACGGCGGAGTGATCTGGTCAACAAAGTTCCGGACCGGGCAGGCTGAGATGTGCCACAGCTTGCAGAATATGGAACACCATCATTTCAAGTTTGAGGCCCACCGCCGCCCGGGTGACATTCACGTGCATTTCTTCGGGACGGACTGCCTGAGTTTCGGAGCGGGTGTTCATGTGGAAAATGGAGATGTGATGCAGGTGGCATTTGAAGGCTTTGGACGACCCCTGCGAAATCCGGTGCAGGTCCAAGCCACATCTCCGAGCCTGATTCAAGTGACTTCCTTAGGGTGACTACGACAATGGCAAAACCACGTGTGGCAGTGCTGGGGCTCGGGATCATGGGCGGAGGCATGGCGGGACGTCTGCTCTCGGCAGGATTCCCTTTGTCTGTCTACAACCGTAGCCGCGAAAGGTCGGAGCCATTCTCAAAGGCGGGCGCATTGGTCGGTGGATCTCCGCGCGAGGCTACGGCCAGAGCCGAGATCGTCATCAGTATGGTCGCCGATGATGCCGCGTCGCGAGAGGTATGGCTCGGTGAAAACGGAGCGTTAGCCGGGGTTTCGAGCGGTTCGATTTTGATTGAATCGAGCACGCTGAGCGTTGGCTGGGTGAAGGAATTGGCTGCGTTTGCTGCCCAGCGCGAGTGCGAACTGCTCGACGCTCCGGTGACGGGAACGAAGCCTCACGCGGCATCGGGTGAGTTGTTTTTCATGGTGGGAGGCTCAGCCGCTGCGCTCGGTAGAGCGCAAGAAGTGCTGTCGATCCTCGGTCGCGAAGTGCTGCATCTTGGTCCGACGGGAAGTGGCGCGCTCGTGAAGCTGATTAACAACTTTCTGTGCGGCGTACAGGCGGCTTCTTTCGCCGAAGCTCTTGCGCTCGTGAGTGTGAGCGGTCTTGATCGCGAGAAATGTGCCGCTGTTTTTGGCAACAGCGCGCTGGCGAGCCCGTTGATCAAGCGGATGCTGGCCAGCAGGGCGGCAAACGACTTCACACCAAATTTTCCACTCAAACTGATGACCAAAGATATCGGATACGCGATCAACGAAGCGGCGAAGTGCGGACTGCCGCTCCGGACTGCCGCTCCAGCATTAGACGTTTTCAAACACGCCGTTGACCAGGGACTGGGCGACCAAGACTTCTCAGCGGTCGTGAAGTCGGTGCGGAGGAACTGATCGCCGACAGGATTTTTACCACGTTAGTCGAACGAGGGAGAGACTTTGCCGAGGCAGTTCAAATTGCAGGTGTGCGGAGTGGTTCGCGATCGCAATCGGGCCAGGAGAAGTGAGGAGCTCCAACTGCCCTTCGCGCCGCAACTGATCGTTCTGCCCGGGAGAGAGTGACGATGGAGAACCTAGTTCCTTCCATGCCGTGAATGCGTTGCTGTGGCTGGAATCGATGCGAAAGTGCTCGAAGATGCCGTGAGCTGCTGCAGGCGGGAGGCCATCGATCTCCAGATCGACGGCAGCATTTGTCGCGGCAAGGTCATCGTCATGATAATTCCAGACTAAGACCTCGATCTCGTGGTCCTTCCTGGTGGCGATGACATTGACGTCGGACCGGCCTCGAACCCCATCGCTCACGACCTGTTCGGTTGGCACAACTCCCGAGCTTGTAGCTTTCACGCGTTCGTTACCCAGCAAACCAAACATCCGGAATGCATTCAGAACCGGCTTGTCGATGCCGTTGGTGGCCAGCTCGCGAAATCCTTCAAAGGGTGGTTGATCCTCGAATTCAAACGCCCAGGTCACCGCTCCAAGAAAGTTGACATGCTGTTTCTCAGCCAAGGCATAAATCCTGTCGAGCACTTCCGCGGTATAAGCTGCGTACAACGCCCCATTGCGATAGGAGTTTTGGGGATGTTCCTTGGCTGAACAGGCAGCGCAGCCTTCCGGATCCGATTCTCCGAGCACCACCGGTGTGTGACGCCATTCTGCGAAAGATTGCACGATCTTGAAGCCTTCCTCGATGGAAGCCAGTTGACGGGCAATTCCCATGCGCACGTGATCGCCTTCCCACTTGGGCGAACCTTTTGGATGAAAAGCAATGAAATCCAGATGCGAGCCCGTCTTTCCCGTCGCGTAATTCTTCTGGTGAGCGCAGTGCTCCAGAAACAGCCGCAGGAATTCGGCAGCCTTGGGGTAGGAGGGACCGGTACTGTCAGGACCGCCAATACGGGCGCCAGGCAGCGCACGCAAAAGCGCGTCAACCGAAAAATCGTACAGTTTGAAATATTCCTCAGGCGTTCCTTTCCAATACCCAATGTCGGGTTCGTTCCATATTTCCCAGAGCCATGTCTTTACCTCGGCATCGCCGTAGCGCTCCAGCAAATGGCTGGCAAATTGAAAGACCAACCCCGACCACTTTTGGTAGTCCTTTGGTGGATACGCCCATCCGGTGAAGATTTCGCCGTGCGGGAAATCGTGGCGATACGGTTCTGGATGAGTGGAGAGCACCTCAGGCATGAAGCCAACTTCCACCAATGGCTTGATGCCAGCGTTGTGAAAAGTATCAAAAATCCGATCCAGGATGGTCCAATTGTAGATTGACTTTCCGGCCGCATCTTCCGTATAGACATTCGTCGAGCCCCACTTCAGCGAGGCAGATCCATCACCGCTGGTCAGCAGATTGTGGACACGCACGTAAACTGGCGCCGGGCTAAGTGCAGTCAGCTCACGAAGAAGCTGCACTCCATTCGGAGCGTACGTATAGTTCGGTTCGTCGTATCCGAAGAAGCTCCAAATCGGCGCGATCGTACCCTCGGATTGATCAGCCCGCACATGAATAAGGATGCTCGTGGGCGATTCCTGCGCCGACGAGACGCTGCCCGCAAACAAAACAAGAAGGAAGGGACACGCGAACTGCAATGTCCACTTCGTCAGAGGACAGCTGTGAATCAGGTCTCTAATGAGCATTGCAGTCACAAGCATTCATGCCAATCACTGGCGCTCGATTACTATGCGATTGGGAATCGCATGAAAGTATAAAGGCGAGTGAAACAAATCAAAAGCAGGCGCTGAAAGCAGGATGCAGTTTTCATTCGGAAGAAAATTCCGTCCGACTGTGGCTTTGGTCACGCTCGTTTCGGCGATGTTCAGACGGCCAGCGACCGCCTCGGGCCCATGGTCTCCGCATTGCGAGGGAATTCGAGAAAGCCTTGCAGTTGCCAGAGCCCCCCTTAAAACGAGTCGTGAGCAACAAAGGCTGGAACCGCATCTAGTTAGTTTCGCGGTGGTGCGGAGCCGCAGTCCAGATATAGAGCCATCTCAGCGACGCACGGATCATTGCCAACCCCCGATCCCTACGGAGTTTCGAAAACAAGTTCCGAAAAAAGTTCTTGACAGCTATGACCGGTAATATTTATACATTACCCCTTGAAGTAAACGTTTTCTCACAAGCAGACTGCGGTACGCCTTCATTTTTCAGCGCACACGCTTTGGGAGGAGGCACTCATGCCCAGATGCATGCCGTTCCGCCGCGTTTTCTATTCACTCTCCGTGGTCCTGCTTGTCGCCGGCGCAGCTTTCGCACAGTTCACTGCCAGCATCCAGGGCATGGTTCAGGATCAGAGCGGGGCCTCTGTGCCGAAGGCCACGATCCTATTAGTAAACGTCGCGACGGGTGTCACCACAACTGCCACCAGTGATGACTCCGGCAACTACCGTTTCGTGAGTCTGGCCCCGGGCAGCTACAAGATCACTACGCAAGCAGCGAACTTTTCAAAATCCGAAGTCGACGTCACGCTGCTCACGGAACAAAACCTGAACGTGCCAATCGCCCTCAAGATCGGTTCGGTGTCTGAAGCGGTTACGATCACCACAGAGGCCCCGACGGTCGATACCGCCGATAGCCGAACCCAACTGACCATTGAGAACCAGGCGGTGGCGCAGTTGCCAATCATCGGACGCAACCTGGTGACCCTAGTGACGCTTGCACCGGGAGTCTCGGGACTGGGCACAAGTTCGTCCGGAAGCCCGGCGTCGGGTGTGGACAACTTCTCCACGGAGGAGCAGGTTGACGCCAGCGCCAACGGCCAGGGTCAGAACAACAACCAATACGTTGTAGATGGCTTAGACGTGACCAGCGGCATTCGTCAGGGCGTTTTGAATCTGACCCCCCAACCGGAAGCGATCCAGGAAACGAGTATTCAGGTCAATACGTTTTCGAGCGAATACAGCCGCGCTGCCGGGCTGCAAACGATGTTCACTACTAAGTCCGGTGCGGACCGATTCCATGGTTCTGTGTCCGATTATTTCAATTACCAGGGTATGTTCGCCAGCCAGCACTTCGTGGGCTACCCTTACAAGCCTTTCCACTCCAATAACATGGATTTTGCCGTTGGCGGACCGGTGATTCCGCACCACAATTTTTTCTTCTATTTTGCGGTCGAACCGTTGCGCTCTTCGTCGAGCGCAGGCGGATCAGTGACCTTTCCCGCGCCTGAATTTATTTCCTTCGCCCAAGCTAATAATCCGAATACGGTCGGAACCGGTGTGCTCGCGAAGTACCAGCCTGTCGGAGTTTCCGGCATTGCCGTCTCCCAAACTGCATCGGATGTTCTGGGCAGCACAGTCTGCGGAACGGCAGTGGTTGAAAACATCCCCTGCTCCACGCCGATGATCGATACTGGCTCGTTTGGCGCGACCTCCGTACGCAACGGCACTCAGTATTTCGCCCGCCTAGACAAAGGGTTCAAGAATGACCGTGTCTACGCCAGCATTTTCCGAACACTGCTGTTGACCGGCGCCCCGTCTCCAATGCCGCAATTCTCAGCCTTGAACAACACTTGGCAAGTCGCAGGGCAAGCGTCTTGGACTCACACCTTTTCTTCCACCACGCTGAATGATTTTACCGCCGGCCAGAGCAGGGTGGAAGGCGTGCTCGGCAGCGGAGCCAAGGACTATACCGTTCCCTCGATTTCGGTAAACGGCATCAACGTCGATTCCGGGCAGGCTTTCGGGGTTGGGTTCGCGCAGGGAGATTTCATTCAGCACAACTACCATTGGCGCGACGTGCTCACGCATGTCAAGGGTGCCCACACGCTGAAGTTCGGATACGAAGGCTGGTATGGGGACGACGTCGAGCCGTTCCAGGGACCTTGGTCACAGCCGAAATTCTCGTTCAGCAATCTGTTGACGCTGGCGCAGGATGCTCCGACCAACGAAAACGGAATTTATTACAACCCAGCAACCGGAACGGAGCAGCTGTGGAGTTGGGATGCTGCGTCCAGAACCTTCGGGCTCTTTGTGGAAGATACCTGGAGGGCCAGGAAGAATCTGACCTTGACCTTGGGCTTGCGCTATGACGACAGTGGAAACCCCTGGTCGAAGAGTCCGTCAACGGTCTTCGGGAACTTTTACTTAGGCACCGGTTCGACCGAGCAGCAGCAGGTGGCGAATGGCTACGCGAAGGCTACTCACAATGCTCTGCTGCACTCGGTGAACAACCTGTTCAGTCCTCGCATCGGTGTGGCTTGGGATCCCACGGGAAAAGGTGACTGGGTGGTGCGCGGAGGCTTTGGTATATACAACAACTGGCTGACCCAGGCCAACGTGCAGGAGGAGTTCCGAGGGAGTCCCCCGGGAGAAGTCGCGCCGACCTTTGTTGCGGGTGGAACAGCATCCGCCGAAGCCCCAATCTTTGCCCTTGGGACCAGCAGTAAGCCTCCCTTTGGATTCTCCTTCCCGACTTTCGGTTCAGGGATAGGGCTAACACCAAAAGCGGGAGGCGGCCTCAACGCGCAGGGTGGGGTTGTGGGCGCCAGCTTCGCCATTGGTGGCATCAACCCACTGTTGAAGTCACCGAAATCGGATATTTGGTCCATCACTTTGGAGCGGAAGCTGGGAAGCAAATTCGCCGCGAGCGTCGGATATAACGGCTCGCATTCGTACAATATCGTTGCCAATGGTAACTCTATCGGGAATGTTTCCTATGGCGTGGATATCAATTCGTTTCCAGGCGACCTCATCAACCAGATGAACAACAGTTCCACTCCAGTCATACCCAGTCCGACCCGGTTGAACCAGAGCTTTGGCCCAATTACCTACGCTGACAATGACCGCCATGGCAATTACGACGCCTTGATCTTTGACTTCAGAGGGCATTTCTCGCGTGGGTACTTGGACGCTTCTTACACTCGTTCCAGTTCGAAGGATGATGGACTTTACTACCCCAATTCTGCAGGACTGAACCCTCAGCAGTATTACGGCCCGTCCATTTTTGACGTGCCCAACCGATTTTCTTTGAGCTTCAACTACTCGCTGAAAGGCATGAATGGTGGCAAGGGAGCTGTAGGGTATCTGACCGGGGGGTGGGGAATTAGCGGTACGAGCATCTTCCAGTCGGGTTATCCCCTAACCGTCAATAATACGAACGGCTTTCTCGCGGTGTGCCGATCGGGCGCCCTCAGCAACGTCACCGGATGCTCAGCGACAGATCCCGCTGTTGCCTACCAAGCCGGGAGTGGGAACTACAACGCCGACGGAGAAACTGCCGCCTCCTATCCGGATGCCCTCAGTTACCATCAGTTAACTTCCAATAACGCTTGGCTCACGGGGGCAATTCCGAAGAGCGACTTTGCGGTTCCTACTTTTGGTCAAAACGGAAATGAAAGGTCGACGCAATTCCGTGGGCCGAACTTTATCGAGACGAACGTTAACTTCTACAAGGACAACCGAATTACGGAAAGGGTCAATTTTCAATTCCGGTTCGAGCTTTTCAATCTCTTCAACCGGGCAAATTATGCGTGGAACGGCACGACCGGCCTCGACGTGAATTTCCCGGATGGAAATTTCGGCCAAGCGACGGCATCGCATGAGCCCCGATTCTGGCAACTGGGAGGCAAGATTTCTTTCTGAGCCATCCCTAAACTGAGGATCGCAGTCGGCCCGCTTTACCCGAGGCGGGGCGGCTGTCTTTTTTCGGTATTGAATCACAGGGCTACTCTCGCCTGCAGAGCAGTCAACCCCCTCCTGATACGCACAGCCCGTCATCGACTACCATGCTTCATGTCGCGCACCAATTGTGAAAACGCTTTTAGAAGTAGCACCTCCGACAATGACAGAATGGTTTCCCATCCGAGCCTGCGCCGTGATCGTCCCGATCCTGCTTCTTACCCTTGCGCTTGCTCAAACCGCTGGGGATCGCATCGGTCCCATCGCTTCGGCATTGCGGAACCAGGAGTTCGATAAGGCGCTCGAACTTCTCCATCTGGCGCTCGAAGACTTTCCAGGGAACGACACCTTCTGGACCATGCAAGGCGTAGCATATTCAGGCAAGGGACAGAGGAGGGAAGCACGAGCGTCGTTCCGCAACGCGCTTAAGATATCTCCGGACAATATCCAGGCGTTACAAGGAACTGCACAGATCGACTACGATGCCGGCAGCGCGTCCGGAATACCGGTGCTGCAGCATCTTCTGCGTTTGCGGCCTCTGGACTCAACCAGCCATGGCATGCTGGCGGTGCTTCAGTACCAACAGGGAAATTGTGCGGCTGCGGTCGTTCATTTCGAAAAGGCTGCTGCGCTGTTTGAGTCTCAAGTCCTGGCGCTCCATGCGTATACAACCTGCCTGGTGAGACTCAAGCGGCTCGATCAAGCAGCCAAGGTTTTTCAGCGTGCTTTGGCTCTGAATCCGGACGATCGCCGGGAGCGTCAACTGCTGGCATCGATTCAGATGATGGCTCACCGGCCCCAGGATGCCATTGCCACGCTTGATCCGATGCTTGGACCCAGCCAGCCAGATGTTGAGACTCTGGAACTTGCGGCGACCGCGTATGAAGATGCGCATGACACCGAAAAGGCGGTCGATACGCTGCGCCAGGCCATCTTGCTCGACCCGCAAAACATCAATTTGTACTTGGACTTCGCGGCTATCTCCTCGGCCCACCAGTCTTTTCAGGTTGGCATCAATGTCGTGAATGACGGGATCGGCCTGCAGCCGAAAGCGGCGTCGCTTTATTTTGCGCGCGGTGTCCTCTTCGTACAGTTGGCTGAATACGAAAAAGCCCAAGCCGACTTTGAGTCGGCATATGCGCTGGATCCAAGTCAGTCCTTGAGCGCCGCCGCCCAAGGACTGGCGGCAGTGCAGCAAAATAATCTTGACCAGGCGTTGTCCGGAGTTGAGGAGAAACTGGTACGTAGCCCCAGCGACCCGATCCTCCTCTATCTGCGGGCCGACATTCTCGTCCAAAAAGGGACAGAACGGGGTAGCCCGGAATTTCAAACGGCGATGCGTTCGGCAAAAAGGGCTGTCGCGCTTCGTCCCACACTCGGGCCAGCTCGAGGAGTGCTGGCCAAGCTCTATCTACAGGCCGAGCAATATCCTGAAGCCGTTGCCCAGTCGAAGAAGGCGCTCGAAATCGATCCGAAGGATCAGGCCGCCTTATATCACCTGATCCAGGCTTTGAGGAAAACCGGCAGGACGAGTGAAATCCCCGAATTGCTCAAACGCCTGGCCCTCCTTCGTCAGGATGCAACGAAGGAGGAACGGGAGCAGTATCGCTATAAGCTTGTCGAAGGGGACGCGCAAACCAAGTAAGTATTGCGTCGCGGCGGCCTTCGATCTGACATTCCAATTAAGACTTCAGTAACACGTACGTGCTGTAGGTTTCCTTGTCAATATTCATGAAAGGACGCATCGTTACATGGCTGCCATCAGCCGAACTGGCCAGCCAATCTCCCGTTGTATTGGGTGTCGGCTTGGCTTGTAGCAAAGCGCCCTGGTCGAAGGTCGGTTGCGAATTGCCGACGGCGAATAGCACGAGCGGCCCCTGGATCAAAGACACCAGGTTCTGGTGGTTTGCGTCGACAGCTTCCAGCCGTAACGGCATAGGCAGTTCGAGTTCGACTCGGTCGCCCTCTTTCCAGGTACGACGGATGCTGGCGAAAGTACCGGGATCTACGGGATCGGAGACTCGCTTGCCATTCACCGCGAGCACCGGGTTGGGCCGGGCCCACGCTGGAACACGCACGTAGATTGTGTATTCCTTGGGCTGCGAAGCGGACACATGGATCTGGACTTTGTTATCGAAAGGATATTTGGTTTCCTGCTTGAGGCCGTATTGCCCACCGCCATCCTTCCATTGCACGCTCGAAGGAGTGAATAGATTTACGTACACGCCATCTTCGGAACGAAGGTAGGTGCTGATGTGGTAGTCGGCCGCGAGTTGAGGAAACGTTCCTGAGCAGCATGGCCATTTGTCTCGGTACCAGACCTTCTGGCCGGTCGAAGCGTAATCCGAATAGTAAAACGACGTCCCATCGGCCTGAATCGGCCAGGCCCCGAGGATCGTGTTGTAGAGCACGCGCTCCATGCTGTCGCCGTAGCGCGAATCCTTCGTGACCCGCAGCAGGTACCGCGTGATCTTGAAGTGGCCGTAGGCCCCGCAGGGAGTCTCAAAACTGGCGTGAGTCGTAGTGAGGCTAGCGCCCAACTGTCCCGTGCCCGGCTCTCCGAATGCTTCGTTCGGCCCCCAGCCGCCAGTTGCGAAGCTTTGCGTAGACTGCAACATCTCGAAGCCATTCTTCGCCGCGCGCAGATGCTTTTCGCTTCCTAGGGTGATGTAGGCCTGCATTGCAGAACTGAAGGCGTTCACGTGGCTGTAAGCGTGCTCGAAGGGCAGCACGTTGTTGCCCTGGGACAGCGGGTCGAAGTAGGTGTCATCCTCGAGGAATTGTTTCGCCAAGTCGCGGTAAAAAGATTTGCCGCTGCGCTGATACGCAAGGAAGAGGTTTTCGGGGAGAGTGTAGGTCTCGTCCCAAGTAAAAGATGTGTCCTTGTGCGGACGAGAGCGTTGTTCCGCACGAGACAAGGCCTTTTCCGGCAGGTACCGTAACATCGCCCGAGTCAGCTTCTCATGGATATCCATGGCCATCGGATCGCGGGCGAATTCGTGTGCATCGATTAAGCCGCAAGACAGCTTGTCATAGGTGTACGCGGGAAGACGATAGTCGACGAAGAACTTGGCATTCGCATCCAGCGTTTCGCCGTAGCCTTTCACCAGGCGATTGATCTTGGCTCGCGTCGCATCGGATTGCGTGACTGCGTAGGCCCGAGCCAGTCCGGAAACGTATTGTCCGAAGCTATGTCCGGCAATAAAGCCATGGAAGTCGCTTCCTTCCAGACTGAAGCCTGTAAGGTCGTACCAGCCGCCCATGTCTTCTCCCGGCGCAGGCAAGCCGGCGACCTGCCGGTAGACTTTGAGCATGCGATCGTCGTCGAGATTTAGGAAGCGTGTGTGATTCTGTTCGAACTGGTGCTTCATGGGTCCGTCAAGCAGTTGGACATCCCCATATGCAAAAGTCGTCAGCGGAGTTGAAACCGCCAGCAAGTTCTTATCGGCAGTGGCGGAGACTGGAAGGACGCACGCAGCATAGGTACCCGCCGCCATGGCGCTCGTCACCTTCAGGAAAGTTCTTCGATTTGTTCCAGACGCCATCGCCCTACCCTCCTATGAATCAGAGCAATCGTTTACTAGCACAGAGCGTAGGAGCAGCAAATCGGTTTGTCAATTCTTTTGCCTTTGCGTACCCACTAGCGAGGTTCAGTTCAGCCACAAAACCCTGTGCACCCGCCTTGGAGTCGTAATATAGTGCCCTCTCGCCCAAACCAAACGCCGCGGCCTCCCCAACCCGCACAATTCGCTTCTTACCAGGTCGCTTTTCTGAGCTCGCCACTTCTCCCTCTCATCGAACGGGCGGATCGACTGTTCCTTTTAGAAGGTGCACTGGCCGCGATATGCCGCTACTCCTTCCTTGTAGACGCCGTACGCAGCAACACCTTCGACCGCAAACGCGACAGCGTAGGGGTTTCTCATGACACTCAGGGTATCGGTAAGGATGCTGGCGAAAACGTCACACCGGGCCTTCGTCTCCCACCTGTTCAAGAAATTAGACCTTTCTCATCAGGTGTCGAGCTGCACTTAAAGGCCGGACGAACTCCATTCGATGTAAATTTCGTGTACTTAAAGACCGGAAAACCATTTCGAGCTGCACTTAAATACCGGACGGATTTGTACTTAATAACCGGACAAGTTTGCACTTAAAAACCGGACAGAATTGTACCTAAAAACCGGACAGTGCCATCATGCTCCCGAAGCGCTGCACTTGTTGCACTGTAAAAAAGGGATTTAGCGGTTTTGGAACAGTTCGGGAGTAGAGGGAATGAAGTGTGAATGGAAGATGACGGCTGTGTGAACGTGGCAAGAATGAAGCGCGGACGCGTGTGCAAGTAACACTTCGCGTTGCGAAGCGGAAGAAGCGAGATTCTCCGGTTTTTAAGTACAACATTCCGGTCAATTAATACAATGTGTTTTGTACTAATTGACCGGACACCCGCGAAAACAGGGCACGCCCAGTCCGGCCTTTAAGTACAGCTCGACAAGAGGGCCTCGTTATTCACGTCTCAAAGCGCCGCTACCACGATTGCATAGATGTTTATCCAGCCCGTTCTGAGTCATTTCAAATTAGCTTTGTTTGCCTATGCTTTCGGGAACGATTAATCCCAATTCCACCAAGCGTCTACCGGTTGGACGCAAAACCGTTCTTTACAGAATCAGAACAGAACCCTGGGTTTGAACGGTTTGAATGGTAGTTGACTCGCCGCCTGGGGGGGGGTACAATCCGTCAGCTAAATCGTTTCGTCCGGCAGTTACGCCTGATGTTGAGCGAAGGGCCCCTTTTCAAACGTTGCCGCTTCGGGAGGCGCTCCATGAAAAGGATTCCAATTCTGTTCGTCGTGTTGCTAGCCTTGGCCGTAGTTTCAAGGGCCAACACTATCAATCTAACCTCCGGTTCCGGGAAGATATACCCCTTCCAAGTGCTGCCCGGGTATACTTTTCAGTTCGCCGGCAGTGGTTACAGTATCTCCATCCCCCAGGCTCTGGATGACTTCGGCGGCGCCCTGGTGAATTGCTTTGGTGGATGCGACCAGATTCCTTCGACCAACTTTCCCCTTTTTCTAGCCTCGGGCATCTTGGCGTCTGGCAACCCTTACCTCACAGGTGGAATCGCGTTCGACGCTGTTTCATTTGTTTCGAGTCTCGCCCCCAATGGCATTCTGACCGTCAAGTACACCGCGACTCTTAGCCTTCAACTATTCCTCGTCGACAGCACAACCGGCAAGCAAGTCGGTCCGTTTGTCTGGGGTAACAACCAGCCGTGGATGATCACCGCGCAGTTTGCTCCTGACGGCAGCGGGATTCCTGGCCTTATTCAGTTCGCGGGAGCGACGTTGAGCAGTCCCGTTACGCCTGTCCCTGAACCTGCGACGATGATGCTGATAGGAACTGGAATATTGCCCATACTGTTCGGGGTTCGAAGACGGTGCAAATCTCACATGTTAAAGACAGTTAGTCCAAGTGAGCTAAGCTGACAAAGTATCACTGTTGAAAACAGGTGTGGCTTCCAAGGAACTCCCCTCGCCCTGAACCAGTTGGTTATGCAGCTCGGAATGAAGCTCCTTAGCATTGTCCACGTGGACTAGGCGTGGGAGTCCGGCCATAGGCCAGTCGAGATTGTGCAATTCCCGATCGGCAAGTCACGCGGCCTTGGGCATGACCGCATGCGAAAGCACCAGAGAAATTGACAAGGCCGAAGGCGCTTCTAACGAAACGTTGAACCCGATTACGGCTCGAGTGGCAATGTCGATAGCCAGCGTAAGCCACGGCCGACCAATTGGCAGACGTTGTTCCCGATCAACCACAATAACGTCCACCAAGGTGGAGAGTGTGCAAAGTTGTGGGGTGGGTTAATCTCTGGGGATGAAATGGACAATCAAGCTGGTAGTTGAAGTGGTTCCAGGTAACGTCGTCGAACGTGAAGTAGGCATGATCGAGCGGTCGGAGGAACTCTCTCCGGCTACGGTGGGATTGACGATAACCGAAGGCAAAGCGCTGCTTGCAAGCCTGCAGAAGGAAGTTGTAACAGCGCAGGTTCAACGGCATGTGGCCAGCATCAAGTCCTGCCCGCAATGCGGCCGTGCATTACGCACGAAGGGCTATTACCAGTCCACTCTTCGTTCTGTATACGGGAACGTTGGCATGCGTATCCGGCGAGTAAGAAGATGCCCGTGCTCTGGATGGCACGCGGACAGCTTCTCCACACTGTTCACAAACAAGAGTCCGATCACGCCCGAGTTGCGGTATCTCACGGCCAAGATGGCTGCGTTGTTGCCGTTTCGAAAGGTCGCTGATTTCCTGGGCGAGCTTCTGCCGTTGTCCGCACAAGCCACTGCCCAGCACGGTGCGCAACCGGACGATGAAGGTGGGCAGACGGCTGCAGAAGTCGGCAGAAGCGCTCGCTACCGGTTCGTCGCACCGGGAGTGTAAAGAATTGATCGTGGGGTTGGATGGTGGGTACGTCAGAAATCGACACCAGCGGCCGGAACGAAACTTCGAAGTGATTGCAGGGAAGGCGCTGGATGGCGATGGGCATGCCACGCGTTTTGCCTTCGTGCGCAATGGAGGTCCCGAGGGGATGAGCGCGGCCGATCTTGCCATGCGCCAGTGCGGAGTCACCGAAACCACGTCGATCACAGTGCTTACCGATGGGGATGTTGGTTTGCGAGCCGTCCAGCAGCAGGTGGCGCCGGAAGCGGAGCACGTGCTGGATTGG